>Ga0209698_10003669_pt1 | contig 16991 bp, 6 predicted proteins | sample LitLauG_LLR_2012_FD_187203 | JGI IMG/M metagenome (GOLD analysis project Ga0209698, IMG submission 187203) | Freshwater sediment microbial communities from Pennsylvania, USA - Little Laurel Run_MetaG_LLR_2012 (SPAdes) (version 2) | ecosystem: Environmental > Aquatic > Freshwater > Creek >...
CATTTGATGACTTCTGACGGCAAGCCATTTTTCTGGCTGGCAGATACGGGCTGGGAATTATTTCATAAACTGGCTAAACAGGATGCCATTGTCTATTTTGCCAAACGGGCTCAACAGGGATTTAACGTCATTCAGGCCGTGGTTCTTGCCGAATTGGACGGTTTGCATATGCCCAATGCCAATGGGGACCTCCCGTTTAGAAACGATGACGTGCATCAGCCGAACGAGGGCTATTTTCAATATATGGACACTCTTATTGCGATTGCAGAAAGCTACCATCTGTATATCGCGTTGCTACCCACGTGGGGTGATAAGGTTTTTACGGACTGGTGGGGCAAGGGCCCTGTCATTTTCAATCCGACTAATGCATATGTGTATGGTCAATGGATGGGGCGTCGCTATAAGGATAATAAAAATGTGATTTGGATTATCGGTGGCGACAGGGATCCGAGACCCGGGACCCAGGATGTGGCCGTTTGGAGGGCGATGGCTAAAGGCGTGGAAGACGGCGTCGGCGGTCCTGGCAAAGCGTTGATGACGTTTCATTGCCAGCCTAAAGGGACGGGATCCTCTTCACAATGGTTCCAGGATGATGACTGGCTCGATTTGAATATGCTGCAGACCGGACATTGCCGAGATACGCCGGTTTGGGAGACCGTTTCGGCAGATTACCTCCGAACGCCTGCTAAACCGGTGCTAAACGGCGAATGTATTTATGAGGAGATGCCCGTTTGTTTTAATCCGAAAGAATTGGGATATGCCAGTGCTTATGACGTTCGAAAGGCGGCCTGGTTATCGGTTTTTGCCGGCGCATGCGGGCACACTTATGGTTGCGGTCCGGTGATATTCTTCGGGGAAAAAGAGAGCAACATTTTTGCTGTGCTGCATGGATGGAAAGAATCGCTTGATTTAACGGGGGCCAATGAGATGAAATACCTCCGCGGCTTAATAGAATCAAGGCCCATGGCGGATCTGAAACCAGATCAATCCATACTGCTTGGAGAAGGAAATTGCAGCAGCAATCGAATACAAGCCTTGCGCGGAAAAAACGTCGCATTGGTATACAGCGCCTATGGCGAAACGATCATCATACGGCCTTTCTCCATTTCGGTAAAATCGCTTGTGGCCACCTGGTACGATCCGCGATCCGGGCAAACAAGCATAATCGGGCAGTTTGACAATGACCGGGCTTTGAGTTTCAGTCCTCCATTACCTACCGGCTCACCCGTACCCTCTCAAAAGGAAGACTGGGTATTAATAGTGGAAAGCCCTGTTACAAAGTGATCCAATGAGGTCAGGGAAGCATTCGATCTGATCCAACATCACTCCTTGTCAAGGAGTGATGTTGGAAAAATATCCGGTTACAACCAGGAACGACAACCCTGTTTGTTTCACCGTAAAATCGTAGCAATAATATTCAACGACAGGAATACTTATGTAAAAAGTTAGGAAATTTCATGCAGGATATTATCTTTGTGAAGTTTTTACATCCCCGCGTTCTCCCCCTAACAGACCGCGATACCTTACAATTAAGTGTTTAAAGAATACCAATCTGCATGTAGCCGATAGCTGTATTTCACCGTTGTATCCATCTACCCTGAGAATTTCCCTCCATTTATCTTGACAAAGAAGATTTCAGTTTTTTTATTGCTATCAATACTCTCGATATCCCCTGTAGAAGCCATTTACTTTTTTAATCACAAGAAAAATGGTTTTTATGAAGAAGTTGTACCTCTTATCTTTTGCTGTTTCCAAAAAGACCTCAATTGCATTTGCAGCAGTGTTGCTTTGTTTGGTTTTTAAACCTGAAACAGGTCAAGGACAGGCGGCCAGCGCTACTTGGACCTTAACATCTTCCACAACACCGGGAACGACTGGCAATGTTACCGCCGCCGCACCAACTTTTGGAAGTGGGTTATCAACTACGGGTACCAATAATTTTACTTATGGTTTTCACGCCAAGGGCTGGCCCGCCGGCTCAGGGGTCCCCAATCCAACAAGTAGTACGCAGTATTTTCAATTTTCGGTAACCCCGAACGCCTTGAACTCTTTGAGCATAACATCACTGACGCTGATTTCCTATAACAACGAGCCTTCTCCAACTGATTACCTGGCAATTTTTTATTCTACCGATCCAACGTTTGCCACCAGTACGTCAGTCATATCAAACTTTAACATGCCTGCCGGATCAGTTACTTATTCCAATTCGGGTCTCGCTGCATCGGCAGCATCCGGACAAACCTTATATTTTAGAGTTTATTTTTATTATGCCAGCAGCGGCGTTGAATTTGGTGCCACTTCTTTAGTTCTTTCAGGTACCACAGCATCCACTGCGACCATTTCCACAGGATCGATTAGCGGCTCTCCGTTCTGTGTAACCTCATCTGTGGGCGCCTCGGTGTCCGTGCCATTTACGAGTGTGGGCACATTTAGTAGCAATACCTATACGGCTCAATTGTCGAATGCTTCGGGATCATTTGCGGCCCCTGTTACTATTGGCACCCTTGTAAGCAATGCCAATTCAGGAACGATAAGTGCCACCATTCCAGCGAATACAGCAACAGGAGCCGGATACCGGATACGGGTAATCAGCAGCAGTCCATCTGTTACCGGAACGGATAATGGAGCCAACCTGACGATCAATTTATCCACGAATAGCATTGCACCGACTGGTACTCAAAACATCAATGCAGGGGTAAATGGAACTACATTGACCGTGACCGAGACGCCTGCCGCCTCTTCAAGGATATGGTATTACGGTACCGCTTCAGGAGGACCTTACAGCACTAACACCGGTGTAACCGCCACCACTTACACGCCTAATTTCGCTGCTCAGGGTACTTATTATATTGTATGTGTCTCCACCTATTCATGTGGTAACGTCACCAGTAACCAGGTTCAGGTGAATGTCTCTGCCACGGTAACGACAAGTGCCATCAGTGGTTCTCCATTTTGTGTAACCGCCTCTGCTGGGGCTTCGGTTTCGGTACCCTTTACGAGTGCCGGAACGTTTAGTGGTAATACTTATACCGCACAATTGTCAAATGCTTCGGGATCATTTGCAGCCCCTGTTACTATTGGGACTTTGGTCAGCAATGCCAATTCAGGAACGATAAGTGCTACCATTCCGGCTAATTCAGCAACAGGAGCCGGATACCGGATACGAGTAATCAGCAGCAGTCCTTCCATTACCGGAACAGATGACGGAACTAATTTGACAATCAATTTAGCGGCAAATAGTATTGCACCTACTGCCACTCAAACCATCAGTGCAGGTGTGAACGGAACTACCCTAACCGTTGCGGAACAATCTACGGCTACTTCAAGAGTGTGGTATTACGGTACAACGTCGGGAGGCCCATATAGCACCAACACGGGGATAACCGCCACAACGTATACACCAAATTTCGCCGTACCAGGTACTTATTACATCGTATGCCAATCAACATTTTCGTGCGGTGTTATTGTAAGTAACCAGGTGCAGGTGAACGTCTTGTCCGTTACTACCAGTTCAATCAGCGGTTCACCCTTTTGCGTAACAGCATCAATTGGCGCTTCGGTTTCAGTGCCTTTTGCGAGTATCGGCACTTTTTCATCCAACACATATTCAGCTCAACTTTCCGACGCTGCGGGATCATTTGCCACCCCTGTTACCATTGGTACCTTGGTAAGCAATGCCAATTCAGGAACTATAACTGGTACCATTCCAGCGAATACTGCAACAGGCGCTGGTTATCGGATAAGAGTAATCAGCAGCGGCCCATCCATTACCGGAACTGATAATGGAGCGAATTTAACGATCAATTTATCCACGAATAGTATTGCGCCTTCTGCCACTCAAAACATCAATGCAGGAATAAACGGAACCGCATTGACCGTGACAGAAACGCCAGCAGCCACTTCGAGGACATGGTATTATGGGACTACTTCGGGAGGACCTTACGGCACTAACACCGGTGTAACCACCACCACCTATACGCCTAATTTCGCTGCACAGGGTACTTATTATATCGTATGTGTGTCCACTTATGCATGTGGTAACGTCACCAGTAACCAGGTTCAAGTGAATGTGTCTGCCACGGTAACAACAAACGCCATCGGCGGTTCGCCTTTTTGCGTAACTGCCTCCGTTGGCGCTTCGGTCTCCGTTCCATTTACGAGTGCGGGTACGTTTAGTGGTAATAATTATACGGCGCAATTATCAAATGCTGCAGGATCCTTTGCGGCCCCTGTTACTATTGGCACCCTGGTAAGCAATGCCAATTCTGGAACGATAAGTGCCACCCTTCCAGCCAATACAGCAACGGGAGCTGGATACCGGATAAGAATAATCAGCAGCAGTCCTTCGGTTACCGGAACAGATAACGGAACTAACCTGACGATCAATTTATCCACAAATAGTATTGCGCCTTCTTCTACTCAAAACATCAATGCAGGAGTAAACGGAACGGTATTGACCGTGACAGAGACGCCTGCTGCCTCTTCCAGGACATGGTATTACGGGACCACGTCAGGAGGACCTTACAGCACTAACACCGGTGTGACCACCTCCACCTATACGCCTAATTTTGCTGCCCAGGGCACCTATTATATCGTATGTGTCTCCACCTATTCATGTGGAAATGTTACGAGTAACCAGGTTCAGGTGAATGTATCTGCTACGGTGACGACAAGCGCCATCAGCGGTTCGCCGTTTTGTGTAACCGCATCTGCTGGCGCTTCGGTCTCAGTACCTTTTACGAGTGGGGGAACGTTTAGTAGTAATACTTATACCGCGCAATTGTCAAATGCTTCGGGATCATTTGCGGCCCCTGTTACTATTGGTACTTTGGTCAGCAATTCCAATTCTGGAACGATAACTGCCTCCATTCCGGCTAATTCGGCAACAGGAACCGGGTACCGGATACGGGTAATGAGCAGCAGCCCTTCGGTTACCGGAACTGATAACGGTACTAACTTAACCATCAATTTAGCCGCCAATAGTATTGCACCTGTTACGACTCAAAATATTAATTCAGGTGTTAACGGAACTTCATTAGGCGTTTCAGAATCATCTGCGGCATCTTCGAGAACGTGGTATTACGGAACTACTTCAGGGGGCCCTTACGCAACAAGTACAGGCGTTACGGGCACTACCTATACTCCCAATTTTGTAACACAGGGAACCTATTATGTCGTATGTATTTCTTCCTTTGCATGTGGAAATGTGACCAGTAACCAGGTGCAGGTAAATGTGACCGCGACAGTGACAACGGGTGCGTTGAGTGGTTATTCATTTTGCGCAGGCGGTGCAGCTATTTCTGTCGCATTTACAAGCGCCGGCACATTCGGTAGTAATACGTACACTGCACAGTTGTCTGATGCCTTCGGGTCATTTGCTTCACCTGTTAATATCGGCAGCCTGCTTTCGAATGCTAACTCCGGCAGCATTTCAGCAACGATACCATCGGGAGCATCAGCAGGAAACGGGTACCTGATTCGCGTTGCTGCAAGCAATCCCTCGGTTGTAGGTTCTTCCAGTGGCGCCATTACCATCAACGCGCTACCTACGATAACTTCAGTTACGGCAACTCCTGCAACTATCTGTAACGGAAATACCAGTAACCTGATTGTGACCGTGCCGGCTGCATCTGCAACTACGATTGTCAATTACGATTTCAATAGCGGCACCAGCTATGGCAGTTTATCACCGACGCTGGCATCAAATATTTCTTCCTCTGCCACCAGTAGTACTGCAGCTTTCGCAACTGCCAGTGGCACAGCTACCGACGGAAGTGCCTTTACGACAAATGGGAGTGCCGGCAACGCCCTTGTTATGACAGCAGATGGGACTTCGAATTGGGTATTTACTATGGGAGGCGCCAATTTGAACAAATACACCTCCTTCAAATTTTATTTCCAAGCAGAGAGCTTCAGTTTTTTTGGTGCTGCCGATCCGTACGCGGTCAGTGTTGCTTATAGCTTAAATGGAGGTTCTTTCATAACCGCCGGTCTTTCTGCAACGACGCTTGCCCCAGGCGCGGGGTCATTTGTTTCAGGAGTGTTCACGTTGCCTGCGTCAGTAAATAATCCAACCACAACACTTGCAATCAGGATAACACCCGCAGCAAGCTTTTTCGGTTCGCTTTTCGAAACCGAAACCATTGACAATTTCCAGGTGCAAGCTGTGGCATCCAATAGTTATTCATGGTCAGCTTCGCCTGCTGGCGTCACCGCCGGACTGCCTGGGACTGCTGGTTCTTCATTAATTACTAATAACAATATCAGCGTACTGCCAACCGTTTCAACTGCCTACACGGTTTCTGCAACCAACGTGAATGGTTGCCAGCAGACTAGTAATGTCACGGTGACGGTAAGCCAGAAATCAGCCGCTCCTACATCAGTAACAGCAACTGCTACAACAATTTGTTTGGGTAGCTCAACCAGTTTATCCCTAAATGGTGGCGGCGGCGGAACCGGAGAAGTGATAAAATGGTATACAGGTTCCTGCGGTGGTGCACTCGTCGGAACTGGTAACGGTTTGACAGTGAATCCGCTCGTAAATACAATTTACTATGGTCGGTACGAAGACGGGGCTCCCTGTAACTATACGACTGCCTGTGCATCAATACTGATAACCGTTACACCGACAGTGGGCACACCATCGACTCCTACGCCCTCAGTAAGCACGATATGCCAGGCAAGTGCACCTACGACTTATACCACCTCAGCTACTAATGCTATCAGCTACAACTGGACTGTCACTGGTGCAGGCAATATTATTTCTGGAACCGGAACAACAGCTACGGTAACGTGGGCTGCGGGATTCTCGGGGACAGCAACGGTCAGTGTGACCGCCAATGGTTGCAATGGCCCTTCGGCAGCAGCATCCACTACGGTTACCGTCACTCCGACAGTAGGTATCCCGTCGACGCCGACGCCTTCTGCAACTACAATTTGCCAGGCAAGCGGTCCGACTACTTACACTACATCTGCAACTAATGCTACCAGTTACAATTGGTCAGTAACCGGTGCAGGCAATACGATATCTGGAACAGGAATAACAGCTACGGTAACGTGGGCTGCGGGATTCTCGGGGACAGCAACGGTCAGTGTGACCGCCAATGGCTGCAATGGCCCTTCGGCAGCAGCATCCACTGCTGTTACCGTGACTCCGACAGTAGGTATCCCGTCGGCGCCGACGCCTTCTGCAACTACAATTTGCCAGGCAAGTGGTCCGACTACTTACACTACATCTGCAACCAATGCTACAAGCTACAACTGGTCAGTAACCGGTGCAGGCAATATGGTATCTGGAACCGGAACAACTGCTACGGTAACCTGGGCTGCCGGATTCTCTGGACCAGCAACGGTGAGCGTGACCGCTAATGGTTGTAATGGACCTTCGGCAGCAGCATCCACAACGGTTACCGTAACTCCGACAGTAGGTACCCCGTCGACGCCGTCGCCTTCTGCCACAGCGATTTGCCAGGCTAGCAGTCCGACTACTTATACTACGTCTGCAGCCAATGCTACCAGCTACAACTGGTCGATCACCGGCGCGGGTAATTCGATAGCCGGTACAGGGACAACGGCTACAGTAACCTGGGCTGCAGGATTTACCGGTGCCGCGACGGTCAGTGTTACTGCGAACGGTTGCAACGGACCGTCTTCGACTTCATCTACGACTGTTACCGTCACTCCTGCGCCATCGGCCACTGTCGCTTACGGAGGGTCACCTTATTGTTCGATTTTTGGGACTGCGACTGTAACCCAGACTGGCACTTTGGGGGGTACCTATTCCTCGGCGTCAGGATTATCTATAAACGCATCAACGGGTGCCGTTAACACGATTGCTAGTCTTCCTGGAACCTACACTGTAACCTATTCGATAGCTCCTTCCGGCGGTTGTTCAGTTTATACGACAACGGCTACTATCACGATTGTAGCAAATACCTGGATCGGTGTTACCAGTACAGACTGGAATGATGGTACGAACTGGTCATGTGGCACGCCTCCAACTGCTGCAACGGATGTCACTATCAACACTACGCCCCACGACCCCGTTGTGTCAACTGCTGTTGCAATGACCCACAGTCTTACCATTGCTACGGGTGTTTCTGTCACCGTGACTGGACAGAAACTGCAAATAGCGGGTGTACTAACGAATAGCGGCACCTTCGATGCTTCTAACGGTACTATTGAAATGAACGGTTCGTCGGCGCAAAGTATACCGGCAGGCGCATTCCTGAATAATGCAGTGAGTGATCTGGTCATCACCAATGCAGCAGGTGTTACCCTCGGGGGAGCGGTGGATGTATACAATTCATTGACTTATGGAATGAGTGGCGCCATTTTAAATACGGGAGGAGTACTGACATTAAAATCCACCGCCACACAAACTGCGTGGATAGGGGATATGACCGGTCATACGATCAATGGCAATGTGACCGTGGAAAGGTATATTGGTACAGGTACGGTGTCCGGGGATCATGCAAAATCATGGCAGTTCCTGGCGATCCCTACGCAGGGTCAGACGATCAAGCAGTCGTGGATGGAAGGTTCCCTGGCGCCTAACGATAACCTGCATCCAGGGTATGGCACGCAGATTACGGGGTCAGGAACCGGTTTCGACGTTACCACAAGCACCCCATCGATGAAGGTGTTTAATACGGTCAACAATGGGTATATCGGGGTATCTGGCACCGGTATTCCGGTTTACAACCAGAAGGGCTATTTTATATTTGTCCGCGGGGACCGCAGTGTGACCAATCCTTTTGCGGCACCGATACCCACTATATTGCGGACAACGGGAAGCTTGTTTACGCCGGCCAATATGCCGCCGGTGACCGTAGTGAATGCCAACAGCTCAGAATCAGTGGGCAACCCGTACGCTTCAGCTATTGATGTACGCAATATCGGGTTAACCGGCGGTGTGACACCTTTCTTCACTATTTGGGATCCAAGATTAGGGAGTGCCAGCGGCTACGGAGCCTTCCAGACACTGACCCAGATAGGCAGTAATTTTTATGCCGTCCCAGGTGGCACGGCCAGTTATCCAGGGTATCCTACCCCCACCAATTATATCCAGAGTGGGCAGGCATTTTTGGCCCAAACTGCCACCGGCGGCACGTCAGGAACGGTAACTTTTGATGAATCTGCGAAGGCGGGCGGCAACAGTGCGTTATTCACCACTCCCAACCCTGTGGCGCAACCGATCCAGATATTCAACACGACCTTGTCACAGGTAAGCGTAACCGGAACGACCAATGTCGTGGACGGAGCATTAGCGGTCTTCAGTGACAGCTACAGCAATGCTATTGATGGCCGGGATGGCCGCAAATCGGTGAATAGCGCCGAGAACCTGGGAATATTAACAGGTGGCAAGTTACTGGCCGTAGACAGCCGGGCAACGATCAATAGCAATGACACGATCTTCTTCAGTCTGAGCGGGGTGAGCGCGCGCAGTTACCGGCTGCATTTTGACGCTGAAAACCTGAATCCATTGATGCAGGGGTATTTAGTGGATCGTTATACCAGCAGCAGCACCGTGCTGAATATGACAGGGACTACCGATGTGAACTTTACGGTGACGAGTGTGGCGGGTTCCTATGCGGCCAACCGGTTTATGGTGGTTTTTGCGCCGGCGAAAGTATTACCGGTGACCTTCACGTCAATAACAGCCACTGCGGCAGGGAAGCATATTGATGTCCAATGGCGGGTAGACAATGAAATGAATATCACTGGATACGAAGTAGAAAAATCAGTAAACGGGACGGACTTTAGCACAATAGCTACCGCACTACCGACCTCGAATAACGGCGGCTCCGCGGTGTATGTATCGGCGGACGGGAGCCCGGCAGCGGGGTATAATTATTACCGGGTAAAGAGTGTGGATGTGAACGGGGTGAAGAACTACAGTGCCATCGTCAAAGTGCTGATGGGCAGCTTAGCGCAATCGATGGCAATCTACCCTAATCCGGTGACTGACGGGATGATCCATTTACAACTGAAAAACCAGCCACAAGGCTATTATACGGCCCGTTTAATCAATAAACTCGGACAGGTCATTGCTGAACAACCCTTCACCTATGGTGGCGGTAACGGCACCCAGCGGATCAAAATAAACCACAACCTGGCCCACGGGATGTATGACCTGCAGGTGAGTGGCCCATCCAACAGCCCCACAACTATCAACGTGATATATTAAAACGAACGTTTCCTCTGGATAACCAAACACACACACATGAATCACACAAAAGCCCGGGTTATCCCGGGTTTTTTTTGTTCTTGTCCAATATAAATCACCAAAATTCCGGAAAAGTATATATCCACCCATTGTAACGCACCGGGGAGGAACTTGTATTTTCGTCCGGTGATCAGTATTTATGGTCATCGCCTAACGGAAAACACCTTTGTATTTGCCGCCCACCCCTCAAAAAATATCACTCGTGTATCTCCGGGATGGCGGACAATGCGGAAAAAATATTTTTGAGGCAAAATTTTACGTCAGTGCCAAAATAGACTTTTATGAAAACTGCAATCTTAACTATCCTGTGCATGAGTGCCAATTTTTTTTCTTTTTCCCAGGTTCCGGGCAATGTTTCCGGCAGGGTGGTTTCGGCCAACCTAAAACCTCTTGTTGGAGCGACGGTACTGCTTTTGTCAGCCAAAGATTCGGCAATTGCAAGAACGGCGGTGTCCAGCAGTGATGGAAAGTTTAGCTGTCCTTCAGTTACGCCGGGAAATTATTTTCTTTCGATAACATCTGTGGGCTACTCGAAAAATACGTCGTCCGTTTTTGCACTCGCGGACGGACAGAACTACACATCGGCAACAGTGATACTTGAACAGAACGCCACCTCTCTGGCAGCGGTGACAGTTTCAGCGAAAAAGCCATTGATTGAAGTAAGAGCAGACAAGACAGTCTTTAACGTTGAAAACAGCATTAATGCTACTGGAAGTAACGCTTTCGAGTTGTTACAAAAATCTCCCGGGGTGTCCGTAGATAAGGACGATAATATTTCGCTGATGGGCAAAAATGGGGTCAAAATATATATTGACGGCAAACCAACGCAGATGGGCGGATCGGACCTGGCTGCCTTCCTTCGGTCGATCAATTCTGCTGATATTGAATCTATAGAAATGATCACCAATCCTTCGGCAAAATACGATGCTTCAGGCAACGCGGGGATCATCAACATCAAACTGAAAAAGAACAAGAACTACGGCCTCAACGGCAATTTTTCTACCGGCATCGATTTTGGCCTGACTCCCAAATACAATAATTCTTTAAGCCTTAATTACCGCAATAAAAACATCAATATTTTCAGTAACTACAGCAATAATTTCGGGAAATACCGTAATACGATGGACCTGTATCGGATCCAACTGGATTCTATCTATAACCAGCACAGTTACGATATCAGTAATAACAACTCAAATAATATTAAGGCAGGCATAGACTACACGATTAACAAAAAAAGCACCATCGGCGTGATGGTAGACGGCAACTTCTACTATGGGTCTTCGTTTTCCAACAGTGCAACTGTTATTAGCCCGCAAAATACACAAATACCGGTTAGCATCCTGTACGCAACCAATACCATGCCGACCACGAGGAACAATATTGACTACAATATCAATTATCATTATGCTGACACCAGCGGCCGCGAACTGGATGCGGAGGCAGATATGATTACATTCAAAAAGACAGGAACGAGTTTCCAGCCAAATTACTTCCGGGCTCCGGGTACTAATACATTGCTCGACTCGGCCGTTTTCAGTAATTATGCCCCGACTGATATCAAAATCTACACGGCCAAAATAGATTACGAACAACCTTTCTTAAAAGGAAAACTGGGTTATGGGGCCAAAATCACTGACGTCAAAACCAACAATATCTACAATTTTTATGATGTTTTCGGGGGCGTCAATATCAAAGATTCCGGTTTGAGCAACACTTTTGCCTACGAAGAAAATGTAAAGGCACTCTACGTCGATTTCAACCGCTCACTTGGCAAAAAAACATCCCTTCAGGCTGGTGTCCGTATGGAGAACACGCAGAGTACAGGTAACCTGGTGAGTGAAAATTCGCAACCCGGTGACATCGTCAAGCGCGATTACACCAATTTCTTTCCGAGTGGGGCACTGACCTACCAGGTGGATGCAAAAAATACATTGAATCTCAGCTACAGCCGGCGAATTGACCGTCCTGGTTACCAGCAATTAAATCCGTTCGAATATAAGCTGGATGAATTAACTTATAATAAGGGCAACCCATTCCTTAATCCCCAGTACACGAACAGTTTTCAGTTGTCGCATACGTTTCTCTACAAATACGTTACGTCAGTAAGTTATAGTCATATAAAGGATTATTTTGCACAGATTATTGATACGGCAGGTAATGCCACGTTCTTGACACCCAAAAACCTGGCACAGCAAAATATCTACAGTTTGAACATCAGTGCTCCGTTCTCCCTTGCCAAATGGTGGAACGTGTTTGCCACAATGAATGCTTATCATTCGCAATACCTAGCCAACCTTAGTCCTTCCCAGCAAGTCAATCTGAAGGTCGATGCGTTTTCTATTTATGCACAACAGACATTTTCTATAAAGAAGGGACCCTCCTTCGAATTGTCTTCATTTTATAGCTCGCCGTCAGTTTGGGGTGGTACGTTCAAAACAAAGGGGCTCGGTTTCATTGATGCAGGCCTAGAGCAAAAAGTACTGAAAGGGAACGGGAACATTAAATTGAGTTTTACCGACGTATTTAACAGTCTTCACTGGACGGCTGTCAGCAATTTTGGTGGAAGCGATATTACTGTGAAAGGTCATTTTGAAAGCCAGGAAATTAAAATAAATTTCTCCTACCGTTTTGGCAACATGAACGTTAAAGGTGCCCGGCAACGTAAAATAGCAGGCGATGAGGAAAATAAGAGATTAAACAGCGCTGGTGGCTTGGGCGGCAATTAGGGTTCAGAATTTCTCTGGACAACAAAAAAACCGCCTAAAAATGCGGCTTTTTGTTAAGAACCAAATGGTTCAGTAACCCCCAAAGAAAACAAGTTGCGTATTTTTTTTGACCCGGAAGAATCAGTTGCCCTGACAGTTTAATTTCGAGTTGTTGGGATTAAGCAGCCTGGTGAATCTTGGTGTTCACACCTGTAATTACGGGTTGGTTGGCAGCGCCGTTATTAGCTTTCCAGTCAGCATGATCGGGGTTTCTTTGCGGGGTAATCGTTGAATTTTTGGAAGGTGTGGCAGCTTTCAATGATACCGTTTGCACCGCACTGTAAATATTATTCCCGTTTACATCCACCTGTTTCACGCGGTAATAGGCAGCTGCGTGGTGGGCCAGCAGGGGCGATTTGTCTGAAAAGCTGTAATGATTGGCAGTCCTGTCGTCGCTGGTGAAAATCATCCCGGCCATTTGGAAATCTTGTGCGTCAAAACTTCTTTCGATTTCGAAATGGTCACCGGTGGAGCCATTGGGCGTGATCCAGTATATTTCCACACTGGCAGTAGCTCCTTCTAATGAAGGTCCGCCAGAGGCAGCGGCTGCATTTTTGTCAATTACAGAATCGGTCGCGATGACCGTAATGAGTGAGGCTGGGTGGATCTGTCCCGTGGGACGTGCCTGCAGCGTATTAAAACCAATTAAAGCGGGACAGGCTACAAAAAGAAATTTGCAAATTGATATAAAAGTCTTGTTCATTTTCTTCGGGTTTAAGGGTTTCAGCAGGCGGCGTTTTTCTTTTCATCAGCACACCGTAATTCTACTGTTATGATGTAAAATTGCGCAATTTTATTTGCCAGGGCGGTCGTTTTTCGTTTAAAGTATGTCAACCTTCGACGAATGGAAACTTTGAAAGGTTAAAGCTGGTTTAAGGGTGGCTGCCCCTGTTTTTTGGTAAGCATGTGCGCCAGATCGATAGCTTTCCTTCCAATTTTTGGCCGGCTGCTCCAAACAGGAGTCTTGTTCAAGTCGTAGACAATAGACGCTTCAAAAAGCCACCAAAGGACACAGGGGAAAGCGGATGGCTGTTGCAGGCTGAACCTGGCAGTCGAACAAGGTGCTTTTCTTGGCAGATCAATTGTTCAACCTTTCCGGGAGAGAGGGGTATTCGATCGAACACTTCAACTTTTCAATTCATTGTGGATGGGGAATCATCTGGAATAATGGAATAATTGCTTTCGCCGGCGTCGGCAGATCGATGTAGTGTTTCTGGTGTACTAGCTGCTCGGTTTTTTTAAAGTCTGTCGCTTTTCGCCCGCATTTATGAGCACTTTTGCGCTATGGCCCAAAGCTGTGACAGGCTTTTCTGCAAAAAAAAACCGCATGAAAATGCGGTTTCTTGTTATGAACCCTATGGTTCTGTAACCCCCAAGGAAAACAAGTTGAATATTTTTTTGAATCGGAAGTATCCTGATTGTTGAGACTAGGCAGCATGGTGACACCTGGCATCCAAACCCGTAATGACGGGCTGATTGTCAGAGGCGCTATTGGCTTTCCAGTCAGCATGATCGGGATTTTTTAGCGGCGTAATCGTTGAATTTTTAGAAGGGGCGGCAGCTTTCAATGATACGGCTTGCACAGCACTGTAGATGCTATTGCCATTTACATCTACCAGTTTCACGCGATAATACGCCGCGGCGTGGTGCCCCAGCACGGGCGATTTATCTGAAAAGCTATAATGATTAGCTGTCCGGTCGTCGCTGGTGAAAATCATGCCGGCCATTTGGAAATTTTGTGCATCAAAGCTTCTTTCGATTTCGAAATGATCGCTGTTGGAGTCAATCGGGGTGATCCATTGAATATCCACGCTGGCGGTCGTTGCAGGCAAAGCGTCAGCCGAAGGCAAGGCAGCGTCAGCTACCACGTTGCTGTCAGTTACAGCAGTTGTCGTCAAGGCTACCATTGGTGCAACTGGGTTAATCTGTCTGGTGGGATGAGCCTGCAGCGTATTAAAGGCAATTAGAGCGGGACAGGCTACAAAGAGAAATTTGCAAATTGAGGTAAAAGTCTTGTTCATTTTCTTGGGGTTTAAAGGTTCCAGCAGTTGGGGCCGTTTTCTTTTCACCAGCACCCCGTAATTTTACTGCTATGATGTAAAATTGCGCAATTTTATCCGCGGAAGGAGCCGTCTTTCGTCTAATGCATCTCAACCTTCGATGACTGGAAGATTTTAGGGGGTAAAACCAAAGTTGGACTGCCACCCGGCTTTTCCAGGCAACACCCGCGCGGTGTTGTCAGTTTATTTTTCAGCATTTCTCAGGAATGCGATTCCATGCCTTGGAAAAGATGCGTTATTGGAAGGCAGCTATAATGCAAAAAAAACCCCGAATCTTCGGGGTTTTTTTTCTTAAGTAAATTACTGGACACTTGCAGTGGAACACTTTTCCTCGGGGAAAATTGTTTTTGATTTTGGTTACCTGGATTCAATGAGTTTGTTCCTTGGGGAACTTTCCTAAATATTTTTGAGGTTGGATAACCATAATTTCATGTATAAGATCTATTGTTGTGTTTGTTATGACAAAGATGCAAAATGGAAGGGTAAATACAGGCCTATTTCGATAAATGGACCCCCTTTTTCGATGAATGGCTCATAATCTACGATAACTGCATTGGTCGTAGAGTACTGTACATTGGATAAGCGCGGCGTTTTTTTTCATTCGGCGCTTGATTAGCAGGCCTCTGTCACATTTTCATCCCCGCCATTGGGTCTGTTCCGTGTTCAAAAATATATTCACTGTTGAGTAGGTAGGCGCCATTGGTTACAATAACATCGCCTTCCTGCAGCCCCGATAATATTTCCACCTCGTCGTTTTCTTCTATACCGGTTGTAACCATTCGAATTTCATAAACTCCCTTTCCTTTTTGCAGCCAAACAGTTGTTCCCTTGCTATCCGTTAATACCGAATTAGCAGGAACGGTCAAAGAATGACGTTTTTTATCTCCCACTAAAATATAAACCGGCATCCCGGGATGCAACTGATTCTTATTATTTTGAATGGTGATGCGTATCAGATTTATCCGGTTGCCAGGATTTATTTCGGGGTTCACAAAGTCGATAAAACCTGCAATCATTTCATTGTCCAGGTCCGGCACCAGAACGGACGCGATCTCGTTTTTCTTGATAGCAGTCATTTGTGTAGTATATACCTGTGCCTCTGCCCAAAGTGTCGACAGGTTGGCCAGTTGCATGATGGTCCCGCCCTCAGTCACATACTCGCCTTCACTGACTGCAAGCGCAGTGACATTTCCCTTTTGGGAACTGTAAAAGGAAGTAAGAGTCGAGAATTTGCCCGTAGATTCAAGTTCGTTGATCTGTTGGGCATTCATACCCCATAAAAGCAATTTGTTTTTGGCGCTCTCAACTAATGTTTCATAATTAATGTTCGAATTTCCCATCGATTTTTGTTGTTGTAAGATATTGACATATTCTTGTTTGGCATTATTTAGCGTTTCGCTATACAGGTCAAAAAGCCGGTCCCCTTTTTGAATATAGGCGCCAATATCTTTAACATATAGTTTTTCAATTCGCCCTTCGATCCTTGCACTAACGGTAGAGAGGTTATTTTCGTTAAAGTTCAAGGTTCCCGGGAATAATTGCGAATCGCCAATCAATCCAGTTCCGACGGTTTGTACCTTGACATTTCCCAGGACAACTTGTTCACCGGTCAAATGGATTTGCATCGTGCTGTCCAAACGGGTTTTGGGTACCGCGATCAGTTTCATTCCGCAAATGGGACAAGTGCCGGGACGTGGCTCATGCACCTGGGAATGCATGGTGCATGTATAATAGACATCTTTAGTTACCGGTAAGCCCGGTATTTCTTTGGGGCGTTTACACGACGATAGCGTCAGGACGGCAAGGAATGCCGCCAAGCACAACCAGGAAAGAATATTGCGATCCGTTGAAGTAAAATGCCCGTGATCATGGGTAAATGCTTTCATATAATTTTATTTTGAAACTGTTTTTATGGAAGTCTCACTATCCATCAGGTAT
>Ga0209698_10003670_pt1 | contig 16987 bp, 22 predicted proteins | sample LitLauG_LLR_2012_FD_187203 | JGI IMG/M metagenome (GOLD analysis project Ga0209698, IMG submission 187203) | Freshwater sediment microbial communities from Pennsylvania, USA - Little Laurel Run_MetaG_LLR_2012 (SPAdes) (version 2) | ecosystem: Environmental > Aquatic > Freshwater > Creek >...
CGTGGCGACACCCGCCAGCCAACTCGCCCCGGGGCGAGTTGGCCCGCGCTCCCAGGTCACGCCGGTCGCGCACGATCGGTTCATGGTGCAGCTCACGATAGGGCGGATCACGCGCGATAAGCTCGAGCACGCCCGCAACTTGCTCGGCCATCAGTTGCCATCGGGAAACCTCGATCTGGTTCTCGAGCGCGCGCTCGACGCCCTGATCGAGAAGCTCGGGCGCGGCAAGTTCGCGGCGACCCCGCGGCCGCAGCGGAGCGTGGCAGGCATTCGGCTGCGGTGCCGGGCTCACAATCAGTATGAGGCTGAGCGCATCTTTGGAGCGCAGTTCATGCGCGGCAAGCGCGAGGCGGCGCGAGAACGGGGTCGCGAGTGTGCGACGCCGCGTCTCCGTGCGGCACTCGGAGACGGAAGCGCCGAGGAATTGATCGTTCCGCTTCGCAATCTCGGCTTCAGCGCCGGCGAGGCTCGCCGAGCCGCGCGCGCGTGCCGCGAGATCTCACGAGGCTCGCTCGAGATCCGGCTGCGAAGAGCGTTGTCCTTCCTTCGGCCGCGGGCGCGGGTCACCGGCGCGGCGGTCACCAGCGTGGCGGTCGATGCGTGAGGCCACGGAGCAGCGAACCGTCGCCAACGGCGTGGCCGAAGATTCATCTGGGGCGAAGCGGTGAAGCGCGGCCGCCGCTTCGTGGACGAGGCGGAGCCCGGGACTTCGCGGCCTGAAGCGCGATTTCCTCGGGGCGCGGCGATCGACTATGGTCGCCGCCCCGAAAGGAGAGTCTTCATGTGCCCGATCTGCGGCAGCCACGACGGCAAGCCCTGCGCGGTGTCGGAGAAACCCAACGGCCGCCTGGTGTGCTCGTGCGGCCGACACGCCTGGCCGAATGCCGGCGCGTTCCTCGAGACCTGCCGGCGCGAGAGCCTGACGACGGTGCGCACCGTCCACGACTGGACGCAGAGCCACTAGGAAGGCGCGCGCTCCCCGGCCCCGCGGATCGGGGCCTACCCCCTGGCGAGCGCCCTCAGCTCTCCCGGTACATCGTCGAGATCCACGAGATCCGGCGCGACGCCGTGCACGCCATGCGAGCGCGCGTACCGCACGCCCTCCGACAGCTCGACGCGTCCGCCCGCGCGCAGCTCGGTCGCGATGACCGGAATGCCGCGCCGCTCGATCGCGCGCAGCGTCTCGGGGGCGTTCGGCTTCATGCCGTAGCCCGCGGGATTGACCGGGCCGATCACGAAGTCCGGCTGAACGCCCCAGCCATGCAGCTTCTCGATCATCACGCCGAGATTGCGGGTCTCGAAGCCGACCGGCACGGCGCAGCGCCGGTGCACGAAGTCCACTGCGCGCGCGAACAGCTTCGCGTGTCCCGTGGCCAGCGCGGCATCCGCGACGTCGGCGGAGATCGCGACGCCCGCGAGCTCGCCGCGCGGCAGGCGCGCGGTCTCGAGCTCGATGAGCAGCGGCAACAGGGCGGCCCAGTCGCCGCGCAGAACGCCGGGCGTGCGCACGAGCGTGCTGAGCGCGCCCCGCAGGCGGGCCCCGGCAGGAGCGCGCGAGCGCGCGCGGCGCAGCAGGGGCGCGAGCCCGGGATCCATCTCCAACGACTCGTGCCACTCGCGCGTCGGCAGCACGGCAATGAGCGGCACGCGGCGCTGCAGCTCGGCGAGCGCGGCGCGCAGCTGCGGCGAGGGCGCCACCAGCACGGCCTCGGCGCCGGCATCGATCGCCTTGGAGAGCGTCACAGCGAGCGCCTCGGGTTCCTGGGTGCGCGCGTTCATCTCGATCAGCCGGTCCCGCGAGGCGCGTGACATCCCGGCGAGGGCGCGCGCCCCGAGCACGAGGCGCGGCGCGCGCATCGGGTTCGCGCTCCTTCCCGCGCCGGCCGCGGGCGCGCTGGCCGCGCTCACGACGCCACCCCGGCCGGCTCGGGCGCGATCGCCGCCGGCGTCGCCGATGGCACCGGCGCCGGCTCCCCGCCCGAGCGAATCGAGGCGTCGAGCGCGTGGAGCACCGCATGCGCATGCAGCGCTTCGCGTCCCGCGCCCGGGGGCGCCGGTCCGCCCAGCACCCAGTCCACGAATGCCGAGTCCTCGAGCCAGCGCGACTCGCCGTCGATGTCGAAGCGCGCCGGCTGCGGCAGGTCGGCGTTGATCCAGCGCGCGTGCGCGCCGGCCGGACCATCGATCTCGACCGCGTCGTCCGAGACCAGCAGGTGTCCGCGCTCGCCCTCCAGCTCGATGACGGTGCCGGGCACGGGATACCCCGGCACGCTCCACGAGCAGTCGAAACGGATCTCTCCGCCGCTCGCGAGCTTCAAGCGCGCGTGCACCTCGTCCTCGTGCTCACCGTAGAGGCGGATCGCGGTGGCCGAGCCTTCGGTGGGAAGTCCGAGCATGCGGCTCAGGAGGAAGATCAGATCGAGCGCGGTGTGCGCCACCACGCCGCCGCCGCGGCCGTGCGTGACGTGGCTCGCGGCGCGGGCGCTGAACACGCGCGACGCCTGCACCGAAGCGCGCGCCTGCCGCACCGCGCCGAGCTTGCCGGCCGCGACCTCGGCGGCCGCGCGCGCGAACACCGGCTGATGAACAAGCGGGTGCGAGCACATGAAACGCACGCCGCGGCGATTCGCCTCCTCGACCAGCGCCGCGACCTCGGCAAACTCGATCGCGATCGGACGCTCCACGAACACGGCTGCGCCCGCCTCGAGCGCGCGACGGGCGAGCGGCACGCGCGTCCCGACCGGCGAGCACACGAACACCGCGTCCACCTCCTGCCTGGCCAGCAAGCGGTCCAGATCCGCGAAGCTCGGAACGCGAAATCCCATGCCGGCGGCGTTCCGGCGCGCCGCGGAGCGCGGGTCGGCGAGCGCCGTGACGGCGGCGCGCTCAAGCGTGGCGATCGCGAGCGCGTGAGCGATGCCGCTGGAGCCGAGACCGGCCACCGCGACGCGGCATGGAATCGATGCCGAAGCGCGGGGGGAGGAATCGGATGAGGAATCCGACGGCGCGGTCATGATCGATTCGGCGTGTCCGGGAAGATCCCGGGCAGGGCGAGCATTGGGTGAGCCTACCACGCGCGCGCCGCAGCGGCTACGCGCCGCGACGCGGCTTCGAGCTCACACGCATCCGCGACCCGCTTCATTCTCGCTGGCCCCAACGCGCCGCCCTCCGGCGCGTGCACCGGAGGGCGACGGAATCATCCGAATGGCGCCGCGCCTTCAGGCCGCGGCGGACTTGAACGAGATCTGCACGTCCTGGCGATCGCTCTCCGCGACCTTGAACAGCTCGGCGGGCTGCAATGCGAGCCAGCCGGCGACCAGCGAATCCGGGATCTGCTGGATGCGCGTGTTGAACGTCGTCACGGTGTCGTTGTAGTACTCGCGCCGGTCCGCGATCTGATTCTCGAGCTCGCTGATGCGGCTCTGCAGCTGGAGGAAGCCCTGGTTCGCCTTGAGATCCGGGTAGGCCTCCATCACGCCGAAGAACTGGCCGAGCGCCTGCGTGAGCTGCCCTTCCGCCTGCGCGCGCTCGCCAACCGACTTCGCCTTCGCCAGCGCGCCGCGCGCCTCGCTCAGCTTGTCGAACACCGCGCGCTCGTGATCCATGTAGCCCTCGCACGTGCTCACCAGCTTGGGCAACTCGTCGTGCCGCTGCTTCAGCAGCACGTCGATGTTCGCCCACGCGCGGGCCACCGAGTTCTTGAGCGCGACCAGTCCATTGTAGATCGAGAAGAACATCCCCAGTCCACCGACGACGAAGAACAACAGCGCCGCGGTGACCAGGATCTCCATGGGGTGCATGACGGCCTCCATTCGGATTTTCGGTTTCATCGCCCGGCACGCCGGGCAAACGGCTAGTGACCCATGCGCCCCGCAGCGAGCGCGTACAACCACCATCCCAGTCCGAACAAGCTGATGATCGGGCCGCCGATCAGCTGGGCGAACGCCTGAAATCCCAGCTCGAGCGTGAGAGCGAGCTGCGATTCCTGGCTGATGATGAACGTCGGCTCGTTTTGTCCGCGCCGCACCACACCCGTGACCTCGTGATCGGCGGTCGCGATGCGATTCTGCGGGCCGTCGGTGCCGGTGGCCGCGACCGCGTCGTCATCCGAGAGGCTCACCGCGCGCGCCCGTGGCATCGCGCTGCCGAGCACGAACACCGCCTGGCCGGACTGCATCACGCGCTCGCGGAACCGCATCTGGCCCACGCTCATCAAGCTCACCACCGTGAGGTGCTCGGACTTGATGTATTCGGAATAGCACTCGGGCAGGAATGGCCCGTTGCACACTTCCTCGACGCCGAAGCCGATCTTGCACTCGCTGCCCTCGGGGTAGACGAGCGCGAGGCCGGTGTCGTCACGCAGGTAGAACGGATGGTGCGAGGCGTTGCGATGAACGATGTTCCAGCCGTCCTTGGTGCGCGTGGAGATGTCCACCTGCCAGTACGCGCACTCGTGCCCCGAGAACGGCGCGGAAAGGACACTGCGCGGCTCGACCGTGCCCTCGATCTCGACGAGGCCCATGGCCATCGAGCGAATGCGCGCGCGCGGCGTGTTCTGGATCAGGCGGCGCTCGTTCCACACCTTGAAGCCGCGCAGGAACAGGACCACGCCGCCCACGGCGGCCGCGGTGGCGAGGAAGGGACCGTTCGCGCGGTGCACGCTGGGCTCTAGTGGCGTGCCGCCGCGCGCATCACATCGATCGCGCGGGCCAGGACGATGAGCCCGGTGAGGCTCATGATCGGACCGATCCACGTGCCGAGCGTGTGCCAGAGCGGCGGCACGAGCCGTCGGACCTCGGGCGCCTGGTCGCTGACGAGCAGGAAATCGAGATGCTCGCCGCGCCCGACCCACAGCACGGGATCGCGCGCCTCGCGGGCCTCCTCATCGGACGCCTCGGAGACGTTGGGCCACGATTCGTAGTCGGTGCCGGTCCGGAGCCACGCGGCCTCCGCCACCGCCTCGACGGGCAGCTCCGCCGCCACCGGCGGCGCATGACGGACGAAGCCGATGACGTGGCACTCCGAGCCGGCAATGAGCGCGCGCTCGACGATCTGGAGCGTGGCGCCCGCGCTGCGGGCCCACGCTGGCTCGGGCATGCGCTGAATCAGCGCCAGCAGCTCCGCGCTCACCGCATCCGAAGCCTTGATCTCCCGCTGGCCGGTGACCTGCACCTCCCAGCCGGCCGGATCCTCGACCACGCGCGCGGCGTAGGATCCCTGCTCGATCGAGAAGCGGCGCACCTCATCCACGCGCTCGAAGCTCGCGGAATCGAGCGTGCGCGCCTCGAGCCGAAATCCGGCGCACGGGAGTCCCGAGATCGGCGCGCGCAGCGGCGGATCGAGCGTGACGCGGCCTCGCAAGTGCACGAGGCCCTCGGGCGCATCGGCGATGGCGGCGCTGCGCAGGCCCTCGAGATGCTCGCGCAATTTCAGCGCGCGCAGCCCGAGCGCGAAGACCGGTGCGCCCGCGGCCACGGCGGCCGCTGCGCACAGGAGGCCCGGGGCATTGTGATAAAGATCGAGTCCGAGGTTCATGACCCCACGGTTATCGGCGCGCGGGGGCGGGGGTCCTTAGGGCCAATTTTCAATCGCCGGACAGCGGGATGACGACGGCGGGAGCAACCTGGACCGAGGTCCTAGGGGCTCCTAGAACAGGCCGGCGAGCTGATCGGCCAGCAGCCAGACGCCGGCGGCCGCGTAGACGAGGCGCCAGATCTGTGCCGGGAAGTGAAAGGGCACCAACGGGTTGACGAGGATCGCGGTGGCGGCGTAGGCCACGAACGCCCCACGACGGCGCTGAGCGGCCGCGACGCCCGCCATGAGCACGGCGAAGACGCACAACACGGTGTCGAGCGAGATGCCGAGCCGGTGTGAGAGCGGAACGAACGCCGAAGCCAGCGCGAGCACGCCGATCGCCCAGGCGGCGAAGCGCAGTACGACCCAGCCGCCCGAGCCCGCTGCGGAAGTTCTCGCCATCTCAGCGCGCGCTCGCTAGCGCGCGGCCGCCATCGATCCCGACCGTGCTGCCCGTCACCCAGCCGCTCTCCTCGCTCAAGAGGAACAGAATCAGCGCCGCGATCTCCTCCGGCCGGCCGACGCGGCCGAGCGGATGCGTGGTCTTCGAGCGCTCGAGGAACGCGGCGTAATCGGGCACCGCGTTCGTCACCGTGTGAAGCTCGGTCACCACCACGCCGGGATTCACGGCGTTCACGCGCACACCATGGGGCGCGAGATCGAGCGCGGCGCAGCGCGTGTATTGATCGACGCCGGCCTTGCTCACGCAGTAGGCGAGCAGGTTGGGGTAGGGCCGCGGGCCCGCGACCGAGGAAAGGTTGACGATCGCGCCGCGGCGCTTGATCAGCTCCGGCGCGGCCGCGCGCGTCATGAGATGGATCGAGCGCAGGTTGGAGTCCATCACGCGATCCCACTCGGCCGCGTTGGTCTCGAGCACGCCGCCCGGGCCGATGACGCCCGCGGCGTTGACGAGCAGATCGAGTCCGCCAAACGAGGTGCGCGCGGCCTCCACGCAGCGCGCGCACGCCGCTTCCTCGCGCACGTCGCCGAGGACCGCGTGGGCGCGGCCGCCGCCCGCGCGAATCGCGGCGGCTTCCGTCTCGAGACGCTCGAGGCGCCGTCCCGCGAGCGCCACCGCCGCGCCCTCGGCGCCCAGCGCGCGCGCCGTGGCGCGACCGATGCCGCTGCTCGCGCCCGTCACGAGCGCCACGCGATTCTCGAATCGCTTCTTCACGAGCCTCCGGTGCGCATTTCGAGGGCCGCCGGGCGGCGCCCGATCCTCATCCGCGCGTGCGGCTCTCGAGATCGCGCGCCCGCTGCGCGCGCCGCTCATCGCCGCGACCCTTTCGATACGCCCACGCGGACACCAGCACCACGGCCACGAGATGGATCAGCCACCATCCGGCCTGGAGAAACTGGAGTCCCTTGGGCAGCGACACGTGGCTTCCTCGATGCGATCAGTCGGCGCGCGCGGCCAGTCCGCGCACGAATTCACGGTCGGCTTCGAGCAGCTCTCCCAGCTCGATCGCCGCGGGCTCGGCCCATCGTATCTCATGGACGGCGGCGCTGGGGCGGAACTCGCGGGACGCGACGGCGCACGAGATGAACGTGAGCTCGACCTCGAGGCCGCTCGCGTAGCGATGGCGCGTCTCTCCCAATCGTTCGAGAGGAGTGGCGAGTACACCGAGCTCTTCCAAGATTTCGCGCACGACCGCCACCTCCGCGCTCTCGCCGTTCTGGATCTTGCCGCCCGGAAATTCCCACTGGAGCGCGAATGGATCGCCGGGCGGCCGCCGTGTGAGGAGAACGCGCCCCCCGCTCCACACCACCGCGGCGGCAACGCGAACCGCGCGCGCGGGCGTGCTCACGGCCGCCCTCCCGTCAGCGCGCGCCACAGCTCGCGCGCGGCGCGGGCCGGGGCCGTGCGCGCGCGCGCCGCCGAGCGCGGGCGGGCCGCGGCCGAAGGAAATCGCCGCGCGACCTCGGCCTCGAAGCGCGCGAGATAACGCCCGCGGCCGGCGGTGCGGGCGGCGATCGCCTCGCGCGCCAGCTCGCACAGCACCTGGGCCTGCTCGGGGGTGGGCGGCGTGTGCCTCATGTGGCGCGGCAGCTTGAGGTAGCTGGGCGGCTGGTCGATCAGCAGTGGTGAGCGAGCGAGCGCGAAAAGATCGCACGATCGCTCGCCGCCCGGCGCGAGTCCGCGCGCCTGAAGCAGGTGGGTGAGCTCGTGCGCGACCGTGAACGAATCGATGCGACGCGGCCGCACCCAGATGCCGGGATGGTCGGGATCGAGCGAGCCCCATCCGAGCACGCCGCGCTTGCGCGCGAGGCCGACCCGGATCGTGATGGGATCGAGCTCGGGAAAGAAGCGCCGCACCAGCTCGAGGCGCTCCATGATGCGCGCCCGATGCGGCGATCGAAGCAGGGGGCGCGAGTACGTCCAGCGCGGGCGCTGGCTGCCGAGCTCGAGGGCGAGCTGCTCGAGCGGCGCGATGCGGCGGCGCGGCCGCGCGCGGGCGCGGACCTCGGAGGGAAAAGTCGAGGCGGGCACGGCGCATCTTGTAGCACAGCCCCGGCTCGCGCGACCAGTCCAGGCTCTCTTACCGCCGAGAGCCCCGCCGCAGCATCGCGGTCGAGGCGATCACCAGGATCAGCGACAGGGTGCTGAGCGCGCCGGTCCAGCGCGGCGCGGACGATCTCCACAGCATCACGAGCACGCCCATGCTACACGCCATCGAGACCACGAGCATCGTGGTGACGAGCCCGGTTCGTCGCGGGTCCGGCATGAGGGATCTCCTCCCGAGCTTCCGATTGAGGTGAGGACTGCGCCGGCGCCCGGCGACGCCACGCTGCGCGCCATGGGAATGGACGTCCGAGACCGCCCGTGGTTTCCGCTGGCCAGATCCTGCGCCCATCTGCCATGCTCGCGCGCCCATGAGCGCACGAGGCGACGCCCCGGTCGAGCTTTCGGTCGTGATTCCGGCCTACAACGAGGTCGAGAACCTCGCTCCCCTGCTTGCCGAGTTGCGGGTGGCGCTCCAACCGCTCGGGCTCGCGCACGAGATCGTGCTGGTGGATGACGGCAGCAGCGACGGCACGGCCGAGCGCATCCTCGCCGAGGCGGGGCACGATTCGCGCATTCATCCGGTGCTGCTCGAGTCCAACAGCGGGCAGAGCGCCGCGCTCGCGGCCGGCATCGCGCGGGCGGTCGGCCGGGTGATCGTGACGCTCGATGCCGACCTGCAGAACGATCCCGCGGATCTTCCGATCGTGCTCGCGGCGCTCGATCACGCCGACGTGGTGTCGGGGGTGCGAGCCGAGCGTCAGGACAGCTGGATGCGGCGGCTCTCCTCGCGCATCGCGAACGGCGTGCGCCGCTCGGTGCTGGGCGATCCGGTCTCGGACATCGGCTGCTCGTTCAAGGCCTATCGGCGCGAGACGCTCGAGGGCCTGCCCATGTTCGTGGGGGTGCACCGTTTCCTGCCGGCGCTGTGCGTGTTCCGGGGGGCGCGATTCGCGGAGGTCAAACTCCGCCATCGTCCAAGACGACATGGAGTTTCGAAGTACGGCGTCTCCAATCGGCTGTGGCGCGGCCTCGCCGATCTGATGGGCGTCGCGTGGCTCAAAACGCGGCTGGTGCGCTACAAGATCCGCGGCCCCGCGGACTGAAGTGGTGGCGCACCGGCCCTCGGCGCGCTATAGTCGCTCGCACGTGCTCCCGTGGGACACGGATGACCCCAGCGAGGAAGGATCCTCGAGGAGAGTTCGTATGCGCTATGCGCTGATCGCCGCCGCGCTCGCGGTGGCTACGCTCGCGCCCCCTGCCCGAGCCGACGGCAAGGCGGGCGTCGATATCCTGATGTCGAACGTCATGCAGGAACATCAGACGTCGATTTCGGGATTCGGCATCCGTGGACGCTTCCAATCGCAGCTCATCGTGGACAACGTGACGTTCATGCCCACCATCGAGTGGTGGCGGAGCGCCAGCCACGTCGATCCTTACGGGATCGAGGCGCAGCGCGTGGACAACGCGCTCGGCGTGGACGTGGCCTACCAGTTCCCGGTGCACGACATGATCCCGTACGCGGGGCTGGGATTCGCGGCGCACTTCATGTCGTCCAAGGTCAACGCTCCGTCACTCGGCATCTACAACGCGGAGAAGACGGTCACGAAGGGCGGCCTCACCGCGATCGCCGGCGTCGGATTCCCACTCACGTCGTCGGTGTCGAACTTCCTCGAGCTCAAGTACCACAACATCAGCGACTATCGTGAGCTCAAGCTCAGCTGGGGCGTCGGCTTCGACTTCTAGCCCGGGGGCTCGAGCCGCGCCGGGGCCGCGAGCCACGGCGCCCGCTGACGGTGCGGGCGCTAGTAGGAAAAGCCGAGCAAGCCCGGATCGGGCATCAGGTCCGGGCTCCAGGGATCGGGCAGAATGTCGACCTCGCAGTCCTGAGGCACGACGCTGCGCGCCGCCAGCTTCACCTCTTCGATGATCTGCGGCGCGTAGGGGCAAAACGGCGTCGTGAGGAGCATGCGCACCGTGGTCTTCCCCGCGCCGATCAAGACCTCGCGGATCAGCCCGAGATCGATGACCGAGAGGTTGAGCTCGGGATCCATGACGGTCTCGAGCGCGGAACGGATGGCGATTTCCTGCTGGCTGGGCGCCGCGGAGCCGGCGTTTGCGGGCGCCGCGCTCGCGGAAGATGCGTTCGGATCCTTCGCGCCGCCGGGATGGGTTTCGTCGGTCATGACCACTCCACTTGAATGTCGTTGCCCTCGATACGCACCTTGTAGACCGGCACCGGGCTCACCGCCGGGAGCGAGAGCGCGGCTCCCGTCCTGACGTTGAAGCGGGCCCCATGACGCGGGCACTCGATCACGTCGCCTTCGAGCGCGCCCTCGGCCACGGGACCGCCATCATGCGTGCACACGTCGTCGATCGCATAGTACTGGCCGCCGATCAGGAATACCGCCAGCTCCTGATCCTCGATGCGCACGAGCTTGCGGCCGCCCTCGGGAATCTCACCGACACGCGCGACCGTCACGAAGCGCGCGGTCTTCACGCTTCTTCCTCGCCGGGCCACTGCTTCAAGCCGTAGACGCCGGCCTTGAGCGTCTTCAAGGCCAGCAACGCGCACTTGAGGCGCACCGGCCCCAGCTCGATGCCGAGCATCTCGAGCATGTCGTCGCGTGTGAGCTTGCGCACCTCTTCGACCGGCTGGCCCTCGATGCGCTCGCTCAACATCGAGGCCGCGGCCTGGCTGATCGAGCAGCCCTGGCCCGAGAAGCGCACCGCCTCGATCTTTCCGTCCCGGACGTTGAGATCCATGCGAATCTTGTCGCCGCACAGCGGATTGGCGTCCTCGTACGTGATGTCGGGATGCTCGAGCGCGCCTTGATTCCGTGGATTCCGGTAATGATCGAGGATGTTCTCGCGGAACATGTCATCCCATTCGCTCATCTCGCGAACACCTCGCGCGCGCGCTTCACGCCGCGCACTAGCGCGTCCACTTCCTCGGGCAGCGAGTAGCAATGGAACGAGGCGCGGACCGATGCCGGCACGCCCAGCGCCTCATGAAGCGGCATGGCGCAGTGATGCCCGGCGCGCACCGCGACACCGTCGGCATCCAGCACGGTGGCGACGTCGTGGGCGTGCACACCCTCGAGCGTGAACGCCACCACCCCGCCGCGCCTGGCAAGCGGCGGTCCAAGCACGCGCACACCGGGAAGCGCCGCGATGCGCGGCAGCGTGTACTCGGCCAGCTCGCGATCGTGGGCGAATATCGCGTCCATGCCGAGAGCGCTCAGGTAATCGATCGCGGCGCCGAGGCCGATCGCTTCCGCGATCGCCATGGTGCCAGCCTCGAACTTCCACGGCAGCTCGTTCCACTTGGAGCCGCCGAGCTGCACCTCGCGGATCATCTCGCCGCCGCCCAGAAACGGCGGCATCGCTTCGAGCAGCTCGCGACGCCCCCACAGCACGCCGATGCCGGTGGGTCCGAGCATCTTGTGCCCCGTGAACGCCACAAAGTCGGCGCCGAGGGCCTGCACGTCCACCGGGAAGTGCGGCACGCTCTGCGAGGCGTCCACCAGCACGTGCGCTCCCGCGGCGTGCGCCTGGCGCGCGATCTCCGCCACCGGATTGATGGTGCCGAGCACGTTGGAAACGTGCACCACGCCCACCAGCCGCACGCGGCCATCCGCGAGCAGCGACGGCAACACAGAAAGATCGAGCTCGCCCTCGGGTGTCACCGGGACGTAGCGAATCTCGATGCCGCGATCGCCGCGCACGATCGTCGCGGCGCCGGCGCGGCGCACGGAGGGCGCTCCGCCCAGGCCCTCGCCGAGGCCGGCGAGGATGTGCCACGGCACGAGATTCGAATGGTGCTCCATCTCGGTGAGCACGATCGCGTCGCCGGGGTGGAGCGCGCTCCGCCCCCACGCGTTCGCGACCAGATTGATCGCCTCGGTGCTGTTGCGCGTGAAGACGACCTCGCGCGGGCTTGCCGCGTTGATGAACGTCGCGACGCGCCGCCGCGCGTCCTCGTACGCGGCGGTCGCCTCCTCCGCGATCCGATAGACGCCGCGGTGGATGTTGGCGTTGCAGGTGGCGTAGTACCGATCCATCGCCTGCAGCACCGCATCCGGCTTCTGCGACGTGGCGGCGCTGTCGAGATAGTGGAGCGGGCGCGCCCCACGGAAGATCGGGAACTGACTCCGGATCGTCCGCGCGTCGAGCGCCTCGCGATGGGCCGTGGCCCCGGCCGCGCGGTTCATGCGTCTCCCAGCTTGCGCTGAATTGCCTCACGTAGCTGGGCGCGCACGCTCTCGAGCGGAATGCGGTCCAGCACCGGCGTGAAGAAGCCCTCGACGATCAGCCGCTCGGCCTCGCCGCGATGGAGCCCGCGCGCCTGCAGGTAGTACATCTGCTCTTCGTCGACCGTGCCGATGGTGGCGCCGTGCGTGCAGCGCACGTCGTTGGCGAGGATTTCCAGGCCCGGGATGCTGTCGGCCCGCGCGGTGTCGGAGAGCAGCAGGTTGCGATTCGCCTGGTAGGCGTCGGTGCGCTGCGCGTCCTCGGCGACCTGGATCAGTCCCTGGTAGACGCTGCGGGCGCGATCCTTGAGGCAGCCCTTGATCAGGAGATCGCTGGTGCCATGGTGCACGAGGTGGCGTTGCAGCGTGTGAAGATGGAAGTGCTGCCGGGCGTCGCCGAACATGAAGCCGTGCACGAACGCGCGCGCGCCCGGGCCGGCGAGATCGAAATAGGAGTTCGTCTTCACCATGCGCGCCCCGAGCAGCGTCTGGATCCACTGCAGCTCGGCGTCACGGCCGACGCGCACGCGCTGGTTCGAGTAGTGATAGACGTTGCGCGCCCAGTCCTGATGCGTCGCGTAGGTGAGATGCGCATCGTCGCCCAGGAACACCTCGGTTGCGCCGGCGTGAAGCGACGGCCGCTCCGCCGGCTCCGAGAGCTGCTCCTCCATCACGGTGAGCCGCGCGCCCGCCTCGAGAACGATCACGGTGTGGGGGGCCACGAGCCTTCCGCCGCCATCCAGCCAATGCATCAGCCGCACCGGTAGCGCCGCATGCACTCCCGCCGGCACGTAAACGAACGCGCCGCCCGAGCGCAGCGCGTCGGCGAGCGCGCTCCAGCGGTCGTAGTCGGGGTCGATCAGCGCGCCGAGGTGATGCTCGAGCTTCGCGCCATGCTCGCGCAGAGCGCGATCGAGCGAGCACACGATGACGCCCTGACGCTCGAGATCGGGATGAGTCTGCTCGAGCACCGCGTTCGAGCCGCGCTGAACGATGAGCGCGGACGGCGTGCCGCCCGCGAGCGCGGAAAGCAGCCCGGGCGGAAGATCGTCGAGGTGGCGCGCCGCGGGCGCGGGCGCGGAGGGATCGAGCGCCGCAAGCTCGGCTTCGAGCGTCCGAAAGTCGGTGCGGCGCCATAGCTCGTCCTCTCGGCTCGGGAACGGTAAGGCCGCGGCCAGCGCCGCCGCGCGGCGCCGGCGTTCGGCGGCCCACGCCGGCTCGCGACGCTCGGCGGCGAGCGCGGCCGCACGCTCGCTCCAGCCCTTCAGCGTCTCGGGCGCGAGGCCCGACGTCACGGGGGCCTGGCTCATCCGACCGAGCCCTCCATCTGGAGCTGGATCAGGCGGTTCATCTCGACCGCGTACTCCATGGGCAGCTCCTTCACGATCGGCTCGATGAAGCCCGAGACGATCATCGCTGCCGCCTCGTCCTTCGAGATGCCGCGGCTCGTGAGATAGAAGAGCTGCTCGTCGCCGATCTTGGAGACGGTGGCTTCATGGCCGATCGAGACCTTCTCCTCCTCGATCTCCATGTAGGGGTACGTGTCGGAGCGGGAGTCCTCATCGAGAATCAGCGCGTCGCAGTTGACCGAGCTCTTGCAGTCGGTCGCGCCCTTCGCGACCTTGACCAGCCCGCGATACGCGGCCCGGCCACCGTCCTTGCTGATCGATTTCGACACCACCTTGCTCGTGGTGTTGGGCGCCATGTGCACCACCTTGGCGCCGGCGTCGAGATGCTGGCCCTGGCCGGCGAACGCGATCGAGAGGACCTCGCCGTGCGCGCCCGGCTCCATCATGTAGACGCTCGGATACTTCATCGTGATCTTGGAGCCCAAGTTGCCGTCCACCCATTCCATGGTGGCGTTGCGGTACGCCAGCGCCCGCTTGGTCACGAGGTTGTAGACGTTGTTCGACCAGTTTTGGATGGTGGTGTAGCGGCAGCGGGCGCCGGCCTTGACGATGATCTCGACCACCGCCGAGTGCAGCGAGTCGCTGGAGTAGGTGGGCGCCGTGCAGCCCTCGACGTAGTGCACGTACGCGCCCTCGTCGACGATGATGAGCGTGCGCTCGAACTGCCCCATATCCTTGGTGTTGATGCGGAAGTAGGCCTGCAGCGGCACGTCCACGTGCACGCCCTTCGGCACGTAGATGAACGAGCCGCCCGACCAAACCGCGGAGTTGAGCGCCGCGAACTTGTTGTCGCTCGAGGGAATCACGGTGCCAAAGTACTGCTTGAACAACTCCTCATGATCGCGCAAGCCGTGATCGCACGACAGGAAGATCACGCCCAGCTTCTCGAGCTTCTCCTGAACCTTGTGGTACACGACCTCGGAGTCGTACTGAGCGCCGACGCCCGAGAGGAACTTCTGCTCCGCCTCAGGGATCCCGAGCTTGTCGAACGTGCGCTTCATGTCGGCCGGCACGTCCTCCCAGGTCTTGGCTTCCTTTTCGGTCGGCTTGACGTAGTAGTAGATGTCCTGGAAGTCGATCTGACCGACATCGGCGCCCCAGGTCGGCGTTGGCTTCTTCTCGAAGATCTCGAACGCCTTCAGCCGATAGTCCGTCATCCACTGCGGCTCGCCCTTCATCTTCGAGATCTGCTCGACGATGTCGCGATCGAGCCCCTTGCGCGACTTGAAGACGAAGCCGTCGGCGTCGTGGAAGCCGTACTTGGTCTCGTAATTGTCGCGAACGCCGATTTCGGGAGTGGTGCTCATCGCGCTCCCACCTCCTTCGAGTCGCGCACCCAGTCGTAGCCCTTGGCCTCGAGCTGGAGCGCCAGTTCCGGTCCCCCCGACAGCAGGATCCGGCCATCCACCATGACGTGCACCTTCTGCGGCGTGATGTAGTTGAGAATGCGCTGATAGTGCGTGATCACCAGCACGCCGAGATTCGGCCCGCTCAGCGCGTTCACGCCCTCGGCCACGACCCGCAGCGCGTCGATATCGAGCCCCGAATCGGTCTCGTCCATGATCGCGATCTCGGGCTTCAGCACCGCCATCTGCAGGATCTCGGCGCGCTTCTTTTCGCCGCCCGAGAATCCGTCGTTGAGATAGCGGCCCGCGAACGACTCGTCCATCTTGAGCAGCTTCATCTTCTCGGTGAGCATCGCGCGAAATTCCTTGGGCGCGATCCCCTTCGAGCGCGGCACCGCGCCCGAGCCGTTGGCGCCCGCGCTCGCTTCCGCCAGCCGCGTGTTGAGCGCGCTGCGCAGGAAGTTCGCCACCGACACGCCCGGGATCGCGACCGGATACTGAAACGCCATGAACAGACCGGCGCGCGAGCGCTCGTCGGTTTCCATCTCGAGGATGCTCTGACCCTTGAAGAGGATGTCGCCGGCGGTCACCTCGTAGCGCGGGTGGCCCATCAGCGTGTTCGCGAACGTGCTCTTGCCCGAGCCATTGGGGCCCATCAGGGCGTGGATCTCGCCCTTGCGCACCTCGAGGTTCAGGCCCTTCAGGATTTCCTTGCCCTCCACGGCGACGTGGAGGTCACGAACGATCAGGTCTGGCGTCTGGCTCATGCGCTTTCTTTCCGGCGCCTCGCGGCGGGTCGAGGAGCGCTCCCGCGGCGCACCCGCCGCAGGGAAGATCGCTCCGGTCTCAGTGGTCGAAATCGAGTCTAGGTCGTGAAGCTCTCCCCACACGCGCATTGGTGCCGCACGTTGGGATTGTTGAATTTGAATCCCGCGCCCATCAGGCCGCTGACGTAATCCACCTGGGTTCCCGAGAGAACGGCCGCGCTGCGGTTGTCCACCACGACGCGCACGCCGTCCAGCTCGAGCACGGCGTCACCCTCGCCGGGCGCCTCGCAAAACTCCATGTAGTAGGAGTTGCCCGAGCATCCGCCGCCACGCACACCGATGCGCAGCGCCAGCTCGGGCGTCCCGCGCTGCGCCAGCAGGTCTTTGACGCGCTGGATCGCGACCGGGGTCAGCGAAATCATCGATTCTCCTCCTTGTGGCTCGCCGCGCGGCGCGCCTCGGCGTGGCTCCGAATCTCGCCCACGGGAACGAATCCCCCGCGGCCGGTGCGGCGCACGTGGCCGGGCGGCGTGATGATGCCCGCCACCAGCGCCGGCTCCGCCTTCATGCCATGGTCCTGCTGACAGCTCGCGCAGCCCGTGACCGCAGCGGGCGTCGCGCACACGCGGCAGGTCTCGAGATAACGCAGTCCGTCGATCAATTCACGCTCGAGCTGCTGGTGACGCGTGATGCTTTGGCGCGTGTCCTCGAGCTTGCGGGTGAAGAGCGCGCGCAGATCCGCCATTGCCTCGGGCCCCAGGCCCGAGCCCCACCAGCTCGAGATCAGCTCGCGCATCTCGTGGAGCGAGAAGCCGAGCCCATGGAGCAGATCGATCCAGCGCACCCGCTCGACCGCCGTGATCTCATAGAGTCGGAAGCCACCGCTCGAGCGCGTGGTCGGCGAAAGCAGACCCTGCTCCTCGTAGAGGTGGATGGCGCGCACGGTCTTCCCGGTGGACCTCGCGAGGTCGCCAATGCGCAAGAGATGAGGCTGAATCGACGGTTCGGAGCTCAAAGTCATACCCTCACGTACACGTTAGATTCGCCATGGAACCTACTAGATTATCGGCAGTTCGTCAATCCTGGCGCAGCGGACACCCTGGGCTCCGGGAACGGTGGACGGAGAGCCCCAAGA
>Ga0209698_10003671_pt1 | contig 16978 bp, 12 predicted proteins | sample LitLauG_LLR_2012_FD_187203 | JGI IMG/M metagenome (GOLD analysis project Ga0209698, IMG submission 187203) | Freshwater sediment microbial communities from Pennsylvania, USA - Little Laurel Run_MetaG_LLR_2012 (SPAdes) (version 2) | ecosystem: Environmental > Aquatic > Freshwater > Creek >...
TGGTCGAGATGCACGTCATGGAGCACGGTTTGCTCATGCTCGAAGGCGGAGGGATTTATCGGCTAGGCGATTCCTGGTATCCGGTCACGGCTGGCGATTTCATCTGGATGGGACCATGGTGCCCGCAGTGGTTTGGCGCGATTGGGAAGACTCCGGCAAAATATCTCATCTACAAAGATTGGAATCGGCATCCGCTGGAGACCGCGGGATGAAGATCGAGATCGATCAGCAACGGCTGGTCTCCGAGATTGAGACTCTGGCGGCAATTTCCGATGCCGAACTGCCGGCGGTTACGCGCGTAGTTTTCACTCCAACTGATCTTAAGGCGCGAGCGTGGCTGAAAGAACAATGTCAAGCCGCGGGACTTGTTGTCCGCGAAGACGCCATTGGCAACACGTTTGCTCGCTGGGCGGGCAGCGATGTTGACGCTTCCGCCGTAGGAACTGGGTCCCATATCGACGCGATTCCAAATGCCGGGAAGTTCGACGGGGTGGTCGGAGTGCTCGGAGGGTTGGAAGCGATTCGCGCATTGCAGCGAGCCGGTTTTCGTCCGACCAACTCGATCGAGTTGCTGATCTTCACTTCCGAAGAGCCGACACGGTTTGGCATTGGATGCCTGGGTAGCCGGTTGTTGTCCGGAAGTCTCTCTGCGAGTTCGGCAGGAAACCTGTCGGATAAAGACGGCCAGACCGTGGATCAGGTTCGCCGCAAAGCGGGATTTACTGGTGAACTTGAGTCGGTGAAGCTCCACGATCACTACTACAAAAGCTTTGTCGAATTACACATCGAACAAGGTCCTTTATTGGAGAGTGAAGGAAAGGCACTGGGAGTAGTCGAAAAAATTGCCGCGCCCGCCAGTCTGCGATTGACCGTGGAAGGCGAGGGTGGCCACGCCGGCGCCGTGTTGATGCCGCATCGTCGCGATGCGCTGTGCGCCGCGGCCGAATTGATTCTGGCTCTTGAATCCGCAGCGCGGACTAGCGGTGCCATCGATACCGTTGCCACGGTCGGGATCTGCGACGTATTTCCGGGAGCAGTCAACAGCATACCCGCAAGGGTGCGCCTGAGTGTCGATGTGCGGGATACGGATCTGGGCCGGCGCGACCGAACGATCAAGTTGGTGGAAGATGCATGTCGCGAAACCTCCACAAAACGGCAGGTCGCAGTTCACTCTGAAATGCTGAACGCGGATGCACCGGCTCAATCTGATTCTGGGATCCTGCAAATGCTTCGATGTGCGTGCGCAAAATACGGTTTGAGTTATCTGACGATGACGAGTCGCGCGTACCACGATTCGCTGTTCATGTCACGAATCGTACCGATTGCGATGTTGTTTATTCCATGCCATCAGGGCTACAGCCATCGACCTGACGAATACGCTTCGCCGGAAGACATCGGTAGGGGCACTCTGATTCTGGCGGAAACGCTGGCTGCTTTGTCTGAATAACCTTGTAGGATTTAAGGACGGTGTGGAATTGTCTCCTTGCGTTGCGCCCAGTGTTCGACAATATTGCGCACAACCACGTCCCCGACAAGTTGGGCGGCTTCCAGAGCAGGCAGGTAAGCCGAGTAGTTTCCAGAAACCATCTCTTTAAGACTGTCTGCTGCCTCCATACCCGGAGGCTCTCGATCGTAATTGCTGATGGTCCGCAACACCAGGACGCGTGACAGATCCACTCGGCCGGATTTACTCAGGAATGTCAGCGCCTGCAGCGTGCCGGAATCTTCCATTCCCGCAACCATGTAGTTGCCTTTGCCACCGGAGTAGTAACGGGTCCAGGCATTGGCCCAGTCCTCGAGTTTCGAACCGTGCCAGAATGTGGCGGCCGAAAGTTCTGCGCCTCGAGCTACAAAAGGTGGCTTGAGTGCGTTGGGGAATCCGGAAAACCGCGAACGGGATTTGAACAAGGTGTCTGAATCGGGCAGAGACACGTGTTGGGTCAAATCAACAGCCCAAGCAACGAGATCCTGGTTGATCGCGTATATCTCACCATAGTCCGCAGTCGCCGGTAGTTCGTAAGGCGTGCCTTTCCGCAAAGGAACAAATCCGGTGGACCAGTCATGCGGAATCTGGCGAGAGTCGATTTCGAACGCCAGGTCGCCATCGACGACATAATCGGCCCACACAGCGGAACCGACAGACACGTCGGATGGATCGCCTCCACCGATACCCGCGATAACCCAATAGGCCTTGCTCAACTCGAAGCGTGGGTCGAGGCCCAGCGCCATTACCGAAGCCGCAGCCTTGGCGGTGCCGACACCAGTCACCATGCCGAGTACGCCATCTTTGTTGAGACGCACGTGGTGATAGCCGGCAGGCAGTGAAAGCACCTGGTCGAGATGCTCGCGTTCTACCCAAAGTTGGAATTCTCCGGGAGTGTCGCCCGTGTCTTCACCCCGCTCAAACATAGTTACAACTACGACTTTGACGGCGATGGGCGCCGCGGCCGCGGTGGATTGGGCGTGAACTCGAATCGACAAACACCCACAAAACAGAAGGAGCGCGCCGAGCGGATGCCAGAATTTGATCATTTCGCGATCGACGCGCGAACTCGCGCGAATCCAGGTTTGAGAGTCTGGTAGATGAAATCGCAGCGGCGATTGTAGGGCAGAAACGCGCTCTTCATCGCATTAACCGTCAGTTTCTCGAAGTCGTCGAGGGTCAGACCGAATGTGTCGGCGGCGGCCTCGAATTCCCGGGTCATTGAGGTATTGCTCATAAGGCGATTGTCGGTGTTCAGCAGCACTCGAAATTTCGCCTGGTAGAGGACTTTAAACGGATGCTGATCCAGGGTGGGTGTAGCGCCGGTGTGAACGTTACTGAGCAGGCAGATTTCGAGCGGGATGCGCTTGTCGAGAACGTACTGGGCGAGATCGCCTAGCTTGACAACCGTTCCGCCCGCGACTGCGATGTCGTCGATGAGGCGGGTGCCATGACCGATGCGGTGGGCGCCGCAGTATTGAATCGCCTGCCAGATGGATTCCTTCCCGAAGCCCTCGCCTGCATGAATGGTGATGTTAAAGTTTTCTCGCTGGATATAGTGAAAGGCATCGACGTGTTTCTTGGGCGGATAACCGCCTTCTTCGCCAGCGAGATCGAAACCCACCACGCCGCGTCCGCGGAAGTCGACCGCCAGTTCAGCCATTTCAAGCGAGACATTCATATTGCGCATGGCGCAGATGATGAGCCCAGATTCCACTCCAAAATCCCGCTGGCCGCGTGTCAATCCTTTCAACACCGCGGCCACTACCTGTTGGTGCGTAAGTCCTTTTCGAGTGTGGAAAATCGGTGCAAACCGTGTTTCGAAGTAGACGACTCCATCTTTGCTGAGATCGTCCGCCTGTTCATATGCCACACGTTCCAGCGCCTCCTCCGTTTGCATCACGGCAATCGTGTGCTTGAAGCCCTCGAGATATTTCGCCAGACTTCCCTGATTCGCTCCCTGATGAAACCACTGTCCAAGAGCATCGGCATCGGTAGTAGGCAATTCGGAGTATCCGACGGCCTGGGCCAACTCGATCACCGTTGACGGGCGCAAGACACCGTCCAGATGTTCGTGTAACAGCACCTTCGGGAGACTCTTCAACACTGTTCGATCGAGTCGCATACCAAACCCCGCTTTATTGGATGGCGGCACCGGAGCGGGTGAGGAATTGTAACTCACCAACGGAAACGCCTGGAGCCCACTTCTCTCAACTTCTTTGCAGACCTGTTGTACACTACCGTCCACTCCTCCCAGGCAACGAGGGACGATGCGAGAACGGGATCGAGAGTTGAGCGGAGAGAATTCCGGGTACGGGCTGCGACGAAACGCACTGTCGCCAATGGAGACGCTGGCTCAGTCCGTGGGTACGATCGCACCGACGACGACTCCGGTGGCGACGATTCCGCTGGTCTGTGCACTCGCGGGCGAAGGCACGTGGCTCGCTTATGCTCTCGCGACTGTGGCCATACTGCTGGTGGCATTATGCGTCAGCAGGTTTGCCCGCCATTCCGCCTCGCCGGGGTCGCTGTACAGCTATGCTGCGACAACATTGCCCCCAGGGCTGGCCGCTACCGCCGCATGGAGTCTGCTGCTTGCCTATCTCGCCACGGGAGCCAGTGTGATTGGCGGTTTTTACCATTACGGAAATCTCTTGTTGCGTGACGCATCGACTCATCCCCTCACGGCGGTATTTCTTGCTCTGGTTGTGACAGGAGTGTCCACCTGGATTGCCTACCGCGACGTGAAAATCTCAGCCCGGCTCATGTTATGGATCGAAGGAGCTTCGGTATCCCTAATTGTGATCGTTGTGGTCTTGTTGCTGATCCGGCACGGAGGGCACTTGGACTGGGAGCAACTGCATTTGCGTCACATGACGGGGACTGGACTACGCCTCGGACTGGTGATGGCGTTGTTCAGCTTCGTAGGTTTTGAGAGTGCAACTACGATGGGGTCGGAGGCGCGGGATCCGCTTAAGACGATCCCTCGCGCCGTGATCCAGAGCGCGATTCTGACGGGCGCATTCTTCACAGTATGCGCGTACGCTGAGGTATTGGGTTTTCGGGGTACAGGACAGGACCTCGGAAAAAGCCAGTCTGCCATGCATGTCCTGGCGCGGGTTGCCGGGGTTCCGCTTTTCGGTCTCATCATTGATCTGGGGGCGCTCGTCAGTCTGTTCGCTGGAACTCTGGCGTGCACCACTGCTGCCGCACGGGTTCTCTTGTTAATGGCACACAACGGACTGGTCCCGAAAGCACTGAGCGTGACGCACACCCGCAACGCGACTCCGAGTCGTGCCGTTGTGGTGAGTGGACTCGCAGCCGTCGCGCCCGTGGCGGTGCTGGCCGCGATTGGTGCCAGCGGACTGGATGTTTACGGATGGATGGGGTCGCTGGCCACTTATGGATTTATTGTTGCCTACGCGGTCGTTTGTTTTGCATTGCCGCGATATCTGGCGGCCCGTGGCGCTTTGCGGCCCGGCGCGCAGATTGTCGCGTGGCTCGCCTGCGCAGCGATGATCCTGGCATTGGTCGGGAATCTGTATCCCGTACCAGAGGGACCTTACGGAAAGCTGCCCTATATCTATCTCGTGTATCTGGCGGCGGGGCTGGTTTGGTTTGCGGTCCGAGGGCGAAACCCGCGTCCGCTGCTTGCCGAAGATTAGCGACGCACCTCGGCTTCCGGTTGTACTAACAGCAGCAAGACGATGCCAATCACCGTAAACATGCGGAAGGCAACATCCTCTCCATTCCATGTTCTCGATTGCCACATGAGGAACCACTCACCGCCAATTGCGAGGAACGCGACTAGCCACATCAGAAGAGCAAGTGTCAGCGCAGCGACCGCAACCTGTTTTGCCCGCTCAAATATCGCGCCGGGTCCGGAGAAATGACGCAGCATTCGCCAGCTTCCCGCCCAGCAAAGCACGGTCACGAGCGATTCCCAGCAGATGATGCTGATATAAAACGTGGTGTGCCATCCCGAGTTGTTGAGAGCCCGCCACACTCCATGATTACCGGGAAGAGTGGAATCCATCATCAGAACATGGCGGACGAACTGATAGTTCGCGTTGTAATCGGTGAGGTTATCGAAAACGACGAGCGTATAGAAAAGAGCGACCGCAAGGACTAGAGAAACCTTGGCCGCGCGCAGTGTCATGGTTTCTCCGGGGATTGCAGGAAACTGCGGAAGTAAGCTGTGAGGGCCTGCAGAGTTGCGTCATCGTAGCTGGGGTTGGGATGCATTCTTGCGTTCGGGTTTTCTGCCTGGGGAAACCGGACATACCTCGCAAAGTGCTCGGGGGATGCCGTAGCCCAGGCGGAAAGAACCAGCCAGGGATGGTGCGCCTGCAGTCCGCCATTGGGGCCGGCATTGTGACAGCGCAAGCAATTCTGTTGCGCGATGCGATAGCCGATTTGTACCGACTGGTCGTCCGAGTAGCGTGTAGGGGGAGCGATGGAGGCCAGCAGGGCTTTCTCATTGCGGAACTCCAACCGGAGCACACCCCACGGAATCTGCGCTTGATCGTCGTGACTGAGCAGTTTAAACGCCGGTTTGAACTGCGCGTGAGAGATTAAGTAGGGTCCCATGTCCAGGTTCTGTCCTTCCGCGTCCTTAGGCCAGTGCTCGGGTGGTTTTCCGTTGATTCTCAGAACCAGAATCGGGTGATGCTCCGAAAGGTAAGCGCGCGGGTAATGGGCATGGTACTGGTCGCTACAGACCGCTACAGCCATGTCGCGTTCTGGTTGGGCTGCCAACGCGGAGATCAGATCTTCGAGCAGTACACCGCTGATCTCGGTCGGGCCGGCGAAGTTCGAATCGTCAGTGACCGTGTAGGTTACTTGGGGCAACGCTAGCAGGTCTTGGCGGCTCAGATATCGGGTCGATCCTGATGGAAGCCCCTGCAGATCTCCAGAAATCTCAAGATCCGTTGCGGCGGAGCGAAGCGTGCGCGCCCGCTCGACGAGACTACGCCCGAATTCCGGAATGATCGCAGCAGGCGTGTCTTTTCCAACTACGGCGATGGCGCAAAGCACGGCGAGGAACCCGTAACGCATGGCGCACATGGTAGCGGAGGCACTGGGCATGTGCAAGAAATCATGACGCTTTAGGGACCAGATTCCAGGTAACGCCCAAAAAATGCGAGGGGGCTGGGACGCGTCCTGCGGTGTTCAGCTGCCCGTCAACTCGTGTCATAGAAATATCTAATCGCGGCCAAAAAAACTTTCACTACGTTTCGGGCTGTCCCTGTTTGCGCAAATAGCGTAAATTTCACGCCATCACTTTCTTGCGTGGTGTGGCGAACCGCCTATGAAATTCTGCCGTTTTGTGATGCGGATGCTGTCAGGAGACGCGGACTCCCGTACGGTTTTTAGCGGACCGTGTATCTCAAAACCAACGAGGCCCGGTGAGATGATCAAAACTCGAAGCGCAGTGCTGTGTCTTTTTTCGACGCTACTCCTGTTGCTCGTTACAACCGCAGTGCAAGGGCAGCAGACCTTGGGCGGCATCACCGGAACCATTTCGGATAAGACGGGTAGCGTTTTGCCTGGTGCTACCGTCGAGATCGTGGGAGATCAGACCAAACTCACGCGCGCGCTCAAGACCAACGCGAATGGCAGCTACGATTTCGTGAATCTGCCGATCGGTACCTACACGCTCACGTTCACGCACGAAGGATTTCAAACGCAGCGTGTTCCGTCCATTATTGTGCAGGCCGATCGTACAGCGACGGTGAACGTCACGATGCCGGTTGGTCAGGTTGGAACGGTCGTCGATGTCCAGGCCGAACCCCTGATGAATGCGGTAGACACCACGAATGGATACATTCTGGAGAAGGAGCAGATTGAGACAATACCTTTGCCGACTGGAAGCTTTACCGGATTGGCGATTCTCTCGCCAGGCGTGAGCGCAGAGTTGCCGAGTGGCACGGGAGCGAACGCGGGGCTTGGCAACCAGCCGATCTGGGCCAACGGGCAACGCGACACCAGCAACACCTTCCTTTTGAACGGGGTTGATGCCAGCAATCTGTTCAATGGCAAGAGCACGAGTTCCGTGGCGTCTGCCCGAATCGTGAACAACACCGGCGTTGCCGGGGCGGGCAGCACAACCGCGGAAGTGCTTCAGAGTTCGGCATCACCCTATCTCGCGATCGGTCAGGCCTTGCCCACTCCGGCTCCGGAAACGGTGCAGGAATTCCGTGTGAATACTTCGATGTACGACGCCCAGCAGGGAGCTACCAGCGGGGCTCACATTGACATGAGCACAGCCTCGGGTACGAATACTCTTCACGGCAGTGCGTACATTCACCGCGGCACTGACGCGCTCAATGCAGCGCCGTACTTCTACAAGCAGGATGCCAACATTCCTGCCAGTCAGGACGTTCCTCAGTTACATCGCTATACCGCCGGGGGAAGTCTGGGGGGAGCGCTGATCAAGGACAAACTGTTCGGTTTCGTCAGCTATCAGCACATCCATACTTCAGATCTGGAGATCGGGACTTCACGCACCGCGGTACCATTTGGCTTGGGTAGTGATCGGAGTGCAGCGACTCTGGCTCAGGTGGACAATCAGAACTTTCGGCCGAATTGCCTGCCTGTCGCCGACCTCACCCACCCTCGCTGTCTGACTGGATCCGATGTGGACCCGGTCGCGCTGACGATGCTGAACTACAAGTTGCCGAACGGTGAACTGCTGTTTCCGTCGGCGAACTCGGGCTTCACTCCTACGATTAACTTTCCCGAAAACGCATTTCTCACGCAGCCGGCATACTTCATCTCCGATCAGGCTGTAACCGACCTCGACTATCAGCCTAGCACGAAGGACACACTGGCCTTGAAGTATTACTACCAGCACGATCCGACAACAGCTCCATTCGGTCTGTCGTCGGTGAAGGGCTTCACGCAAAAGCTTGATGCCGGCAGTCAGGTGGCCTCGATAAACAATACACAGACTCTCAGGCCAAACCTCAGCATCTCCGAGGTCTTTGGATTCATCCGGGAGAAGATCTACAGCACGATCGGGCAGCCGTTTGCGGCCCAGGACGTCGGGATCAATGCGTTCGGATCGAATGTATTCCCGGGGATCACCATCGTCGACGATCTGGGAAACTTTTCCCCTTCCAATACGGGCGGATGTTCGCCAACGCCATGCGGCCCTTTTAACGCAGGTCTGAGCATCGGGTCCACAGCAGCCTCTCAGGGGGCCTTCACCGGGATCTTTCAGAACCGCTGGATGCCATCGGCAAATGCGATCTGGAGTCACGGCAAACACACATTGACCTTTGGGGGCAGCTATTCCTACACCCAGTTGAATGCACGCGACCGGCGGACGAATACAGGCATGATCGGCTTCACAAATTTTGAAAACTTTCTGACAGGACAGCCGATTACCTACACGGCTAACGGCTTTATTACTACGTCTTTTCTGCAAGGGGGCGCAAATCGGTACTATCGGTCGAACGAGAGCGGCGCCTACCTTCAGGACAAGTACCAAATCCGCCCCAATCTGAGCTTCAGCGTCGGGGTTCGCTTTGACGATCACGGTGGGCTGAAGGAGAAGAACGGCCGGATTTATAACTTCGACCCATCGCGGTACAGCTACGATGCCGTAAACGACAACATCACGTCGAATGGATTTATCGTCGCGGGAAATAATCCCAACTTTCCGACAAAAGGAGTCAGCGATTCCACCCTAACGGGACGACAATGGGGGGTCGCGCCTCGCCTCGGTCTAGCGTGGAGCCCGCGAGAGTTTAACGACAAGGTGGTCGTGCGGGCAGGATGGGGTCTCTACTACGATCGTGGTGAGCTTTTCACCTATCTTTCTCCAGGCTTCGCATCGGGTGTCATTGCGGGAGGGCCATTCGGCGTCAACCAATCTCCGCCGTGGGTGAACACACAAGCTTGCAGTCCCTATGGCTACTCCTACTGCAGTAATTTCTCGAATCCATGGGGCCCGACCTTAGGGCCTGCTCCCAGCGGGGATCCCTCGAAGCTGGTTCTGCCCAACGCGACCAACGTCTCGACCGGAATTCCCCTGTTCTCTTTCGCCGACTACAACCGCGCGAACAAGCTGCCCTACACGATGAATCAAACGTTGGACATCCAATGGCAGCCACGCCGCGATCTCGCGATTGATATTGGGTACGTTGGCAATCTGGGCCGACATGCGGTTGTTCCATTGCCATTTAACCAAGCCCGCATTGCCTCGCCATCCAGTCCCATTCGGCCTGGCACTCCGTTTGAGCAGGATTACACGTACGGTTATTCCATCGTCACCGAAAACACAGTCTTTCCATATCCTTCAATCAATCTTCCGAACGGCCAACCGTACCAGCAAACCTTCGAGGGTGGGAACGTCGATCTGCGCGTTCCGTACATGGGTTACTCCTCAGAGTCGGAGTCCTACACTGCGGCCGGCATCTCCGCGTACCACGCTCTCCAAGCCCATGTGGAAAAACGTATGAGCCACGGCCTGCAGGTGGGCTTCTCATACACCTACTCGCACGCCACCGATGAGCAGAGCGCGATGGGCCTGTTTTATAACGGCAACAACCCTCAGAATCTGCGCTCCGGGTATGGGTTGTCCGACTTTGACCGGAAGCATGTGATGAATTTCACGTATACCTATCAGTTGCCAAAGGTCTTCTCGGCGACCTCGCTAAAAGGATACTTAGCGAATGGGTGGGCGATTTCTGGATTGGCGGTCATCCAAAGCGGACAGCCCTACAGTGTCGTCGATTACACGGGAGCGGTGGGCAGCATCTTCTATGGAGTTAATGACGGCATCACCAATCCCATCGTTCCGCTTTCCGGTTGTTCGCCCAAACAGGCCATGACTGGGGCTTCCGGAGCACACTACAACGGTGATCCAAAAACGCTGGCGCTCGACCCGCATTGTTTCGGATTGCCGCTCCTCCAACCCGGCGACCTCAACGGCGCTATTCCGAGCAATGATCCGTACGAGACGAATTTCATCGACCATGGCCAGCGAAATATCTTTCGACAGGCCTGGCAAAGGCGAGCCGACATCTCAATCGGGAAGCTGACCCAGGTAACTGAGCGTTACGCGCTGAAGTACTCGTTGCAAATTTTCAACGTGACCAACACAGCGAGTTTTGATATTCCGATCGATGATGTCAGCCAAAACATCAATTTCCAGGGCTTTCCCTATGTAGGGCAACCTTCGACTATTCCACCTTGCGATGCTTCGTTCACCGCTCTCTACGTTTGCCCAACCTTGAGTGGGCTGGGCATTACGAATAAGACCATTGGGAGTCCGCGCCAGGTGCAGATGTCGCTCAGCCTGAACTTTTAGCCGTTGTACCTAATTACGGGACGGGACGCGAAAAAACGCCGTCCCGTGCATTGCGTTTGACGGTCAGCAAGACGAATACGTTTCCCTGAGGAAGAGCATCTCGAATAGGGGCTCTGTTGCATTTTCGCTACAGTCTCTCCCACGAAGGTTAAGATCCTGCCGGTCTCGAACCTTCCAAAATCATGAATATCCGAAAGCATTCCAGCGGCGTATCTTTACATTTGGTACTTCCTCCGATACTGGTTCTCCGTGTCCATGTTTGCGGATTATCGATCTGTTCCTGGCGAAATTCGAGTACGATAAATCTTTTGCTGGATTGATCGCGCGCCTCCCCTTGTCAAAACCAGAATTTGAGTGCGCACGGCTTAGTACCGGCGCGCGGATGGTGTCCTGCACACGGTGACTTCCGTGGCTGGGCCCAGCAGAGATCGGAGGAGGTTTACGATGGCGGTTATTCAGTCCATGGCAGCGCAGACTCGGGCGATCCGGGGAAATGCGAGATTCGCGCTCATTCTGAGTTGTTTCCTGTTTTTCCTGTCACCTTCTCTTTTTTCGCAGCAGTCAGAGACGACCGTCTCGGTGGACGCGCGAAGGATGCAAGAACTGCTGGACAGAATCGCCGATCTCGAAGCCAGCCAAAAACAGCTACGATCGCGCGTGGAACAATTGGAAAAAGGGCAACCGGGAGTTTCTGCTCTTTCAGTCGCTCCGACGGCCGAGCCTGTCACTTCACCTTCTGGCGGCCAAACGATGACGCCTGCCTCTCCTAAGGCTGAGTCCGCGAAAGCGAATTCAATCCCTGCACCTCAGTCCGATCAATCCGGCGCAATGGCGGACCCTGAGCACATGGATGTCAGCCGGACTGCTCTGAATATTCGCGGCTTCGGCGACGTTGGTTTTTATGGCGGAAATCAGAGGGGTCAAACCAGTTCATTCAGTATTGGGCAAACGAATCTTTTCATCACCTCGAACTTGTCGGAACGACTCAGATTCCTGACGGAAATGGTTTTTGAGGTGCACGAGAACAACGGTTTCTCAGTGGATCTGGAACGAGTCCTGATTGAGGGATCGTTGAATGACTATCTCAAGCTTTCGGCCGGTCGGTATCATACGGCAATCGGCTACTACAACACCGCCTACCATCATTCGACGTGGTTCCAGACAGCTACCGAACGCCCTTATATTTTCGAATATGAGGATGAAGGGGGCATTTTACCGATTCACATGGTGGGTGCTCAAGCATCGGGTCAGATTCCGTCCGGCAAATTGGGTCTTCACTACATCTTCGAAGTAGGAAACGGACGTACATCAGATCCGTTCGCCGAGCCGGTACAAAACTACGTGGACGAAAACGGTCATAAAGCGATGAACGTCGCCGTTTTTGCTCGCCCGGATGCGATCCCAGGTTTGCAGACTGGTTTCTCATTTTTTCGGGATGTACGTTCGGTGCCGAATTCGCCCAGAATCACCGAAACGATTGCTGACGCTTACGCGGTGCTGATTCGTCCTCGCTTCGAATGGCTGAACGAAGTCCTGTTGATTCGACACGCCCCAGAGGGGCAGCACGTGTATGAGACGCCGGCGTTCTACTCTCAGATCTCCGAACGTTTCGGCATCTATCGGCCCTATTTGCGATACCAATATATCAACGCGTCGAGCCAGGAACCCATCTTCCCACAGGTGGGCCTTCGAACCGGTCCCTCGGTAGGGATGCGGTTCGACGTTACCGAATCGGTGGCGCTTAAGCTACAGTACGACTACACGACACTGCGCCGCCAAGGGATCATCGATGGAAAGAGTTGCGTGCAGTTGTCAATGTGCGCTCCAAGCGCGGCGGCCGTACAAGTAGACTTTAAGTTTTAGGGGATCGGAATGGGAGCCAGGGCCTGGGTGGTCAACTTGATAATGATGTCGGTTCTTCTCGCATTCCCGCGGGACCAGAGGGCCCAGGGGGGCGCGCCCGCGGTGCAGCCGCGCGCGAATCCCAGCCAGATGCTCGCCATCGTCGTGAATCGTTCCAATCCGATCGACAATCTGTCTTTCACTGAACTGCGAAAGATATTTTTGGGTGAGCGCAACCATTGGCCGAACGGTCACCGCATTGCCGTCGCCATGCTCGATTATGGTCAACCCGAACGTCGCATCGTTCTGCGGCAGATCTACAGGATGGATGAGAAGGGTTATGAGGATTATGTGTTGGGCGGAATGTTCCGGGGGGATGTTTTCGTTGCGCCGAAAACGCTGGCCTCGCCTAAGATTCTGCGGAAATTTGTTTTCAATGCACCTGGAGCCATCGGGTATCTGCGCGGTAGCGATGTCGATGAAACCGTGAAAGTAGTTCGCATTGATGGCTTGCGACCTGGGGACAAAGGCTACCGGTTCCAGATAGACGAGCCGGCGGTTTCGAAAGATTCTGAATAACTGGATGCGATGGCTTCGGCATTAAAAAAGCGGCGAGTAATTCCGGCCTTCAAACAGCTGACGCAGCACTCGTGGTTTGCTCGCGGCATGTCGCGGCATCTTTCGATGATCCTGCTGTTCCTGCTTCTACTAGGCGAAGCTTGCGTGGCGTTGTTTGTGATGCGGGACCTTGGCCGATCTTATGCAAACGTGGAAAAGATGTACAACGGGTCCGTGCAAGGGCTTCTGCGAATCGGGGATATGCAGTACGACGCTCAGGAAACCAGGCGGAGTACGCTCTACGCTTTGACCACCAGCGATGGGAATCTGCAGGTCACTTACGCCGATCAGTCCCGTGATGCCGACCGAGGCGTGACGCAAGGCATCGCTCAATATCTGGCGGAGGCGCGAACTCCTCAAGAAATCCGGGCCGGACAACAGTTAGCGAAGGACTGGAGCGACTACCTCAAGGTCCGGGACGAGGTGTTGGGGTTGATCCTCGAAGGCAGCGCCAAGGAGGCGGTGCAACTCGATCTTAATTCGGGCGTTTCAGAGTTCGAGCGGGTGCGTCACGATCTGAATGGCGTGAAGCAGAGCTACGATGCGCAAGCCTTGCAGCAACTCGCGACCGTGGCAGAATTGTCGCGTAGTTCCATGGCCAGATTGACCGGGGCGTTGGTGTTCGGACTGGTTCTCGGGATGACAGCGATCTGGGCGATTCAGCGGAGCAGAGTGCGGAGTGCAATGCAACTGGCCAAGCTACAGATGGATTTCGTTGCCTCGGTCTCGCACGAGCTAAGGACACCCCTCACCGCGATCATGACAGCAGGTGAGAATATCCGGGATGGGTTGGCCTTCAACCCAGACCGTCTTTTCGAGCAGGGTTCTGTTATCACCGATCAAGCTCACGAACTTATGGAACTTGTAGATCAGGTTCTGCAGTTCTCGGCTACCAGAGAGGCCAAGCTGGCGCACGCTCTGCGAGAGCTTCAAGTGAACGAGGTGCTGGAAGATGCCCTCCGCTCCACCGGGGGGTTGGTGGAACAGGCTGGATTTTCCGTCGAAGTCCGGATCGAGCCCGACCTGCCCCCGATCATTGCGGACCTTTCTTTGCTGTCCCAATGCCTGCAGAATCTGATTGTGAATGCTATCAAGTACAGCAGTGGCAAGCACTGGATCGGCATCTTCGCCCGCTTGGACGCGCAACAGAACGCAATATCCATAAGCGTGCAGGATCAGGGAATCGGTATCGACACCGAGGAATTGTCACGGATCTTTGAGCCGTTCTATCGCAGCCCGCAGGTGGTCGCGGCCAGGATTCATGGGACCGGCCTCGGCTTATCGATTGCCAAGCGGACCGCCGAGGTTTTCGGTGGAGATCTGACGGTTTCCACAGAAGTAGGTGTGGGCAGTATATTTACAGTTCATTTGCCGATCGGTAAAGATGTTCCGGCGGAGGGCTTAGGTCGGCTAGGCGACGTAAGGGGAGCGCGAGTATGAAAGAGAGTATTTTGCTGATCGAAGATGAGCCAGCGTTGCAATCTACGTTGGGTCTTCGGCTTCGGGGAGAAGGATACGTTGTCGATACTGCGAATGATGGAACCGAAGGATTTGAAAAGGCTACAACTTCGCCATTTGATCTGATTATCCTGGACGTCATGCTGCCTGACCGTAACGGGTTTGACGTCTGCCGAGACATCCGCCAAGCTGGCCTGGCAACGCCAATCCTCTTTTTGACCGCCCGAAATCAGACAACCGATAAGGTCATTGGGCTCAAGCTCGGCGCCGATGACTATGTCACCAAGCCATTTAAGTCGGCCGAATTGATCGCACGCATCGAGGTGTTGTTGCGGCGAGTTCCGGTTCGGTCCGGACACGGAGTCCATCAGTTCGGTTCAATTAAGGTCGACGTACGTCGCGCTGAGGTGACCCGCGATGGGGCCCCGGTTTATCTCTCGGCGCGCGAATTTCAGCTCTTGCGCTATCTCATTGAACGAAGCGGCAGTACTGTTCCTCGCGGGGAATTACTGCGGTCCATCTGGGGATATAGCGAAGATACGTTGACTCGGACCGTCGACATGCACGTCGCGAGTTTACGTGACAAGCTGGAACAGAATCCCAGGCGCCCGGAGCTCATTATTACAGTGGCGGGAGTCGGATATAAGTTCGTAGGATCACGCGATTTATGACGGTGTGACCTAAGTTCCCACCTTTTTTATGCAATTCCAAACCTACGCAAGCCTTTCTACTGTATTCGTTTGGCAATGACTATAAATTTTGTAAACTTCACGTCAGATCTTACCCTCGTTGTTTATCAGCAAGTTGAACCTCAGCTACCCCCGGCCATGGACTTCTTCGGAAATCCGCGACCGACGATCAGTGGGGACTTCGATCCCGGTGCGGTTGAGTTCCAGGGTGCGGCGTCTGCCGTCCTCACCGTAACTCCGTCGTCGCTGACGTTCGGAAGCACGGTAGTCGGAACGACCAGCGGGTCGCAGCTGCTGACCCTGAGCAACACGGGCACGGCGACGGCCAGTGGCATTAACGTAACGCCTTCGGCCGGCTTCGTTGTCTCCAGCACCACCTGCGGCACAACGCTGGTGGCTGGTACAACCTGCCAGATCCGGGTAGCCTTCCAGCCGACGAAGGCCGGCACGGCGACCGGGACAGTAACCATCGCTGCGAGCGTAACGGTGAACAACTCGCCGGTTGCGCTCACAGGCACAGGAGCAGAGCCGACGGTCACCCTGACCCAGACCTCGGGTCCGACGGGCGGTAACTTCGGCAACGTTGTCGTGGGCACGACCTCGAGCACCACTGAGGTATTACGGTTGGCAGCCGCTGGCGGACCGGTGAACTACAACATCGCAGTTCTGACCAACGGTTTTGTCCACGTGACGACTGGCGGTGGAAACTGCGCGTTCCCGACCGGAACCCTGGCCGCTGGAACGAATTGCAACATCCGCGTCGCCTTTAGTCCGACGGCTTCAGGTTTGGCTTCGTCGAGCGTCACGGTGACGGCGACGGATAACTACAGCAACGCACTTGCAGTAACGGGCTCGCCTGCAGCGCTCAGCGGTACCGGCGTGGTTGGCGTCCCGAACATGTCGATCACGAATCCGGGAGGCGGCACGACCAATCCGTACAACTTCGGGACTGGTACTGCAAGCCGGAACGCGACGTTCACGCTGCGCAACATCGGAACCGGACCATTCCTGATCAATTCGATCAGTGCGGCGGCAACCACGAGTGTGAACGGATCGTCCTATTCCGTAACCGGCGGGACCTGCGCAGTCAATGGCCTAGTCAACGGTCCGCCGCCGGGAGCGGGAGGGACGTGCACAATCATCGTGACGTTCAACCCGGGAACAACCGGCACCAGCACCACGACCGGTACGCTGACGGTGACGGGCGTGGCGGATGGCGGAACAACGACCATTACCGCATCCAGAGGCCTGACCGGCACCCGGTAAAAGCGGCACAGTCTAAGAACCAATGCTGCCCGCGGCAACCACCGCGGGCAGCATTTTAGTGAGCGGAGAAAGAGTCCCGCACGTTGGTGGCATTGACCCATCTGAGGGGGGACAAGAATAATGCTAAGACGCGCGGAAACCATGGGACACCGGAGTCACATCTTGATCTCCCGTAATCCGTCGTCAACGAGGAGCGTATGACCCGAAAGACGATTCTGAATCGATCCAGGCTTGCGACCGGGATGTTACTGGTCGAATTTCTAGCCGTCAACATTTTCGGGTTGCTGGCGGCTTCCCAAACGG
>Ga0209698_10003672_pt1 | contig 16977 bp, 13 predicted proteins | sample LitLauG_LLR_2012_FD_187203 | JGI IMG/M metagenome (GOLD analysis project Ga0209698, IMG submission 187203) | Freshwater sediment microbial communities from Pennsylvania, USA - Little Laurel Run_MetaG_LLR_2012 (SPAdes) (version 2) | ecosystem: Environmental > Aquatic > Freshwater > Creek >...
GCGTGTTCGCCGTCGACGTCACGGGTCCGGTGCCCTGCGCCGAGGCGGTCGCCGTGTTGGACACCACGGTGCCGTCGGGCAGCGGGGTGGCGACGGTGACCGAGAAGTGCTCGGTCAGCGACGACGGCGGTGCCAGATCACCGATCTGCCAGCGCACGCCGACCACCGTGGTCGGGTCGGCCGGCTCGCTCGACACCCAGCTGGCGCCGACCTGGAACTGGGCGCCGGCCGAGGCGGAACCGGCAACGTAGGTGGTGTTGGCCGGCACCGGGTCGGACACGACGCTCAGGTGGTCGGTGTCGGTCCCGGTCGCCGAGACGGCCAGGGAGTAGTCCAGGCGGTCGCCGGGATGGGCGGTGCCGCTCGGGGACAGCCCGGGTGGTGGCACCGACCCGGACCGCATCCTCACGGGTGGTCCGGTGGTCCACGGTGCGCCACGCCACCGCGGAGAGGACGGCGATGGTGCAGACGGCGGCGATGGCGTCCATCCACAGCTGCTTGGCATCGGTGCCGGCTCCGAGCGCGTGGGCCATGGCGACCGGCCAGCAGGCGTAGGCCAGCCAGTGCAGGCCCCGCCACAGCCGCGGCGAGATGCGCTGCCGGAGTGCACTCGAGATGGCCACCGCGGCCAGCAGGTCGACGGCGACGGCACCGAGACCGGTCCAGAAGGGCTTGAACGACGAGGTGAACGGCAGGATCACCGACACCAGGCCGACGTGGACGTAGGTGTCGAGCACCGATGCCACGACATGGATGCCGAGGAAGACCAGGGCGAGCACGGTGGCCCGCTTGTGGAGGTCGACCTGGGCGAAGGCGGGCCAGCGGCCAGAGCGGACCCGGGAGGCCGACAACAGTCCGAGCACGGTGGTCACCGTGAGGAGGACGAGGGCCACCACACCGGTGGCCCGGATGGTGTACCAGACGGCCTCGGTCATCGTCGTGGACGTGGCCGCCAGCATCACCGCACCTCCCGATCCGTCGCGGCACGGGCGGATGAAGAGGCGACGTCGGCCACGCCGGGCCAGGCGCCGACGGTCACCTGGCGGCCGTCGCCGCGGACGAGGCGGGCCGTCACCCCGAGGTCGTCCAAGTTGCCCGGGGCGTCCTCGCCCCACACCACGGCGGCCGTCGACCAGCCATTGGCCTCGACGCAGGTGGCACCGAACGCGGTCACCAGTGCCCACGTGGTCGGGGCGACGGCACCGGTCCACGGATCGACGATGTGGTGCACCGGGCGGCCGCCACGCGACCAAGTGCGGGCGGTGGTGCCCGAGGTGGCCAGCCCGCCGGTCCGGAGAGCGACGACCTCGTCGGCGTCGCCCGGGGCGACGGAGCAGTGGGCGGCGATACCCACGCCCCAACCCTCAACCGGTGGGTGGCCGGCGACGGCCACGTCACCCCCGAGGTTCACCAGCACGCCGCAGGCGAGGACATCGGCGATGCGGGCGGCCGCCCGGTCGGCGGCAAAGGCCTTGCCCGTCGAACCGACGTCGACGTGGATCCCGTCGGGCACGGTCACGGTGCGCTCCGTCCGGTCCAGACCGATCCGCCACCAGCCCGGGGCGGGCGTGGACGGCAGGTCGGCGACATCGACCCCGTCGCCGAGCGATGCGAAGTCACGGTCGTAGCCGAGCTCGACCAGGGCCGAGCCGACGGTCGGGTCCACGATGCCGGCCGTGCGGGCAGCCACGTCGCACGCCACCTCGAGGACGTCGAACAGCAAGGGGCTCACCCGGGTGGGCCTGCCGCCGCGGCGCTCCAGGCGGCGCAGCTCGGAATCGGGCCGGAACCGGCTGCAGGCCCGGTCGAGGGCGTCGAGGTCGGTGGCCAACAGGGCAAGTGCGGCATCGGCGGCGTCCGGGTCGTCGACGACGACGGTCGCCGAGGTCCCGATGGCCGGCATGGACCGGACGGCCGGCGTCCGGCGCTCCTCGGTGCGGGCGCTCATGACTGGCCCGAGGTGGTCGTCGCCTTCGGCGTGGTGGCCGCGGTCGTCGGCGTGGTGGCGGTCGACGTCGTCGTCGAACCCGACGCACCGGTGGTGGCCGTGGTCGACGGGGCGGCGGTCGTCGATGCGGTCGTCGAAGAGGCGGCCGCGGTGGAGGCCGCCGTTGCGTGGTGGGTGGCGGAGCCGGCGACGGCGACACCGATCCCGGCGGCGGCCACCGTGGCGGTCAGGCCCATGGCGACCGTGGCCCGCCGGATGCGCACGAGCGCCTCGTCCCTCGATCGCACAGCGTGGTTCCGGGAACGGGGGGTGGACGGGGGGACCATGGCTGCACCTCTCGGTCGGGACCCGGCCACTGCGGCCGGATCGGTTCGATGGGTCATCCCACAGCACCGGTCACTGAGCGGCCTGCGCCCCGCCTGAGTCCCTGCTGTGAATCGCGCCCCCGCATCCGGGGGGCACTCCGGCCGGCTGCCGGTCCTCACAGCGGACGCACAGCTGGGTCACACCGACGGTCCAGACCCTGGCGCGATGCTCTTGTCCAGACACCCAGCGAACCGAGAGGACACCGGGCGGACACCGCCCAGAGGAGATCCCGTGGAGCCCACCCGCAGTCAACGCATCCTGGTCGTCGACGACGAGCCGTCCATCATCGACGCCGTCGCCACCTCGCTCCGCTACGAGGGCTTCGAGGTTACCCAAGCGGTCAACGGCCGCCAGGCGCTGTCGTCGGCCCAGGAGGACCCGCCAGACCTGATCGTCCTCGACGTCATGCTGCCCGACCTCGACGGCATGGAGGTCACCCGCCGCCTACGCGAGGACGGCATCCGGGTGCCCGTCCTCTTCCTCACCGCCCGCGACGCCGTCGAGGACAAGGTGGCCGGTCTCACCATCGGCGGCGACGACTACGTCACCAAGCCCTTCGCACTCGCCGAGGTGGTCGCCCGGGTACACGCCATCCTGCGCCGGCTGGGAGCGGAGGAGGAGGACACCGGGATCCTCCGGTTCGCCGACATCGAGATGGACGAGAACGCCCACGAGGTGACCCGGGCCGGCCAGGTCATCCCCCTGACCGCCACCGAGTTCAACCTGCTGCGCTTCTTCCTCCTCAATCCGCGCCACGTCCTGTCCAAGTCCCAGATCCTGGACCACGTCTGGCACTACGACTTCGGAGGCGACGGGAACGTGGTCGAGACCTACGTCAGCTACCTCCGCAAGAAGCTCGAGGTGGCCGGTCCCCCGGTCATCCACACCGTTCGCCTGGTCGGGTACGCCCTGCGCGAGCCGGCACAGGACTAGGGATGTCGCTCCGCACCCGGTTGCTGATCGCCATCGGGGTCATCGCCGTGGTGGCCCTGGCCATCGCCGACACCATCACCTATTCAGCCCTGCAGTCCTTCCTCTATCAACGCATCGACCAGCAGCTGGCCAGCACCCACGGCCTCTTCGAACACCGGCTCGATCAGGGCGGGACGGTGCCCTGCTTCGGCGGGCCCGGGGTCCCGATCGGCGCCGGGAACGGGCCGGGGGCCGGGCCGGGCCCCGGTGACAACGGCGCCTCGAACGCATTCCAGAGCCAGGCCGTCCAGGTGCGCTCGTCGACCGGTACCTTGACCGGCCAGCAGAACTGCCCCGCCTACGTCGACGGCAATGCCTACACGCCGGCCATCCCGAGCACGCTCCCGCCGACCCAGCCTGCCCCGGACGGCACCCAGGTCGTCTACTTCGATGCCCCGTCCACCCAGGCGGACGGCCCCACGTTCCGGGTCCGGGCCTCCACCCTGTCCAATGGCGACTACCTGATCCTGGGCGTGCCGCTCGGCGACACGGAGAGCACCCTCCACCATCTCCTCCTGGTCGAGTTGATCGTGACCGGCGGTGCCGTGCTCGTCGCACTGGCCGGCGGGTTCTGGCTGGTGCGCCTCGGACTCCGCCCCCTCCGCGACATGGAGGCGGCGGCCGAGTCGATCGCCGAAGGCAATCTCACCGAGCGCGTGCCCGGCGAGAACGAGACCACCGAGGTCGGGCGCCTGGCCCGCACCCTCAACATCATGCTCAGCCGAATCGAGTCGGCGTTCCGGGCACGGGTGGCCACCGAGGATCGGCTGCGCGAGTCGGACGCCCGGTTGCGGCGCTTCGTGGGCGACGCCTCCCACGAACTGCGCACGCCGATCGCCGCCATCAGTGCGTATGCCGAGCTGTTCGGGCGAGGCGCCTCCGAGCATCAGGATGACCTCGAGCGCCTCATCCTCGGCATCCGCTCCGAGACGGGCCGGATGGAGCACCTCGTCGCCGACCTGCTCCTGTTGGCCCGCCTCGACGAGGGACGGCCGATGGAGGTGCACCCGGTCGACCTGGTCTCCCTGTGCGCGGAGGCGGTCCAGACGTCCCAGACGGTCGGGCCGGCCTGGCCCGTCACCTTCACCGCACCGCGACCGATCGAGGTCTCCGGTGACGCCACCGCCCTCCGCCAGGTGATCGACAATCTCCTCGGGAATGTGCGGGCGCACACCCCCGAGGGCACCAACACGAGGGTGTCGGTCGAGCCCGACGGTGACGGCGCCGTCATCGTGGTGGCCGACGACGGACCCGGCATGCCGCCGGACCAGGTGGCCCATGTCTTCGAGCGCTTCTACCGTTCCGATCCCAGCCGCTCGCGCCTACACGGTGGTGCCGGGCTCGGCCTGTCCATCGTCGCGGCCATCGTGGCCGCCCAAGGCGGCACCGTCATGGCGACCAGCGCGGTGGGAACCGGAACGACCTTCACGGTGCGGCTCCCGGCCGTGCCCCCGGCCGGCGCGCCGGAGACCCCGCCCGATCAGGGCGCCGGACCGGCCCCGGAGCCGCCGCCCGCCATCAACTGAGGCCGGAGCCGCTCCAGGATTCACAGCTGAGCCACAGCGGGTTCCCACGGTGGCGACAAACATCGCAGAGACAGTGTCGCCATGAGCCACCCGCACCCGTCACCGGCCCACGACGACCCGGAGTCGGTCCCCCAGCTCGACATCGTCCTTCCCGTCCACAACGAGGCCCGGCAGCTGCCGGCCAGCGTCACCGCGCTCCGCACCTTCCTCGACCGGTCGTTCCCGTTGACCACCGTGGTGACCGTGGTCGACAACGCCAGCACGGACGACACCTGGACGATCGCCACGGGCCTGGCCGGCAGCCTTCCGGGCGTGCGGGCCCTGCACCTCGACCAGAAGGGGCGGGGACGGGCCCTGCGCGCCGCCTGGACGGCCAGCCGGTCGCCGGTGGTCGCCTACATGGACATCGACCTGGCCACCGGGCTCGAGGCCCTGTTGCCGCTGGTCGCCCCGCTGCTGACCGGGCACAGCGACGTCGCCATCGGCACCCGGCTGGCGCCCGGCGCCCACGTCGTCCGGGGCGCCCGGCGGGAGATCATCTCCCGCTCCTACAACCTGTTGCTCCGGACTGCGTTGGCCAACTCGTGCAGCGACGCCCAATGCGGGTTCAAGGCCCTCCGTCGTGAGGCCGTCGATGCCCTCCTGCCGCTGGTCGACGACCAGGCCTGGTTCTTCGACACGGAACTCCTGATCACCGCCCAGCGCCTCGGCCTGCGCATCCACGAGGTCCCGGTCGACTGGGTCGACGACCTCGACTCGCGGGTTGCCGTGGCCCGCACCGCCTGGCTCGACCTGTGCGGCGTGGCCCGGATGATGACCCCGGCCTCACGCCGACGGGCCGCACGGGCCCGCCGGGCTCTGGCACCGGGTCCCGTGCCACCCGAGTCCGCCCCGGACCCGGTGACCGTCGCGAGCGAACAGGGGCAGTCCGTCGACCGGGGGCCGGCCGGAGGCGAGGTGTTCGCCGACGAGCTGCTCCGGTTCGCCGGGGTCGGCCTCGTCAGCACTGTGGCCTACGTGGTCATGTTCGCCCTCCTCGTCCCCTGGATCGGCACCTACGCAGCCAACGCCGTCGCCATCGTGGCGTGCGGCCTCGGCAACACTGCCGCCCACCGCGGGATGGCCGGCACGGCGCGGCACGGGCTCGACCGGGCCCACCGACTGTCGGTCGGAGCGGCGCTGCTCGGCGTCAGCCTCGGCTTCACCACCGGCGCCCTGGCGGTGACCAGGGCCGTCGGCCTCGACGCGCTGGCCCCGGAGCTGGTAGCCGTGACCCTGGCCAACCTGGCCGCAGCCGCATTCCGCTTCACCATCCTGCGCACCTGGGTCTTCCGCCCCCACTTCGGCACCCACGTGCGCCCGGTGGCCCTCGACCGTGCGCATCCCGGTGCAGACGAACCGGCACGGTCGACCGACCCCACCACCCCATCCACCCCGTCCACCACCGACCGCACTCCCACGAGGACCTCCCGATGACCGACATCCAGATCCCCAACGACCCTGCCGATATCCACGGGTCCTCGACCGCCGTCGTCGACCCTCCGGCATGGGACGTCGACGCACCCAACGCACCCGGCCTCGCCGACGCCGCGCCCACCGGACCGGAGCGGACGGACGACGGCGGTCCCACCCCCGGTCGGGCCCAACGGTTGTTCCGGGGTCGTCCCGACGACCCCGCCTGGGTGCGCCCGGCCCTCATCGCCCTCCTCGTCGGCACCGGCGTCCTCTACCTGTGGGGCCTCGGCGCCTCCGGCTGGGGCAACAGCTTCTACTCGGCCGCGGTCCAGGCCGGCACGAAGAGCTGGAAGGCCTTCTTCTTCGGCTCGTTCGACTCGTCGAACTTCATCACCGTCGACAAGCCCCCGGCCTCGCTGTGGGTGATGGAGCTGTCGGCCCGGCTCTTCGGCGTCAACTCGTGGAGCATCCTCGTGCCCCAGGCCCTGGAGGGCGTGGCCACCGTCGGCGTCCTCTACGCCTGCGTGCGACGCTGGTTCACCCCAGGTGCCGCGCTGCTGGCCGGGGCCGTCGTGGCCCTGACCCCGGTGGCCACGTTGATGTTCCGGTTCAACAACCCCGACGCCCTGCTGACCCTGCTGCTGACGGGAAGCGCCTACGCCACCATCCGGGCCCTCGAGGCCGGGAAGACGAAGTGGCTGGTGCTGGCAGGCACCCTGGTCGGCTTCGGGTTCATCACCAAGATGCTGCAGGCCGTGATCCTGATGCCCGTACTGGGCCTCGTCTATCTGCTGGCCGGTCCACCCAAGCTCGGGCGACGGATCGTCCAGCTCCTCTGGTCCGGACTGGCGCTCCTGGTGTCGGCCGGTTGGTGGGTGGCGGTCGTCGAGCTCACGCCGGCGTCCGCCCGACCGTATGTCGGGGGCTCGACGGACAACAGCATCCTCAACCTGATCTTCGGGTACAACGGCATCGGCCGCCTCAGTGGCAACGAGAAGGGTAGCGTCGGCGGCCGCGGCACCGCCGGCTCCATGTGGGGCCCGACCGGTTGGGACCGGCTGTTCAACAAGTCCTTCGGGGGCCAGGTGTCGTGGCTGATCCCCGGCGCACTGATCGGCCTGGCGGCCGTCTTGTGGATGACCCGTCGGGCCGCCCGGACCGACCGCACGCGGTCGGCTTTCCTCCTCTTCGGGGGCTGGCTCCTCCTGACCGGGCTGATCCTCAGCTACGCCCAGGGGATCATCCATCCGTACTACACGGTCGTCCTGGCTCCGGCGGTGGGCGCCCTGGTCGGAATGGGCGGCACCTACCTGTGGCACCGCCGGGTCGAGCTGTTCCCCCGGATCGCCCTGTGCGCCGCCGTCCTGGCCACCGCGGTGTGGTCGTTCGTGCTCCTCGGCTGGAGCCCCCAGTGGTATCCGGCCCTGCGCTGGGCCATCCTGGGCGCCGGCCTGGCGGCCGTGATCGGCATCGCCCTCTCCCCTCGGGCCCGCGGCGTCCTGGCCGCCGGCATCGCCGGACTCGGGATCGCCGCCGTCATCGCCGGGCCGGCCGCCTACGCCGTCGACACGGCCTCGACAGCTCACACAGGAGCCATACCCTCCGCCGGTCCGGCCATCCGGGGCGGCGGCTTCGGTCCCGGCGGGTTCGGCGGGTTCCCCGGTGGCAGGGCGTTCCGAGGCGGCCGGGCGTTCCCCGGTGGCGGATTCCCAGGCGGGTTCCCCGGTGGGCCACCGGCCGGTGGGTTCGCCGGGACTCCAGGCGCCGGAGCGCCGGGCGCCGGTGCGTCCGCCGGCACCCCGGGAGGCGTGGCCCCAGCCACTGGTGGCAGGGGATCCCGGGTCATCACCCTGCCCAACGGCAGGACGTTCACGCTGCCCAAGGGTGTCAGCCTGCCGGGTGTCGGCGGTGCCGGCGGTGCTGGCGGGTTCGGTGGTGCCGGTGGTGCCGGTGGGCTGCTCAATGCCTCGACGCCCGGCCGACAGCTCACCGCCCTGCTCGAGGCGAACGCCACGCGGTACAGCTGGGTGGCCGCCACCACCGGCGCCAACACGGCGGCGGGCTACCAGTTGGCCGCCGATGAGCCGGTCATGGCCATCGGTGGGTTCAACGGGACCGACCCGTCACCCACGCTGGCCCAGTTCCAGCAGTACGTCACCACCGGCAAGATCCACTACTACCTGTCCGGTGGCGGCTTCGGACCCGGAGGCTCGACGAGCTCCAGCTCGTCGGCCATCAGCACGTGGGTCGGAGCCCACTACACAGCCAGGACGGTCGATGGGGTGACGATCTACGACCTCACGACCGCAGCCCACTGAGGAGGGGGCGCCGCATGGATCCGGCTAGCGGACCGGGCGGGTCATGGTGAACAGCGGAGGACCACCCGGACTGGGTGTCAGCCGGGCCGTCTCCTCGAAGCCGAATCTCCGGTAGTAGGCGAGATTCGCCTCCTTCTGGGTCTCGAGGTAGCACGGCAATCCGTCGCCGTCGATGGTCTCGAGGCTCGGCTCCATGAGCGCGGTGCCGATCCCCCGCCGCCACGCCATCGGGTCGGCGGCCAGCAGGCAGAGGTACCAGTGGTCCTCGCGGGGTCTCGCCTTCTCCATGGCCAGCGTGTAGCGGAGGCCCTTGCCCACCGCCGGCGGGCGGGGGATCAGCGCCCGGAGCGCACCGGCCATCTCCCGGGCCTGGGCGGTCACGGGCAGCGGGTACGTCCCGGGTCGCTGCCACACGCAGATCCCCACCAGGGTGCCGGCGCCGTCGCGGGCGCACGAGGTGACCGCCGTGTCCCCCAGGGCGGCCAGGTGCGAGCGCATGTAGAGGGCCAGGCCCCGCGCCCGCAACATCGGCTCGGCCGACAGGTGCACGAAGAAGGGGTCGTCGTAGAAGCTGCGGGCGCCGAGCACGGCGGCCTCGTTGCGGAGGTGCCGGTCGAGGGTGACCGGACCGAAGGTGAACGGTGCGGGAGGCATGGCGCGCACAGTAGCGCCCATTGTTGCTCCGCCACAGTTGGGACTTTCGGCCGGTTCGCCGGCAACGCCCCAGGACGAAGATGAGGGACGACCCCGATGCCGCACGAAGGAGACACCGTGGCGATCAATGTGGCGCCCATCCCTGGCCTCGACCCCGCCGTCAACGACATCCGCCTGCGCACGGCCGCCCTCGTCAACGCCGAGATCCTCCCCCACGAGGACCTGCTGTGGGGAATGCGCGCCGGCGAGCTGGCCGAGGACGAGCGCGAGCGGATACGGCACTCGAGCATCGAGCTACGCGAGGAGATCAAGGTCAAGGTCAACGAGGCGGGGCTCTGGGCCCCCCACCTCCCGAAGGAGTACGGGGGCATGGGGCTCGACTTCCTCGAGCTGGCCTACATGTACGAGATCCTCTCCTATGCGGTCGGCGCCTCGACCCTCTTCGGCGTGGCCGCCCCCAACTCCGGCAACGCCAGCGTGCTGGTCAAGTACGGCACCGAGGAACAGAAGGCGAAGTGGCTGCTCCCGCTGATCGAGGGCGAGATGCAGTCGGGCTTCTCCATGACCGAACCCGACCACGCCGGATCCGACCCGCGCTCCATCGCTACCGAGGCCGTCCGCGACGGCCAGGACTGGGTGATCAACGGGCACAAGTGGTTCACCTCGAACGGGATCGACGCCGACTTCTTCATCGTCATGTGCCGGGCCGACGACCCGTCCGGCGAGCTCGGTGCGCCGGGTGAGATGACCCAGATCATCGTGCCGACCGCCACCCGGGGTGTCCACATCGTGCGCGGGATCGGGATCTTCGGGCACTCGACGTCCGACCACTGCGAGATCCGGTACGAGGACGTCCGGGTCCCGATCAGCAACACCCTCGGCCTGGTGGGCCAAGGTCACCAGGCCGCCCAGGACCGGCTCGGCGCCGGCCGGGTGTACCACTGCATGAACTCGGTCGGGCAGATGTGGCGGGCCTTCGATCTGATGGTCGAGCGCACGATGACGCGCCAGGTCCACGGCGGGCTGCTGAAGGACAAGCAGTTCATCCAGGGCTTCATCGCCGAGTCGTACATGGACGTCCAGTCCGCACGGCTGATGACGATCGACGCCGCCGAGAAGGTGGCCAGCGGTTCGCCCGACGTGCGCACCGCCATCAGTGCCATCAAGGTGTTCGTGCCGGCCGCCTTCCACCGGGTGGTGGACCGGGCCATCCAGGTCTGGGGCGGTGCCGGGGTCAGCAACGACCTGCCGCTCGCCGGCATGTATCTGACGGCGCGGGTGCTGCGCTTGGCCGACGGGCCCGACGAGGTGCACAAGATCCTGATGGCCAAGAACATCCTCCACCACTTCGAGCAGGGTGAGGGCTGGAATTTCGGGGCATGAACGGAACGGACACGCCTCCGGCGCGGCCGACTATCCGGAGAAACTGCCGGTCACGAACCGGACGATGAGGAAGTACCCGGTGGGTAGCAGGCAGGCCAGCACGGCACGCTCCCGCCAGGGGTGGCCGTCGACGAACCCGGCACCGACGATGAAGAACGGGAAGAGGACGAGCACCTCCCGGGTGTCGTTGTAGAGCATGTTCTGGAACAGGAACGAGGCGAGACCCAGGGCGAGCAGGATCCCGTAGGACCGGCGGGTCGTCCGGAAGGCGACCACAGTGGCCGCGGTCAGCAGGACCAGCGTCACCGTGTCCAGCAATTCCATGATGCTGGCTGTCGCGGTATCGAGGAAGCGCAGGTGCACCAAGTCGCCCAGAGTGTGCGTCGCCAGCTGCCAGGGCCAGGCCACGTGGCGCTGCCAGTCGGCCTGGGCGTGGACGAATGCCAACGGGTCCCCGTACCGGATGCCGCAGACGAGCATCCAGGCACCGACCGCCACGACAGTCGGTCCCACCACGGCCGCCAGCGCGGGGAATGCGCGACGGAGCCGGTCACGGGTCCCGTCCCGGTTCCCGGGACGGCTCGTCCAGACCTCATAGGCCAGGGCCACCACCGCCACGGCGAGGTAGTACTTCGTCATCGTGGCCCCCGCCGCCGCCAGGCCGGCGAGCAACCAGCGTCGATCGCGGACGGCGATGAACGACCAGACGCACAGGGCGAGTGCGAGCGAGTCGGGATAGTCGGCCAGGAGGAAGAAGGCCGTCGGGAAGGCCACCAGGAGGGTGACCGTGGCGCCGGCCCGTCTGCTGTCCTCGTCCCGTTCCACAAGGTGGGCAATGCCGGTGGCCGCCGCCACCAGGGCCACGAAGCTGACCACCTGGCCCACCACGACGACGCCGATGCCTGTGACCGCCCGTACCGACCAGACGGCGGCCGGGTAGAGAGGGCCGAAGGCGACAGGTCGAGGGAGGTGGCCCGTCGAAGCGGTGCCGACCGGGTATCCATGCTCGGCGATAGCCAGGTAGTAGCCGGCATCCCAGTGGTTCCAGACGTCGAACCAGACCCGCGGGTTGTGGGCCAGAACGTGGGGGAACTGGCTTCCGTACGCGGCGTCGAGTGCGATCCACTCGGTGACGAGGCGCAGGACCACGGTGACACCGAGGCCCACCAGCAACGGTCGCCGCCAGGTCGACCACAGGGTCCCGACACGCCGACCAGCCGGAAGCGCCGGTTGCACGTCTCCGTCGAATCGGCGGTGGGGCACCGGTACCTCCCCGGATTCGACGGCGGCGTCACTCACGGTGGCGGACACTACTGCAGCCCTCCGCGGCAACCGGGGTGCCGGGGTGTCGACCTTCGGTTGCTCCACTACTCTCGCTGGGGTGGAATTCGCACCCCTGGCCCAATCCCGTCGACTCGTGACCGAACTACCCGGCCCACGGTCCAAGGAGCTCGACGCTCGCCGCACGGCGGCGGTCGCCCCCGGGGTCAGTTCGGTCTTCCCCCTGTACATCGACCGGGCCGAGGGGGCCATCCTCGTCGACGTCGACGGGAACTCGTTGATCGACCTCGGGTCGGGCATCGCCGTGGTCAGCGTCGGGCACGCCGCGCCGGCGGTGGTCCATGCCGTCCAGGACCAGATCGCCAAATTCGCCCACACGTGCTTCATGGTCAGTCCGTATGAGCAGTACGTGGCCGTCTGCGAGGCCCTCAACGAACGGACACCAGGCGACCATGCCAAGCGGTCGGCGCTGTTCAATTCGGGCGCCGAGGCCGTCGAGAACGCGGTCAAGATCGCCCGGCACGTCACCGGCCGTGACGGAGTGATCGCCTTCGACCACGCCTACCACGGACGGACCAACCTGACCATGGCGCTGACCGCCAAGAACATGCCTTACCGGCACCGCTTCGGCCCGTTCGCGCCTGAGGTCTACCGGGTGGCGATGTCCTACCCGTACCGGGACCCCGAGGGCATGACCGGCGCCGAGGCCGCAGCCCGGGCCATCGAGCAGATGGAGCGCCAGGTCGGCACGGCGAACGCCGGATGCGTGTTGATCGAGCCCATCCAGGGCGAAGGCGGTTTCATCGTGCCGGCCCCGGGGTTCCTCCCGGCCATCGCCGCATGGTGCTCCGCCAACGGCCTCCTCCTCATCGCCGACGAGATCCAGACCGGCTTCTGTCGGACCGGCGACTGGTTCGCCTGCGACCACGAGGGCGTCGTGCCCGACCTGATCACGACGGCCAAGGCGATGGCCGGCGGGATGCCGCTGGCCGCCGTCACCGGTCGGGCCGAGCTGATGGACCAGGTCCACGTGGGTGGGCTGGGTGGCACCTACGGGGGCAACCCGGTGGCCTGCGCGGCGGCGCTGGCCTCCATCCAGACGATGGTCGACCACGACCTGGCCACTGCTGCTGCCAAGATCGGCGACACCATCCACGAGCGGCTCAGCGCCATGCAGGCCCACCACCCCGGCATCGGTGACGTGCGGGGCCGCGGGGCGATGATGGCCATGGAGCTGGTGCGGCCGGGCACGAAGGAGCCCGACGCCGACGCCGCCAAACGGATCGTCGCCGCGTGCCACCGCGCCGGAGTGGTGGCCCTGTCGTGCGGCAGCTACGGCAACGTCCTCCGTCTGCTCCCCCCGTTGGTGATCGAGCCCGACCTGCTCGACGACGGGCTCGGCGTCCTGGCCGACGCCGTCACCGCCGAGCTGTAGATCCGCCCGACGCAACGGCCCGGTCCCGGGCGGGGTCCCTCAGTGCGGGAGTTCGGGGCGTCCGGACGACCGCATCGAAGCGAGACCGGCGTCGAGCAGTGACAGCTCCTGACCGGCGTCCTCGGTCAGCTCGCGGATCCGTTGGGTGCTCGCCTCACCGGCCGAGGCCACGGCCGCCTGCTGCACCTCAGCGGCGGCCCGCATGACCTCGAGGACCTGATCGCCCAACGGGGCGGGCACCCGGGCCCCGGGGTCGACCCGCAGCACCTTGTCGATGTCGACGGCGGCGGCCTGCAGGCGGCGGCACAGCGACGGCAGCTCGGCCGTGGGGCCGCCCAACTCGTCGGCGGCCCGCACCGCGGCGGTGGCCCGGTCGACCGACCGCCACATCTCCTTGCCGACCCGGGCGGCCGACCACTGCAGGAGCTCGGCCGACGTCACCGGAGCCGAGGACCGGTTCCACCGGTTCGACGCCGCCGCCTCCCAGACCGCGGTGGCACCGATGACCGCGCCATGGGAGCGGAAGGCCCGCAGCTTCCGGCGGCCGTAGCGCCACAGCAGGAAGCCGGCGGTGATGACGGTGACGAACAGGATCCCGGCCATCACGACGAGACCGAGGAACAGCGATTCGACGATCGACCCGACCATGCCCCCATCCTAGGGCCCGACCCCACCCCGTGGGCATCCCCCGGTGGCGGGTGTGGGCCGGACGGGGCCCGGCGGTGGAGCGGCCCTGGTCAGGCCGGCGGCTCGAGCACCAGGTCGACCATCCGGTCCAGTGCATCGGCGGCGACCCCGGCCTCCAGCGCCCAGGACCGGGCCCCGCCGAACCGGGCGTGGAGCTGGTCGAGGAAGCCCTCCATGGTCGGTGCTTCGACACTCAGACGGGAGGGGGGCACCTTGGCCATCCGTTCGGCGAACTCGGGATCGGCGCTCCAGCGGTCCACGATGAAGCGCAAGCGCTCAGCCGTGATCACGTAGTCGGCCACGATCAGCTGGCGGTCGACGCCGACGATCTCGAGGACGAGGGCGGCCAGCACACCGGTGCGGTCCTTGCCGGCGGCGCAGTGGAAGACGAGCGGGTAGTGGTCGGCCCCGCCGAGCAGGGTGAGGGTCTCCACCAAGGCGCCGCGCCCCACGTCGAGGTACCAGAGGTAGCGCTCGGCGAGGTCGTCGCCGGCTGGGGCCGGGGCGGCCACCGACTCGCCCTCGCCGGACCCGTCCGACGAGCCGTCGGCGCGCACCCCCTCCTGCACCACGGCCAGATGGTGGAAGGCGACGGCCTCGGGCGCGAGCGGGCCCCGCCCGGTCCTCGCCAGCTCCCGCTCCGTCCTGAGGTCGACCACCGTGCGCAGTCCCAGGTCCCGGAGGTGGTCGACGTCCTCGGGTGTCAGCTCGTGCAGGGCGTCGGCCCGGTACAGGCGGCCCCACCGGGTGGTCCGGCCACCGGCCCCCGGGTAGCCCCCGAGATCGCGGAAATTGAAGGAACCCTCGAGGGGGACGAGACGGGATTGCGTGTCCATGGGGCCATCTTTGCCCGTCGGCGGCACAGGGTGTTCCGGTCATGGTCGCTCCATGAGGAAGAATGTGGGTGCGATCTGTCGGACGGCCCGCCCGGATCCCCCGGCGCGGACCACCGCCTTCCCCCGGGCGGCCGACGGTGACCCCATCATCGCCCCCACCGCCAAACAGGAGTCTCTCCCCCATGAAGTCCCTTGCCACCTGGTGCGTCCGGCACCGCCGCGTCGTCGTGCTGCTCTGGATCGCCGCCCTCGTCGGCATGACCCTGCTCTCCCAGACCATCGGCACCGCCTACTCGAACAGCTTCTCGCTCCCCCACACCGAATCGACGCAGGCGCTGGACCTCCTGCAGGCCGCCGCCCCGCGTCAGGCAGGCGACCAGGAGCGCATCGTGATCCACACCACCGACGGGACACCGGTCACCGACCCGGCGGTCCAGACAACGGTCGAGGCCATGATGGCCAAGGTCGGGCAACTCCCCCACGTCAGCGTCGTCGAGGGTCCCTACACCCCGGTCGGCGCCCACCAGATCAGCGCGGACAAGCAGACCGCCTTCATCAACGTCACCTTCGACGTGCAGGGCCAGAACGTGACGGCCGCGCACGCCAAGACGTTCGTCAACACCGCGCTCACCGCCCAGGGGCCGCATCTCCGGGTGGCGGTGTCCGGCCAGGTGGCCGAGGAGGCCGACCGGCAGTCGTTCGGCGGTACGGGGCTCGGCATCCTGCTCGCCGCCCTCGTGCTGCTCCTCGTGTTCGGGTCGCTGTTCGCCATGGCCCTGCCGATTCTGTCGGCCCTGGCATCCCTCGGCACCGCCGTCGGCCTGATCGGCATCCTGAGCAACTCGCTCAAGATGCCCCAGTTCTCGACGACTCTGGTCCTGCTCATCGGCCTCGGTGTCGGCGTCGACTACGCGCTGTTCATCGTCACCCGGCACCGGCAGGGCCTGATTGCCGGCAACGACGTCGAGTCCTCGATCGTGAACGCCGTCAACACATCGGGTCGGGCCGTCCTCTTCGCCGGCATCATCGTGTGTATCGCCCTGCTGGGGATGTTCGCATTGGGCGTCTCGTTCCTCTACGGACTCGCCGTAGCGGCGTCGATCGGTGTGGCCTTCACCATGATCGCCGCACTCACCCTGCTGCCGGCCCTGCTGAGCTTCATCGGGCCGCGGGTGCTCAGCCGCAGGCAGAAGAAGAGCCTGGCCGTCGACGGCCCCCGCGTGGTGGGTGCCGGCTCGAGGGGCTTCTGGCCGAAATGGGCCGACCTCATCCAGTCCGGCCCGATCGCGCCGGCGATCATCGGCCTGGTCATCATCGGCATCGTGGCCATGCCGTTCTTCTCGCTCCGACTCGGCAACTCGGACCAGGGGAACGACCCGGCGGGCACGACCACCCGCCAGGCCTACGACCTGCTCTCCGCCGGTTTCGGCCCCGGCTTCAACGGTCCGCTGCAGCTGGTGGCGGCCCAGAGCGGCTCGATCGACACGGCCACGCTCGACAAGCTGGCCGCCGAGGTGCGGACCCAGCCCAACGTGGCCGCCGTGGTCCCCCCGGTGGTCCTGGCCCCCCACAACGGCCAGCAGGTGGCACTCATCAACGTGTACCCCGACTCGTCGCCCCAGTCGTCGGCCACCACCGACCTGATCAACCACCTGCGGTCCGCGACCATCCCGGCTGTGGTGGCGGGAACCGGCGTGACCGTCTACGTCGGCGGCACCACGGCGATCTTCGCCGACTTCGCCAAGGTGCTGTCGTCCAAGCTGCCGCTCTTCATCGGGTTGGTCGTGTGCCTGTCGTTCATCCTGCTGGCGATCGTCTTCCGGAGCCTGGTGATCCCGCTGACCGCGGCCGTCATGAACCTGTTGTCGATCGCCGCCGCCTTCGGCATCCTGGTCGCCGTCTTCCAGTGGGGCTGGGCCGGCTCCGTGTTCCAGGTCAACCAGACGGGGCCGATCGAGGCCTTCCTGCCGGTGATGCTGTTCGCCATCCTCTTCGGGCTGTCGATGGACTACGAGGTGTTCCTCATCACCCGGATCCAGGAGGAGTACGCCAAGACCGGTGACAACCGCACCGCGGTGCGCAACGGGCTGGCCGCCACCGGCAAGACCATCACCGC
>Ga0209698_10003673_pt1 | contig 16976 bp, 13 predicted proteins | sample LitLauG_LLR_2012_FD_187203 | JGI IMG/M metagenome (GOLD analysis project Ga0209698, IMG submission 187203) | Freshwater sediment microbial communities from Pennsylvania, USA - Little Laurel Run_MetaG_LLR_2012 (SPAdes) (version 2) | ecosystem: Environmental > Aquatic > Freshwater > Creek >...
GATGATCGCGTCGAGCACATCCCGGCGCATCTGCATCCCGGTCGGGTTGTGGGGGCTGTTGACGTACAGCAGGCGCGTGTTGGGGCGCAGCAGCGAGCGAAGCTCGTCGAGGTCGTGCGCCCAGCGGTCCTCATAGCGGCGCTCCCAGAGGCTCACCTCAGCGCCGGTGCTCCTCGCGAGCTCGATCGCAGAGCCGTAGCAGGGCGCCTCCACGATCGCGTGATCGCCCGGCCCGAGCAGCGCGTGGTAGGCGAGGAAGATCCCCTCCTCTGCCGCCGCGAGCGTGAACACGTCGCTCGGCTCCGAGCGCTCGTCGAGTGCCGCGATCGACTCGCGGAGCTCCAGCGACCCGGCGACCTCGGTGTAGCCGAGGCGCTGCTCGAGCAGGCGCTCCTGCGACCCGGGCTCGAGCGCGAGTACGTCCGCGGTGCTCGCGGACTCGCAGTCGCTGCTCGAGAGCATCAGCTCGGCCGCGAACTCCCACCGGTCGTAGAACCGCTCGATCTCGAATGGCCTGATCTTCACCGGGCGATCGTAGCCGTGTCCCTGCCGTCCGCAGGATTCCGGCGAGCCGGGGCGAAGCCCACCTCACCCTGATTCCAGTGGAGGAGACCCAATGCGCTTGTTTGCAGTCGTCCTGGTCGTAGCGGCCCTCGCGGTCGCCGGATGCGGGTCGGGCTCGAGCTCGACGACCGCGAGCTCGAACGCCGCGGCGACGGCCACCACGGCGAGCGCATCGAGCGGCTCCGGCGGGCTCAGCGCCGCCAAGTTCGTGCTGCACACCGGCCTGGCCTTCGGGGCGTTCCACCGCTACATCTACAACCCGATCAAGGCCGGCGCCCTCTCGAACCCCCTCTCGCACAAGCTGGCCGTGCTGAAGGCGACGGCCGCGGCGGCGTTCATGGTGCATGAGATCAAGCTCGCGGTCACGGCCGCGCAGGGCTCCCCCGCGCTGCTCAAGCTCGTCGCGCCGCTGAGCGCGCTCGCGGCGGGCGTGAAGTCGGCGGTGGCGGCGGGGACCGTCAGCCCCGCGACCCTGGCGACGGGAGAGTCCGTGATCGAATCCGTCAAGACCCAGGCCGCCGGAGCGGGCGCGACGATCATCGAAAAGACACCGCCGGCGCCGTAGGCGGGACGCTCAGCCGGGCAGCCGCGACAGGCCGTTTACCGCCAGGTAGCAGCCCACGCCGGCCAGCAGCAGCACGACGATCGCGCGGCCGCGGCCGGCGAACCAGCCGTTGACGCCCTCCAGGATCCGCGTCCCGCGCTCCGGGGCCACGAGTAGCATCAGCATCGGCAGCTCCACCATCCAGAGCATCACGGCCGTCATCACGGCGAGCGCGATCAGCTCGGAGCCTTTGCCCAGGTGCGCGTCCGCGACCGACCTGACCGCGCCGATGTACTGCGGCGAGGGCAGCAGGTAGAGGGTCACGCCGAGCACGAACGCGAGCCTGCTGCTCTCCAGGTAGCGATGGATGCGTGACCGCTTTGCGGGGTCGGGGGGCCTGGCCGGCCGCACCTGCACATACACGGCGAGCCCCAGCAGTGCGATGCCCAGTGCGAGCTCGAGCGCGGCGCTCGGCGTCCTGTGACGGACTCCCGTGATGCCCAGGTCAACGAGCAGGACCAGCATCAGCAGGCCAACCGCGTAGGTGGTCGCCATCGCCGCGAGCACGAACGAGATGAGCCTCGGTCGCATCCCCGGCCCGCGGCCGATCGCGATCACCGCCGCCAGCGCCGGCGGGTAGATCGAGCCGGCGAGCGCGAGCGTGATCGCCTGGATGGGCATCGGCGGCGGGCCCGCGGACGCCGCTACGCGCCCGTGCCCGTCCGGTCGCCCTCGCGGGCGTCGAGGTCACGCAGGAGCTCCTGCGTGACCCGGTCGCGCTGCAAGCGCGCGTCGGTCATCGGCTCCGTTATGCCGCGGAGCAGCGACAGGATCGCCCAGCGCCGAGGCAGGATCAGGCGCGGCCGGCGGTTCTCGATCGCCTCGACGATCGCGCCTCCGGCGGCCGACGGCGCAAGCCGCCTGTGCAGCGGGCGAGGGAAGGTCGCGAGCATACGCTGGGCGAGCGGGTCACGGTCGATCGCGCCGCGCACCATCTCGGTGTCGATGAACCCGAAGTAGGCCACCGTGACGCCGGCGCCGTGCTGCGCGAGCTCCGCCCGCAGCGCGCGGCCGAACTGCTCGACCGCGGCCTTGCTCATCGCATACGGCGCCTCGCCGACCCCGTTCAGGAACGCGTAGACAGAGGAGATCACGACGATGTGGCCGCGCCTGCGGATGATCTCCGGCAGCGCGGCATCGACGGTCCGGTAGACGCCCATCACGTTCACGTCCAGCACCCGCTCGAAGGTCTCGGTCGGCATCGTCCGGAACGTCGCGACGGGAGGGGCGATGCCGGCGTTCGCGACGAGCACGTCGAGCGAGCCGAAGCGCTCGACGGTCTCAGCGACCGCCCTCTGCATCGCGGAGCGGTCCGTGACGTCCGCGACGAGCCCGAGTGCGCGCTGGTCATGCAGCTCTGCCGCGGCGCGCGACACGCCGTCGGGGTCCAGGTCGACTATCGCGACCGACGCACCCCGTGCGATCAGGCCCTTCGCCGTCTCGAAGCCGATCCCGCGGGCGCCGCCGGTGACCAGCGCGACTCTCCCTGGAAGCTCGTAGCGGGGCATGCGCTGAACTCTCTCAGATTGCACGTCGGGAACCGGCGCCGGTATACCTGTATGCGCTTTGACCTGGAGCCTCGCGACCCTCGGGCTGACACTGCTGCTGGTCGCGGGCGTGTCCGGGCGGCTCACGGGCACCGCGGTCACCCCCGCGATGGTCGTCGTCGCGATCGGGGTGCTGGTCGGGCCGCTCGTGCTCGGGGACCTGACGATCGGCCCGAGCAGCGAGACCGTGCGCACGCTCGCCGAGGCAACGCTCGCCGTGGTGCTGTTCTCGGACGCCTCGCGCGTGGACCTGTCCGCGCTCAGGCGCGAACGCTCGATCCCGATCAGGCTCCTCGGCGTGGGGCTGCCGCTGACGATCGTGCTCGGCGCGCTCGCGGCCGCCGCGCTGTTCCCGTCGCTGTCGCTCAGCGGTGCCCTGATCCTCGGCGTGATCCTCGCGCCGACGGACGCCGGCCTCGGCAGCGCGGTCGTCACGGACCCGCGCCTGCCCCAGCGCGTGCGCCAGTCGCTGAACGTCGAGAGCGGGCTGAACGACGGGATCTGCGTGCCGGTGCTGCTGATCGCGCTGGCGGCCGCGGAGGGCACCGCGCAGCCGGTGCGCGTGATCATCGAAGAGATCGGCTTCGGGCTGCTCGGCGGGCTGCTCGCGGGGGCCGCCGCCGGAGCGGTGGTGAGGCTCGGCGCGCCCCGCAGGCTGATCGACGAGGCGTGGCGGCCGCTGGTGCCGATCGCCGCGGCGATACTCGCGTACGGAATCGCTGACGCCCTCGGCGGGTCCGGCTTCATCGCCGCCTTCATCGCGGGTGGCCTGTTCGGCGCCATCGCCCGGCCGGGCGCCGCGGGCGAGATGCACTTCACCGAGCAGGCGGGCGCGCTCCTGGGCGCGGTCACGTTCCTCGTCTTCGGGGCGGTGCTGCTCGGACCGGAGCTCGACCATCTGACGTGGCAGCTGATCCTCTACGCCGTGCTGAGCCTGACACTTGTCCGCATGCTGCCGGTGGCGCTCGCCCTGGTCGGCACGCATGCGCGCGCTCCCACCGTGGGGCTGATCGGATGGTTCGGGCCGCGCGGGCTCGCCTCGATCGTGTTCGCGGTGATCGTCGAGGACGCACAGGGACCGGGCAGCTCGCCGGTCCTGACCGCGGCGTACCTGACGGTCGGCCTGTCGGTGATGGCGCACGGCGCCTCAGCGGTGCCGCTCGTCCGGCGCTACGCCGCGTGGTATGCGCGCTCGGGGGGGTCGGCGGAGATGGAGGGCGGACCGGCCCACGAGCACCGCATGCGCGGGCCTCGGGCGGCGGCGGGCGGCGCGCCTACTCGATCGTGACGGTGTAACCCGCCTGCTCGAGCTCGGCCACGACCGCCCTGGTGTGCTCCGGGCCGCGGGTCTCGAGGGTCAGCTCGACACCGGTCTCCCGCACGTGGAGGGGCACCGCCTCACGGATGTGCTCGAGCGTCACGAGGTTCGCGCGGGCATGGGCGACGCGGCCGAGCAGCTCCGCCAGCCCGCCCGGCTGGTCGGGCACCCGCGTGAACAGCCGCACCCTGCGCCCCTGCTCGGTTTCCCGGCGCCGCAGCATGCTCGCGAGCAGGCCGCTGTCGACGTTGCCGCCGGAGACGATCGCGACCGTCGTGCCTGCGACCGGCGGCAGGCGGCCGCCGAGGAGCAGCGCCACGCCGACGGCGCCCGCGCCCTCCACGACGAGCTTCGCGTTCTCCGCCAGGAACACCATCGACTCCGCGATCTCGTCCTCCCCCACCGTCTGCAGGTCGTCGAGCAGCTCCCTCAACAGAGGCAGCGTCAGCTCTCCAGGGCGCTTGATCGCGATCCCGTCCGCGATCGTCGCCGCGCTCGGCGGGTGCGCCGACGGCCTCCCGGCCAGAGCCTCGGCATAGGGCGCGCAGGCGGCCGCCTGGATGCCGATGAGCTCGACGCCGGCGCCTCGCAGCGCAATCCCGGTTCCCGCCGCGAGACCCCCGCCGCCCACCGGAACGAGCACACGCGAGAGGTCCGGCACGTCCTCCAGGAGCTCGGCCCCGAGTGTGCCCTGGCCGGAGATCACGTCGATGTCGTCGAACGGGTGCACGAGAGCCGCCCCGGTCTCCTCGGCGCGGGCGTGCGCGGCGGCGAGCGCCTCGTCGACCGAGCCGCCCTGCAGGTCGACGTGCGCACCGAGGCGCTCGACGGCCGCCACCTTCGAGACCGCCGCGTCGACGGGCATGAACACCTCGCACCCGACGCCCCGCACCCGAGCGGCCTGCGCGAGGGCGCGGCCGTGGTTGCCGGCGCTCGCGGTGATCAGTCCCGCGGACGCGTGCTCGCCGAGCGAGGCGACCTTGTTGAGGGCGCCCCTGAGCTTGAACGATCCCGTGACCTGCAGGCACTCCGCCTTCAGCGACACCGCCGTGCCCGAGCGCTCGGAGAGCTCCGCGCTGACGATCGTCGGCGTGTGCAGGGCGGCTCCCGCGATCGCTGCGCGGGCGGCCGCGACGTCGGCGCGGGCGATCAGATCCTCGGCCGTGGCGGCCGGCCGTGCCTCTCCAGATCGATCCCCGCTCTCCATACAGTGAAGGTATAGGCTGCGAGCCTTATCGCGCAACGGGGTAGGTGGAGATGGATGAGCTGCACGACATCCTGCCGGGACTGCAGTCGAAGCTCGGGGCTCTCAGCGGCACCCCCGAGCCGCTCGACGGCGGCATCACGAACCGCAACTTCCGCGCGACACTGGGCGGCGTCGAGTATGTGATCCGCAGGCCCGGGAAGGACACGGACCTCCTCGGCATCGACCGCGACGCGGAGCGCATCGCGAACGAAGAGGCCTCGAATCTCGGCATCGCTCCGGCTGTGGCGACAACGCTCGAGGACTGCCTCGTGACCCGCTTCCTTACCTGCTCGCCGATCGACAGCGCCGGCCTGCAGGAGGGCGTCGAGGACCTGGCGCGGGCCCTGCGCGCGTTCCACGACAGTCCCGTGACGCTTCCCACCCGGTTCTGGGTACCCGAGCTGCTCGAGGACTATGCGGGAATCGTCGCCGCTCGCGGCGGCTCGCTGCCCGCGGGCTACGAGCACGCGCGCAGGGCCGCGGCGCTGATCGAGGAGGCGCTGCCGCTCCACAGTCCCCGGCCCTGCCACAACGACCTCCTGCCGGGCAACATCATCCGCTCGCGCCCCGACGGGCGCCTGATGATCGTGGACTGGGAGTACGCCGGGATGGGCGACCCGCGATTCGACCTCGGCAACCTGTCGGTGAACAACGACTTCGACGCGGCCATGGACGAGCGGTTGCTGACGGCGTATGAGGGCTCGCCACCGAGTGACTCGGCACGCGCCGCGCTCAGCCTTATGAGGGTCCTGTCGGACGCCCGCGAGGCCGCCTGGGCGGTCGTGCAGGGGCTCGTTTCGACACTGGAGTTCGACTTCGACGGATACGGGCGAGAGCACTTCGAGCGGCTGCAGGACGCGGTCGAGCAGGAGAGCTTCGCGGAATGGCTTTCAGCGGCGAGAGAGGTGGCAGATGGCAAGACCCCGTGAGGTACCCGATCGCGCCCGCGTGGTGATCATCGGCGGAGGGGTGGGCGGAGCATCCATCGCCCATCACCTCGCCAAGCTCGGCGAGCGGGACGTGGTGCTGCTCGACCGCAACGAGCTGACGAGCGGATCGACGTTCCACTCGGCGGGGCTCGTCGGGCAGCTCCGCTCCAGCGTCTCGCTGACGCGGATGATGATGGACTCGGTGGAGCTCTACCGGACCCTCGACTGCGGCTGGGTGCAGAGCGGCGGCATCCGCCTGGCCTGCACGCCCGAGCGCGAGCAGGAGGTCATGCGCCAGGTGGCATGGGCCAAGACATTCGGGCTGCCGCTGGAGCTGATCTCCCCCGAGCAGGCGCGCGAGCTGTTCCCGCTGATGGACACCGACGGCGTGCGCTGCGGCTCCTACCTGCCGAGCGACGGCTATCTGGACCCGTCGCTTCTGACCACCGCGCTCGTGGACGGCGCCCGCGAGGGCGGCTGCCGCGTCTTCACCCACACGCGCGTCAACGCGATCAACGTCCGCGACGGGCGAGTGCGGGGAGTCGAGACCGAGTGGGGCCCGATCGAGGCGGAGGTCGTGGTCAACGCCGGCGGGATGTTCGCCGCCGAGATCGGCCGCCTGGCGGGAGTGCGCGTCCCGATCGTTCCGTTCGCGCACGAGTACCTCGTCACCCAGCCGTTCCGCGATAGGACGCCTGGCGAGCACCTGCCGACACTGCGGGATCCCGACCTGCTGATCTACTTCCGGGAGGAGGGAGGCGGCCTCGTGATGGGCGGCTACGAGCGCGAATCCGCGCCCTGGGCGCTGGACGAGAACCTCGTCGACGCGATCCCCGCAGACTTCAACGGACGGCTGCTGGAGGAGGACTGGCCCCGCTTCGAGGAGATCGCGAAGAACTCGTCGAAGCGCGTACCCGTGATGGACAAGATCACGGTCACCCGGCTCATCAACGGCCCCGAGGCCTTCACCCCCGACAACGAGTTCTGCCTCGGCGAGAGCGAGGTCGCGGGCTTCTTCGTCGCCGCGGGCTTCTGCGCCCACGGCCTCGCGGGCGCAGGCGGCATCGGCAGGGTGATGGCGGAGTGGATCCTCGGGGGTGAGCCCGCGATGGACGTCTGGGAGATGGACATCCGCCGCTTCGGGCCCCACTTCCGCTCGCCCAGCTACACGCTGAAGCGCACCAAGGAGGTATACGAGACCTACTACGACATCCGCTACCCCGGCCACGAGCGGCTGGCGGGGAGGCCGCTGCGCACCTCCAGCGTGTACCCGTGGCACGCCGAGCACGACGCTGCGTTCGGCGAGAAGTCCGGCTGGGAGCGGGTCAACTGGTACGAGGGCAACGCGGCGGCCGGCGACGAGTCGCTGCGGCCGCGCGGCTGGGCCGGGATGCACTGGTCGGCGGCGATCGGCGCGGAGCACAATGCGACCCGCGAGAGGGCCGGGCTGTTCGACGAGTCGTCCTTTGCGAAGCTCGAGATAGCGGGCCCGGGCGCCGCCGAGTTCCTGGAAGGTGTCTGCGACAACCGCGTCGCGCGGGACGTCGGGGCGATCACCTACACGCAGATGCTGAACCACCGCGGCGGCATCGAGTGCGACTTCACCGTGACGCGCGTCGAGGATGACGTGTTCTCGATCGTGACCGGCACGGCTTTCGGGAACCACGACCTCAGCTGGATACGCAGGCAGGCACCGCTCGACGGCAGCGTGCGCTGCACCGACGTGACGGCGCGGTGGGCCTGCTTCGCGCTGTGGGGGCCGCGGGCGCGTGACATCCTCGCGCCGCTCACGGCCGACCCGCTCGAGTTCCCGTACATGACGATGCGGGACCTCGCGATCGGGGACGTGCCCGTGCGCGCCCTGCGGGTGACGTTCGTCGGAGAGCTCGGCTGGGAGATCTACTGCCCGACGGAGTACGGCGCCGGGCTGTGGCGCGCGCTCTGGGATGCGGGCAGGGCCCACGGCCTGATGGCGTGCGGCTACAAGGCGATCGACTCGCTCCGGCTCGAGAAGGGCTACCGCGTGTGGGCCGCCGACATCACGCCCGACGAGACGCCATTCGAGGCCGGCCTGGGCTTCTGCGTGAAGAAGGACGCGCCGTTCGTCGGGTCCGATGCCCTCGGCATGGGCTCCCCCGAGGGCCCCGCCAAGCCGCACCAGCGCCTGCGCTGCCTGGTCCTGGAGGATCCCCGCTCGGTTGCCCTCGGGAACGAGCCGGTGAGGGTCGGCGGGGATGTCGTGGGCCGTGTCACCAGCGGAGGCTACGGCTACACGATCGAGCGCTCGATCGCCTACGCCTACCTGCCGGCGCAGATCGAGATCGGCACGGCCGTGGAGGTGGACATCTTCGGCCAGTGGATTGCCGGGGAGCTCACCAAGGAGCCGCTGCTGGACCCGAAGGGAGAGCGCGTCCGGGCCTAACGGGGCTGGGCGCGACGCCTGCGGGGCTCCCAGTCGCGCATCGCGCAGACCATCGCCTCGGCGTCAAGCGGCGGCGCTGGCATCGGGGTCGGCCTGCGCCTGTCCGGTCGCAGGCCGTCGAGTGAGATCACCAGCAGCCGCCGCCACACCTCCGGTGCACTCTCGCGAGTGAAGTCCGCCACTTCGCTGATCGCGTGCTGCAGCAGGAACAGGTCGGTCGCTGCGAGGTCCGCGCGGACGACCCCGGCAGCCTGGGCGCGCGAGAGCACCTGTTCGATGAGTGGCTGGATCTGCGCGCGTGCCCTCTCGAGCCTGGTGTGGCCGTCCTGCGTCTCGATCAGCATCAGCTCCTTCAGCCCGCGGTCGGCGACCTGCAGCTCCAGCGATCTCGTCAGGAAGGTCTCGATCGCCCGCCACGGGTCGCTCATGCCGACGCTGTAACGGGCGGCATCGAGCACCTCCGCGAGACGATCCTCGAAGAGGGCGTCGATCAGGACCTCCTTGTCGGGGAAGCGCCGGTAGACGGTGCCCACACCGACCCCCGCCTCGCGCGCGATCTCGTCCAGTGACACGCCCAGCCCGCGCTCGGCGAACACCTCGCGGGCGGTCTTCAGGATGCGCTGGCGGTTGCGCTCGGCGTCCCTTCGAAGCGGTCGTGCGGTGGTCTCGGGCATTGAGCCTATTGTAACGAAGTGGAGCGACGTCCTCCATGTGGAGGGGACGTCTCCGGTTGTCTGCTACCGTGAACGCAAGTTGAGGTCATCTCTCCACATATTGCAGAAGGAAGGTTCGCCCATGACTCGGCAGGCAGCAACGGTGCAGCACAACCGCCGCTGGCGCATCCTCGCGATGCTCGGCGTGGCGCAGCTGATGGTCGTGCTCGACGCGACGATCGTGAACATCGCACTCCCCTCCGCCCAGCGCTCGCTCGGCTTCACCGAAGACCAGCGCCAGTGGGTGGTCACCGCCTACGCCCTCGCATTCGGGAGCCTGCTGCTCCTCGGGGGCAGGATGGGCGACCTCTTCGGCCGCAAGCGCGCGCTCATCATCGGCTTGACCGGCTTCGCCGGCGCCTCCGCGCTAGCGGGCTTCGCTCCAAGCTTCGGTGTGCTGGTCGCTGCGCGCGCCCTGCAGGGAGCGTTCGGGGCGCTGCTCGCGCCCTCCGCGCTGTCGATCCTCACGACGACGTTCACGGACCCGGTCGAGCGCGGCCGCGCCTTTGGCATCTACGGCGCGATCGCCGGAGGCGGCGGCGCGCTCGGGCTGCTGCTCGGCGGAATCCTCACCGAGTACCTGGACTGGCGCTCGACGCTGTTCGTGAACCTCGTGTTCGCGATCCCCGCCGCCGCGGCCGCCGCCGTGCTGCTCGTGAACGAACGCCCGGCGACACGCCCCAGGCTGGACATCCCGGGCACGGTGACCGCCGTCGGTGGGCTGTTCTCGCTCGTCTACGGCCTCGCGAACGCCGAGACGGGTGGCTGGAGCTCGCCCGTCACGATCTTCGCGCTTGCGGCCGGCGCCGTGCTGCTGGTCGCATTCGTCGCGATCCAGCGGCGCTCGAAGCACCCGCTGCTCCCGCTGCGCATCGTCCTGGACCGCGACCGCGGCGGCTCGCTGGTGGCAATGGGTGTCACCGGCGCCGGCATGTTCGGCGTGTTCCTGTTCCTCACCTACTACCTGCAGCGCACACTCGGCTTCTCTCCCCTGAGCACCGGCGTCGCGTTCCTGCCGATGATGGCCGCGATCATGCTCACGGCGACGATCGTGAATGCGCGCGTGCTGCCGCGCACCGGGCCCCGTCCGCTGATCCCGACCGGCATGGTGCTCGCGTCGGCGGCGATGGTGCTGCTGACGCAGATCGGCACGGACACGTCCTACGCCAGCCATGTCCTGCCCGAGCTGATCATCATGGGCGCCGGGATGGGCCTCGTGTTCGCCCCGGCGATGGCCACCGCAACCGGCGGCGTCGAGCCGCAGGATGCCGGCGTCGCGTCGGCGATGGTCAGCACGGCACAGCAGGTCGGCGGCTCGATCGGCACGGCGCTGCTGAGCACGTTCGCCGCCTCCGCCGCGACGGCCTACCTCGCGGGCCACGGCCTGAGCAGGGCGACGGCCCAGGCCGCCGCTGTCCACGGCTACACCACGGCTTTCTGGTGGTCGGCGGGCATCTTCATGGCCGGAGCCGTGGCGAGCAGCGTTCTGCTCAGGCCCGGAGCCCAGGAGCTGAGCCCCTCCGCCCAGCCCGCGCTCGCGCACTAGGCACCGCGCACCGTGCCCGCACCACCGCCCGGCGGCGCACCCAGGCCGCCGGGCGGGCGGGCGGTGTGCGAACATACCCGCGCGCGATGCAAGCCTCTCGACTCGAGAAGATCCGCCCGTTTGAACGGCTCACTCCGGCCGAGCGGGAGATGCTCGCGAGGGTGCTCGACGAGTTCAGCTCTCCGGAGGGCACGACGCTCGTCAGCCAGGGCGACTACGGCTACGAGTTCATGGTGATCGAGGAGGGCACGGTCGACGTCTTCCGCGACGGCGAGAAGATCGACGACATGGGCCCGGGCGACTTCTTCGGAGAGCTCGCGGTGATAGCCGCCGGGGGTCAGCGCAACGCAACGATCATCGCAACCTCACCGGTGAAGATGCTCAGCCTCACCGCGCACTACATGCGGGTGATTCGCGAGCGGATGCCCAGCCTCGGCGAACAGATCGACAGCGTCGTCGCCGAGCGCACCCACTAGGCGTCGGCCGGGGCGTCCCTCATCCGCGCCAGGGTCGGCGCGTCATGTGAGCAGATCAGCTCGACCTCACTCGCGTGGGAGGCGGCGAGCTCGGCGAGCCGGTCGCGGTTGCTGCGGCGCATCGTGCGATCGATCTCGGTCATGGACTCGAACAGCGTCAGCCCGGGTGGGCAGCTGTGCGGTCGCTCGACCTCACCGGGGTTGAAGTACGCGTCACCGCAGTGCAGCAGCCAGCCATCCCCGCTGCGGACCGCGACGCCGGTGTGGCCGCGCGTGTGGCCGACGAGCGGGATGAGCAGGATCTCCTCATCACTCGACGGAAGCGCGCGAACGCTCTCGAAGCCGAACCAGCCCTCCCCCTCCGGCTCGTGGGTAACCCAGCGCGGGCCGTGCGCCCAGTGTGCGGCTACGTAGCGGGGGCGCTCGCGGAGGGTGGGGTTCATCGCAGCCTCGAGCTCGCGCCCGAGCAGGTGCACCTCGGCTGCCGGGAAGTCCGGAAGCCCGCCCGCGTGATCCAGGTCGAGATGCGTCGTGACGATGTGACGGACATCTGCCGGATCGTGGCCGAGCGCGCGGATCTGCTCCAGCGCGGTCTCCTCCCGGAGCGCCCGCGGCCGGACCAGCCCGCGGAAGGGCGCCCCGAGCTGGGCGGGGTTGCGGGCGTCGTCGATCCCGAATCCGGTGTCGACGAGCACCAGACCGTCGGCGCCCTCGATCAGAAGGCAATGGCAGACGAGAGTCGCCGCCGACAACAGCCCGCCCGTGCCCGTCAAGAGACGCGCACCGCGGGGACACATCGTGCCGCAGTTCAGATGACGGATCGCGCGCGGGGAGCTGTTCACTGGTCGTGAGACTAGACGGCCGGGGAGCGCCGCAGGACGCGAAGCGCGCCCAGGCAGGAAGATACGGGGCGAACGTGGACCCGCCGGCGTGCGGGCGCGAAACCGATGAGGGGAGAGCCGGGACAATGACGACCGTTCGCGACGCAGCTTTCGAACTGTTCAGGGAGCGCGGGATGACGACGATCTTTGGCAACCCGGGGTCGACCGAGCTGCCGATGCTCGGCCCCCTGCCCGACGACTTCCGCTACGTGCTCGGCCTTCACGAGGGTGTCGCGGTGGGGATGGCCGACGGCTACGCCCAGGCGAGCGGCAGCGTCGCCCACGTGAACCTGCACACGGCGCCGGGCGTGGGCAACGGGGTCGGCGCGATATTCAACGCGAAGGCCAACAAGGCGCCGCTGCTCGTCACCGCGGGCCAGCAGATCCGATCGTTCGTGACGATGCAGGCGAACCTGACCAACCGCGACGCGGTCGACGTCCCGAAGCCGTTCGTGAAGTGGAGCCACGAGCCGCCGCGAGCCGCCGACGTCCCATTCGCGCTCGCGCAGGCGATCCACCACGCGAGCCTGTCCCCGTCCGGTCCGGCGTTCGTCTCGATACCGATGGACGACTGGCTCCAGGAGATAGAGCCGATCGACTATGCGAGGCAGATCTCGCGCACCGTCACGAGCCGGTCCGAGCCCGACGCCGCGCAGATCGCAGCGCTGGCCGCACGGCTGCGCTCAGCGCGCAACCCCGTGCTCGTCGCCGGGCCGAACATCGACGCCTCCGGCGGATGGGACGCGGCGGTCGAGCTGGTCGAGAGCCAGCGGCTCCCGGTCTGGGCATCGCCCGCGACCGGCGGCAACCGCATCGGCTTCCCTGAGGGCCACCCGGCCTTCCAGGGCATCCTGCTCCCCGCCGTCGGCCCGATCGGCCTGACGCTCGCCGAGTATGACCTCGTGCTCGTCGCCGGCTCCTCGGTGTTCCCCTACTACCCGAACATCCCAGGCGACTTCCTCGCCGCGGGAACCGAGCTCGTCATGATCACGAGCGACCCCGATGAGGCCGCCCGCGCTCCGATCGGGGACGCGATCGTCGCGGACGTGGCGCTCACGCTGCGGGCGCTCGCGAACGCGATGACCGATCCCCCCACACGCGACGCGCCGCCGGCGCGCGAGCCCGCGGAGGCCGCCCCCGAGAGCGACCCGATGTCCCCCTCGACCGCCTGCGCGAGCCTCGCAGCAGCCCTCCCGCAGGACGGCATCGTCGTCCTGGAGTCGGCGACCAGCACGAACGCCCTGCGAAACCAGCTGCGCCCGTCGGCCCCCGGCTCCTACTACTTCGCGGCGGGAGGCGGACTCGGGTTCGGGCTCCCCGCCTCGCTCGGGGTGCAGCTCGCGCAGCCCGACCGGCAGGTCGTGTGCGTGCTCGGCGAGGGCGCGGCGCAGTACGCGATCACGGCGTTCTGGACTGCGGCGGCGTACGACATCCCGGTGAAGTTCCTGGTGCTTCGCAACGGCGAGTACTCGATCCTGAAGTGGTTCGCGACGATGGAGAACCTGACCGGCGCGCCCGGCCTGGACCTCCCGAGCCTCGACGTCGCAGCGACGGCCTCCAGCTACGGCGTTCCCGGCGTCTCGGTGTCCGGGCGGGGCGAGCTCGACGCGGCGCTCGCGGATGCGTTCGCCGAGAGCGGGCCGCGACTCGTGCAGGTCGAGGTCGCAGCCGGGATGACGCTCGCCTGATGAGCGGAACCCGAGCACTGCTGCAGGCCGACGCCAGACGGATCGGCCATCCGGCGGGCGGGCCGACGGACGACCGCGCGCCCGACTCCCTGGCCGGCGGCACGCCCGAGCCGCTGCGGGGCGAGCTGAGCGAGCTGCTGGGCGCAGAGCGGGTGCTTCACCGCCCGATCGATCTCGTTCGCTACGCCTCCGATGCCAGCCCGTACCGGCGCCTGCCCGCCGCCGTCGTGATGGCCCACGGCGTGCAGGATGTCGCGAAGGTGCTCGGCTACGCGCGCCGCACCGGGATGCCCGTGAACTTCAGAGGCGGGGGCACGAGCCTGAACGGGCAGGCCCAGACGGACGGCATCATGGTGGACGTCAGGCAATGGTTCTCCGGGGTGCGGATCCTGGACGGCGGAGCGCGGGTGCGCGTGAGGCCCGGCACCGTCCTGGGGATGGCCAACCGCCTGCTGGAGAGACATGGCTACCGGCTCGGTCCGGACCCGGCCAGCAAAGACACCGCGACGATCGGCGGCGTGCTCGCGAACAACTCGGGCGGCATGCGCTGCGGGGTCACGTGGGACTCCTACTCGACGGTCGAGTCGATGACGATCGTGCTCGCGTCCGGGACGATCATCGACACGGCGGACGCGGACGCGGAGGTTCGCTTTGCCGCGGCGGAGCCGGAGCTGGCGCGCGGCCTGCTGGAGATCCGGGCGGAACTGCTCGCCGACAGCGAGCTCAGCGAGCGGGTCAAGCGGAAGTTCGAGATCAAGAACGTCACCGGCTACAGGCTCTGCGCGTTCCTCGACGGCTCAAGCCCGCTGGAGATCTTCCGCCGCCTGCTGATCGGCTCCGAGGGCACGCTCGGCTTCATCGCGGAGGCCGTGATGCGCACCCGCCCCGAGCCGCGGCGCACCACGCTGGCGTGGGCGCATTTCGCGAACATCGACGACGCCGCCGCGGCGGTGCCCGCCCTCGTGCAGGCCGGCGCGCGCGCCACCGAGCTGATGGTCGCGCCGGCGCTGATCGCGGCGGCTTGGAACATGCCCGGGACACCCGAGCACTGGCGGGAGCTCCCGTTCGAGTCGGCGGCCCTGATCATCGAGTTCGGAGGCGCGGACGAGGGCGAGCTCGATGCCTGCGAGCGCGCGGGGCAGGCCGTGCTGGCCGCTCACGAGCTGATCTCCCCAGCGGCTTTCACGCGCGACGCGGAGGAGATCGAGATGACCTGGCGTGTGCGCGAGGGGCTGTTCGGGCTCGTCGGGCGCCTGCGGCCCCTCGGCAGCGCCCTGATCATCGAGGACGTTTGCGTCAGGCCGGAGCGCATCGCGGAGTGCGCACGGGACCTGCAGGCGCTGCTGGGCAAGCACGAGTTCCTCGTCGGCGTGGCCGGCCACGCGTCCGCCGGGAACCTGCACTTCCAGCTGACGCCGGGCTTCGCGGACCCGGCGGACCTGCGCCGCTACGAGGCCTTCATGGGCGAGCTCGTCGAGCTGATCGTGGACAAGTACGACGGCTCGCTGAAGGCCGAGCACGGCACGGGCGTGAACATGGCGCCCTACGTCGAACGCGAGTGGGGGCCAAAGGCCACCGAGATGATGTGGCGGGTGAAGGGGCTGGCCGACCCTCACGGCGTTCTGAACCCGGGCTCGGTCCTGAGCCGCGACCCCGGCATCCACCTGAGGCACCTGAAGAGCCAGCCCGAGATCGAGCAGCCGGCCGCGACATGCGTCGAGTGCGGCTTCTGCGAGCCGGTCTGCCCCTCGCGGCACGCGACGACCACGCCCCGTCAGCGGATCGCGATCCGGCGCGAGATGGCCCGGCAGCCCGAGGGTTCACCCGTCTACGAGGCGCTGATGGCGGACTACGAGCACGACGCGATCCAGACGTGCGCGGCCGACGGGACGTGCCTGGATGCGTGCCCCGTCGCAATCGACACCGGCGCGCTGATGAAGGAGTTCCGGCGGCGCGAGCGCACCGAGCGCGAGGAGACGGTCGCTCTCGCCATCGCGCGGCGCTACGCCGCCCTCGAGAGGACAGCACGCGCCGGGATCACGGGCGCTCGCGCCGCCGCGGGCGCGATCGGAGAGCGCCGCGCGGGCGCGATCCCGGCGGCGATCCGTAGCCGCGTGAGTCGTGACCTGGTGCCGGCACTGCCGGCGAGCCTGCCACGTGCGGCCAGCGCCAACCTCCCGGAGACCCGCCGCCCGGACGCCGCCGCCGTCTACCTCCCCGCGTGCATCAACCGCATCTTCGGGAACCCGGACGGCACGCCGCCCGGCCCATCGCTCCCGGAGGCGCTCGTCGCCGTCTCGGCACGGGCCGGAAAGCCCGTGTGGATCCCGCCGGACGCAGCCGGGCACTGCTGCGGCACCCCGTGGAGCTCCAAGGGCTACACGCGCGGCCACGCCCACATGGCAAGGCGGACGGCGTCGGCGATGTGGCGCTGGAGCGACGCGGGGCGGCTACCGCTCGTCATCGACGCCAGCTCGTGTGCCCTCGGGCTCACCGAGGAGGTCGCCGGGCAACTCGCGGCCGAGGAGCGCGAGCAGTTCGAGCGGATCGAGGTCCTCGACTCGATCGCCTGGGTTCACGACCACGTGCTCCCGAACGTGAGGATCACCGAGCGGGTGCCAACGGCGGCGGTTCACCCCACCTGTTCCGCGACACACCTCGGGCTCACCGGCAAGCTGCACGCGCTCGCCGGCGCGCTCGCCGAGGAGGTGATCGTGCCGCCGGGCTCGGGATGCTGCGGCATGGCGGGCGACCGCGGCATGCTGCACCCCGAGCTTCCCGCGTCGGCGCTGCGCGACGTCGCAGCAGGCCTGCGCGATACACCGGCGGCTGAGCACCTGTGCAGCAACCGAACATGCGAGATCGCGCTGCAGCAGATCACGGGGCGGCCGTACGCCTCGTTTGTCCTGCTGCTCGAGCGCCTCACGCGAGAGGCCTGAGTCACGAGCTAGGAGGGAGCGCGGAGAGCGCCGGCCGCGGCCGGCGGCTTCTTCGGCGCCGGCCCGGCCTGCGTGAGGCCGGAGGCGACCGCGGGCCGGCGGG
>Ga0209698_10003677_pt1 | contig 16967 bp, 16 predicted proteins | sample LitLauG_LLR_2012_FD_187203 | JGI IMG/M metagenome (GOLD analysis project Ga0209698, IMG submission 187203) | Freshwater sediment microbial communities from Pennsylvania, USA - Little Laurel Run_MetaG_LLR_2012 (SPAdes) (version 2) | ecosystem: Environmental > Aquatic > Freshwater > Creek >...
CCATTGGCTCGCTGGATAAATCCATAGCCCTTGGCGGCGTTAAACCATTTCACTACACCTTTTTCTCTCACTACTCATCTCCTGTAACTTGATGCGTGAGGAATGCCCCTGCGCTTGGCTGAACGTAGGGGAGGACGTTTAGGAGCCCCCTTTTCTATACGTCCAGGGCTCGCGGAAGCACAACCAGAAAGCATCGATTTCTTGAAGGAAGTTTAGCAAAAGGGTTTACATCGGGCAAGGATTACTACCAGCCTCAGAAAGTCCTCAAGTCGCAATTTAGTACTCAAAAATAGTATGAAATCGCTATTTTTTAGCTCGATTAGTGTGGTTTGGTACTAGGTGTTTTGACTAGTGATAGTACTTAAATATCAGCCAAGTTGGCCACCAGCAGCCATAGCCGCCGCCTGTTGCGGGAAGATCGTCAACAGCCGTCGCGAGAGCTTCACAAAACCACGCCGTTCCAGATGGTTCAACGTTGTCGAAATTGTCTCGCGGGTTGCGCCCACTAAGTCAGCCAGTTCCAGTTGAGTGATGGGTAGAGGATGGCCAAAATCTTCCTCGCTCGGCTTCACAAGTTTCGCCAGTTCTTCCAGGTAGTAAAGAATGCGCGCCTCCACGTCTTGCAGGCAAAGCAACTCCACCTTGCGCGCAAAGCTCAGCTTGCTATCCAGCATATATCGCAAAAACGCCTCACCCAATTCCGGATTCGACGTGATCGTCCGGCTAATCGCACTCCACGGAATTTTGAAGACGACCGAGGGCGTCAGCGACTCAGCCTCCGCGTAGTATTCTCCATTGCCGGCTAGAATCGACTCTTCGCCCAACAAGTCATTGGGTCCGTAGAGGGACAAAATCAGGCGCCCACCTGCCGCGTTGGTCCGCGTAAGCTTGATCAGGCCTTCTTCAACAAAGTAAAGAGCCAGAGCTTTCTCACCTTGCGTGAAAAGCGTGGATCGACGCACAGCCGAAAGTCGGCTAACATCCGATTGAGATAGCAAAAGGTCCCTAAATAAGGACGCAACATCAGTATGCACGTTAATAAATCCCCACTCTCGTTACCTAAGATTATAAGGGTCTTAACGCTTCTTGCCTACCGAAAAATATCGGTATGCCGCAGAATTCTATGTGTTTCTATCAGGTTGAGGTTTGCGGATCGACGTGGCGAACTTAGTTGCCAGCTCGAAAGTGTTAACCATTTCACATTCGCCCAGATTGGCTTTTAGTCCTAACAGTACTTTCACCAAAGAATCAATGGCAAGCTCTACCTCACTCTTGTTGGTAAGCAAAATGCTCCTCCACAGTTCGGGCGAACTGAGCGCGAGTCTTGTCATATCCAACAAGCCGCTTCCATAAACCTGATCCATTCTGTCGTCATGCTCTTGGGCGAGCGTTGCGGCCAACGCGGTCGAAAGCAACTGCGGCAAGTGAGAGGTAAACGCTAACGTATGATCATGTTCCGCCGGCGTCATCTCCAAAATGTGCGCTCCAAATGCGCCGATCGTTTTTCGCAAGGTCGCGTTTTGGGGGTTACTGGCCGATACGCCGTTCGGGGTTAGCACGTACGGGCGGTTACGGAATAGCTCCGCGTCTGCTGCATCCGGTCCCCGCTGTTCTTTCCCCGCAATCGGGTGCCCTCCTAAGAATGTCCCCTTGGCAAGATGCGCTTGACCACACTCCACAATCGCTTGCTTTGTGCTCCCGGCATCCGTGACAAGTTGGCCTGGGCGCACAAAATGAGCAAGTTTCGGAATCGTCTCCAGGATTCGTTCTACGGGTTGCGCCAGATAAATCAAATCGGCTGCAGTAGCCGCTTTGTCGAGCGACCCTGCCTGCGAAATCGCGCCTCGCTTCAGGCCTGCCGCAATCGCCGCTTCCGAGCTGACACCAATGATCTCGCCGGCAAAGCCTGTTTTGCGCAATGCCAAGCCAAACGACGCGCCAATCAAACCAACGCCGACGATCGCTACTTTTTCCATGGCGCCCTAGAGCCTAGGCCGTTCGCCCTATCGCTTTAGCAATAGCTCGCACTTGTTCCAGCATTTCTGTGAACTGTTCTGGCCGCAAAGTTTGAGCACCGTCGCTAACGGCGCGATCCGGATCGGGATGCACTTCCACAATCAAACCATCCGCGCCTGCCGCTACCGCCGCGCGCGCCATAGGCAACACATAGTCGCGCTTGCCGGTTCCGTGCGAAGGGTCGCCAATCAACGGTAGATGGGTCAGCTTCTTCAACACTGGAAAAGCAGAAATGTCCATTGTGTTGCGGGTAGCCGTTTCAAACGTTCGAATGCCCCGCTCGCATAACATCACTTCATAGTTACCGCCCGACATGATGTATTCCGCCGAAAGCAGCAATTCCTCAATCGTGGCCGATATTCCGCGCTTCAACAAAATCGGCTTGCGCGTCTTGCCCAGTTCACGCAGCAGGTTGAAGTTCTGCATATTGCGCGCACCGACTTGCAGAATATCCGAATATTGCAGGAGTAGCGGAATCTGTGTCTGGTCCATCACTTCGCTTACTACCTTGAGCCCGTGCTTGTCGGCCGCCTTGCGCATGATCTGCAGGCCCTGCTCGCCCATGCCTTGAAAGCTATACGGTGAACTTCGCGGCTTAAACGCTCCGCCGCGAATGATCTGTGCCCCGGCCTTGGCTACCGCTGCCGCTGCCGCCTCAATTTGTGCCTCACTCTCAACGCTGCAAGGGCCGCCCATTGTGACCACTTTCGGCCCGCCAATTTCTACATCGCCGATCCGGATAATCGTCCCGCCCGGCTTGAAACTGCGATTCGCCAATTTATAAGAAGAAACGATACGGTGGCATTCCTTCACACCTTCCATCGCTTCCAGCAGCGCCGGGTCAAAATCGTCAATCGGCCCAACACCACCCAGCAAAGTGTGTTTGACGCCAGTGGAACGATGAACTGTGAAGCCCATCTCCACCAGCCGGTTGATCACAGTTTCTATCCGCGCTTCCGGCGCTTCTTCCTGCATTACCACTAACATTGCTTTCCCTCAGTCCCCATCTTGTTCTTCTGCACGGTTCGCATCTCATCAATAATCCGCTCAAAGATGCGCTTCACGGCGTCGCCCGGCAATGGGCCGTGGTTGTGAGAGAGGATGTTGGCGTAAACCTGATCTTCGCGCTTTGGTTCGTAGACACCAAGCTTGCGTTGCTGTTTCACTCGGCCGATTTTTTCGACAATCGCCGTGCGCTCATTCAACATGTCGAGAAGCCTGCGGTCCAATATGTCAATTTGGGAGCGGTACGTCTCCAACTCATCAATCTTCGGTTCGCTCATGATTCACGCAAAGGGGAGGTTAGTTGGCGCGTGAAAGCTTCCAGTTTGGCCGGAAGGTCTGCCGCATCGCTGTTCGCCTCAATAAACTTTACAATGGCGCTACCCACCACTACTCCATCCGCGAGCTTAGCCACTTCTCCAACTTGCGCCGGCGTGCTTACGCCAAACCCCAAAGCGATCGGCAACTTCGTGAGCTGCCGCATTCTTTCCGCGAGCGGTGCGGCGCTCGCAGACAACGATTGCTGTTCGCCCGTAACACCCGTTCGCGAAACAAGGTAGACAAACCCGGACGAATGCTCTGCCACCAACCGCAAGCGCCTTTCTGAACTGGTGGGCGCTGCCAGAAACACCGTATCCAGCGACTCGCTCCGCAAACGCTTCACCGTCTCCGCCGCTTCTTCTACCGAGAGATCTGTCAACAGCACGCCATCAATCCCGGCCGCCGCCGCATCGTGCGCAAGTTTATCCAGCCCATATCGCAACAGCGGGTTCAAATAGCTGAACAGCAGCAACGGAATCTGCGAATGGCGGCGAATCTCTCTCACCGTATCGAGCAGCTTGGGCAGAGTAGCACCGCCCTTCAGTGCCCGATCACTGGCCCGCTGAATCACCGGCCCATCCGCAATCGGATCAGAAAACGGCACGCCCAGTTCAATCAGATCCGCCCCACCGCGCTCCAACGCCAGCACCAGCTCCGCTGTCAGTGCAAGAGACGGGTCACCCGCTGTCAGATACGCGATAAATGCTTTTGTGCCATTTGTCTTGTGCCTAGCGAACAAATTGGCAATGCGAGTTGTTGTTTCCACCATTTACCGGGCAGCCGCTTCCTGATCTAGTTCGGGCATATTTTCGCGATAGATATCAATATCTTTATCACCTCGCCCCGAAACATTCACCACGTACACTTTTCCCGGCTCCCCGGGCGCTCGTCGTATCGCTTCTGCCACGGCATGCGCCGATTCAAGCGCCGGAATAATGCCTTCCGTCCGCGCCAAGGTACGCGCAGCCGCCAGCGCGCCGCTATCCGACATCGACACGTATTCGCACCGTTGCTGATCGTGTAACCACGCATGTTCCGGCCCGATTGACGGATAATCCAAACCAGCCGAGACCGAATGAGTCAAGCCAATCTGACCGTTCTCATCCTGTAACAGATAGCTAAACGTCCCTTGCAATACACCGGGCGATCCACCACTGAAGCGCGCCGCATGTTCGCCGAGTTTGTCTCCGCGCCCGCCTGCCTCCACGCCAATCAGTTTCACCGCCGAATCCACAAACGCGCTAAAAATACCAATGGCGTTGCTGCCACCGCCCACACAGGCAATCACCGTATCGGGCAACCGGCCAATCTGTTTCAGCGATTGCGCATGCGCCTCTTCACCAATCACTTTGTGAAAATCACGCACCATCATCGGATAAGGATGAGCACCCAAAACCGAACCGAGCAAGTAATGCGTCGTGTCGATATTCGTCACCCAATCGCGCATCGCCTCGCTGATTGCATCTTTCAACGTGCGGCTACCGCTGCTCACTCCCACAACTTGCGCGCCCAGCAATCGCATACGAAATACGTTCAGCCGTTGCCGCCGCATGTCCTCTTCGCCCATGTAAACGACGCACTCCAAACCAAATAGCGCACAAACTGTCGCCGTGGCAACGCCGTGTTGGCCTGCGCCTGTCTCGGCAATGATCCGTTTCTTCCCCATCCGTCGCGCTAACAAAATCTGACCCAAGCAGTTGTTGATCTTGTGCGCCCCCGTATGCAGCAGATCTTCCCGCTTCAACCAGATCTGCGCGCCCTTCAGCGCCTCACTCAATCGCGCAGCAAAATAAAGCGGTGTCGGCCGTCCGGCATAGTGGTGCAGCAAATTGTGCAGCTCAGTCTGAAAACTTGGGTCAACGCGTGCCGCTTCGTAGGCTTGCTCCAGTTCTTCCAGTGGAGACATTAAGACTTCTGGAACATAGCGTCCACCGTAAGGGCCAAAGTGTCCTCCGGCATCGGGCAGGGAACTAGTGTTTGTCATAACTGCATTTCCGTATGTAGGGGTATTTCCGAACGAAACGCGGCAAGCGCGCTTTCTACAAAAAGTTTGATCCGCTCCGGATCCTTGCGGCCCGGTGCCGCTTCAAGCCGCGAGCACGCATCCACACCCCATGGGTGCGCTGCACGAATCGCTGCTGCCACGTTGTCGCCATCTAAACCGCCGGCCACAATCGCACGCCTTGGAAAGCCAGCCGCAAGTGACCAATCGAACGTCTTTCCCGACCCTCCATGCAACGGCGTCGGCGTGTCCAACAACCATGCCTCCACCGCTGGATCGAGCGCCGTCCGATCCATGTCCGCGCGGCCGCCTCGCCAAACGCGAAACGAATTCGCCAAGTTAGCCGGCGTCTGATCGCCATGCACCTGTAAAACATCCAGCGGAACACGCGACGCAATGTCGAGCAACTCGTCGTCGCTAGGATTCACAAATACGCCAACCTTGATGAAAGCCCCTTGTTGCAGTTGCGCCAGTTGTCGCGCGCGTTCCGTCTTTATAAAACGCGGGCTCTTCGCGTAAAAATTGAACCCAATGGCGTTCGCCCCAGCCTCTACGGATGTCTCCAAATCGTCCTCCGTAGTAATGCCGCACACCTTGATGACGAATGGCAACTCGCTCGCCGCTAGTGTGCCTCTAAGCATGTTGGCTCGGACCTAAGAGCGACCGTAACGCACCCGTCGGATCATGGGCCTTCATCAAAGACTCGCCGATAAGAAACGCATGAAACCCGGCCGCCGCCAGTGTTTCAATATCGGCGCGCGTGAAAATCCCGCTCTCGGTAACGCGCGTTACCCCAGTCGGCATCAGATAACTGAGCCTAAGCGACGTATCCAGCGAAACTTCAAACGTATCCAGATTGCGATTGTTCACGCCAATAATCTCAGCGCCCGAATCGATGGCCTTCGTCAGTTCTTCGTGATTGTGCACTTCCACCAGCGCCGCTAAACCCAGCGAACTCGCTAGCTCCCGAAATTTCTGCAACTCCGTCGTGTCCAGAATGGCCGCAATTAGCAAAATTGCATCCGCCCCATGCGCTGCTGCTTCAAAAATCTGCAAGCGGTCAATCGTAAAGTCTTTTCGCAGCACCGGCAACTGCGTTGCCACCCGTGCCGCTTCCAAATCTCGCAGCGAACCTTGGAAATACTTCTTATCGGTGAGAACAGAAATACAAGCGGCCCCACCTTGTTCGTATTGATGCGCGATCACCGCCGGATGAAAATCGCTCTGCAGTAATCCTTTGCTCGGAGACGCCTTTTTGATCTCGGCAATAATAGCCGGTCCATGCCGCCTCAGATTCTGGGCAAAAGGCCGTGGGTGCACTTTGCGTTCGTGCGCGGCTCGCTCCAGTTCTGCAGCCCGGGTGTGTAGTTCGGCAACTTCCTGTTTTTTTTGCGAAACGATTTCCGCCAGGATGCCAGATGAGGTACGAAGCATCATCAGGGGGGTAGAAAACTCATCGTAACAGGTTGCGCTTGCGCCTAATTTTCATCGCGATCCATTCGTTCCAGAAACGACAATGCCTCCGGATATCCTGGCCGCAGTTCCAACGCCTTCTGGAAGTCTTTCCGTGCGCGTACACGATCATTCTGATACAGCAAATGATACGTGCCAAGAAAAAGCCGCGACCGCGCATCCCTCGGCCTCATGCGTACAATCTGTTCCATCACCACTGCAGCCTCGCTAAACCTCCCAAGCTGGTGATATTCCGCCGCCAGAAAATCGAGTCGGGTACTATCTGTCGGATCGGCGGCGATCTCCTCCTTTAAAATGTCGATGTACCAGTGATTCTTCCGCCGTCGGGTTTCGCGGTTTGAGACAAAATTGTGTTCAATGCAAATATCCGTCTGAATCAGCCTCCCTCCACTCGCTAATATCGAAGCGTCCACGGTTTCATGCACTCGACCTCGGTATCGATGCGCTTTGCGGTTCGGAAACAGCCGCACCACATGGTCGGTCACCGCAACATCCGCATCGGATGCGTGGTTATGCCGCTCCAAAAAATAACCGGCATTCTCGTTGTTCTCGAGCAGTGCGCTAATTTTGCCGCAACTCCCGGGAGCAAGCTGTTCGTCGCCATCGAGCATCAGAATCCATTTTCCGCGCGCCTGCTCAATCGCCGCATTGCGCGCTCCCGCGAAATCCACCCTCGTGAAATCAAACGGAACGACCTTCGCGCCATAGTCGGCCGCAATACGCACCGTTGCATCAGTCGACCCCGTATCCACCACAATCAATTCATTGGCAATCTTTCGAACCGAATCGAGACATTTTGGCAGGTCTCGTTCCTCATTCTTCGCAATCATGCAGAAGCTGAGGACCGGCGTTTCACTCGAGTCGAATTCCAACCGTTTCTCCGTCTTGAATTTCGTGCGAATTTATCGGCATGCCCTCTGCCTTTACATCCACGCGCATCTTTGATCCGCTCCGCACCACGTCGATGTCGAAGCTGTGCCCAAACGCTTGCACCTTTTTCAGTTTCATCTCGTTCCAGCCCGCTGGCAAGCGCGGCGTAAGATCAAAACTTCGCAGCCCTGTCGGCCGCATTCCAAATAGACCTTCTGTATAGATGCGGCAATACAGGGCACTCTCCGCTGCCAGATGCCTCTGATTTCCTTCCGGCCAAGCTTCTACCGGGTAAGGAACATGCTCGCCCAATAATCGTCGAGTCGAATAAGAAGAAAGAAACGTCAGTGCCCGCTGAGTCTCGCCCGCCGAAAAAGCGCCACGCAGCCCATAAAGACTCGCGCGATCCCAAAAGGTCTTCTCTCCCGACTGTGTGGCTAGTCCATCCTGCGTCCAAAGTTTCGGCGAAAAGAGGGCTTCCACCGTTCCGTTCGCTCGGTCGAAAATGCCTACCGTTAGCGGTGTGCAAATCCAAGCGCGCAACACCGCGTTGCCCACGTAATAGCGGTAGGTATGAAAGCCGCCCACCTCGCTGCCAAAATATTGTTCGATGGCCGCGTGCATCTCCTCCGCGCGCTTCGTGTAGTCCGCTAACTTTGCATCGTCTACATTGCCCAAGCTCTTTCCTAGCAACGCTGCAGACCGCAAGGCATCGTAGTAGAGCGACGATGTATTTAAATTCGCCTTACCTGCCGGAAACCGTCCTTCCAACTCGTCGCTGTCGGACGCAATCACGCCAGCGGTATTCTTCTTTCGCTCGCAGTATTCCAAACACCACTCGATCAACGGCCACAGCGCAAGCGCCGTCTTGCGGTCGCCATAAGCCAGCGCAAAACGCCCTGCGCCATAAGCGATCATCGCCATATCGCCTCTGTCGCCTGCTCCGTTCCAGTAACTCGCGCCTTCCGCAATAATCGAACTCGGGATCGGCTTGTACTCTGTGTTCATGTATTTGCCAAATAGTCGAAACGCATTCACCGCCGACTCATTCGCCGTCGCATCTCCCAGAAATGGAAAAAACGGATTCGCATACTCCGCTTGATCGTTTGCCCAAATCGCCGCATAATAACTTCCGCCGCCCGGTCCGTGCATTAAGCCGCCCTTGGTTTCGTAGACGCTCTCCGCCGTGCGAATCTTGGCAAAAGCAAACGCACGGTTCAAGACCGGGTCAGGCGTTTCCAGCACAAGTTTCGAAAGATAACTGTCCACCAGACTCCGACGCGCTGCTTCTTCCGCAGCCGCGTCCACGCTGCTATCATCCTCACTCGCTTTACGTCCGCTGAAAAGCAGATTGAACGTCGTGCTCTCGTTAGGCTGAATTGTCCGCTCGCCTGGATCTTGCACGAGCGCCGTCAATAGATATTCGCCGTAAAACCCGTTTTGCGCACTTGTATGCGCAGTCTTCTCTGTCCGCTCTACCTCAATTCGCTGCGGCGCATGGGAAGTGTTCGTGAACGTCAATCGCTCCACCACCAACTGCTTGCGAGTGGAAGGGAACAGCACGCGCGTCAGCAGGATATCCTGCTTCCGTCCAATCACGCTATGGATCGTCATGATCCCTCTGTGAGAGATGCGTTGCACTGTCTCATTCGCCGCCCAACGCCCATCAATCAAAATGCGCGCAGTCGCGTCATCTCCGAACACGAAGCTCAAACTTGCGTGCGTATCGTTCGGAATCGTGCGCAAAAGTGGAAACACGATTTGTCGTTTTAAGAATAGATGCGCATCTTGATCCACTCCATAAGTGGCAATGAGCGAAACTTTCCGCCCGCTCATCTCAATCTGGTCCCGATGCGCCTCACCTGCCTGCACGTTCCAAACAATGCCACCGTCGTCATCGAGTTTCCAACGCGCTTGCGCGCTCGCTGGTGTCGAGAATCCAAGTAGAATTGCGCACACTCCGACCCAAGCGGCCCAGCAGGATGTAAGGGAAAACATGGCTGAGGACATCGTATCGTTGTCCGGCTTTAGGAGTGTCTAAACAACGGTCACAAAGCGAGAAAGTTTTTTGCTTCGCTTTCAACCATCTGAAACGGCTGCACTTAGGCCAAGTTTGACTTTTCGCAACTGTTGCCGCCGCTTGACTCTCTCAGGTTATCTTCAATCAGGTCCGCGGTAGTTTCACTCACCGGGCACATGATTTAGTTCAACCTATCAAGGAGTCAAATAATGACACCCCGTTCCGTTCACCGCGCCGCCGAGCGCAAACATGATGGAGCAGTATCGCAAACTGAAATGCACGGGGCCGCGACACCGGCACCCCTTCCTCCTGAGCCGGAGCCACCTCCAACGGTCTTACCGTTGCCCGACGTGGCGCCGCAAGTTCCCGATTCTCAACCTCAGCCTCATCAGGCTCCGCCACCCGCCACAGCGGCGTGGACAGGGCTCTTCTTCACAGCCGATGAGTCGATTGAGGAATTCAACGAATTCTACGAGCGACTGGACGACCATTACATGCCGTACAATCCCGAAGAGCGCGTGTCCGTGGCAAAGTTGGCCGAGGCTCGCTGGGCTCTCCACCGCCGAAAACGTGTAGTCGAAAGCATTGAAGGGGAACTCTTCTCAACTACACCCAATCCAGCGGAATGGACCGAGGCGGATTTCAAGCGTCTCGCCTTGGCTGATGCGTATCGTCTGCAAGCTGAACGAATCGTTTTTCGGGCACAGCAGAATGTGGACGCATTTGTAAGAGAGCGCGGCGAAGATTCCAAATGGCAGACCAGTTTCGATTTAGCCGAACGCCGCTTACATCTGCAAAAGCAGAAATTCGGTTTTGCTCTGCACGAGGCGGAAACGCGAAGTAAACGCACTGGCGCGCCATCTACAAAAACCGCCGCAGCAAATTAGGCCTCTCATTGGGGGGACCCGATCAAGGTCCCCTTTCGCCTCTAATGAATCTCAGGCTCCGCCGTCGCTAGATGCTCACCCAGAAAATCAAAATCACAGCCGCGATTCGCCTGCGTTACCCGCTCCAGATACAACATCCCGTATCCGCGTCCGAAAGACGACACCGGCTTCTTCCACTGCGCCCGCCGCGCAGCCAACTCGGCTTCCGGCACGAGCAGGTCCAGTTTCCGCCCCGCCACATCTATCGAAATATGGTCGCCATCGCGAACCAGCGACAGCGGACCGCCCACGTGGCTTTCCGGCGAAACGTGCAGCACACAAGTCCCATAGGCCGTTCCACTCATGCGCGCATCCGATATCCGCAGCATGTCGCGCACACCCTTATCCAATAGCTTTTTCGGTATCGGCAGCATTCCCCACTCCGGCATGCCGGGCCCACCCAAAGGTCCTGCACTTTGTAAAACGAGCACCGAATCTTCGTTGACAGGCAGACTTGGATCGTTAATCCTCGCCTCCAAATCATCGTAGTTCTTGAAGACAACTGCAGTGCCCGTGTGTTGCAGTAACCGCGGCGTTGCCGCCGAAATTTTGATAACCGCTCCGTCCGGTGCCAAGCTGCCCCGCAAAATCACCGTTCCGCCTGTATCTGCCAGCGCATTGTCGCGCGGTCGAATCACCTCCTTGTTGATGATCGAAGCGCCCGCCAGATTCTCGCCCATGGTCTTGCCGTTCACAGTCTTGCAGTCAACGTGCAGCAGATCGCTAATCTGTGTCATTAACGCGCGCAATCCGCCCGCATAGAAAAAGTCTTCCATTAAGAACGCGCCCGAAGGCCGGATATTCGCGAGCACCGGAACCCGGTGTGAAATCTTATCGAACAGCTCAAGATCGAGCGGAATCCCACACCGCCCCGCCAACGCCACCAGGTGGATAATCGCGTTCGTCGAACCCGCAATCGCCATATCCACGGTAATCGCGTTTTCAAATGCCTCGCGCGTCAAAATGTCGGTGGGCTTAAGATCCTCCCAAACCATATCCACAATCCGGTTGCCGCAGCTAATGGCCATGCGCGGATGATTCGAATCAGCCGCCGGAATCGAAGAAGCGCCTGGCAGTGTCATGCCTAGTGCCTCTGCGAGCGCCGTCATGGTAGAGGCTGTCCCCATCGTCATGCAAAATCCCGGCGAACGCGCAATGCCGTCTTCTACGCCCAGCCACTCTTCTTCGCTAATATTGCCAGCGCAGCGCTCCGTCCAAATCTTGCGGGCGTCCGTTCCGCTGCCCAGTACTTTGCCGTTCCAATTGCCGCGCAGCATCGGGCCTGCCGGCAGGTAAATCGCTGGAATATTCATGCTGATCGCGCCCATCAGCAACGCCGGTGTCGTCTTATCGCAACCGCCCATCAACACCGCGCCATCAATCGGCATGCAACGCAGAAGCTCTTCCACTTCCATCGCCAGCAGATTGCGATAGAGCATCGGGCTGGGCTTCATGTATATTTCCGTGATCGGCATCGCCGGAATCTCCACCGGGAAACCGCCCGCTTGCCAGACGCCGCGCTTCACAAACTCCGCCCGCTCGCGCAGGTGATAGTGGCAGGGGTTGATCTCGCTCCAAGTGTTGACGATGCCGATCACCGGCTTTCCCGTGAAATCCTCCCGCCGGTATCCCACTTGCTTCATCCGCGAACGATGGCTAAAGCCAGGCGCGTTTTCGGGAACAAACCAGCGCTGGCTGCGTAAATCTTCAGGCTTCCGTTTTGTCATGCTCAAGATGCAGTTTACTCCCACTCCGAATCGTCAACGCCATCAATCCTGACAGAAAGCAGCACGCGCTCAATGCGAACAAGCCCGCGCGCCAGCTTCCCGTTGCTGTCCGCAGATACCCAAAAATGAATGGACCCGCGAACCCGCCCAAACTCCCGAACGAATTAATCAATCCCACTGCCGTCGCCGCCCCGGATTTGCCCAGATAGCTAGTCGGCATCGTCCAAAAAGCCGGCAAAAAGGCCTGCGAGGTTCCCATCGTGAGGATGAAGAACGTCAATACCCAGGCAATGTTGTGCCCCGCCGCAATCGCCGCCAGGATCATTAGCCCGCCGAACAAAATTGGGCCTGCAATGTGCCACCGCCGTTCGCCCGTTCGTTGGGCCGACATGCCAACCGCTAAAATCGTAAAGAATCCCAACACGTACGGCACCATCGTCATCACCGTCCGCATCGTCACCGACATCTGCTTCATCTCATCCACCACCGATGGCAGAAAGAAAATTAGGCCCTGGTTCCCGCTCGTAATGAAAAAGTACACGAAGATCAACACCAGCGTGTAGGGGTGTCGCAACGCAGCTAAAATACTCACCCGCCCAGCCGCTTCTCGTTCGCGCGCTTCTTCGCTAAGCGCCGCATTGAGCCAATCCTTTTCTTCCGGTTCCAGCCATTGCGCGTCGTTTGGCCGATCTGTCAAGTAGAAGAAGCTGAACAGCCCCAACAAAACCGGCGGAATTCCTTCCAGAATGAAAACCCAGCGCCAACTGGCCAGGCCCTGCCAATGGACTGTTTCCAGAATCCAACGCGACAGTCCGATTCCGATCAGAATAGCCAGCGGCTGCGTCATCATGAAATACGTCTTCGCCCGCGCTCTGTCTTCGAACCGGTACCAGTGCGAAAGGTAGACAATCACGCCCGGAAAGAATCCCGATTCCGCGGCACCTAACAGAAACCGCAGAATAACGAATTGTTGCCGCGTCTGGATGAAGCCGGAAGCCGTTGCCACCAAGCCCCACACGATCATAATCAACGAAAGTAGCTTGCGCGCGCTCCAGCGCTCCACGATCAGTGTCGATGGCACTTCCAACACAAAGTACCCGACGAAAAAAATCCCCGCGCCGAACCCGATCAAGCTGTCGTCAAAACCCAAATCGCCCTGCATCCTGATCTTGGCGATGCTGATATTCGCGCGGTCAATATACGCAAACAGATACACCAGCATCAAGTAAGGCATCAGCCGTACGGTAACGCGCTGCCGGGTCCGTTCTCCGATCGTTGGCAAGGAAAGATGGTATCGCGTCCGCGTATAATCACTGTGTTCGTTTCAATTGCCCCGGAGGTTTCTATGTTGAAAATCCGCTGTGCTGCCCTCCTTCTGGCGCTGTCCATTTGCTACAGCCAGTCAGACACCACAAATAGCGACTGGCTCATGTACGGCCGCACCGCCGATGACCATCGCTTCAGTCCGCTCAACCAAATCAACGAACACAACGTTCCTAAGCTCGGCTTGGCATGGAGCCACGAACTCGACACCACCCGCGGTCTCGAAGCCACGCCGCTTGTCAAAAATGGCATTCTTTATTTCACCGGAGCCTGGAGTGTTGTTTATGCGTACGACGCCAAGAGCGGCAAACTCCGCTGGACGTACGATCCAAAAGTCTCGCGCGAGCGAGCGTACTATTATTGCTGCGATGTCGTGAATCGCGGAGTTGCCTTATATGCGGGTAAAGTCTTCGTGGGGACTCTCGATGGTCGCTTGATTGCAATCAACGAGCGAACGGGTGTTCCCGAATGGACCGTCAACACGGTCGAAAGCAACAACAAGGCGTATTCGATAACCAGCGCCCCTCGCATCGCGCGCGGCAAAGTGGTCATCGGCAACGCCGGCTCCGAATATGGCGTTCGCGGTTACATCACCGCTTATGATGCCGAGACGGGCAAAAAGGAATGGCGTTTTTATACCGTACCTGGCAATCCCGCGAACGGATTCGAATCGAAAGCCATGGAAGAAGCCGCGAAATCTTGGCGCGGTGATTGGTGGACCTTCGGCGGTGGTGGCACGCCTTGGGAAGGCATGGCTTACGATCCCGACCTCGATCTCTTGTACTTCGGCACCGGCAATCCAACGGCTTGGTATCGCCAACTACGCGGTGGCGGCAACAGCTTGTACACGGCTTGCATTCTTGCCGTCAAGGCCAGTACCGGTGAACTCGCCTGGTATTTCCAAACAACGCCGAGTGACAACTGGGACTACGATGCCACCCAGCCGTTAGTGCAAGCCGATCTCAAAATCAATGGGCGCGTCCGCAAGACCGTCATGCAGGCGAATAAAAACGGCTTCTTCTACGTTCTCGACCGCCAAACTGGAGAATTTATTTCTGGCGGCGCATTTGTCGATGGAATCAACTGGGCTTCGGGGCTCGACGAAAAGGGCCGCCCGATCGAAAATCCAGGCGTGACTGACCTGACGGCTAAACTCATTTCGCCTGGTCCCTTCGGCGGCCACAATTGGACGCCGATGGCATTCAGTGATTCTACTGGTTTGGTCTACGTATCCGCCAAATCCGGGACGTTCTTTCTACACTCCCCAGCTTCTGAAATTAAATACGATCCAGACCACTGGAACGTCGGTTTGACGGGCTACGATGGGCCGCTTAATGACAAACTGGCAGCAGCGCCGCCCGTTCGCGGCGAGTTGCTTGCTTGGAACCCGGTCACCGAGAAGGCAGCTTGGCACGCGCCGTCGCCCAGTGCCGAAACAGGCGGCGTTCTCGCCACCGCCGGGAATCTGGTGTTCCAAGGCCGCGGCGATGGAACGTTTGTTGCCTATCGCGCCACCGACGGGCATGAGCTATGGAAGTTTGATGCCGGTACCGGAATCATCGCCGCGCCTGTTACCTACTCAATAGATGGCGAGCAATATGTGACTGTGCTCGCGGGCTGGGGCGGTGCCTCTGCCTTGCTGAACCCAGGCGGTTATGGTCCGGTCAAACCTGGCTACGGCCGAATTCTTACCTTCAAACTAAATAGCCACGCAGCCTTCAATCCGCCGGTCTACAAGCATGAAAAGCCCGCTACTGATCTCACCACGGATGCTTCTCCTGACGTCATCAAAATGGGCGGTGCGCTCTTCAACGGCAACTGCAACACTTGTCATGGTGCCAACGCAATGGGCGGCCCGCTGCCCGATCTGCGCTATCTCAGCAAAGCCAAGCTCGATCATTTAGAGGACATATTGCTCGGGGGCGCTCTTGCAAAAGCCGGAATGCCGTCGTTCGTCAAGCTTCTGAAGCCCGAAGATGTTCGCGCCATCCGCGCCTATCTCATCAGCCGTTCCCGGGAATTGGGCGCTCAGAAATAAATTCTGGAACTAACAGCCGTTCTCTAGCCAATACTGGTTGAGAGACCGAAACTTGCAAACCGATAGCGAACTGTTAAGACTTGTGGGCCAGGGCAGGGAAGAGTCCTTCCTCGCACTCTACCGCCGGCATCAGGGCCCGGTCTTTCGCTTCGCTCTCCACATGTCTGGGCGTGTCGAAACCGCCGAAGAGGTCGTGCAGGAAGTTTTCCTCTCCCTGCTCTCGCATTCCCATCGCTTCACTGAAACCAACGGCAACTTGCAAGGCTACCTCATTGGTATGGCGCGCAACATTGTCCGCGCACATCTGCGCCAAGCGAGTCGTTTTCTACCTGAAAATCCCGCAGCCGCTACCGAAACGGCAATCGTCGATTCCCTTACCAAAGAGCAAGATCTGCGCGACTTGCATTCCGCGATCCTGAGTTTACCGGCGAACTATCGCGAAGCCGTCGTCCTCTGTGATCTAGAAGGCCTGGATTATGAGCGCGCTGCAAATCATTTAGACTGCCCCGTCGGTACCGTTCGTTCCCGCCTTTATCGCGCCCGGGCGCTGCTTACCGCCAAACTCAAAAAACGCATCAGGTGTTCCGCATGAATGAAGATATCGATCTCACCAATAAACTTCGCCGCGTGGCTGCCGCGCTTCCCCGTGAGGCGTCGCTGCATGTCGAACAGAAACTCGCCGCTGCTTTCCGCGCCCGTGTCCGCCCCGTTCCGAAGAGGTCCCTCTGGCTCGTCGCCACTGCAGCCGCGTGCGTGGCCGTTGCTGTCTTCATGCATACCCGCCAGACCGCTATTGATAACTCCGCGAAGTTCGTCTACACAGCCCCGGGTTTCGTCGCGCTGCCTTATGCCCAGAGCGGCGTTCCGCTCGAATCCGTTGTTGTCATGCGCGTCCAAATGCGCTCCGCAGAATTAGGTTCCCTGGGAGTGGCAGCTCCTGCTGCAGCAGGTTCTGCCGAAATCACCGCCGACCTTCTGGTTGGTCAAGACGGCGTCCCTCGCGCCGTTCGTTTCGTTCAATAAGGAGAAAAGCTTTATGTTCAAAACTCTAATCATCTCGGGTCTATGCGTTCTCGCCGCATCTGCCCAAACCGTTAACGACAAAGTTGCTCATGAGCGCTCTGGCCCAATGGGAATCACCGCCGTCTTGGCTGGCCCTGCCGCCACTATTCCAGGTGCCCCCTATTCCGCTACGGCTGTCACTCAACGCATCCAACTCCTGGTCGATGGCAACCGCATCACCCAAACC
>Ga0209698_10003678_pt1 | contig 16967 bp, 19 predicted proteins | sample LitLauG_LLR_2012_FD_187203 | JGI IMG/M metagenome (GOLD analysis project Ga0209698, IMG submission 187203) | Freshwater sediment microbial communities from Pennsylvania, USA - Little Laurel Run_MetaG_LLR_2012 (SPAdes) (version 2) | ecosystem: Environmental > Aquatic > Freshwater > Creek >...
GGCCATGTTGGCGAAGAAGACGGTCAAGAACCAGATCACGCTGCCGAAGGCCATCGTCCGGCAGCTCCCGGACGCCACCTACTTCGACGTGTCCCTCAGGAACGGGGACGTGGTGCTGAGACCCGTCGTGGTGAGCGCGCCGGGCGAGCGGCTCAGGGCGCTGCTGCGCCGGCCACCACCGCGGGTTCCACCGACGACGTCGCGACGGGCGCCGGCTCCGCTGCGCCGCCGACTACGGCCGCGCAGGGTCGGCGGTCGCGGCCGCGTCGCCGCCGCCGTCGGCGTGCAGCGCTCGCCGTCGTCGCCACGGCCGTGGCCGCGGGGGCCGGGGGGGCCGCGGTGATCCTCCGGCCGATGCTGTCGCCGAGCTTTGCCGTCCCGGTGCTGACCGGTCTCTCCGTCGGCGATGCCGGCGTGCGCGCCGCCCCGCACTTCCATCTCGTCGTCGCCCACGAGCGGCTCACCGGCGCCCGCGTCGGCGTGGTGCTCACGCAGCGACCGGCGGCCGCGACGCGCCATCACCGCGGGAGCATCGTGGTCGAGGTATCGGACGGCAACGCCGCCGTCGCCGTCCCCGGGGTCAGCGGCATGACCCTCGACGACGCCGTTCGGTCCCTCCGCGCCGTCGGACTCGAACCGAGCGAATCGGCGTCGGCGTTCTCCGACACCGTCCCGTCCGGCCAGGTCATCAGCTGGTCGCCGGCGCGGCAGGCCTACGTCGGCGACGTCGTCGACCTCGTCGTCTCGGAGGGGGCCGAGTTCGTGACGATGCCGGACCTGGTCACGATCCCGACGTCGGCGACGCAGGCGGTCGCCCAGCTCGAGGCGCTCGGTATCCCCGCGGCCGTGATCACCCAGGCGCAGGACTTCAGCGACACGGTGCCGACCGGTGACGTCATCGCGTCCTCCCCGCCCGCCGGCGGGCGGGCCGACCGGGCCGGCACGGTCACCCTCGATGTGTCCAAGGGCCCCGACGTCGTGCCGGTTCCCGACGTGCGCGGCCGGACGGTCGCCGTCGCCGAGGCCACCCTCAAGCAGGACGGCTTCGTCCCGCAGACCTACGGTCCACCCGGCGCCTCGATCGTCGTCGACCAGAAACCCGTCCCGGGTACGTCGGTCAAGCGGGGGAGCGCCGTCCTGCTCGTGGCCTTCTGAGCCCACCGGCTACGGTCCAGCCGGGAACCGGACGAGGAGGACGACGCGATGGGTGCGCTCGAGGGCAAGGTGGCGATCATCACCGGTGCGGGCCGCGGCATCGGCCGTGAGCACGCACTCCTCTTCGCGGCCGAGGGCGCCAAGATCGTCGTCAACGACCTCGGGTCGGCGGCCGACGGCACCGGCGACGACCGCACACCCGCCGAGCAGGTCGCAGACGAGATCCGGGGCATGGGTGGGGAGGCGATCGCCAACGCCGACAACGTCGCCGAGTGGGAGGGCGGTCAGCGCCTCATCGCCTCGGCCATCGAGGCCTTCGGCGACCTGCACATCCTGGTGAACAACGCGGGCATCCTCCGTGACCGGGTGATCATCAACATGAGCGAGGCGGAGTGGGACGCGGTGATCGCCGTGCACCTGAAGGGCCACTTCGTACCGACGCGGTTCGCCGCGGTCTACTGGCGTGAGCGGGCCAAAGCAGGCCACGACGTCAAGGCGTCGGTGATCAACACCTCTTCGACGTCGGGCCTGTTCTCCAACCCGGGGCAGTCCAATTACGGCGCGGCCAAGTCGGGCATCGCGACCTTCACCGAGATCGCGGCCAAGGAGTTGATCCGCTACGGCGTGCGCGTCAACGCCATCGCGCCGGCGGCACGGACACGCCTCACCCTCGCCACGCCGGGGGTCGGTGACCAGATCCAGCCTCCTGCGGAGCCCGGGCGCTTCGACGTGTGGAGCCCGGCCAACATCAGCCCGCTCGTCGCCTGGCTCGCGACCGATGGGTGCACGGCGACCGGGAAGGTGTTCTACGTCCAGGGTGGGCGCGTCGCCGTCTTCCAACCGTGGACGATCGTCGAGCAGGTGGAGAAGGACGACCGCTGGACGATCGCCGAGCTCGACGAGGCGATCCCCAAGCTGCTCGGCTGACGGCGGAGGGCCCTGCCCCGTCGTCTACTCGGTGATCGCCTGCAGGTCGGTGGCGACCCGCTTGGCCAACGCCTCGCCATCCTCGCTGCCGACGCTGCCGGCGGCGAGCGCCATCACCTTCATCATGTCGCCCTCGATCTTGATGCGGCCGGCCATGAACGCCTGCACCACCGCGGCCTGGTCCTGGCTGACGATCTGCGCCTTGGCCGTCGCGTACTCGAGCGTGAGTGTGACGTCGGGCTCGGGCACGTGGCCGAGGTCGAGCTCGAGCTCCCCGGAGCTCGTGTCGAGGTGGGCGTGCAGCGGATCGTCGCCGAACGGCACGTGGGTGATCACGAGGTTGGCCCTGAGCGGGACGGCCACCGGGGGTGCCTCGCTCCGGTGGGCGTCATAGACGCCACGGGCCGCCTCGATCCACGCTTCACTGAGGAAGGGGTGCTTGCCCATGCGGCGAGGGTAGCCGGGCCGAACCGGCCGCCATCCCCACCGGTAGTCTCCCGCCATGCCCGCACCCGTCCTCGCCGGCGCCGAGGCTGCCAGCTTCCCCGGCGGTCCCCACGGCGTCCTCGTGATCCACGGCTTCACCGGCTCGCCGCACTCGATGCGCCCCCTCGCGGTCGCCATCGCCGCCGCCGGCTTCGCCGTGGAGCTGCCCCGCCTGCCCGGTCACGGGACCGCGATGGAGGACCTCCTCCCGCTGGGCTGGGCCGACTGGACCGCCGCGGTCGCGGGCGTCTACCGCGACCTCGCGGCCCGCTGCGAGCGCGTGGGTGTCGTCGGGCTGTCGCTGGGGGGCGCGCTCGCGGTGTGGCTGGCGGCGACGAACCCCGAGATCGCCGCCCTCGTCACGGTCAATGCGGCCGTCGAGCCTGACGGCGGCGACCTCGCGGCGATGGGCCGGGAGCTCCTTGCTGCCGGGACGGAGATCCTACCCGGCATCGGGTCCGACATCGCCAAGCCCGACACGGTGGAGGTGTGCTACCCCGGCTTGCCGGTCGCTCCGCTGATCACGATGGTCGACGGCGTCAACGCGCTGGCGCCGCTCGTCCCCCGCATCACCTGCCCTGCCCTGGTGTTCTCGAGCGCCGAGGATCACGTGGTGCCCACGTCGGCCGGTGCGTGGCTGGCCGGGCAGCTGTCGGGCCCGGTCGAGACGGTGACGCTCGAGCGCAGCTTCCACGTCGCGACCCTCGACTACGACGCCGAGCTCATCGAGACGCGCTCGGTCGCGTTCCTCGCCGCGACCCTCGCCGGCTAGGCGTGGCCCGCGTCAGTCACACGTCGGCCGCCCGGGCCCTCGCCGAGAGCGATCCTGCCATCGCCCGCCTCGTCGAGCTCGCCGGCCTGCCCCGCCTGCGGGCCCGCCAGGGGACGCACTTCGAGGCGCTGGTGCGCTCCATCGTGTTCCAGCAGCTCGCGGGAAGCGCGGCATCGGCGATCCATGGCCGCCTCGTGGCCCTGCTCGACGACGCGGTCGAGCCGGAATCCGTCCTCGCGCTCAGCGCCGAGGCGATGCGGGGGGTCGGTCTGTCGGGCAACAAGGCCGCGTCGATCCGCGACCTCGCCTCGAAGGTGGTGGACGGCACCGTGGTCCTCGATCCCCGGGGCGTTGCGCGCGAGTCCGACGAGGAGGTCATCGAGCGGTTGTCGACCGTGCGCGGCATCGGACGCTGGACCGCCGAGATGTTCCTGCTCTTCCAGCTCCGCCGCCTCGACGTCTGGCCCACCGGCGATCTCGGCGTCCGCCGCGGCTACGGCCTCGCCCACGGGGTCCCGATGCCGTCGCCCAAGGAGCTCGGTCCGCTCGGCGACGTCTACCGGCCCTACCGCTCGGTGGCCGCCTGGTACTGCTGGCGGGCCTGCGAGGTGTACGCCGGGGCCCAGGAGAGCGCCGTCACGTCCTGAGCACGGCGCAGTCGGCGGGGGCCGGCGGCGACCGGCCCTACGATGGGCCGCCGATGGCCGCCCCGATCTCCCGCGCCGATGCGGAGCACGTCGCCCGACTCGCCCGGCTCGAGCTGACCGCCGAGGAGCTCGATCGCTTCACCGGTCAGCTCGCGGCCGTCCTCGAGCATGCGAGCGACGTCGCGTCGCTCGACACCGCGGGCGTCCCACCCACCGCCCATCCGCTCCACCTCGTCAACGTCCTGCGGGAGGACGTCGTGCGCCCGAGCCTCGACCGCGCCGAGGTGCTTTCCATGGCCCCCGCCGCCGAAGGCGACCGGTTCCGCGTACCCAAGATCCTCGGGGACGCACCGTGACCGCCGTCGAGATCGCCGCGGACGTCCGGGCCGGTCGGCGCAGCGCTCGGGAGGTCGTCGAGGCTCACCTCGCCCGCGTTGCCGAGTCGGACGGCGAGATCCACGCCTTCCTCCACGTCGACGTCGACGGCGCCCTGCGGGCGGCGGGTCGGGTCGACGACTGCGTCGCCCGGGGCGAGGATCCGGGTCCCCTCGCCGGGGTGCCGATCGCGCTGAAGGACAACCTGTGCACCCGCGGCCTGCCGACGACCTGCGCGTCGCGCATCCTCGAAGGATGGTTGCCGCCGTACACGGCGACGGCGGTGCAGCGCGTCGTCGAGCGCGGCGCCATTCCGCTCGGCAAGACCAACCTCGATGAGTTCGCGATGGGCTCGTCGACGGAGAACTCGGCCTATGGCCCAACCCGCAATCCCCGCGACCTGCATCGCGTCCCCGGAGGGTCGAGCGGAGGATCGGCCGCGGCGGTCGCGGCCGGGTTCGCCCCGCTGGCCCTCGGCAGTGACACGGGTGGCTCGATCCGCCAGCCCGCAGCCCTGTGTGGCGTCGTGGGCGTCAAACCGACGTATGGCGCGGTCAGCCGCTACGGCCTGATCGCGTTCGCCAGCTCCTTGGACCAGATCGGCCCGTTCGCGACCACGGTGGCCGACGCCGCCCTCCTCCTCGAGGCGATCGCCGGTCCCGATCCGCTCGATTCGACGAGCTGGCCCGAGGCCCTTCCCCCGATCGACGTGCGTGCCGACGTGGCCGGGCTGCGCGTCGGACTCGTGCGGGAGCTGTCGGGCGAGGGGATCGCCCCGGATGTCGCAGCTCGGGTCGCGGCCGCCGCGGATGCGCTCGGCGCCGCCGGCGCAAAGGTGGACGAGGTGAGCGTCCCCGGCGCGCGGTACGCGCTGTCGGCCTACTACCTGATCGCTCCCGCTGAGGCGTCCTCGAACCTCGCCCGCTACGACGGCGTGCGCTACGGGCTGCGTGTCGCGCGCGACGACATTTCCGAGACCTACGGTGCGACACGGGAGCAGGGCTTCGGCGCCGAGGTCAAGCGCCGCATCATGCTCGGGACCTATGCGCTGTCGGCCGGCTACTACGACGCGTACTACGGGCAGGCGCAGCGGGCCCGGACGCTGCTGATCCGGGATTTCGCCGCGGCGTACGAGCAGTTCGACGTCTTGTTGTCGCCAACCGCACCGACGACAGCGTTCGAGCTCGGGGCCAAGACCGCCGACCCCCTCGCGATGTACCTCTCCGACGTGTGCACGATCCCGACGAACCTCGCCGGCCATCCAGCGATCAGTGTGCCGTTCGGCGTTGGCGTCGATGGTCTGCCGATCGGCGTGCAGGTGCTCGCCCCCGCGCTCGGCGAGGCGGTCATGTTCCGCGTCGCGGCCGCGCTCGAGGAGATGGCACCGTGACCCTGCTCGGCTCGGGACATGGGCGTCGCAGTGCCGGCGCCCGGATGGAGGTCGACTCGTGAGCAGCGATTGGGAGACCGTCATCGGCCTGGAGGTCCACTGCGAGTTGCGCACCGTCACCAAGTTGTTCTGCGGGTGCCGCAACGCGTTCGGCGATGAGCCCAACACCAACATCTGCCCGGTGTGCCTCGGACTGCCGGGGTCCTTGCCGGTGCTCAACCGCCAGGCCGTCGAGCTGGCCATGCGGATCGGTGCCGCCCTTCACTGCGAAGTACGGGGCTCGATCTTCCACCGGAAGAACTACTTCTACCCGGACATGCCGAAGGACTACCAGATCAGCCAGTACGACGAGCCGCTGAACGTGAACGGCTCGCTCGAGCTCCCCGATGGCACGCGGATCGGCATCGAGCGCGCCCACATGGAGGAGGACACGGGCAAGACGACACATGTCGGGACCAGCGGACGCATCCACGGCGCCGATTTCTCGTTGGTGGACTACAACCGGGCGGGCGTGCCGCTCGTCGAGATCGTGAGCCGGCCCGACATCCGGGGCGCCGAACAGGCCCGCACGTACGTCTCGGAGCTGCGTGCCATCCTCGTTGCGACAGGGGCGTCGGACGGCAAGATGGAGGAGGGGAGCCTGCGCGTGGACGCCAACGTCAGCGTCCATCACCCCGACGAGGCGTTCGGCACCCGGTGCGAGATCAAGAACCTGAACTCACTGCGCTCGCTCGGGCGGGCCATCGACTACGAGGTGCGCCGGCAGATCTCGGTCCTCGAGGACGGTGGGCGCGTCGTGCAGGAGACGCGGCACTGGAACGAGGACGAGGGGCGCACGTCCTCGATGCGATCCAAGGAAGAGGCCTACGACTACCGGTACTTCCCCGAGCCCGACCTCGTCCCGATCGACCCGCCGGAAACATGGAAGGCGGCGGTGCGCGAGTCACTGCCGGTGCTGCCGGCGCAGCGGCGACGCGAGCTCGCCGCCCGAGCCGGCATGGCCCCTGCCGACGTGGCGCTGCTCGTCGAGCTCGACCTCGACGCGCTCGTCACGTCAGCCGTCGCACTCGGCGCCGACCCGCGGATCGCGGTCAACCGGGCCGCGAACGAGGTGGCCGCCGCGCTCGGGTCGGCACCCTCGCTGGATCCGGCCGCGTTCGCCACCGTGTGCCGCATGGAGGCGGAGGGCAGGCTCACCGCGACCCAGGCCAAGGCTGTGCTCGGTGAGCTGCTCGTGTCGGGTGGGGATCCGGTCGCCATCGCCGACGCCCGCGGCTTCGCCCCCGTCGACTCCGGCCTCGTCGAGGCCGCGGTCGACGACGCGATCGGCGCCGATGCCGCGGCCTGGGCCCGGTATGTGGCGGGAGAGGACAAGGTCGCGGGGATGTTCGTCGGCAAGGTGATGAAGGCCACCGGCGGCAAGGCGGACGGCGGGACCGTGACGGCCATCCTGCAGCGGAAGCGGTCGGCGGCACAGGCTTGACTCGCCGGGCGTCCCCCATTCGGGCCCGGTCACGTCGAGGCATCGCAGCGCTCGCCGCCATCACCGGCGGCGCCGCGGCGTGGGCATGGGCGGCGGATCGGCGCGCCCGGACGGCCGGGGCGTCGACACCGGGCAGCGGCGCGGTCCCGGAGGCGCTGATGCAGACCTCGCGCCGCGCGCGCACCGCATCGATCGCCCGGCTCGGTGCCCGTTCGGGCGCGGCGACGGCCGTGCACCGGGCGCGCCGGGCGGTGGCGGCACCCGAGGCGCGTGTGCGCCTCGACGACGCGCACGCGCTGCGAACCGCGAGGGAGGTGGCCGAGACGCTCGGCAATCTTCGGGGAGCGCTGATGAAGCTGGGTCAGATGGCGAGCTACCTCGATGACGGGCTCCCGGAGCCGCTTCGCGTCGCGCTGTCCCAGCTGCAGCAGGCCGCGCCGCCGATGAGCGCGGCGCTGGCAGCGTCGGTCGTGGAGGCCGAGCTCGGGGCGGCGCCCGAGCGGGTGTTCGCCCGGTGGGACGCGGTTCCGCTGGCCGCCGCCTCGATCGGCCAGGTGCACCGGGCCCGGACGCACGACGGCCGTGACGTCGCGGTGAAGGTGCAGTACCCCGGCGTCGACGAGGCGATCCGGGCCGATCTCGGCACGGCCGGGACGCTGTTTCGGGGCATGGCCGTCGTCTACCCGGGGCTCGACCCGGCGCCGATCGTCGCCGAGCTGCAGGACCGTCTCCTCGAAGAGCTCGACTACCTCCACGAGGCGGCCAACCAGCGGCGATTCGCCGAGTGGTACGCCGGGCACCCCTTCATCCACGTGCCGGCCGTCGTCGACGCGCTCAGCACCAGTCGGGTCCTGACGACCGAGCTGGCCGAGGGTGCACGCTTCGAGGACGTCCTTACCTGGCCGCAGGACGCTCGCGACGCGGCCGGCGAGGCCATATTCCGCTTCGTGTTCCGCAGCATCTACCGCATCCACGCCTTCAACGGGGACCCGCACCCGGGCAACTACCTCTTCGGTCGCGACGGTCGCGTCACGTTCCTCGATTTCGGCCTGGTCAAGTACTTCACCGACGCGGAGACCGATGTCTTCGCGTCGATGATCAAGGCGATCGTGCTCGAGAAGGATCCGGTGCGGTTCCGGGCCGCGGTCGAACGGGCCGGGCTGCTGTCGCCCGGCCTGCCGTTCGACGATGCCGCCGTGGCCGAGTACTTCAGCGCCTTCTACGAGCTCGTCCGGACGCCCGAGGTCAAGCGGGTCGACACGGCGTACGCGTCGGAGCTCGTGCGGCGCACCTTCGACGCGAGCGGAACCCACGGCCCGATCATGAAGTCGGCGAACGTGCCGCCGTCGTTCGTCATCATCCAGCGCATCAACCTCGGCCTCGTCGCGGTGCTCGCGCAGCTCGGCGCCACCGCGAACTGGCGCCTCATCGCCGAGGAGCTGTGGCCCTGGGTCCAGGGCCCACCCTCGTCCGAGATGGGGCGCCGGGAGGCGGCCTGGCTCGCCGAGCATCACCCCGACCCGGAAGGGCCGAGGTCCTAGCCCGGTGCCGCCGGCGGTGGGGCGGTGGAGGCGGGGACGACGCTGATCGACCCGTCGACCTCGAGCACCGCGAGGGCGCAGTCGGCGGGCGAGGCGACCCCGTGCTGTCGGCAGGCCTCGTCGAGCTCGCTCGACGACACGAGGTTGCGGCGCAGCCGGGTGTGCAGGACGCGGCCGTTGTGGACCAGCAGGACGGGCGAGCCGACGAGCCGGGCCTCGAGGGCGGGCCGGCGAACGACGACCCGCGTGAGCGCCCACGCGGCGATGAGCAGCGTCGCGGCGGACGCCAGACCGATGGGCAGGTTGCCGAGCCCCGCGGTCATCGCGTTCTGCACGGCGTTGGCGAGCGCCATCAGCATCACCAGGTCGTAGAGGTTGAGTTGCGCCGCCTCCCGCTTGCCGAGGAGACGGAATCCGATGACGAGCAGGACGCCGATGATGAGCGTCTTGATCGCCTGCACCTCCACCCGGTGGGCGGTCACCGGGGCGATGGCGTTCGCGATCACGGTGGCGGTCACGGGAGGCGCAGCCCGCGGTAGTGGCGTCTCGTCCGCAGGATGGGCGCCTCTCTCGGGATCACGCTCATCGACCCGTCGACCTCGAGGATGACGGAGTGCACGGTGTCGAGGCTGTCGAAGCCGTGCTCGCGCAGGGCGGCGTCGAGCTGCTCGCGGGTGATCCCTTCGCGGCGCATGGGTTCGGCAAGGATCTTGCCGTCCGTCGCGATCAGCACCGGCTCGCCGACGAGCAGGTGCTGGGCTCGCGCCGAGCGGGAGAGCACCACGTTGAGGAGGCGGTTGGCCGCGAGCAGCACCGAGGCGGCGACGATGCCGCCACCGAGGGTGTTGTCGCTGTTGATCATCGCGTTCTGCACCGCGTTGCCCAGGATGATGATGAGCACGACGTCGTAGAGGCTCATCTGTCCGAGCTCGCGCTTGCCGAGCAGTCGCAGGCCGACGACGAGGAAGGCGTAGACGGCCAGGGTCTTGAGCGCGATGACGCCCGCGCCGTGCCAGCTCGGGTGGTCGAAGACCTGGTGGAGCACGAGGTCAGCCGACGCCGACGGCGCCGCGGTCGCGTCGGGCATGATCGGTGACGCCGTGCCCGTCGCCGCCGTCCACGTCCGGATCGTGCCCCTCCTCGAGGCGGCCGGCTCCACCGCGGCGATCTACGCGTTCCTGATCGTCGGCCTGCGTCTCCTCAGCCGGCGCCAGCTCGGTCAGCTCACCGTCCTCGACCTGGTTGTCGTGCTCGTGCTCGGGAGCGCCGTCGAAACCGCGATGATCCACGGGAACACCTCCCTCCAGGTCGGCCTGGTCAGCGCCGCGACTCTACTGATCCTCAACCGCACGCTGACCGTCGTGCTGCGCCGCCGGCCGCGGCTCAGCCACCTGGTCAACGGTGGTCCGATGCTCCTGGTCCACAACGGCGAGGTGGTCCACGAGCACCTGGTGCGGGCCGGCATGACGGAGGCGGATCTCGTCGAGGCGCTCCGGTCGCGCGGCTTCGAGAGCACCGACGGCGTGCGTGCCGCGGTGCTCGAGACGGACGGCACCGTCTCCGTCGTCGCCGCCGGGCCGCCCCGCTGACCGCGGGACAGCTCGATCGCCGCCGCCGGGCCCGCCCGCCGGACCGCCCGGACGGGCGCGACCGGGTCGGGCAGCGGCCCCGACGGTGCGGCCAGCGACGGAGCGGGGCACCCCTCCCCGCCCGCGCCGTCCGGCATGCAAGGCTCATGAGCGTGCTCAGCGGAGAGAAGATCCTCATCACCGGACCGGCAGGCCAGATCGCGTTCCCGATGGCCGCGGCCCTCGCGGCCGACAACGACGTCTGGGGGATCGCCCGGTTCGGCGACGCGGCGACGCGCTCAGCGGTCGACGCGCTGGGCGTGACGACACGGGTGTGCGACCTGGCGTCGGGTGACCTCTCGGATGTTCCGGACGACTTCACCTACGTGTTGCACCTCGCCGCGCTGCAGGCGCCGGGCCTCGACTATGACGAATCGATCCGCGTCAACGCCGAGGGCACCGGCCTGCTCCTCGCCCATTGCCGCAAGGCGCGCGCCGCCCTCGTCATGTCCACCCATTCGGTCTACCGGCCGCAGGACGACCACCTCCACGTCTTCGTCGAGACCGATCCGCTCGGCGACGTCAACTCGTCGCATTCGCCCACCTATTCGGTCGCGAAGCTTGGGCAGGAGGCGGTGGCACGCACGTGCGCCCGCCTCTTCGAGCTGCCCGTCGTCATCGCGCGCATGAACGCGTCATACGGCCCCAACGGCGGGCTCCCGGCGATCCACCTCGCGACCATCCTCGAGGACCGGCCGGTGGTGACGAGATGGCAGCCCTGCCCCTACAGCCCGATCTTCGAGGACGACATCAACGAGCAGGTCGAAGGTCTGCTCGCCGCCGCGTCGTCTCCGGCGACGATCGTCAACTGGGCCGGCGACGAGGCGGTGACGGTCCAGGATTGGTGCGCCGAGCTGGGCCGCCTGGTCGGCCGGCGGGCGACGGTCGAGGTGCGCGAGACGCCGGGGACGCTGCGCGGGTCGATCGCCGACGTGTCCCGGCGTCGGGCGCTGACGGGTCCATGCCGGACCGGGTGGCGCGACGGGATGCGCCGGATGGTCGAGGCCCGCCTCGGCACGGGGTCGCGGTGAGCCCCGACTGGCCGCGCGTCGACCCGGATCGCGGGGACCGCTACGCCCGACGCTTCGCGGACCTCGAGGCAGCCGGCGCCCACGTGCACGGTGAGGCCGACTTCGTCGAGGCCTTCCGCCCCGCGTCGGTGCTCGACGCCGGCTGCGGCACCGGGCGCGTCGCGATCGAGCTGGACCGCAGGGGCATCGACGTGTGTGGCGTCGATCGGGACGCGGAGATGCTGGCCGTCGCTCGCCGCAGCGTGCCGCACCTGCGCTGGGAGGAGGCCGATCTCGCCTCACCGACGTTGCGGCTCGGACGCACCTTCGCGCTCGTGGTCGCCGCCGGCAATGTGATGATCTTCCTCGAGCCGGGCACCGAAGGTGCGGTCGTCGCCAACCTGGCCCGCCACCTCGACCCGGGCGGCGTGCTCGTCGCCGGGTTCCAGCTCGCCGGCGGCGGCCTCACCCTCGACGTCTATGACGAGGTGGCGCTCGCCGCCGGGCTCGCCCTCGACGAGCGCTTCGCGACGTGGGACCGCCAACCCTTCACCGGTGGTGCCTACGCGGTGTCGGTCCACCGGGCCCGGTAGCGCCCCGGGCCGGGAGCGGATCAGGCGACCTCGCCGCGCTGGAGGGAGCGGGTCGTGAGGACGACGGCGACGATCGTCGCGACCGACGGGATGAGGACGGCGACCGGCATCGACATGGCGTTGCGGGGGAGGGGATCGTGCTGGGCGAGGCGGGCGGTGATCGTGCGCGTCGACAGCGAGATCGACAACCGCGCCGCCCCCTTCGCGATGCGCGCCACCGCCTGCTCCCAGATCACGAGGTAGGCGAGGCCCCACGCGAGCGCCCTGCGCACCCGCAGTCCCAGCCCGCAGAACACCGCGGTGTAGGCCACGGCGGCGAGGAGTGCGCCGGCGGCGGCGCCGAGGACAAGGCGGATGCCGACCCCGCTGACCGCGGCGGCGATGACGACGGGGAGCACGGCGATCGGCACCGCGATCGTCAGCGCCGCTCCGCTCGCCGCGAGCGCGAGCTGCCACCGCGGGACGGGGCGCAGCCACAGATACACCAGGGTGCGGTCCTCCGCCGGGTCGCCGAGGGCGGCGGACGCGAACACGAGCGACACGACCGGGACGAGCACGGAGAGGCCGTAGCCGTCGACGACCCTGAACGCGGTGTCGGCGCGGTCGAACCCCGATCCCGTTCGCACCAGGATCGCGAGCACCACGGCGATCACGGCGAGCGCGCCCAGGGCGAGCAGGCGTCCGCGCGTCGTCAACGACCGCAGCACCGTCGAGTAGAGCGCGCTCATCGCCCCCGCACCAGATAGGCGAACACGCTCTCGAGGTCGTCGTCGAGGGGTACGACCTCGCTCAGGCGGGCTCCGGTGTCGCGCGCGACGGCGGCGATGGCACGCCGGAACGCCGGCGCGTCGGACGTCTCGACCTGGACCGAGGCAGCCGCGACCCGCGCCCCCTGGACGACCCCGGCGACGAGGAGGCCGGCGGCGAGCGCGGCGGGCCGGTCCGTGCCGATGCGCAGCAGGCGGGGCCGGTCGTCCATGAGGTCGCGGATGGCGTGGAAGTCACCCTCGGCGACCAGCCGGCCCTGGGCGATCACGAGGATCCGCGACCCGAACCGCTCGACCTCGTCGAGCACGTGGCTCGACACCACGACGGTGCGACCCTGCTCGCCGAGGGCGCGGAACATCCGGATCGCGCCGAGGCGCTGCCGGGGGTCGAGGCCTTCGAGCGGCTCGTCGAGCACCAGGATCTCGGGTCCGTGAACGAGGGCCTGGGCGAGCTTCACCCGTTGGCGCATCCCTTTGGAGTAGGTGGCCAGCGGCCTGGGGTCGGCGGGGTCGAGCTCGACGGTCGCGAGTGCGTCCGACGCCGCCCGACCCGGGTCGGGGAGGTGGTGGAGGCGGGCCGCGAGGAGGAGGAACTCGCGCGCCGTCTGCCACTCGAACAACGCCTCCTGCTGTGGCGCGATACCGATACGTGCGGTGAGCGCGGCGTTGCCGCGCGGGTCCTGCCCGAGGATGCGCACTGAGCCCTGCGACGGGTTCGCCAGCCCGCATACGATCCGAAACAGCGTCGACTTGCCGGCGCCGTTGGGGCCGAGCAGCGCGGTGACGCCCGGGCCGATCTCGAAGCTGACGCCGGACAGCGCGACGACGGATCCGAACCACTTGCCGACGTCGCGGACCTCGATCGTCGGGGTCATCGCGTCACCGTCGCCCGCACGACGCGCCACCACGTGATCGCCGCCGCCAGCACCGTCACCGCGGCCGCGGTCGCCGCCACCTCCAGCGTCGGCAGCGGCGTGCGTGACGGGGTCGGGAGGCCGGTGCGGTCGAAGATGCGCGTCGTCAGCTCGAACGGGAGGCGCTGGAGCCCGAGCAGGAGCCACCCGTCGCCGAGCCTCAGGCCGAACGACAAGATGCCGGAGATCGCGGCCGAGCCGATGAGGACGAGGACGCCGCCGGCGGACGCGAACGCCCGGCGGTCGGTGAGGCTCGGGATGACGAGCGCGAGTGCGGTGAACATGACTGCGAGCACGGCGCCGGCGGCGACGGTCTGGCTGAACATCGTCATGAAGCCGCTGAACCCGCGCGGGCCCTCGTTCTGGATCGCCTCCCCGGCGAGCAGCAAGAGGGGCGGTCCCATCGTCACGAGGACGACGGCGCCGGCGACGGCGGCCGCCTTCGCCGCGAGGTAGGTCGTGCGCGTCAGCGGCGACGCCAGGTAGAGGCCGATGAAGTGCGATCGCTTGTCGGGGCACAACGCCTCGGGCGCGGCGAGCGTGGCGAACAGCATCAGGGCCGCGGTCACGAACGTGTAGTACTGGCCAGGGTCCGGGATGAAGGAGCCGAGGCGACGCGACGGGACGAGCGCGATCGCGCCGATGAACGCCACCGCGGGCAGGTAGGCGATCACGAGCGTGAGGATCGGGAGCACCTTGTAGCGGGCGGGCCGGCGCAGCCCCATGATCCGCTCGAACGTGTGGCGGGTCAGCGTCCACACGGCATGGCGGGGCCCGAGCCGCGGCCCGCTGTAGGTGCGGTAGCCGGTGCCGAGGATGCGGGCGTCGCTCACCGCGGCGCGCGCCCGCGCTCGGCTGCTTCCAGGTAGATCTCCTCGAGGCTGGCGGTGCGGGCCTGGAGCCGGCGCACCCCCATCCCGGCGGCCGCGAGGGTGTCGCGCACGACGTCGAGCATCGTCGGCTCCGCGATGGTCACGACGAGGCGCCCGGGCCCGATGGTGTGTGCCGCGATGCCGGTGGCGGCAAGCTCGTCGACGAGCCGCTCCGACTGCTCGGCGCCGCCGTCGACCTCGACGATCAGCTCGTCGCCGCTCGTGCGCAGCTCGGCGAGGGCGCCGCCGGCGACGACCACGCCGCCGTCGAGGATCACGACGGCGTCGCTGACCCGTTCGACCTCCTCGAGCAGGTGCGAGCTCAAGATGACGTCCATCCCGAGCTCGTGGCCGACGTGGCGGATGAGCTCGAGCATGCCCTCGCGCTGCGCCGGGTCGAGCCCGTTGGTCGGCTCGTCGAGCAGGACCAGGTCGGGGTCGTGCACGATGGCCTGGGCGAGCTTCACCCGTTGCCGCTGCCCGGTGCTCATCGTGCCGACGGGGCGGAACCGCTCCTCACCGAGGCCGACCTCCCAGAGCGTGTCGCTGGCCCGGCCGGTGGCCTCGCGGCGGGGGAGGCCGTGCAGCTCCGCGATGTGGCGCACGACGTCGGCGGCGGCGACGTCGGGCGGGAGCGCGTCGTACTCCGGCGCGTAGCCGATCCGGGCGCGGACGTCGGGGCCGGAGCTCCACGGGTCGCCGCCGAGGACCCGCACGGTCCCGGCATCGGGCCGGTGCAGGCCGAGGAGCAGGCCGAGCACCGTGGTCTTGCCCGCGCCGTTGGCGCCGAGCAGACCCGTGACCCCCCGCCCGACCGTGAACGACGCGCCGGCGAGCACGGGAGTGGTTCCCCACCGCTTGACGACGGCGTCGGCACGCACGACGGGTTCCACCGGTTCGACGCGCCGCTCGTTCAGATCAACGGGGAGAACATGAGCCGGTCACGACCACCCGAGCGCCGGGTCCCGACCGATGAGCGCCCACACGACCGCCGGTGCCAGGTCGAGGCGGCGCGACACGTCCTCGAGCGACATGCCGACGGCCAACGCCTCGTCGAGGGCGTCGCGCAGCAGCGCCCATCGCCGGCGCAGCTCGGCCTCGGCCTGGTCCCTCGCCGACGCCAGGCCGTGCTGGGTCTCCTCGATCGCTCGCCGCCACGCGATCCGCGCCTGCTCGATCGCGGAGGCTCCGGGCTGGGTCATCGGGCAAAGGATACGACCTCGGTGGGCGCTCACGGCGTCGCGTCGCGGCACGGCGGATCGGGTCGTCACGCCGGCGGGCCCGCCCCTATCCTCGCTGTCATGGCGAACCCTATGAAGCCCCGGTCCGGGGAGGTCACCGACGGCAGAACGCGGGCACCCGCCCGGGCCATGCTGCGCGCCGTCGGGATGACCGACGCGGACTGGACCAAGCCCCAGGTCGGTGTGGCGTCGTCGTGGAACGAGCTGACGCCGTGCAACCTCCCGCTCGACCGGTTGGCCAAGCGGGCCAAGGACGGTGTGCGTGCCGCCGGCGGGTTCCCGCTCGAGTTCACGACGATCGCGGTGAGCGACGGCATCTCGATGGGTCACGAGGGGATGCGGGCGTCGCTGGTGAGCCGTGAGCTGATCGCCGATTCGGTGGAGTGCGTGATGCACGCCGAGCGCCTCGACGCGATGGTGACGTTCGCCGGCTGTGACAAGAGCCTGCCCGGAATGCTGATGGCCGCCGCCCGCCTCGACCTGCCCAGCGTCTTCGTCTACGGCGGGAGCATCCTCCCGGGCCACCTGCCCGGCAAGGTCGAGCAGCCCGGCGACGCGCTCGACATCGTCAGCGTCTTCGAGGCCGTGGGGGCCAATGCCGCCGGCACGTTGAGCGACGCTGAGCTGGCGCTCATCGAGATGCACGCGTGCCCGACCGAGGGCAGCTGCGCCGGCATGTTCACCGCCAACACGATGGCCTCGGTCGGCGAGGCGTTGGGCATGAGCCTGCTCGGCAGCGCGTCGCCCCCGGCGCCCGACCCGCGCCGCGACGAGATCGCCTACCGCAGCGGCCAGGCGGTCGTCCGGCTGCTGGAGCTCGAGATCCGGCCCCGCCAGATCATGACCAAGGCCGCGTTCGAGAACGCCATCGCCGTCGTGAACGCCCTCGGCGGCTCGACCAACGCCGTGCTCCACCTCCTCGCCATCGCCCACGAGGCGCGTGTCGAGCTCGACCTCGACGACTTCAACCGCATCGGACGCCGCGTGCCGCACATCGCCGACACCAAGCCGCACGGCAAGTACCACATGAGCGACCTCGACCGCATCGGCGGCGTGCCCGTCGTGATGAAGGAGCTGCTCGACGCCGGCCTCCTCCACGGCGACGCCCTGACCGTCTCGGGGCGCACGATCGGCGAGGAGCTCGAGGCGCTTGCCCCCCCGGCACC
>Ga0209698_10003680_pt1 | contig 16965 bp, 24 predicted proteins | sample LitLauG_LLR_2012_FD_187203 | JGI IMG/M metagenome (GOLD analysis project Ga0209698, IMG submission 187203) | Freshwater sediment microbial communities from Pennsylvania, USA - Little Laurel Run_MetaG_LLR_2012 (SPAdes) (version 2) | ecosystem: Environmental > Aquatic > Freshwater > Creek >...
ACCTGCCGCTGCTCGGAGAGCTCAACCCCCCGAGCTGAGGCCCGGACCGATGTCAGCCGTCGTGTCTCGGGAGGGCCGGAGGGCGCTGCGGTGGGGCGCCGTCGCCCTCGCGTGCGTGACGGCGACCGGCGCCTGCAAGAAGGCGCCACCGCGCGGTGGGCTCGCGCCCGCGCCGGTGACGCCCGTCACGCCCGACGAGGTGGCGGAGTCCGTCTACGAGGGCGGTCTCAAGGCGGGCTGGCAGGACCTCGGCTGGTGTCCGCGGTCGGTCGGCGGTCCCGGCCCCGCGGAGCTTCACCTCGCGAAGCGCGGCGCGCTCGGATTCGGATCCGGTCGGATCAGACTGCTCTCGGTGCGAGAGGCCGACGACATGTTCGAGGCCATCGCCGCCGGTCACTACTCCTACTGGAGAGTGCTGTAGGCGTGAAGCGCTCAGACGAGATCTCACCCGGCGAGGTGTGGCAGCTCGCGCTCGCCCCGGTCGATCCTGAACCTTGGCTGTACCTGGTCGTCGAAGGCGACGCGCACGTGACGCTCCTGCTGAGGCTAGACGGCGACCCGGACCCGCTGACCAGCGAAGTGACGGCGCAGCTGCTCGACGACGAGCGTCGTTGGCGTTCGTCCGCTGCGTCCACGCGTCGCGGGCAGCTGTGGTCGAGGCTGGATCTCGGCTGACGCTTCGCTTCTCGTGCGGGAGAGAGTAAGGTGGGATCACGATGACGAAGCGTGCTCGAGACGCGCGAGACAGGTTCCCGATCGGCAGCGTCTGGACTTACCAGCATCCCGACGACGGCGGCGGGCACGTGTGCTTCCTGATCACGCGTCGGCAGGCCGCCGACTGTTGGGAATTCCTCGTGTTGTTCGACGACGGCACGAGCCCGCTCGGCGCTCTGTCCAACGAACGCTTCTGGCTCGGCAGCAGCGTCGCCGCGCACGCCGAGCGCCTGCTGTGAAGCGCGTCGAACCCGGTCAGATCTGGGAGCTGACCGGCCGCGGCGAGCACGGCTTCGGCCTCTACCTGGTCGTGCGCGTCGAGCTGCTCGGCGTGCGCCGGTGCGAAGGCTACACGCTGGCGTCGCTGCTGCGCTTGAACGACACCGCGCACGGCCGCTCCGGCACGCTGACCCAAGACGAGGCGGAGACCATGCTGCTCGACGAAGAGCTGCCCGCGCTGGACCCGTCCGCGCCCGCGCACGAGCACGCGCTCTGGAGGCGGCGCGCGTGAGCCCGGTCGAACCTGGCCAGATCTGGGAGCTGCGCGCCCTCGACGGGTTCAGCGTCGGCCTCTACTTGGTCGTGCGGCTGCGCGACGACGTCGAGCTGCTGCGTCTGACATCGCCGTGGCGGCTGCCCGTCGGAGTCCTGACCCGAGACAATCTGACTGCCATGACAACGGATCCGCGCTGGCAGCGCGTGACGTGAGCTGAGTAGTAGTCGTCCGCCGGCCGGGTCAGCTGAGGTCGGCGATCACGGCAGTCTGCCCTGACTGGAAGGTCGAACGCTCTGAACTTCAGAGGTCCGAGGCGCTCCAAGACGGACCACAGGCGCCTCCTGGCGTGGACGGGAGGTGCTGGTACTCGGCAGCGGCACCAGTGGTCATGACGTCGCGCAGGACCTGACGGCGTGCGGCGCGCGGGTCACGCTGATTCAGCGCGGCCCCACGTACGTCGTCAGCCTGCAGGAAGCGCAGCGTGTCTACAGCGTCTATGCGGAAGGCCTGCCGACCGAGGAATGCGATCTGCTCGGCACTTCGTATCCGCACCAGGCGCTGCTGCGCGCCTATCGGGCGGCCACCGCGGAATCGACGCGCAACGACCGGGCGTTGCTGGACCAGCTCGCCGCGACCGGATTTCGCCTCGATCTGCGGCCGGACGACACGGGATTCCAGCCGCGCTATTTTGGGCGCGGCGGCGGGTATTACTTCAATGTCGGCGCCTCGAACCTGATCATCGAGGGGAAGATCGGCCTGATCCAGTATGGCGATATCGAGCGCTTCGTCCCGGCAGGGGTATTGCTGAGGAACGGTCACATCGCAGAAGCGGAGCTGCTGGTGCTCGCCACGGGCTACCTGACCCAGCAGGAGGTCGTGCGGAAACTGCTGTCCGATGAAATCGCGGACCGCGTCGGGCCGGTGTGGGGATTGGCTGCGGACGGCGAGCTGCGCAACATGTGGACGCGGACGCCGCAGCCGGGCCTGTGGTTCCACGCGGGCAGCCTGCCGCAATGCCGGATCTATTCGCGCTTTCTCGCCCTGCAGATCAAGGCCTGCCTGGAGGGTCTGATTCCGGCTGCCGCAGCTCATCCCGCCTGCGCTGGCGCGTCCTGAGGTGCCGCACGGGGCCGAGGCGTGCGTGGACAAGGTGTCGTCCCGAGTGACATCATGGCCTGACCAGCGACCCGGCGGGCCCGCTGCCGCGAGGAACCCGTGACGGAGACTGTTGAACGACAGGCCTATTTCACCGCGCGGCCTCTGGCCCTGGTCATTGGCTGTGGCGACCTCGGCATGGGCACCGCCCGCGCGCTCGGCAAGGATCATCCCCTGCTCATCGTGGACATCGACGCCGACCGCCTCGGTCGCGCGATCGAAGCCCTGCGGAACGAGGGCTACACCGCCGCCGGACATCGTTGCGACATTGCCGATCCGCTGCAGACGCAGGCGCTCGGACTGGCCCTGGCTCGCTGGCCCGGCGTACGCGTGCTCGCCCACGTGGCCGCGGTCGGTTCAGCGGTGAAGGACTGGCGCCGGATGATGGCGGTGGATCTGATCGGGCCTCACCTGATTGCCGCCGCCGTGCAGCCCCACATGGTGCGCGGCGGAGCCGCGGTCTTCGTCGGGTCCCTGGCCGCCTATCTGCCCCCGCGTGATCCGCGCATCGACGCCCTGCTGGATGAGCCCCTGAAGCCCGGCTTTCTGGACGCCATGACCGCGGTTCTGGGCACCGAGCCGGGCTGGGTGCAACCCTACAGCCATGCGAAGCTCGGCGTCATCCGCCTTGCCGAGAAGCTGGCCATCGCCTGGGGCGCGGCCGAGGTGCGTGCGCTCTCGATTTCACCGGGCATGATCAATTCGACGATGGCGCGCGCCCAGGGCGCAACGCTGCCCAGCCACAAGGGTGATGGCGGGGAGGTCTCGCGGCATGAGAAGGCTCGCGAAATACCCCTGGGTCGCGAGGGCACCGTCCTGGAAGTCGCCGCCGTGCTGGCCTTTCTCGCCTCCGATGCCGCGAGCTTCCTGAACGGGATCGATATCGTCATTGACGGTGGTCACCGCGCCGCGTGGCGCGCGCGGGGCGTCATAGAACGCTGACGCGCGCGCCGGAGCCTCAAGGTTCGCGCAGGATCTCTTCCAGGAACAGACTGCCATATTCCTCCAGCTTCTTCTGGCCGACCCCGTGCGCCTCGAGGAATGCCGCGCGCGATTGCGGCCTGCGGACCGCCAGGTCCTGCAGCGTCCGGTCGCTGAAGATGACGTAGGCCGGCACGCGCCGCTCGTCAGCCAGGCGCTTGCGCAGCGCGCGCAGGCGCTCGAACAGCAGTGGACTGCCGCTCGCCACAGGGGCCGCGGCGACGATATCGTTGCCCGTGCAGTTGCCGCAGGATGCTCCGCAGGCGGGAATGACTTCGGCAAAATGACCGGCGAGCCGGCGCCACAGGCACTCCGGGCCGTCGGCAAGGTTGAACATGCGGCGCACGGCCTGGCGTTGCTTGTCGATGAGATCCGGATCCTGTGCTTCGCCGCTCTCCATCAACCGGTCGAGCGACATCACGTCGGCCCAGGAATAGAACAGTATGCAGTCGGCTGGCGCGTCGTCGCGGCCGGCGCGGCCGATCTCCTGGTAATAACCTTCGATCGACCGCGGCATGTCGCGGTGAATGACGAAGCGTACGTTCGACTTGTCGATGCCCATGCCGAAGGCGACGGTCGCGCAGACCACGTCGAGGTCGTCACGATTGAAACGCTCCTGGGTTCGGTCCCGCTGTTCGGGTGTCATCCCGGCGTGATAGGCCGCCGCGCGCACGCTCTTGCCGGCCAGGAACTCGGCGGTGGCGTCTGCGGATTTGCGCGACAGACAATAGACGATGCCCGACTCGCCGCGGCGCGCACGCACCAGGCGCAGGATCATGTCCCGCACGCCCTCGCCCTGCCCCTTCCGGACGGCATACAGATGGAGATTGGCGCGGTAGAACGAGCCTCGGACCTCGAGTGGATTCTGCAGGGCCAGCTGTTCGATGATATCGCGCTTCACGCGCGGCGTGGCGGTGGCGGTCAGCGCCAGCACCGGTACGCCCCGGAAGCGCTGCTTCAGGCCGGCGAGATTGCGGTACGACGGGCGGAAGTCATGCCCCCATTCGCTGATGCAGTGGGCCTCGTCGACCGCTATCAGCCTTAGATCGAGGTCATCCAGGAGCCGGCCCACGGAGGCGTCAATGCCTTCCGGCGCCGCATAGAGCAGTTCGAACTCGCCGGCCCGCAGTCCCGCCGTGCGGCGCGCACGCTCTGCGGCATCGAGCGAGGAGTTCAGGAAGGTCGCCCGGATGCCGAGTTCGCCCATGGCGTCCACCTGGTCCTTCATCAGCGAGATCAGCGGCGAGACGACCAGCGTCAGCCCGCCCAGCAGCCGTGCCGGAACCTGATAAGTGACCGACTTGCCCGCCCCGGTCGGCATCACGCCGAGGCAATCGCGCCGCGCCATGACGGCCTGAATGATCTCCAACTGCCCGGCGCGGAAGCTCGTATAGCCGAAGATGTCCTTCAACACCGCCAGCGCCGCGGCATCGAGCCCGCTGGCGCGCGCCTGCCGGGCACGCTCTCCGGCCTCCCGCAGGATTTGCAGCGCCGCGGCGCTGAAAAGCTGTGGCGCAGCGCGGTATCGCGCCCGCAGCGCCTGCAGCCTGGGTTCAACCTCATCCGCAGGCAGCCCGATCAGCGCCCGGGCCTCGGCAAGCACCGCATCGGGCAGCCGGTCGTCGATTTCGAGCACGCCTCCGGTGCTGATGCGGTCTCCCCTGCCCATCAGGCCGGAGCAGTGCGCGAGGCCGAGCCAGCGCCCGCCCCGGCGCCAATCATCGGTATTACAGGCTGCAACTCCACGCGGATCTCCGGACTATCGTGCATTCAGTGAACCAGCACGGGAGCTTGGTGAAGGCAGGTCTGATCCGCAATCTGCCCAACGAGGAATGCGGCGACATCCGATCGCGAAATGATCCCGTTCCGCCACTGCGACGCTTCGGCAAGAATCCTGTAGCGTCCGGTCCGCGCCCCACCGGTCAGCACTCCGGGCCGCGCGATCGTCCAATCGAGGCCGCTTTCCTCGATCATGCGCTCCTGCCGGCTCTTGTCCTCATAAGCCCGGCCAAAGACCATCAGGAACGGCAAGCGCTGCAGTACGCTGATGCTCGCGCGGCTATCGCCGGCGCCAAACCCGGTCACGCAGATCAGACGTTTGACGCCCTGGGCCCTCATCGCGGCGATGAGCACCCGCGTCGCTTCCGAGAACAGGTGCACGGGCCGGAACAGGTCTCCGATTCCTACGCCCAGGGTCTGGATCACGACGTCCACCCCGATCAGAGCGGCGGCCACGTCCTCAGCGATCAGCGCATCGCCAGGAACCTTCTCGAGATTCGGATCCGCGAGCGTCATTCCGGAAGCGGAACGCGCCAGGGCGCGCACGCGGTGACCGGCCTCGAGCGCCTGGCGCGTCGTCTCCAGCCCGATCCCCTTGCTGGCGCCGATTATCAATATCCGCATCATCAAAACCTTCTCGCGGCGTCGGGCGCGAAGGTGGACCGCTGAGTTCCATCATTATAGGCGATCACCGTTGCGTACCACCCGTTGCTGCGACAGGTCGCCAACGCCAGTTCCGCTCGATACTTGCCCATCGCGGCGCATCAGCGTGGTCGCCATGGGCCGCGCCTTCTCATCCGATTCTGCGCCCGGAGGGCTGCGCTCCATGATCTTGCTCCGGCACGGAATCGCCGCGATGGCTGCTGCGGAGCCGAAAGTCAATCTCATCAAGATTATAATAAATAACACATTATCTATTGTTTTTTAACATTTATTTTCCGGTAATCTCATCCCATTATGCGCATGCTCCACCCTCAACCGACTGCCTCCGGGCTTGCCGAGCTGCCGGAGCGAAGCCGATGGCTCTGTATAGTCGGGCCTGCTACAACACTGGAGCCAGGAATAATGCAGACCAATTGCAGCATCGTCAGGCAATTCATCGAGGACGTCATAAATAAAGGGGAGATCGATGGCGTAGGGCGGTTCTTCCGGGAGGATATGGTTGAGCAGGTTCCCTTTCCCGGCCAGGGTCCAGGAATTGAGGGATTGAAAGACGTTTTGCGCGGACTGAGGACTGCATTTCCCGACATGCACTGGACCATCGAAGAGCAGATTGCCGAAGAAGCCAAGGTGCTGACAAGGTTCGAGTGGACCGGGACCCATGGCGGCCCGTTTCTCGGCGTGCCCGCAACGCATCGTCCCGTCAAGGTCTGGGGCATGGTCATTGATCGATTCGAAAGCGGAAAAATCAAGGACACCCGGATCATCATGGATACTTTGGGTCTGATGGTGCAGTTGGGAGTCCTGCCCGGGCCGAATGGCTGAACTTCCGCCGGTCGCATAGTCAGCGTCGCTTCGTGACGCTTCGGCCGACCTAGCCTATCGCTTGCTCATCGCTCGGCGATGCGTTTCAGATCAGCAAGGCCGCTCTCGAACGTCCCACCTATCATCTTATCCATGCTGAAGATTGCGCCGAATATTCGATTGAGATACGGGTAGGGACCCGTCATGGTCCAGGAGACTTCCGTGGCGCCTGCTGTTGCCTGAAGTGCGAACACCACCTTGTTGTGTCCTTCCATGGGTTTGAGGATGTCGAGTTTCATGGTCACCATCGCCGGTGCGTTCGCCTCGATAATCTCGAGACTTCCCTTCCCGGCCTTGCCGGTCCCTTCCCAGTCAAAGGCCGCGCCTGGACCGCTGGCCGGCCCCCGGTAAAGCGTCCGGGTACTGGGATCCATCCGGGCAAAAGGGTTCCATTGATTGAAGGACTTCATGTCGTTGATGAGCGCGAAGACCTGCTCCCGCGGCACTTGAATGATTGTTGATCGCAGGACATTAAAATTGGCCGGTAACATGGCTGCGCGCACCAGGACGAATACGACTGCAGCGGCCAGTGCAATGCCGATGAGGACCAGAAAATTACTCACGACGTTCTCCTTGGGGCTGCCTGCCCCCTGTGTATGTGTAATGGTGTCCCTCGCGCAAACCATGCGAGGCGACACACGGCGATAGATCACCAGCTTCCCACTGCCATCTGGCGCTGGCGTTCCGCCTCGCGCGTGCTTGTGCTGGGTTGCGGCCCGAACGGCGGGAATGCGGGAAGCGTGCCGCCCGGCTCATAAGTGGCGATCACTGTGCCCTTTGCCGTGACCTTGTGATCGACCATCTTGAGCATCGCGGCGGGCGTGCCGCCGCCGAACAGCCGCTTACCCTTGCCCAGCGTCACCGGAAACGTCATCAGCAGCAGCCGGTCGATCAGCCCGGCGCCGAGCAACCCCGGATAGATCGTGCTCGATCCCTGGATGATGAGATCCGGGCCGTCCTCCTGCTTGAGCGCAGCGACATCGTCGATGCTCTTCATTCGATGGCTGTTCGCCCATGCGAGCGACTGGTTGCCGCGCGTAAGCACGTACTTGTTCGTGCGGGTGAACGCCTTACCCATCGCCGCGCCTTCTCCTTCCACATAGGGCCAATAAGCCGCGAAGATGTCGTAAGTCCGGCGACCGAGCAGCAAGTCGTATTCACCCGCGAACAGCGAGCCGATCGCACTGCCCACCGCTTCGTCCCAGAGCTTGAAGACCCAGCCGCCATCAACGAAGCCGCCGGTAACGTCTTCAGTAGGTCCGCCCGGACCCTGCATCACACCATCGAGCGTGAGGAAGACGCCGCCGATAATGTTACGCACCGGCGTGCACCGCCGCTTCGATCGCGGCGCTGCGGGGCCCGCCGGAATCGTGGTCGTGCCAATGGCACACGGTCGATCCGGGCATTCGCGCATTCAAGGTCATGCTCCCTGCGGGCCCACTACGCCAAATGCTGCGCCCTGCGGATCGAGGGCGATGACGACCCAGTCGCCGGTCGGCACCTGATGCGGGCCATTCACAACTTTGCCGCCGCCCTCTTCGATGGCTGCCTTCGCTGCGGTGGTTGACTGGACACCGAAGTAGAACAGCCATGCCGCGTTCGGGTTCTGTGGTGGTTTCTGCATGATGGCGCCGACGCGTACGCCGCCGTGATCGATGAAGTCGTAACTGCCCATCGCGCCCATCGGCATGGTGTCCTTGAATTCGAAGCCGAAGTGCTTTGCGTAGAACTGCTTTGCGCGGGTCTGGTCAGAGCTCGCAAGTTCGTTCCAGCGCACGTGCTGCGCAGTGGCGACATCAAACACGTCGCTCTTCGCGTCCGGCTTTCCCGGCGGCGGAATCGGCGCCATCACGTAGAAGGGCGTGCCCATCGGGTCGGCGACCATTGCCATCGCGCCGACGGGCAGATCCTTGCGCGGCATCAGCAGCCTGCCGCCATCGGCCTCGATGGCCTTCACCGCCGCATCAACGTCGGCGACATGCAGATATCCCAGCCAGACAGGGCGCGCGCCCTGTTGCACCATGTCGGCCGTCAGCGCGAGCACACCACCGTTGTAGCCGCCGTCGCTGCGACCGATCATACGGTAGTCCAGTTCGCCGCCCGACGGACCGGATCGATCAGCAATCTTCCAGCCGACCACCGCACCGTAGAACTTGGCGGCGGCGGTGGCGTCGCTGGTCATCAGTTCGTACCAGATGAAACTGCCGGTGGCGCTCATAGTCCAGTCTCCTTGTTGAATAACAGCGTGAGATAATTCTTCAGGTGAGCAAGGGCCTCGATCAGTGGCGCGCGATCGCCGCGCGCCTTCGACAGCACGAAACCGCCCTGCAGCACGGTCTGGCTGTAGATCGCCAGACTCCGGGCGGTCACAGGCAAGCGCGGCGGATGCAGCGCAATCGCAAGCTGGAAATCCTCCGCCAGCCGGTCCGCGTGACCTTCGATCGAAGCGGCGCAGGCGACGCGCATCGGTTCCGACGTCGCGAATACTTCCTGCACCGTCGTGCCGGCGAAGCAGGTGAACGCCTCGAGCGGGCCTTTGGCGATCGCGGCGCGAAAGTCGATGTAGCCGAAGATGCGGTCGAGCGGATCGGCATGCTGGTGATAGTCGGCCTTGGCGAATAGCGGACCGGTCACTTCGCTCCAGTGCTGCGCGGCTGCGATCCCGAGTTCGTCCTTGGAGGCGAAGTGATGAAAGAACGCGCCCTTGGTCACGGCCGCCGCCGTGCACAGTTGATCGACACTGGTTGCCGACCAGCCCTGCTTGCGGACCAGCCCGATCGCTGCATTGAGCAGTGCCAGGCGTGCACGGCCGCGATGGGGCTTCAGGGGTGCGGGTTGCGGGGCAGCGGCCATGGCTGGCAACAGTAACCAACCGGTCGGTATGTGTCAAATGGATGCGCACAGAAAGGACCTGGCTATTGTGAGTGACATCGGCCTGAGGATGTCTTTTGCCCGCCAGGCGTCGGCAACCGACCGGATATCCGGGTCGAATTCTCTCGGATAGCTGGGCCTGCCCCGCTGCCTTATGCTCAACAGAGGACTCCGGCGGCGGGTCACTGCCCGCTATCGGTTTACACATGGAAGCGGTTGGACTTACTGGGCCGGACGCTGCAACAAGACCAGGACCGAACCTCCAAATCAAGGAGCCACCATGGCTAAGCTCGTCGCCCGTTGTATCGCCATTTCGCTGGACGGATTCTCCGCTGCCAAAGGTCAAGCGCTCGATGCGCCCTTTGGCAAGGACGGACTGCGCCTGATGCAATGGGCGCATGTCACCAGGTACTTCGCCAGCATGGTCGGTCAAGAGGGCGGCGCCGAGGGCCTGGACAACGATCTTCTCACCCATGCCTTCGACAACATCGGCGCCACCATCATGGGCCGCAACATGTTCGGCCCCCAGCGCGGCCCCTGGCCCAACGAGGACTGGAAAGGCTGGTGGGGGCCAAATCCGCCCTATCATCATCCGGTCTTCGTGCTAAGCCATCACAAGCACTCGAGTTTCGAGATGGAAGGAGGCACCCGCTTCAGTTTTGTCAACGATGGCATCGAGTCCGCATTGAAACAGGCCTATGCGGCAGCCAGGGGCAAGGATGTTCGCATCGGAGGCGGCGCTTACACGGTCAGGCAGTATCTGAAGGCTGGCCTGCTGGATGAACTGCACGTCGTACTGGTACCCATTCTGCTGGGCAGTGGCGAAAGGGTCTTTGAGGGCCTGGATGGGCTCCCGGATCGCTACGAAGTAGCAGAGTTCATACCCTCAAAGACCGTCGCTCACGTGCGGATCGTCAGGAAATCTCCGTGACGAGCGGATTTCCTGCCGGCTTTACCGGAATCTCGGGATTCGCCGATTGGCGGCGAGCCCGGCCCTCTCGCCAAACGCGTTAAAAGCCGCCCACCAGGTCTCGGCCGCTGCGTTCCGGGTGCGCAGCACGCCGCCCGCCTATGCCGGCGACCAAGCTCGTCGATCATTCTTGACCATCCACGAGGTGGCCGCCGCCTGCCTTGCTGCCCTGGCGAGAGGCTGCCGTCGGGTAGGCCTCCTGCAGGGCGATCGCTCCGGTCTCCAGCAGAGATTTCAAATTGGAGACAATCTTTGGCCACCCGCCCGACACCGCCTCAATCAATTTCGAGTGTTCGCGTTCGATCGTGTGGGTGATGGCGAGTTTCACTGCCGCTCCAATGGGCACAAGTTCAATGGTGCAGCGTGAGTCGCCCTCCACCTTGAGCTCCGGCTTGCTCTGGTGCTGCCACCGTATGACTAAGCGGCGGGGCGGCTCGGCCTCGATGATTTCCCCACTGTCCGAGACCAGCCCGCCGCTCGATACCATCTTCCACGGGGCTCCCGCCGTCCATGGGCTCTCGCAGTGTGTGCCAAACCAATACTGCTTCATGAATTCCACGTCAGTGGTCAATGCCGACCACAGCCTTTCCGGCGTGGTGCGGATGTAGGTCACGTAGACAAAGGTTGATCTACCCATCGGATGTCTCCAGTCGTTTTTTCAATTCCGAGATCGCCTTCAGGCGCGGCTTTTCGAATTTCGCGATCCAGCGCTCGTATATCTCCTGCAGCGGCACGGGATTGAGGAAATGCAGCTTCTCCCGTCCGCGCCGTACGGACACGACCAAATTGGCCGCCTCCAGCAGATCAAGGTGCTGCGTCACGCCCTGGCGGGTCATGTCGAGGTACTCGCACAATTCATAGAGTGTGCGGCCGTCATGCGCATGCAGGAGGTCAAGCAGCCTGCGGCGACTGGGGTCCGCCAGAGCCTTGAATAACCTGTCGGTGTCGTCACGGTCTGCCATGGCTTTAATGCAAGTGTTCACTTGCCTAAATCGTACGCAAGTATTATTTTGCCTGTCAAGCGCGGCTCAATAAATGCAGCCCGTGGCACCCATTCATAAGGTCCGCAAATGAACTGCCGCCCTGACCGCGGCTGGGGTTCCAACACTTGGGCCTTTACCTCATGTTTCGGAGCCTCTACACTTAGGTTAATGACTAAGCGTTTGCTGAAACTAAACCACGTCTTCAGGGCCTTGGCGGACCCAACGCGCCGGGCGGTGCTGCAGCGCCTGAGCGCCGGGGCCGCGACGACGCTTGAGCTGGCAAGGCCTTTTGACATGGCACTGCCGTCCTTCGCGCAGCATCTGGGCATGCTCGAGAGATTCGGCTTGGTGAAATCGCAGAAGTCCGGTCGCGTTCGGACCTACCGGCTCGCCCCAAAAAGTCTGCACGAGGCGGAAGACTGGATCCTCGAACGACGGAAACTCTGGGAAAGTCGCCTGGACCGGCTGGACGCCTATGTACTCACGATGAAGGAGAATGACGATGAATAGTGAGTTGGACCTGGTATTGGAGCGTGTTGTGGACGTTTCACCGGAGCTGGTGTTCAAGGCCTGGACCACACCGAAACATCTGATGCCGTGGTTCTGCCCCAAACCCTTCCGCACCGTTGAGTGCGAGATCGAGTTGAAGCCCGGCGGAAAGTTCTTTACGCAGATGACGGACGCCGATGGCAACAAGCTGCCGGCGATGCCGGGCTGTTACCTCGAGATTGTGGCAAACCGCAGGCTCGTCTGGACCTCGGCACTGGGGCCTGGTTACCGCCCGCATGATCCTGCCTTGGCTCCGTGGTTCTTTACTGCGGTACTGACGTTCGCACCGCACGGCAATGGAGGCTGCAGGTACACGGCTACCGCCATGCATGCCAACAAGGAGCATGCCGCCGCACACGAGAAGATGGGCTTCACGCAGGGCTGGGGCAAAGTACTTGAGCAGCTGGTGGAATACGTGAAGACCACTCGCATGGGCTGAGGTGGCCGCCTGCTGCTCAAGTCTAGGGTTTTCGATGGCAACCTCACTATACGACCTCAGCGTGCCGACCTTCCTCCAGACCGTGTGGGCGATCGGGGGCTTCCTCGACCGCGCGGTCAGGCACTGCGCCGAGACCCGTACCGACCCGAACGACTTTCCGCACGCCCGCCTCTTCGACGATATGGCTCCCCTCCATTTCCAGATCGAAGCGGCGTGGCATCACTCCGTGTGGGGGCTCGAGGCCGCGAAGACCGGGGTATTCGCCCCGCCCGCGCTGGAAGGACCGGTTCCTTTCGCCGGCCTGCAGGCCATGATCTGCAAGGCGGAAGCCGCGCTGGGGGCCTTCACGCCCGACGAGGTCAACAGCTGGGCGGGCAAGGCACTGGACCTTCAGATCGGCCCGCGGAGGCTGGCCTTCACGTCGGAGACCCTCATCCTTTCCTTTTCGCTGCCCAACTTCTATTTCCACGCCGTCACTGCATACGACATCCTGCGTTCGCGCGGTGTACCGCTCGGAAAGCGCGATTTCGAAGGCCCGCTGCGCACTCGGATTGCCTAGACCGGTTCCCCGCAGGACGTTTCCGCGGAAGATGCAGCGCCGGCCAAAAGCGGCAATTGAGCGCATGAGCCCGACCGCCCCCCTGCGGCCATAGGGCGACGGTACTACCTACGTCACCCGTGGCAACACTTCGGGTTCGAGCGCCATTGCGCCCAACGTCTATGTGGGCTACGACCCCTCTACAGGAGTCAGCTATTTGAAGGACCGCACAGGTCAGTCGGGAAAGTATTTCGCCTATCGGGTCGGTCATCTACCGACGATGGTCAGCGATCTTCCCGGCTCCCTGCAATCGACCTCGCACTGTGCATCCGTGTCCAAGGCGGGCGACTCCTGCACCGGCGCAGGCCCATCGATCGGCTGCACTTGTACCGAGTCGTCCTGCACCGCACTGATTATCGCATCGTCCTTGCCTTCCGGGTACTGCCAGATCCTTTGATGCGAAGACTCTACTTCAGCAGCATTTCCGGCGTGTATGCATCGGCAGGATCATCGTTCACCCAATTTCCATGCCGGTCGACATGCGTGCGCTTGGACCAGTTGACCAGCAGGTTTTGTGCAAACTCGTTCACTCTCGCTACATAGCGCTTCTGTAGTGGCGATTTGGCAATCACCGCGGCGTCTTTAGCAAAGGTATCATAGAGGCGAAAGAGATTGTGCTGGCTCCCCTGATCCCAGCAGTTGCGGTAATACATTCGATACCCGAACCAGTTTGTCTCGCCCACGGGGTAGCCTGTATCCTTCGGTTCGAACCATTCGTCTGACGTACCTGTGAAGGGCTTTAGACGAAGCACACCCTCGGCGTCACCGGGGTGAAATCCGGGCACATAGTTGAATTTATAGGCGACATAGCGATAGAAGCGACCGTAGTAGGACGCCAGCTTCCCGGGTGCCCACGCGCCGGCCCACGAGTGCACTTCGTAGCGCCCATGCACATCGGTGACTGCGGTTTCGACGTGCAGGCATTCTTCGAGCGCTTGCATCAGGGGCTTCGCATGCCATTCGACCACGACCACTGCGCCGGCAATGGGCTGGTTGGTTAGCTCGTCGAGCACCTTCCCTCTGATATCGGCGCGTGCCACACCGACCAGCAACGTCAAAAAGGCACCCAACAACGCGCCGCCACGCACTGCGCCGAAAGCGAGGCATGGAGCCGAGGTTCCGTGCAATCGTGTTATGTCTTGCCGGCGCTGGCGCACCTATTTGCTCCTGGAATATCCCCGTCAACCCGGGGATCGATGTCGGCGGCGCTCGCTATCAGTTTTAGGTAATTGTCGCCTTCGAGGCAAGCACATTGAGCAGCCGAATGCCTCGAAGTAGCCAAAACTCGCGGCAGCGCCTTCCCCGACACCTGTCGTTTAGGCCCCGCTCGGCAGGCAGTTGAAGCTCCTCTCTGGCGACTGAGCCCCGTTGTCGTAATTGCGAATCGAGCCTTTGCCGGTTTCGCCCTGGTTCCCGGGATTCCGTATGGCCATCGAACCGTGGGAAACTCTTAAGGCAGCCTTGCTCACCCCCACTCAATTATCTCCGGCATCTGTAAATGCCTGTAATAACAAGGCTTTTTACAGGGCAATCCGGGACTTACCGTCAGAAACACCGTCGAAAGATCTCGCTTGAGGGCGATAGATGGCGATAGATGCCGAAAGCAATTACCTAAAGTCGGCGGATCTCCCCGGATAACGCAGTAAACCTGCCTATATGTATTCCATAAATTGGAACCTCTTGTTCCATTTTTGGGAATCCCGAGGTATCCTTTCTCCCCGTGATCGTTATCGGCACAGATATCGTAGAAGCTTATTTCCGGTCACGGGCCGGCCATAGGGGAATCAAGGCTGCCCGATCTCAATATGACGCCTGGCTGGCGATCGCGGGCGCAGCGGACTGGAAGACACCGGAAGATGTAAAGAAGGACCATCCTAAAGCAAGCGTTTTGAAGGGCGGTCGAGTGGTTTTCAATGTCAAAGCCAACGATTATCGGTTGATTGCGTTGGTTCAGTACGTGGATGGGGTTTTGATGATCCGATTTTTCGGATCGCATGAGGAATACGACGGCATTGATGCGGAGACAGTGTGATGAAAACGACCTTGATTGTGATTCAAGATGAAGCAGACCACGCTGAAGCAAAAAAGCTTATCGAGAAGTTGATGGGGTCGAGCGAACCCGGGGACCGGGCACGGATGGTAGCTCAGGCCCGCTTGGTCGAGGCTTACGAGCGCTCGGAGTGGCCACGCACGGCGCCGACAGTTCCAGTTCTTCTCGCGTACCTAATGGACCAGCATGGCCTTTCGCGCGCCGATCTCGTGCCGTTGCTTGGCACAGCCAGCCGCGTGAGCGAGGTCTTGAGCGGAAAGCGGGACTTGAGCATGACGATGGTGCGCCGGCTCCGGGAGCGCTTTCACATCTCGGCAGATCTGCTAGTTACGCGGGGTCGAGCGCGCAACAGATTTGCTGCGTGAGCTACCGGCGAAGATCCCTGCCCCACACCACGCCCTTGAGCACGATCCGCCGGGGAGGTGGCTCAACGGATCAGTCGCGTAGGATCAAGGGTGAAATGCTTTGCCTTGCTCCATCAAGGCAAGAATCGTCTTCATCCGCTTTTCTCTGGTTTCCGGCCTCTTTGCCGTTTCGAGACGATAAACAATCGAATAAACATTCGCTTTGTTTAATGTCCTGAAAAATGCTTCTGCTTTTTTGTTTTTTCGCAAATCTCTCAGAAAATATTCAGGCGGAGCTGCACTACTGGACGATGTATAGGCAGCGTTCCATCGGCCATCGGTCTTTGCTGCTTTAACCGCTTCCATTCCTGCAGGGGTCATTGTTCCCGCCTTGATAAGGCGTTCCACATGCTGAGTATTTATCTTTGACCACCTGCTCCTGGGGCGTCTCGGCGTGAATTTCTGCAGCCATGATAGTTTATCGGACGGCTTTTTCTGACCATCGATCCAGCCATAGCAAAGCGCCTGATCAAGTGCTTCAGCATATGTCAGGGAGTTCTCACGCGATTCCCTTTGTTTGGAAATTCGCAACCAAATGCCATCTGACGCCGCATGGTTTTTCTCTAGCCAATGTCGGAAATCCACAGATGTTTTGAAATGTAAGATTTCCATGAACTGCGTCCCGTTGGCGCGCATACGAATCGACTCGCTGCCAGTCTTGCCCTAGTTTCTGCAGTTACGCATTTTACTGTGAACATCGCAAATTCTGTAGGTGTCCCCCTCACGCCCACTCAATTGTCTCCGACGCTTATAAGTGACTAATCACGCTGGCCTTTTTCGCAGGGTGCGCCAAACTTACCGTCACATCTACCGCCAAAAGATTCCGCTTGGAGGCGATAGAAGGCGATAGATCACGAACGTCTGCCTGCCCGAGCAAATCGGTTCTCACTCTCGGCCACTCCAGGTTGTGCGCGACGATAGCGGGGGTACATGCGGGTTTGATTCCAGGCTGCGCTGCTCATTCTGTGCTTAGTCATCGAGTCCAAGGCCTTTCAATATCCTCGGCGCATGCCTCGCTACGCGGGCTGCGCGAGTGACCGATTGCTTGGCTCCACCAAAATGCAGCAAGTACCCTTTCTGCCTGCCTGGGGTTAGCGCATGAAAGGCTTCGGCCACTCTTGGATCATCGTCCAATCGTTTTATAAATTCTTCCGGCATATCGAATTGCTCAGCGCTCTTCATCTCAACCCTGGCACCGGACTTTTCAACTGCAATGGCCTCACTGATATAGGCCTCGATAATCGTTTTTTGCTTGTTGATATCCGCAATTTCGGCAAACCGGATCTGCCTTGCAGCCTGTACATTCTTGGTTTGCTGAACGAGGATGCCCTTGGGATCTTTGAGCAAGGCTCCTTTCATAAAAAGCAAAGCGCAATAGTCCCTGAAGCCGTGGATCAACGCCACATTCCCGCCATTCAGGTCATAGCAAGCCTGACCCCATTTCAGCTCTTC
>Ga0209698_10003682_pt1 | contig 16959 bp, 17 predicted proteins | sample LitLauG_LLR_2012_FD_187203 | JGI IMG/M metagenome (GOLD analysis project Ga0209698, IMG submission 187203) | Freshwater sediment microbial communities from Pennsylvania, USA - Little Laurel Run_MetaG_LLR_2012 (SPAdes) (version 2) | ecosystem: Environmental > Aquatic > Freshwater > Creek >...
GAGGAGAAAGGTGCCGCGGCCGGGTCACGAACGCGATGCCGGTCAGGTCTTCTGTCGTCGTGAACACATTTCGTTGTCCGGAGATGAGGGCCCCGCCAAAGGTCGGATCCAGGAAGTATTTTTGCGTGAGTTCCCAAGTGGCAACTTCGCGCGTTTTCGGCCCTGGGGTGCACGGACCGCTTTCGAGATTGCTGGTCCGCTGCCACGGTACGGTTTGTTCGGGAGCGGCTGCGCCAACCGCAAGGCCGGTCATAGGCGTTTCACATTCTTCGACGGTCGAAGGAGGCCGTTTCGCATACAGGCGAGTGACGAAGCCGTACTCAACCTCGTGGGTGTTGCTGAGGATGTCGCGCTCATCAAAGCGCAGAACATTCTTGAAATCGTTGACTCCGGTGACCAGGCGGTAGACGGCTCTGGGCTCGATGACGTGCTTCCATTTCTGTCCGAGATACTCTCTGTCGAATACCTTCTCCAGTGCCGGAGGGCGCAGCTCGACATCCGTCTCCAGGGCCTGGCGGTTGGTGGGATCGCTCATGGCGATTCCGTTGACCAGACGTTGCGAGTAATAGGTTTCGTGAAGGGTAACGGCGGGACGCAGTGTCCATCCATGAAAGAGCAAAGGCATCGAGATTTCAGGATTGAAATCGAAGCGTGCCAGGAGATTGCCGGTGTGAAAGCCTGGCTCGCTGCGTGAGAGACCGGCCAGCGACGCATCGAAAGACCAGAACAATGGCAATCGCCCGACTTGCTGGTCTACGCTGGACGCGTCAAAGCCGGGGGTATGCAAGATTTGGATGGCGTCGAATACGGGTGGATTTGTGAGCGAGCCATCCGCGCTTACTTGTTGGAAAAAATTCTGATAGCGCTCGGCCATGCCGCTCAGGCTGATGCCGCGGATTGGCTTGGAGAGGAACACCTGGGACTTGACCTCTGAGTTGACGGCCTGGGTGAAGGCATCATTGAAAGCGAGTCGAAACAGGAATGAGCTGAGGTAGTCGATGTTGGCTACGCTGCGGTAGCCCTGGAAATTGCCCTCCGCGGTCAAACGGGCTTCCTGGCCACCTTCCCGCAGGATTTGCGGACCTGAGGGGGTCCCGACCACGGTGCCGCGATCGTTGACGCCGAAGAAATTCAGGTCCACGTAGGAGCCGTCAGTCGGACGGGCGCGAAACTCGCCGCGCTGCGACCAGCCGCGTTTCGAGAAGTATTCGGCGCCGAGCGTCAGGTCCATGCTCCGGTCGATGGCCCAGTAGAAGCCCTCGCCGACGATGTTGCCCTTCGTGGAAGATCGGCCGGCGGTAGGTACCAGGAACCCGGTCTGGCGCGCTTCCTTGACCACCGGGTGGGTGGCGTAGGGGAAATAGAATACCGGCACTCGGCGGAGAAAAAATGCGCTGTTGTAGATGCTGGCATTGCCGCCCACATCCACCACCACTTTGCGTGCGTGGAATTGCCATTTGGGATGCGGCAATTCGCAGGTAGTGATCGTTCCGTTGTAGACGTAGTAGTGCTCGGAGTCCGTCTTGGCGACTTCTCTTCCGGAAAAGGCGAACGGCGCAGTCGAGGTTAAGATCATGCGGCTTCCGTGAAAACGGAAGCCGGTGGTGGCGGTCACATCGTAGAAGCGCCCGGTTTCGGCGGTCAGATTGTAATTGCCGCGGCTGGCTTTGATGTGATCGTCATTGGGACCGCCATCCAGGTGGAAATGTCCGGATGCTGTAGCCTCGCCCGAATCCGAATCGTAGGTAACTTCATCGGCACGCAACACATAATTGCGGTAGTGAATCTCGGCATCGCCGTGCAGCTTGTAAACGTCTCCCACTTTTTCCTGCTGGCCAGCGCAGATAAGGGTTCCATCTTTGAGTTGCGTCATGGCGCGGCCTGCGCACGTCGTCACGGCCTCGGAGGACGCTGGATTGGTCTCCCCACTCTGCTGGGCGTTTTTGTTGCGCGAGCCAGAGAGAACCTGCGCAAGCAACTGGGTGGTTACTAGTCCGCCGGCGAGAACCTGATGACAAAGCAACAGCGCCGTGATAAGGAATCTAGTGCGAGCCATCATCGGAATAAAATCGACAGAGGAAGACCTCAGGTTCCAAAAGAAACGGTCCTCGAATCGCCTGCTGTGGGGCATCGTGAACTTAGCACGAGGCTACCTGCCGGGCAAAGTGGCGGAAAGGGCTAGGATTCCCGTCGATGTGTTTCCGGCTGTACGTGGCGCACGAATTGTCTGGATTCTATCCTCTTGGCTTTCCTAAGGTTTCATGAATTGCCCGCTGTGTGGTGAAGTTTGCCGTTGCCATCCGGAGCCCCCTCCTGCTGTGCCGCGACCGCCAAGGTCTGACGCTGAGGACGTGGAAGCGTCCGCGCCAGGGTTTGCGTTGAGCTGGGGGACGGACGCTTCCGCTCAGCTGGACGCAAGATCTGGAGAAATGAGCACCGAAGCTGATGCGGACGCGTGGCGCGGGGAACTTTCTGCGCGTCTCAACCGCTACCGGGCACGCCGGAAGATTCGTCCGCCGCGTTATCCATCTCTCAATCTGCAGTTCGGGTCTGCGGAAACATTCCTTCGCGCTGATTCGCCCGCGACCGAGAGACCCAGCGCATCGTTCCAGCTGATGTCGGAGCAGGCGCTCGCGTTGGATGGAACCGGGCATGATTCGTTCGCGCCAACTGTCGCGCCGGCGGTTGAGCCACCGCCGGCGATTTCAATTCCTGCACCACAATCGAGCGCAAAAATTATCGAGTTCCCACGATTTGCCTGGGGACCGCCCGCGCCGCCTCCCGATCAGCTGGCAGAACCGGTAAGCGAAGCGCCGAGGATTCTCGAGGTTCCGGAGACGACGCCTCCTCCGCCCGCGCTGGGAGGAATCACAATGGAACCCGCCGAGCGCCAAGAGATCGAGCGTCTCCCGGGTATCGACCTTCCCCTGCAAGGCGCACCTCTCGGACGGCGAATGATCGCCAGCGCCGTGGATGGCACGATTATCTGCCTGGCCTCCGCTTTGTTCGGGGCGATCTTCTGGAGAGTAACTGGTGTCCGTCCCCCGCTGGCTCAGATGCTGGGTCTCAGTGTGGGAGTACCGGTGGCCCTGTGGGCTGCCTACGAGTATCTGTTGCTGGTGTACGCAGGCAGCACCCCGGGACTGCGGATCGCGAAGCTGGACCTTTCCCGGTTCGACGGCAGCAGGGTCCCCAAGGCGTTGCGCCGCTGGCGTGTTCTCGGGGCTTATCTTTCTGCAGCTTCACTCGGCATGGGATACGCCTGGGTTTTTCTTGACGAAGACGCTCTCTGCTGGCATGACCGCATCACGCACACGTATCTCGCGCCAAGAGACCAGACTCCAAATCCTGCCGATCACAGATAGTAGCTGCAAGTCTGAGGATGGCGCCGGTTGCGTTCCTGCCTGGCTCTGATTACGCTACCTAGGCTATGCGTCCTTCCCTGACCTTGCTTGCTCTCATTTCCGTTGCCGTGTACGCCTCCGCTCAGGATCTCAAGCCGCTGGCGGAACGCGTGGCCGCGCAAAATGCGCTGTTCGATGAACAGTACGAAACCGATCTGCGGAACTTTCCAGAGCGGGCGACAGCGTTCGGCGACTACCGCTACAACGATCAGCTCAATGAGTACTCACTTGAGGCAATCCAGCGGCGGCATGAGATCGACGAAACCTTTCTGAAACGGCTCGAGGCCATTCCAACCGCCGGATTTTCGGACCAGGATCAACTGTCGCACGACCTGATGGAACGAATCCTGAAGCAGCGCATTACGGATTTCGGGCTGAAAGAGTACGAGATGCCCATCAACCAGCAGATGGGCGTCCACACCAATCTGGCCGACCTTCCTCTGGCCATGCCGTTCGATTCCGTCAAACACTACGAGGACTACATCTCGCGTTTGCGGCAGATTCCTCGCGCTCTCAGCCAGGTGACCGAGGTGCTCCGCGCCGGCATGAAAGACAACTTGATGCCGGTGAAATTTCTGGCGGAAAAGATTCCTTCTCAGTGCGAGGGAATCGTTACCGCCGACCCGTTCCTGCAGCCGACCAAGAAATATCCAGCGAGCATCTCTGCCGAGGACCAAAAACTCCTGACCCAGAAGATCACTGACGCGGTCAATTCGGCGGTGATCCCGGCCTATAAGAAGTTTGCAGAGTTCGTCCGCACCGAATATGCGCCGCACGGCCGCACCACCTTGGCGGTCACTTCCCTCCCAGACGGGCAGAAGCGCTACGAGAACGATATCTATGCGCGAACCACGACGCATATGACCGCGGACGAAATTCATCAACTCGGCTTGCGTGAAATCGACCGCATCGAGGCGGAGATGACCGCGATTGCCAAGAAACAAGGCTTCGCCGATCTGGCGTCGTTCCGAGCTTCGCTGAAGACGAATCCCAAGTACAAGCCCACCTCTGCCGATCAGATTCTCGAAGACTTCCGCCACTACATTTCCCAGATGGAAGGGAAACTTCCCGACCTGTTTACCCTGCTTCCAAAGTCGCCGGTGACGGTAGAGGCGATCCCCGAATTCAACGCGGCCGCAGCTACGCACTATGTCACGGGCACGCCGGACGGGAAGCGCCCCGGGCGCGTAGTGGTGGCAACCGCACACTATGCGGATCGCTCTCTCATCGAGGATGAGGCCATTGCGTACCACGAGGGCGTCCCAGGACACCACATGCAACTTTCCATCCAGCAACAGCTGCAGGGATTGCCGAAGTTCCGGCTGCACAGTTTCGGGTTCAACGCATACGTCGAAGGTTGGGCGCTGTATGCCGAGCAACTCGGCAAAGAGGTCGGCTTTTATCAGGACCCTGTCTCGGACTATGGCCGCCTCTCGTCTGAGTTGTTCCGTGCCGTGAGACTGGTCGTCGATACGGGAATTCACGCGAAGGGCTGGAGCCGCGACCAGGTGGTGGAGTTCTTCCGCAAAACTGGCGCCGTTGATGAGCCTACGATCCAGTCGGAGACCGATCGGTATATTTCCTGGCCGGCCCAGGCGCTCAGCTACAAGCTCGGACAACTCAAGATTCGCGAGTTGCGCGAACGCGCCCAGAAGGAACTAGGGCCGAAGTTCGACATCCGCAAGTTCCACGACGAGATCTTGGATGGCGGGACATTGCCACTGGATCTGCTCAACGCCCGCACGGACAAGTGGATCGCAGAGCAGAAGTCGCACTGAAACCTGCTGGCCGCCGAAACTGAAATCAGGAGTTTTTATGCCTCCGACTCTAGGAAATGGGAAAATCTGTTACTTGGAGATACCGGCGAGACATATCGCCCGCTCGGCCGAGTTCTACCAGAAGGTTTTTGGCTGGAACATACGGCAAAGCGGTCACGGCCGCACCGCGTTCGACGATGGGGTGAACGAAGTCAGCGGTGCGTGGGTGTTGGGGCGTCCTTCGTCAGCAACGCCAGGATTGCTGGTTTACATCATGGTCGACAGCGTAGAGGCCACCATTAATGCGATTACCGCGAATGGTGGGGAAATCGTTCAGCCAGTGGGCGCCGATTCTCCTGAGATCACCGCTCGTTTCCGCGATCCGGCGGGAAATGTGATTGGCATTTTCCAGCAATAGTAGTCATCCGAACTGAAATAACGCTGATTGAGCGGGGAGGTGTACAATCCCGGAAATCTCGGCCGAAGGGGTTCCTATGACAACCTTTACGCTGGTGCACGTGGTGTTAAGTCTGGTGGGGATCGGTTCGGGGGCTGTTGTGCTGTATGGCATGCTGCGCGCGAAGCGCATGGATAGCGGGACAGCTCTGTTTCTGGCGACGACAGCGGCCACAAGTCTGACCGGATTTGGCTTTCCCTTCCATGAATTCCTGCCATCCCACGCAGTCGGAATCGTCTCAATGGTTGTTCTTGCTGGCGCGATCGTGGCACGGTACGTACGACATCTCGAGGGTGGTTGGCGAACCGTGTATGTCATCAGCGCAATTTTGGCTCTCTACCTGAATGTGTTTGTGCTGGTTGTGCAACTCTTCCGGAAGGTTCCTGCGCTGAAAGCGCTGGCTCCCACGCAATCGGAGCCGCCCTTTCTGGTTACGCAACTGGTGGTGCTGGTGGTGTTCGTCGCGTTGGGAATCTTGGCGGGGAAGCGATTCCGCGTCGAGGCCCGTGACGCGGTCAAAATGCCGAAGGCAGCTTAGTGCAAGAGCCGCGGTGGTGAGTGCCGATGGCCAGCCGCTAAGCCCGCCCCTTCTTTGCCGCAGCCGCAGCTTGTTTCCCTGCTACTTCCCAGGGGCGCTTCGGCCGGTCCACGGCGGGCTTGTCCCGGTTCTCGACCCGATCGTAGTGGTAGGACTCACTGACAGTTCCGAGCGACTCGTTGTAGAGACTGGGCAATCCCAAACCGACTTTCAGCTCTTCTGCGAAGGCCTGCAGCGCTTTCAGATGGTCGGCGGTTGCCGGGACTTCGGTCTTGGAAGTCTTCAGGAACTGCTGGTATCCGCGGTTTACGAGTTTCGAGATCTCGCTGCCTACCAGGTAGCCGGGATACGCGAAAATCTTGACCCCATCCTCGGGTGTTCTCTGGATCGCCGCCGAGACATTGTACTTACGAAGAAATACGCGGCCGTTGGTGCCGGGGGCGTCGGTCACGTCGAATCCATGATCCCGAAGCCAGGCCAGCGCTTCCTCGTAGGTTCGTGCTTCTATTGGTTTTACCATTGCGTTTCGTTCAACCTTTCCTTGCCAGCGGATGCACGTCTATTAGATGCAAGGCTATGAAGACCGAGCGTAACTTTACATGTACAGCATCGCCGGGCGAACCTTATCATCTAAACAAAATACTACATACCGCGTCTTGGGCTGCATAGCACATTACGTTGGTCACGGTAATTCGGTTCAGAGATGGCACAGAGTTCGATCAAGACGGCGTCAATTCAGGGTCTGGAAAGATCCATACACCCACAGCAACTCGCGGCGGGACTGGGGGAAACGCTGGGCCACAGCCTGACCGAGCGCATCGGGAACACTCCCCTGCTGCGGTTGGATGCGCTGACTCGCGACCTGCCGGGCGTAGCACTTTTGGGTAAGGCGGAATGGTGCAATCCGGGCGGATCCGTCAAAGATCGCGCCGCTTGCAACATCGTGGCCGAGGCGCAGCGCCGGGGCGATCTGCATCCCGGCAGAATCCTGCTGGATGCCACCAGCGGCAATACCGGGATCGCCTATGCCATGCTCGGCGCTGCCGAAGGGTTCCCGGTCACGCTCTGCATGCCCGAGAATGTTTCGCGCGAGCGCAAGCAAATCCTTCAGGGATATGGTGCAAACATCCTCTATACAGATCCGGCGGACGGCTCCGACGGAGCCATTCGTATGGCGCGCCAGCTCGCGGCCGAACATCCTGACCAGTACTATTACGCTGACCAGTATTCGAACGAGGCAAACTGGAAGGCGCACTACTTCGGCACCGCCAACGAAATCTGGCAGCAGACGCAGGGGCGGATCACGCACTTTGTCTCGATGCTCGGCACCAGCGGAACATTCATTGGAACGACACGCCGGCTGAAGGAGTTGAATCCGCGGGTGCAGTGTATCTCGCTGCAGCCAGACTCCGCCTTTCACGGCATTGAAGGCGCCAAGCACATGTCCAGCGCAATCGTGCCGAAGATTTATGATCCGAGTCTGGCAGATCGGAACCTGGAGATTTCTACCGAGGACTCATATGCGATGGCGCGGCACTTGTCGCGTAACGCAGGCTTGCTGGTGGGAATTTCTGCCGCCGCGGCCGTGGTTGGCTGCTTGAAGATCGCTCGGGACCTCCAACTGAAACGGGGGCAGGAGGCCGTGATGGTGACGATCCTGTGCGACTCGGGCGAAAAGTATTTGAGCGAGAGATTCTGGAACGAGCCCTAGTTCCCACCACTGAGCACGGAGACACGGTGAAATTCCTTTTCGCGGGTTTCTCTGTGCCTCTGTGTCTCTGTGGTGAATTGATTTTCCGATGCTAAAGATCAAGACAGAGGATCACGGGGAAATCCGCCGCCATGGCGAGGAGACTTACCCACACGAATGCTGCGGCGTGCTGCTGGGACGCTTCGATGACGACGGCGCTCGCGTCGTGACCTCGACCGCCCGTTGCGGCAATACCCGAACGGACTCTGCCCACAATCGCTACAACATCGATCCTAAGGAACTCGTGCGTATTCAACGCGAGGGACGCGAGCGGGGTGAAGACATCATCGGCTTCTACCACTCTCATCCCGATCACCCGGCGCAGTGGTCGAAAACTGATCTGGGCGAAGCACATTGGTTCGGCTGTTCCTATGTCATTACCAGTGTGGAGCAAGGCAAGGCGGCTGTGACGAACTCGTTCGAACTCACGGGATCGGACGAAAACGACAAGCGGCTGGTGGATGAAAAAGTAGTTGTCGCTAGCTAGTCTGCAGGTTCGTTCCGAGAAAACACTCCCCAGCAAAACCGCGGCGCGATGGCATAGTTGACCTGCACCAGCACGATGGCCGCGATGCTGTAATACGTATTCAGAAAACACAGCGCGGCGCCTGCTGCGTAGAGAGACTGTGCGATCACGATGCGCCGCACCACAGCGGGATGAATGTCGCCAGGAATGTCGTCCGCAAGCAGATTCTCACGAGTTGAGTAACGCCAGCTCCAGTAAAGCGTCAGCCCCAACAGTAAAATGTTGAACCAATAGACCAGCAGGGCTGTGCGATAGTGGATGAACTCGGCTAACAACGATGTTGAAAAAGGAACCAGCGCTACGGCGCACAGGAAGGCGATGTGGATCCAGGTGAGATTTCGGTCGGAGCGGGCGAAGTGATTGAGTTGTGTCTGCTGGCCCACCCAGAAGATGCCCAGGGTCATCACGCTCATGAGAAACACGACCAGTCGTGGCGAGAGCGCCAGCAGCACTCGCCCCAGGTCACGTTCCGAGTGGACCGCTTCGGCTGCGGGCACGTGCAGATCCAACACCAGCAGCGTCATGGCCACCGCAAAGATGCCGTCGCTGAGCGCGGCCAGCCGTTCCACGCTTTTTCCCGCAACTTGGTTGTAGAGCGAATGCATCGAATGAAGTTTATCGGGTTGTCGGAGAGCGGGCAAAAATTTTGGACCCGCACCGTCTGTACGAATCTGCGCAGCATGCGAGGTGAGGTTTGAGGACTGCAGTGTTCGGAAGAGGCAGTGTTCGAAGGTTGGTCCTTTTGGCATGGCTAGCTGTCGGCTGCGTGACCGTGTTCGCTCAGGATTCCGCCAATACGCCGGATGCTCCTCAGCCCACAAACCAGACACCACAGCAACCGCAACCGACGCCACCCGAACACCCGCCGCAATCTGAACAGGCGCCCACCAATCAAAAGGGCGAGAGCTCCAATCCCGCTGTGGTGGTTGGGCAGCGCACCAGGCAAGTCACGGTCGGGGCGGCGGAAGCTACTAAGAAAGTCGGCGAACACGCGCTGGTCCGAGCGCGCGACTGGGAAAGTAGTTGGCTCACGGGCGTGTACGTTCCGCAGGGTGGCACTATGACTCCGCTGACCGCGCAGCAACGCCGCGAAATTTTTCTCAAAGAGACCTTGACGACTCCCGGCGCCTATATGAAGCGGATGTTCGACGCCGGAATCGATCAGGCGCGCGGAGTGCCTTCGCAATGGGATGATGGTTGGGGCGGATACGCTGAGCGGTTTGCCTCGCGCGAAGGCCAGTTCATTACCGCAAACAGCCTCGCCGCGCTGGGCAACGCAGGGCTCCGATATGAGCCACGCTACGATCAATGCCAGTGCACGGGTTTCTGGCCCCGCGCACGTCACGCGATCCTGCGAAATTTTCTGACTTACAACCAGACTGAAACCCAATTGCGCCCCCAGTGGGCGTTGTATGGAGGAGCGTTCGGCGGAGGGTTGGTCTCGACGGCGTGGAAGCCGCATCCTCGGAACGCATTTGCCGAAGGCGGGCGCGCCATGCTGGGACAGGCAGGTTACGGCACACTGCTGAACTTCTTCATTGAGTTCTCGCGCGACGTGAACCGCAAGATCGGCGCGAAGACGAAGAGATAGCAGCGCTTCGGGCAGTCGCTACGTTTGCGCTGGCTTGCTGGTCTGCCTGACCACCGTTCCTATCGTCAATAAAGACATCAGCGAGATAATTCCCAGCGAGATGACACAGTAAACACACCACACGCCCAGCACGTGGGCTTCGATGTTGGCAAGATAGAGCGAGAAGGCGAGTCCGGCCAGCGTGGGCACCAGCAAAAGCCGGTACCAACGAAAGAACGCGAGAATGCCCATGAGAACGTACCCGACAATGCCGACTGCCGCTACGGGAATCGGCCCCAGCATGGCATAGGGGCTGTGATTCACCACGCCGCAATCCCAGTGCTCGTTGATGCTGCACGGCGAGTCGCCATATTCGCGATAGTGCTCGCGCAACGCAAGCGAAGAGACGGCGATCCCCAACAGAGACAAAATAATCAGCACATATTTCATGAATCGGACCTCTGCGAATCCGGAGACTGGCGCGCTAACTCTTGGGAGCCGCAGCCTCGCCAGCGTCCTTTATTAAATCAGAAACCTGCCAATCGCTGCCGTGGTACCACTTTACGATCTTGCCGTCGGGGCCAATCACGGCGGTGCTCAGGTTGTGCGTGATCATTCCGCCCTCCGGTTTCACCGTCAAGGCGAAGAAGTCGGCTATTTTCGGCAAGTCTGCGGGTTTGGGCGCGGCGAATTGCCAGCGATTGAACAACACTGAATCGTGCGTCTGTGCCACTGAGAACCCGTAATCGCGCAGAACCTTGGGCGTGTCATGTTCGGGATCGAAGCTGACGCTCAGCAGTTGTGTTTTGACCAATGCGGGATTGCTGCCCAGTTGTTTATAGATCTCGGCAAATTTGCTGCTCATGCGCGGGCAGAAGTCGGGGAACGGGCAACGCGTGTAGATGAACGTGATCACCAGTGTCTTCCCATGGTACTGGCTAAGCGAGACACGCTTACCGCTCTGATTGGTGAATGAGAAATCCGGGACAGCATCTCCCGGAGCGGGAAAGTGGACCGACGAAGCCGATTTCGCCTGCGGTTCTTTCCCGTGGCCCGTGACTTTGACATTCTCGAGCCAATACTCGCTGACTCCGTCGTCGCCGCCTCCAGGTTGGACCACGACGACGTCAGCCGCGATCATGTCTCCCGCGGCGAGTTGTCCAAGCGCAGAAGCCGGCCTGATCTTGTAGCTCATGGCCATGGCTTCCATGAATCCAGGAATGGCGTCTCCGTCGATTAGAGCCGTCTGCGCCTGCCCGTCGATGGTAACCACTCGGCCCGTGAACGGATAGCGCTTGGTTGTCGTCGAGCGGTGGCAACCAGCCAGCAGCATGCAACTGGCAACGGTCAGCACGGCCACAAGAAGGAGGTATTTCGCCTTGAAAATCACCATCTAGTCTACTCCCGCGGACACAACGGCCCGCGCATGCACAGGACGCGATCAGTAGTGGAACCGGTACCGCAGTTCAACATAAATCTCCCGCGGATTATTCCAATGAAATCCTCCGAAGGTCTGACTGTTATCGAGGTCGACTCTGCGATTGGCCGCGTTAAGAACGTTGAACGCTACCGAAAAACGCTCGCCGAAATCTTTCCCCAGTGTCAGATCGAACGTGGTGTGTGGAACTAGATGGCCTCCCAAATAAGGGTGTCCGGGAAATCCGTTGCTGAACCCTGATCCGTAATAGACGTTCGTTGAGGCGTAACTGCTGTATGGCAGCTTCACGTCGCCGCCCAGGTTCAATGTGTTCCTCTGGTCGTGATCGAGAAAAAACAGCGGTGTCGGCAGCGCGAAATTGGTCAAGCCGCCCGTGATCGGAAGGGCGCCCTGCGCGACTTGATTGGAGTACGCCAGGTGGATCTGGCCGCGATGCGCGATGCGAGGAGAGCGCAGCGTGACCTCCCAGCCTCCGACCACGGCGCGCGCGATCGTGATCGGCAGACAGGCGCCCGATCCGATGCAGCTGTGATCGAAAAAATTTCGTGCGTTGGTGCGAAAGGTGTCGGCGTCGACGATCCATCCACGATACGGGATCGTGACTCCAAACTGATGCTCTTCGTCACGCTCACCCTGGAGCGGAATGAAGCCGCAGTTATTCGCCTGACAGAACTGTTCGATCGGTCCCGAGACAGTCACGAGGGGCGGAGCCTGATAGTAGTGGCCGTAGAACGCGCGGAAGGTCCAGCGCAGACGGGGCACGGTGGCGGCCGCTCCAAAGCGCGGGCTGATCGCAGTTTCCGACCCTCCACTGGAAAATTTTGTCGGCCGCAGGCCAGCCGAAAGTGTAAGCCAGGGAAATGGTTTGAACTTGTCATCGAGGAAAACCGCGACCAGATTTCCGTTCGGGCGTTGATGGTCTGAAAACGATGGATTGCTGCCGTCGTTGAAGACCGCGCCGAAGAGCTCGTCGTTCTGCTGATAGAAGCTGTACAGACCAGCCTGCACACTGTTCCTTGCAAAGCTCGTGCTGAAGCTTACCTGCCCGCCGGCGTAGTCGGACGTACGATGGTCCGTGGACGCAATCGGAAAGTCACTTGGCAGGCCGTCGTAGTTCGCTGTGTTGTGGTGGAAAAAAGGCGAGAGCGTAAGCAGAGTTTTGGAATTGAACGTGTGTACCCAGGAGAGGTTCACGAGCGCATCGGATTCGCGCTGGTGATCGCGAAGACCGAAGCTTGGATACTGTGCGACAAATCCGTTTGCGGCGATGGGCGCATTCTCAATGTCACCCGGAAACGGATCGTAGGGAATCTGGTAGTAGTCTTTTCGAAGCGAAGCCACGACGCGAAGCTGGTTCGAAGGATCAGCATTGAAGATGAACGACCCGAATCCTCCGTACCCATTCGCCGCGTCGTGCACAACCTGCGGAACCGGCGGTTGCAGGCCGAGATTGCTGCGGTTCCCGTTGACGCTGGCGTAATAAGCGAAGCGCTCGGTATGGCTTCCAATGCTGAACTGATCGTTGGTTTGGTAGAAATTTCCCGCGCTCAAAACCAGTTCGGCCTCGCGATTCCTCTCGAAACCAGTCCGCGGCACGACGTTGAACACTCCGTACGTACGGTCGCCAAATTCTGCATCGTAGCTGCCGCGTGCCACCTCCAGGTAGTCGATGTCTTTGGGATCCAACTGCGGTCCGAGATTTGAAGCGATGTTCGTGTTCGGAATCGGCACGCCGTCGACCAGCCAGCTCGTCTGATGTCCGCCGCGAATGTGAAGCTGGTCATGCGTGACGTATGCGCCCGGAACGAAATCCGTGATCATGGCGAGGCTGTTAGAGCGCGCGGCCCCCGGGGTCAGCCCTACGTCAGCCCGGCTGATCAGGGTCGTGGGGGTTGCCGTGTCGGTGGGTGCCGTTTCCGTTGTGTCTGACACGTTGACGGTCTCCTTCGCACCCGCCACATTGAGCGCGAAGTGCAGCACGGGCTGCGAGCTGGAACCCACCACGACATCCTGCTGCACCTGCTCGAATCCCGGCGCCGCTACCGTGACCGAATATTCACCGAGCGGCACGGCCGTAAATACAAAATTCCCACCTGCGTCTGAATTCGCCGTAGCGGACCAGTCGGACGCCTTGGCCTTAATCATCACCATCGCGCCCTGAACCGGCCGGTGCTGCGGATCGTGAATCACGCCGCGGACGGATCCAACCACAGACGCTAACGCCACCACAGACGACATCAGGAATACGCTAAACAGCACATTGCGAAGCCAGCCCATGGCACGCTCCAGCGCGAGTTCGAAACGTAGATGCCTACGTTCCGCCGTGTGAAAAGTATGGAGATGTAAGAAGCCAGGTCACCGACGAATCCGATGAAGGTTCGGCCGAGCTGCTATTTCAGGCGAGGAAGGTCAGGGGAGGACCGCGGGTCGATCGTGCGGCGAAGAAGTCGCCGCCGGCTTTACTGGATTCCGATTCCGCAACAGGGATCGACGTATCCCACGAGCTTATGACCGCCCTTTCCGACGGCGGACTCGCGTGCTGCGAAATCGAGGCAGCACGGCAGCAGTCGTGACCGCAGCAGCCTGCGCCGCGGGCCATAAGTTGTGCGAAGTTGCTCGAAGCCGAATCGTGACAGTGATGTGCGGATTTACGAATGCAGCATGCATGCAGCGGAGCAGTAGTCGCCGCCAGCGCGAGCGGAACTATGTTTCCAGCAAGCGCGAACAGCAACAGGAATCCGGCAACCTTCTTCCGCATGTAACTCAGAACCCCAAGTGAGGCCAGCATAGTGCAGAACCCGTCGCGCACGCAACTGCCGCCCGACAAGAGTTTGCGCTTGCGCAAACTACTTCCAGAGCACATACGCTCCGCCGTTCGTGCAGGCGATGACCAGGTTCATCAGGACAAACATCAGATCGTAGTGCCAGCCGGACGACTTTTCGCCCCAGAACCCCGTGTGCCAAGCGAAGATCTTCTTCTGAATGGCTCCCAGCATGATCAGAATCAAACCGAACGCCGCCAGTTGCGTCAGCACGCCGGCCGCGACCCCCAGCCCGCCTGCCACTTCGGCAATGCCGAGGAAGATGGTGAATCCCTTCGACATCTGAATGCTTTTCGCGCGGGTCTCGGGATCCTTCAGATGGCTGTAGCCGCTGGTGACGAAAACCAGCCCGACCATCAGGCGAAGCAGAAGCAGACTGGCATCAGTAAAGCGGGAGAGTTGGGGAAACATTGACGGGCCTCCTTGCTCATGACAAAAAGTTCACAGACAGGCCCCGGGGAAGAGATGCGGAAGAGGACTTCAAGGTTTCTACATGTTCCGTGGCGAAGGTTGCAAACTTGCCAAGCCTCACTCACGCTCGGCCGCGGATTTTTGCCCACCACCACCGCACGCCCACGAACAGGAATCGCCAGTCCTTCATGAACTCCGGCGGCTTGCCTTCGAAGGCGTGCCCCACGAACTGGAAGATCCAGCCAATGACAAACAACGCCAGAGCGTAGAGCCATAACCGGTGAAGAAAAATACTGCCGACGAAGGCTGCGACAGAGAGAAGGATGAGCGGGATGCCCAGCGTATGGCAGGCGCGATTCACCGGGTGCTGGTGGCTGGTCGAGTATTGCGCGATCCACTGTTCGGAGGTGCGTCCGCCTAGCATGCGTTGCCGATGATACTACGGATCGCCGCCCTTCGGCGCGCAGGCCACACTCTAGATCAGTCCGGCCCGGAGCCGCCGGAGAAAGTCGTCGGCTTCCGATTTCGCCTGCGCCAGCACCACCGGCTGGTTTCGGTATTCCAGGGCCACTTCCTGCAGGAAGAGTTCGACCGCATCTTTCGGCTTGAAGCCCTGCGCGACCATCTTGCGCATGCGCATGGTGAAACTGTCGTTCGCAGGGGCAAGCCGCGAGAGATGGTCCGAACAGTTATGATCGCGGAACTTGGCGGAAGACAGCCGGTCGAAGGCCGTCTTGGCTTCGGGATCATTCAGCAGAGTCGGGAGCGGCGCCTTCCATTCACAATACGAGCAAGTCCAACCTTGAAAATTACGGTCGACCGTCCAGACCAGTTCCCGCGCGGGCTTGCGTTGTGAGGTACCGCCATGGTCCATGAGCTGGGCGACTCCTGCCCCAAGCAGACTGCGGAGCCCATGAGAAATCTGGCTCAATCGTAGCTCGAACCATGCAGCCACAGGAATGGCGAGGAGGATACCAGGCCTTCCTGTGGTGCTGGAGGATTTCGAACCCGGGAAAACACTGCCTATTTCGCGAAGAAGTAGTCGAAGGATTTCACTGCCGTGAATTCATCGTCCTTGATATCGAAGACGGTATAAAGCTTGGTCACGTACAGCACGTCGTGAACTTTCTGGGTCAGGTTGAGCAGTTTCAGTTCGCCCCCGGCGTTACGTACCGTCGTGAAACTGCCAACCAATTCGCCGACACCCGAGCTGTCGAGATAGTCGACGTCGGCAAGATTTAGAATGATCTTCTTCTTTCCGTCGGCCACCAGATCGCGTACCGCCGAGCGAAGAGCGCCAATTTCCGGCCCCAGCACCAGCCGGCCGTGAATATCGAGGATCGTGACGTGGTTGACTTCGCGAGTACCAATTGAGAAGGACATGTGGGCTCCGCGCCGATGGTAGTGGGTGTGGGAGGGCCAAGTCAATGGGGAGCGAGGCCAAGATTCCTTCCGAGCGCGTGCCAGCCTTGTAGAATCACCTCATGTGGTTCCTCCGGACGCTGGGATGGCTGGCCTGCGTCGTCTACTCCACCATTCCGCTGTTCTGGCTCATGGTTCATCCCCGCGCGCACGTGTGGAGAGCGAAAGAGGGCTCGCCCTTCCGCGTGCTGGTTCCGGCCTGGGTTGTAATGTGGGTGGGGATTGGGGCGGTAACCGGTCCCTGGCGTGATGTGAGACTCTATTCGACCGCGTGGACCTGGCTTCCAGCCGGCCTGCTGTTTGCCATCGGCTTCTTCATTTACAGCCGTTCGGGTGCGCACTTCAGTTGGGCTCAACTGGGCGGGCTGCCGGAAGTCCGCCCCGGCCACCGCGACGACCGCCTGGTCACCACCGGCATTCGGGCCCGTGTCCGCCATCCTGTCTACTTAGCGCACCTGTGCGAGATGTTGGCGTGGAGCATCGGCACCGGCGTGCTCGTTTGTTGGACGCTGACAGCCTTTGCCCTCGCGACCGGCGCGGTGATGATCCGCGTGGAGGATGCTGAGCTGGAGAAGAGGTTTGGTGAGGAGTTTCGGCGTTATCGTCTCGCGGTGCGCGCGGTCGTACCTAGGATGTAGGGACTGATAGCCTGAGATTCTGAGTTGCTTCCCGATATAATCCGATTTGCTGTACGCTCGCAGCTCGTAGCTCACGGCTACGCCGCTCTTCATGCGTTTCGAACTCTTCATCGCAAGCCGCTACCTCCGTGCCAAAAGAAGGCAGGCCTTCATCGGCATCATCACCGGCATCTCCATCGCTGGAGTCGCCGCCGGGGTCGCTTCGCTCGTCATCGCGCTTGCGATC
>Ga0209698_10003683_pt1 | contig 16957 bp, 18 predicted proteins | sample LitLauG_LLR_2012_FD_187203 | JGI IMG/M metagenome (GOLD analysis project Ga0209698, IMG submission 187203) | Freshwater sediment microbial communities from Pennsylvania, USA - Little Laurel Run_MetaG_LLR_2012 (SPAdes) (version 2) | ecosystem: Environmental > Aquatic > Freshwater > Creek >...
GCGGCCGGCGCTCAGTGAGTTGTTCGCTCGAGCGCCCGCTGGTATGCGGGGCGTTCGGTGAGCCGCGAGACGTAGGCCTTGGTGTTCTCCGGGAGCGTGTCCTCGAGCCCGGCCCTGCTCACCCACCCAAGTGCGCTGCCGACCATGATGTCCGCGACGCTGAAGCGGTCTGCGACCAGGTACTCGCTCTCCCCGAGCGCGTCGGAGACGGCGCCGGCGCCGGCGTCGAACTTCTTCCGGGCCTTGGCCGAGCGCTCTGGATCGGTGCTCGCGTGGATCGCGGCTTCGATCAGCGGCGGCTCGAGCTCGGCGGGAGCGAACACCGCCCACTGGTAGGTCAGCGCCCGCTCGTGGGTGCCGACGGCGGCTGCGAGGCCGGCGCCGGGGTGGAGGTCCGCGACGTGCAGGCAGATCGCAGCGGACTCGAAGATGACACCCTGATCATCTTCCAGTGCGGGAACGCGGCCGAGCGGATGCCTGCCGAGGTGCTCCTCTTCCCCGCGCGTCACCATCACGAGCTCATACGGCTCGCCGACCTCCTCCAGCGCCCATGCGGCCCGGAGCGGCCGGCCCGCGTGCTCCCTGTGAAAGACCCGCATCGCGCGGGACCTTAGCGGGCGGGCACGGCGCCCGCCCGCTGCTCCCTCACGCGAGCGCTGGCTCCGGGACCTCCGGGCCGTTGTACACCTCGAAGAACCGGGCCAGCATCTCCTCGGGGATCGCGAGGTTCGCGTCGTGGTCGGAGCGCAGGCAGACCAGGCTCGGTCCCGTGTGCTCCTGTGCGCGCCGCAGTGCCGGCTCGAGGTCCTCGATGCGGTCGACATACTCCGAGTGGCAGCCGAGTCCCGCCGCCACCTGGTCCCAGCGGATCTCGCCCTGCGCGGTGCCGAAGGTCCTCCCGTACAGCTCCAGCTCGTTCGGCTCCTCCATCGTCCACGTTCCCTCGGCGAACACGATCGTCGTGATCGAGATCCCCTCCCGGGCGGCGGATTGCATCTCCATCATGTTGAAGCCCGCGGCGCCGTCTCCCGTCAGGCACACGACCTCACGGCCGGGTTCGCCGAGCTTGCAGCCGATCGCCGACGGGATGCCCGTGCCGAGCATCCCTAGCTCGAGGATCGAGTGGTAGGAGCGAGGCCGTGTCGGCGGGAGCACCGAGTAGGCCCACAGCGACGTGTTGCCCCCGTCGACCGTGTAGATGGCGTCGGGCCCGAACACGGCCCCGATCGCGCCGACGGCGTGCGCGGGGTGGATGCCGGGTCCCTGCCACTCCATGATCGGCGCGGCCTGTGCGAGGCGGACCTGCTCGTCCAGCGCGCGGTAGCGCGCGAGGTCCCCGCCCCCGCGCGGAGCGACGTTCATCGAGCGCAGCTGCTCGGCGATCCCGGCGAGCGCCGGCCGGGCCTCCGAGACGACGCCGAGCTGCAGCGGGCGGGTCACCCCGAGGTTCCGCGGGTCGATGTCGATCTGGATCATCCGTTTGCCGGCGGGGTCACCCCAGTACTGGTCATATGGGGTGTCGAGGTTGCCGACGCGCGAACCCGCGACCAGCAGCACGTCGCACTCCTCCCGCGCGAGATCGCCGGCGGCGCCGAATCCGAACAGGTAGTTGGGGTGGTCGGCGGGGACCGTCGAGCGCCCGGCCATGCTCGTCATGACGGGGCAGCCGAGCAGCTCGACCAGGTCGAGCAGCTCACGGTTCGCGCCGGCGCGGTCCACGCCCGTGCCGGCGACGATGATCGGCCGTGCTGCGGACGCGAGCATCTGCGCTGCCTCCGCGAGCTGTGACACGGACGCCTGTGGCCCGCTCCCGCGGTAGGAGGCGGGCGGGATCACGGGCGCTGTGTCCTCGTCGCCCGTCTCGTAGAGGATCGGCGCCGGGAGCTCGATGTGGACGGGGCCGGGGCGGCCGCTCCACATCTCCCTGAACGCCATGCGCATGACCTCCGGGATCCGGCCCCACTCGAAGATCGGTCCGCCCCACTTGACGGCCGGGCGGAACAGCTCGAGCTGGTCCTGTCCCTGGAATGTCGCGGGAGTCGACGGGTACACGATCCCGAGGCGGTGCTGGGAGGTGATCACGAGCACTGGCACTCCCTCGTGCCGCGCCGTGAGCACGCCCGGGAGCAGGTTCGCTGAGCCAGGCCCCGGGTTCCCGAGCACCGCGGCGACCCTCCCGGTGCTCTTGTAGAGGCCTTCCGCCATGTGCACGCCGGCGGCCTCGTGTCGGACCGGGACGAGCCGGATGCCGTGGGCCTCGAGCTGGGCCAGCAGCGGGTCGGACTCGGGTGAGGGAAGGCCGAAGAGGAATTCGATCCCCTCGGCCTGGAGTGTGCGGGCGAACAGCTCGCCTCCGGTGATCTCGCTCATCGTCTTTCTCCTGTCAATCTCGCATCGGTGGTTGGGTCATCGCGGCGGGGGTGCCGCCTCGCGTTCACGGCGCGCGCTTTCCAGGCGGCGCAGGCCGCGCTTCTTCAGTGGTCCGTAGAGCAGCAGCAGCGCACCGGGCGCCGCGCTCGCGAGCTTCGAGACCAGCCCGCGGCTGAACGGCACGTCGATCTCGAGCGGGCGGTTGCGCATCGCGCGGAAGATCGCCTCGCTCACCTCCTCGGCGGAGAGCGTGCGCGAGCCGGAGAACACCAGTGCGATCGCGTCGTGGTCGGCGACCGTCAGATGCTGGTCGAGCAGCGCCGTGTCGACGAGGTCGGGGCAGATCACCGTCACGCTGACCCCGCGCGGGCGAAGCTCCACGGCGGTTGCGAGCGACAGGCCGCGGATGGCGAACTTGCTCGCCGAGTAGATGGCGGTGCCGGGCGTGGGAGCGATCCCGGCGAGCGAAGAGATGTTGATTATGTGACCGCTGCCGCGGGCGGCCATGAGCTCGGCGACGAGCCGCATGCCGTAGAGGGAGCCCTTGAGGTTGATGTCGATGATCGAGTCGATGTTCTCGAGCGGCTGGTCGATGAACATCGCTGTGCGATCGATGCCCGCGATGTTCATCAGGTAGTCGATCTGGCCGAAGCGCGCCGTCGTCTCGCCGACGACCCGCTGCCACTCTGCGAGCGAGCGCACGTCGAACGCCTCGAGCAGGACGTCCTCGCCCGCATCGAACGCGTCCGCGAGCGCGTCGCCGTTGACGTCGGCCAGGACCAGCCGCATGTCGGGACGGCGCGCTCTGAGGTCCAGAGCGAAGCGCCGGCCGATGCCGCTGGCTGCTCCCGTGACGATCGCGACCTGTCGGCTCACCGGGCTTCTCCGCCCTCAGCCGCGGGAGATGACGCGTTCGACGCTGCGCGCGATCGGCTGCGCCAGCCGCGGCGAGAGGCGGTGAAGGAAATAGGGCAGGCTGACCTGGTGGCGCGGAACGGGCACGATCAGCCGCGGGTGAACGACGGTCCGGAGCACGGCCTTGGCGACCTCGTCGGGCGAGGTTCCGCGCCTGGCGTAGAAGCGGGTCGCCTGATCGTGCAGCTGCGCTATGTCGCCTCGCATGACGCCCTTCGCGACGATCTCGGTGTTGATGATCCCGGGGCAGATCGCGCTGACGTGGATGCCGCGCCCGGACAGCTCCGCGTTCAGTGCCTCCGTCATGCCCACGACGCCGAACTTCGACGCCACGTAGGGGGTCATCTTCGCGGTCGGCACGATCCCGGCCATCGAGGCGGTGTTGATGACGCAGGCGGGCCGGCCCTGCTCGAGCATCCGCGGTACGAAGGCCTGAACGCCGTATGCGACGCCGAGCAGGTTCACGCCGATGACCCGCTGCCAGTCCTCGATCGTGGTCGCCTCGACATTGCCGGCGTGGCCGATGCCGGCGTTGTTGTGCAGGATGTCGACGCCCCCGGCATCGGCGAACACGGCCTCCGCGAAGGCCTCCACGGCGTCGGGATCGGACACGTCCAGCTCGTGGGCGGTGGCCCGGCCCCCGGCCGCTTCGATCGTCCGCGCCACCTCGCGTGCTCCATCGAGGTTGATGTCCGCGACGTGAAGGCTCGCGCCGTGCCGGGCGAGAAGGATCGCCGTCGAGCGGCCGATCCCCGATCCCGCGCCGGTGACGACGGCCGTCTGGCCGCTCAGGTCAGGGTCCATCACGGTCCTTCCTAGTCGGGAGCCGAACAAACTGTAACAAGTGTCATGTTATAGTCAGGCCGCGCCGCCCTGTCAAGCCGACGACCGCGAACGGGAGCATCACGAAGTGACCAGCACCACCCAGCAGCGCCGCCAGCCGGTCCAGGCGAGAAGCCGCGAGACCGTCGCGCGCATCCTCGCCGCGACCGATGAGCTGATCGCGTCAGGAGGCGTCGAGGCGGCCACCACGCGGGCCATAGCCGACCGCGCGGGTGTGTCCGCCCCGTCGCTCTACAGGTTCTTCGCCGATCGCGATGAGATCTTCGACAGCCTCCTGCGGACCGAGCTCGCGAGGCTCGAAGCGCACGCGGAGGAGATGGAGCGCACCTGGGCGGTGGGGTCGATCCGCGACTTCGTGACACGCGAGCTCGACCTGCACGTGTCCTTCTACGAGGAGCACCCGAGTATGGCGCGGCTCTGGTTCGGGGGCCGCATCTCGGCGCCGGTGGTCGCCGAGGTTCACCGCCGCAACCGCACGCTCGCCCAGCGCGCCCGCGCGACGCTGCTCGAGCTCGGGATGATCGGCGACGGCGTGCCCGAGGGCGCGCTCGTGCTGATGGTCGAGCTCGGAGACCGCGTCCTTGAGGTCGCCTTCCGGGATCGCGTGCGCGGAGACCGGACGGTTATCGAGCAGGGGCGCGACGCCCTCTGCGCCTACGTCGAGCACCTGGCGGTCACCGGGCCCTAGCCCAGTGTGAGCACTGTCACGCTCCCGGGGTGACCCACGTCACAGACGCGGGAGCCGCCGGACGGCAGTCTTGTCCGTGTAAGGAGGGTTGGCTCAGTAGGGACCGCTCCGACGCTCCACCGGACCCTGGAGGGAGCCCGGGTGTGCGCGGAGGCGCGGAGCGGTCCCATCCCCTGCGGGGCTATCGCAAGCGAGGTGACGAGAGCCCCACGGTCACTCTATGAAGTTCGCGCTCTAGTTCCCGACGATCGCGAGGAAGTCCCTCGAGTAGGGGGTCAGCAGCTTGCCTTCGATCCCACGCTGCCCCTTCACGAGCGGCACCCCCTTGGGGCGGCTCTGGTGGTGCAGGTAGAGATAGCCGGCGACCCACCACGGGTTGATGTCCAGCTCGATCGCCCGCTGCGCGCCGGCCGCTATCAGCGCGTGTGCCAGGGCCGCGGGTGAGAGGTGCTCGCCGGCGGCCCACACGAGCTGGCCGCTGGCGGTGATGCCGAGTGCGGAGCGGGGCACGACGGTGACGAGGCCGATCGTTCCTCCCCAGCATTCGATGATGCAGCTGGACACGTTCGGCGCCGGTGCTCCGTGGTCGACGAGCAGGCGCTGGTTCTGCAGCACCGAGAAGACCGGGCTGGTGCCGCTCGGGACCCCTTCGTGCCATGCGCCGATGTTGCTCGTGCCGTCCGCGTAGGTCACGAGCGACGCGAGGCCGGTCGTCAGATGACGGGCGATGTGCCCGTTGGCCATGAAGCCGGTGTCTTTGTAGGTCAGCTTGAAGCCACCGTTGAAGGCGGCGATCAGCTTCTTCGCCTCGGCGGAGCTGATGCGGTCGCCGTACTTCCAGCCGCGGGAGCCCCCGTCGCTGGACCCGGCATGCAGGTCGAGGTGGACGAGGCTCTGGTCGAAGCGCATCAGCGTCATCCCCGACGGCTGGGAGAGCCACGCCGCGGGAGTCACCCCGACGCTCGCGACGACGCGCCATCTCGCTGTGCGGCCCCTCGGGGTCGACACCACGAGCTGCGGTGGCACGAGGCTGACCGAATGCAGCGCCGAGGAGGATCCGTGCGAACCCGCCGACTGCGAGCGGGCCGGAGAGGACCCGAGACCCACCAGCGCAACCAGCGCGAGCGCCGCCGCGAGCACGCCGAGCGCCAGCAGGACGCCTATCCGGCCCCGGTTGTGGGCGGTGAGCTGGGGTTCCATCGTGTTCATCTTGTCGCTACCAGCGGAGGGCTGGGGCCACGGCGCGTGAGAACTCGCTCACATGCCGGCGCGCGTCAGCCGCAGACGTGCTCGAGTCGCCGTTCGGTGGCGCTGCCGGTGGTCCCGGGACGGCCGCTTGACGTGAGCTTCCACGAGTGACCGTAGCGGTGGAAGACGGCATCCTGCGGGCCGCCTTCGGGCGTCTTCACGCACACGACGGCGAGCGAGGAGTTCGAGCGCGAGATCTGCACGCTGCGGATCTCGGACGGGTTGCCGTCCTGCTTTGCAAATGCCGACACCAGCGCGGCGTGCTCGCTGTGCGTCGCCGGCCTCGCGGGGGAGGCGGCGAGTGCAGCGGACGCCGCGACCGTCAGCGCGAGTGCGGATGCGGCGGCCGCGGCCGTGCCGCGGCGGAGGAGCGTCTGGCGGGGGGACTGCGATCTCATATCGTCTGCTTTCGTCTTGTCCGCCGCCGCTGGAGCGGGACGGAGATTGCACACATCGCGAGCGCACACATCGCGGCCAGCCCGATGATGGCAAGACCTGGCGCAATGATCAATGCGAGCACCGCGACGAGGAGTCCGATGACGGCGTCGACGCGGGCGACACGCCTGCGGCGGGCGCCCGTGCGGGCGGTGCTCCTGGGTGGCCGCTGGATTGTCGTGCTCATGCGGCGGCTGAGAGGTGGGGGGACACTCAGGCGAGTCTGGGCCAGCTTGCTAAGCAGGCGGTAATCGGATCATGAGAAAGCTCATCGCGTTCAGATCGGGCTCGCGCGAAGCGCGGCTCCCGCGTAGCGCCAGCGCCGGTTCTGTCAGGATCATGCGTGTGTCTGGCGCGAGTCATCTGCTCCTCCGGCGCCACGAGCCGCCACCCGGGCCCGTGAGGGGCAACCCCGACGCGAGCCTGCGGGCCGCGTACCGGCTGTGCAGGCGCATGCAGTGGCGCCACGACCCGACCTTCTTCTGGGCGACCCGGCGGCTGCCGGCGGAGGTTCGCCCCGCGGTGCACGCCCTCTACGGCTTCCTTCGCGGCGCCGACGAGATCGTCGACGGCCCGAGGCGCCCCCGGACGCCCGGCGCCCGGCGGCTGGCGCTCGACGAGTGGGAGGGACAGCTAGCTCTCGGCCTCGAGCGTGGCTACTCGACGCATCCCGTGATCGCGGCGGTGGTCGACGCCGGGATCCGCCATGAGCTGCCGATGTCGGAGCTGTCGGTGTACATGGACTCGATGCGCGTTGACTGCGGGCCGGTTCGTCTCGGGACGCGAGACGAACTGGACAGCTACATGCGCGGTAGCGCGGGCGCCGTTGGACTGCTGATGGCGCCGCTGCTCGGGACTCCCGCGCCGCTGCACGGTGATGTCGCGAGCCTCGGCGTGGCATTCCAGCTGACGAACTTCATCCGCGACGTGCGCGAGGACTACGCGCTGGACCGTGTCTACCTGCCCGAGGAGGACCGCGAGCGCTTCGGCGTCAGTGAGCTCGACATCGCGCAGAGGCGCGTCACGCCCGGCTTCCGCGAGCTGCTCGAGCGCGAGGTGAACCGGGCGCGCGGGCTGTTCGCGGCGACCGCGCGGCTGCCCGATTCTCTGAGTCCCCGCGTGAGGCCCGGGATCCGACTGGCGCGCAACGTCTACGTCGGTGTGCTCGACCACGTCGAGTCGCTCGGCTTCGACGTCCTCGGCCGCCGGGCCGCACTGCCGCCGTGGCGGTTCGGCCCGGTTGCGGTCCGCACGCTGACGGGGATGACGGGCTGATGAGGCGGGCCACCGCCCGCGGCGAGGAGCGCAGCTCGCTGGACGGCACCGCCGTCGACGTGCTGATCTGCGGCGCGAGCTTCGCGGGCCTCGCGGTGGCACGGGAGCTCGCCGGCACGACGGCGCGGGTGCTGATCGTCGACCGCTACGAGATCGGCGAGCGGGCGACCTCAGCGTGCGCCGCTCCCACGCCGTGGCTTCACGCGATGGGCGTGCAGGACGCGATCAGGCAGGAGCTCCCGCACATGAGCTTCACGACACCGCACGGATCCTCGCGCTACCGCCTGCCGTGGAGCTGGTCCTCGTTCGACTACCGCCGGCTGTGTGAGCTGCTCTACGAGCAGTCGGGCTTCCGCTTCGAGACGGCGAAGGTGCAGGGCCGGGGCTCCGCCTCGCCCGGGGGCGGCGCGATAGCCGTCGAGACGGACCGCGGGACGATCACGGCGCCGCTCGTCGTCGACGCGCTCGGCTGGAGGCGCGTGCTCTCGCGCGGCGGCTACCAGCCGCCGGAGGCACCGCTCTCCCGCGGCCTTGAGGTGCACCCCCACACCGACACGGCGGCGCAGGACGCCCTCGACGTGTGGGTCGACCGTTCGCTGGTGCGCCGCGGCTACGGCTGGCGTGTGCCCGCCGACGGCGAGGCCCGTGTCGGCGTCGGCTCCTACGCGCCGGAGGATCACGTGCGCACGCCGACGGTGGAGCTGGCCGGCCGCCTGCACGTCGAGGCCGAGCGCTACCAGGGCAACTGGTTCCCGCACCGGCTGCGCGACGGGACGGAGGACGGGGTGTTCTTCGCGGGCGACTCCGCCGGCCACTGCTTCCCGCTGTCGGGCGAGGGCATCAGGACCGCGTTCTACTTCGGCATCGCGTGCGGGCGCGAGCTGCGCGCGGTGCTGGAGGAGGGACGGCCCCGCCACGAGGCGCTGCGCAGCTACCACGAGTTCAGCGCCTCGCATCGCAGGGCGTTCCAGATCGCGCTGTCCCTGCAGCGCCTGATCCCGGCGCTGCCGCCGCGGGCCCTCACGCTCGTGCTGCGCGCGCTGTCGCCCCAGCCGCTCGTCGACCGGGCGTTCGGGTGGTACCTGAACCAGGCGCACCCGTCGTTCGCGGCGGGCTCGCCGCGCCGGCGGCCGCTGCCCGCGGGCTCCCGCGTCGTCGCCTAGGCCGGCTCGGCCAGCGGGTCGGCGCCCGCGCCGACGAGTGTTTCGCGGCCGCCGTCGGTCCAGACGACCTGCTCGCGGCCCGGGCCGACTCCGATCAGCGCGATCTGGGCGCCGGCCTCCTGGGCGATGAAGTCCAGGTATTCCCTGGCGCCCTCCGGCAGGTCGGACATCGTGCGGCACTCGCCGAGGTCCTCGCGCCAGCCGCCGACCTCCGTGAGCTTCGCCCTCGCGTGGTGCAGGACCGTCTGGTGGTAGGGGAAGTCGTCGAACTCCGCGCCGTCGGCTCCCTGGTAGCTCGTGCAGACCTGAATCCTGTCCAGTCCGGAGAGCACGTCGAGCTTGGTGACGACCAGCGAGGTCATCGTGTTCAGGCGCGAGGCATAGCGGAGCGCGACCAGGTCGAGCCACCCGGTGCGCCGCGCGCGCCCCGTCGTGGTGCCGAACTCGCCGCCGCGCCTGCGGATCAGCTCGCCCATGTCGTCGTGCAGCTCGCTGGGGAACGGCCCGGCTCCGACGCGCGTCGTGTAGGCCTTGGAGATGCCCCACACTTCGTCGATCGCGAGCGGGCCGATGCCGCTGCCGACGCAGGCGGCACCGGCGAGCGGGTTGGATGACGTCACAAACGGATAGGTGCCGTGGTCGATGTCCAGCATCGCGCCCTGCGCGCCCTCGAGGATCACCTTCTTGCCGTCGTCGAGCATCTGCCACATCAGCTTGGCCGTGTCCGCGATGTGCTGCTCGAGGCGGTGCCCGAACGTGAGGTATTCCTCGGTCATCGTGAACAGGTCCAGCGCGGGGTCCTTCTCGTAGGGGCGCAGCGACAGGCGCTTCGGCTCCATCGCGGCGACGATCTTCTTCTTCAGGATCTTCTCGTCCAGCAGGTCCTGGACGCGGATGCCCAGGCGCGCCGCCTTGTCGGCGTAGCAGGGCCCGATGCCGCGCCGCGTGGTGCCTATCTGCAGGCTCCCGAGCTTCGCCTCACCGGCCGAGTCAAGGAGCATGTGGTAGGGCATGATCAGGTGCGCGTTGGAGGAGATTCGCAGGCCGCCGACGTCGACCCCGCGGGCACGCAGGCCGTCGAGCTCCTCGATCAGCACCTTCGGGTCGATCACGACACCGTTGCCGATCACGCAGCGCTTGCCCGGGTAGAGGATCCCCGACGGGATCAGGTGCAGCTTCCACTCTTCCTCGCCGCGGACGATCGTGTGACCGGCGTTGTTGCCTCCCTGGAAGCGCACGACGGCGTCGCCGTTCTCGGCAAGCAGGTCGGTGATCTTCCCCTTGCCCTCATCGCCCCACTGGGCGCCGACTATGACTATCCCCGGCATGAGCGTGAAGTTTACGTGCGAGGGCCCCGCGTCCCGGCTACGGGTGGGCCGGCTCGGCTTGCTCGGCGCGGAACTCGCGGCGCTTGTCCTCGCCGTAGAGGGGGATCAGGTCGCCGCAGATCTCCACGAGGCGGGACACAGTGCGCTGGCCCAGCGCCTCCGACAGCTCGTCGGGCATCAGGTTCGTGGTCGCGATGATCGCCCGTTCGGACTCATATCGCGCGTTCACGATCGAGTAGAGCTGCTCCAGCACCCAGTCGCTGCTCCTCTCCGCGCCGAGGTCGTCGATGTGGAGCAGGTCCACGGCCGTGAGGCGGTCCATGAAGTCCAGCAGCCCGGTTTCGGAGTTCATCGCTTCGCGCAGGAGGTTCAGCAGCCTGGGGAGCGAGTAGATCGCGACCGAGCGGCCGGCGTCGAGCGCGGACTTGGAGACGAGCATCGCGAGTGTCGTCTTGCCGGTGCCGACGTCCCCCTGAATCCACATCCCGCGCCCGCTGTCGAGGTTCGCCTCGATCGTCCTGACGTAGCGCTTGACCTGCCGCACCTGGTCGGGGGCGGTGCGCGCGAGGTCACTCACGGGAGGCCGCTCGAAGGAGACGCCCTGGTAGCGGCGGGGGATGCGCCCCTCGAGGTTCCTCGTGCGCGCGCTCGCTATCCGCGCCGCGCGGCACGCGCAGTCGCTCGCCGTGTTCGTCTCCTCGTCGACGATGAAGCCGCTGCCGTCACAGATGCCGAGCGGGCAGGGCCGGTCCCCGATCGGTGTTGCGTCGAGCGCGGGGCTCATTGGGCGTAGCGCTCGCCCGCGTAGTTCATGAACTTGGGGTACTCCTTCTGGAACGTCAGCCTGACGTCGTCGGTCGCGCCGTTCCTGTGCTTGGCGATGATCAGGTCGGCCTCGCCGGGGCGCTCGGAGTCGGGCTCGTAGTAGTCCTCGCGATAGATGAACATCACGAGGTCGGCGTCCTGCTCGAGGTTTCCGCTCTCTCGCAGATCCGACAGCTGCGGCTTCTTCGGCGAGCGGGACTCCACCGCACGGCTCAGCTGCGAGAGGGCGATGACCGGCACTTCGAGCTCGCGGGCGAGGATCTTCAGACCGCGGCTCAGCTCGCCGACGGCGGTGACGCGGTTGTCGTAGCGGCTGTCGGTGCGCAGCAGCTGCAGGTAGTCGATGATGATCAGGCCCAGGTCGGCCTGGCTCGCAAGGCGCCGCGCCTTGGCGCGGATCTCGAGCATCCCGACGTCGCTGGAGTCGTCGACCCACAGTGGCGCTGCCGCGAGCCGCTGGCTCGCCTCGAGGATCTTCGGCCAGCGCTTCTCCGCCACCCGGCCCTTGCGCAGCTCGTCGCCCTTGATGCGCGCCTGCGATGCGACGAACCTCTGGGCGAGCTCCGACTCCGCCATCTCCAGGGAGAACAGGGCGACGCCCCTGCCGTGCTGCAGGGCGGCGTTCTCGGCCATGTTGCAGACGAGCGCGCTCTTGCCCATCGCCGGACGCGCCGCGATGATGATCAGGTTCCCCGGCTGGAAGCCCCCGGTGATCTCGTCGAGGTCCTTGAACCCGGACGGTGTCCCCGTCAGCGAGGTGCTTTCGGTGGAGAGCTTGTGCATCCGGTCGATCTCCACGTGGAGCACCTCGTCGATCGAGCGGAAGTCCTTGCGGCGGTCATCGCGCGCGACCTCGAGCATCGCCTTCTCCGCCTGCTCGACCAGCTCGCGGGGGGCTGCCGCGTGCCCGAACACGCTCTCCTGGATCTCGAACGATGCCTTCAGCAGGCGCCGCATCAGCGCGTTCTCGCGGACGATCTGGGCGTAGCGGCGCGCGTGCCCGGCGGCGGGCACGACACCCGTGAGCTCGTCGACCGCTGCGGGCCCGCCGGCGGCCTCGAGGTTGCCCTCCTGGCGCAGGCGGTCGGTGACCGTGAGCACGTCGACGGGCTCGCTCTCGTTGTAGAGGTCGCGCATCGCCTGGTAGATGAGTCCGTGGCGCTCGCGGTAGAAGTCCTCCGCCATCAGGCCCTCCTCGATGACGAGCGCATAGAGCGCCCGGTCCGAGAGGAGGATCGAGCCGAGCACCGACTGCTCGGCGTCGAGGTTGTGCGGCGGCGTGATCGGCCCGGAGTGGCCGCCGTTCGCGCCGTTCGGCGTGGATGGGGATACGCTCGTCGCCATGGCCTTGCCGAGTCTAGATAGCCCTCGCGGGCGGTCGGCGGCGGCTTCCCGCTATCACGGAGTTATTCGCTTTCACGAACGGATGTTCGCAGACGCCCGCGACGTTACAGCCGAGTCTGCAGCCGCCGGAGGGCGGCGGGGTGCGCCCTATTTCTTGGCGACGACCATCGTCTTGATCGTGGCCTGAACGCCCTCCACGACATCGACGACGACCATGTAGGTGCCGACGCTCTTGATCGGCTCCGGGAGGTGCACTCCGCGTTTGTCGATCCGCAGCCCGCGCGCTTCGCGGATCGCGGTCGCGATGTCCTGGGCGCCGACCGAGCCGAACAGCCGGCCGTCGGCTCCGGCCTGCTGCGGGATCGTCAGCACCGTGCGGTTGAGCAGGTTGACGTTCTCCTGCGCTTTCTCGATCGCCTCGCGGGCCTGTTTCTCAGCCGCGGCCTGCTTCTGGCGGATCGTTTCGATCGCACCCCTCGTGGCCGGCTGCGCCAGCTTGCGCGGCATCAGGTAGTTGCGCAGGTAGCCCTTGGAGACGTCGACGACGTTCCCCTGCTCGCCGAGGCTCTCGACGTCCTTCAGCAGAATCGCTTCGGGCATCGGCTAGTCCCTGTCCCGCGAGCCGCGCTCACGGCGGGGGCCGTCCTCACGGCCGCCCTCGTTCACGTACGGCAGCAGCGCCAGCTCGCGTGCCCGCTTGACGGCGGTTGCGATCTGGACCTGGTGGCGCCGGCACGAGCCGGTGATCCTGCGCGAGCGGATCTTCCCCTTCTCGGAGATGAACTTGCGCAGCGACGTGACGTCCTTGTAGTCGACCTGGTCGACCTTGTCCTTGCAGTGCTGGCAGGACTTGCGCCGGCCGCTGCCGGGCCCGCCCTTCTTGTCGCGCCGGCGAACCGGCTTGCCACGACCCCGTGCCTTGGCCATCAGAGTGCTCCCCGGCGGGCGCTATCGGACCTGTTGGATGCGGTGGGAAACACTGAAACCTCGCTGTCTGGCTAGAACGGAATGTCGTCGTCCCCGGCGCTGCCGGAGACAGGTGCGGGCGCGAAATCCCCTTCGTCCATCGGGATGTCACTGCCCCTTGAGGCCCCGTTGCCGGCGAACCCGCCTCCACCGGAGGCGTCATCGCGCGAGCCCAGGAACTGCACCGAGTCCGCAATGATATCGATTGCCTGCCTCTTCGCACCGTCTTGTGTCTCCCACTCGCGCCACTCGAGGCGCCCATCGATCGCGACAGGGCGGCCCTTGCTGAGGTATCGGGCGGCGTTCTCGCCCTGCGAGCCCCACACGGTCACGTTGAAATAGTTGGGCTTGTCCTCCCATTCGCCGGTGCTTCCGTTCTTGCGGCGCGTGTTGCACGCGACGCGCAGACTGCACACGGAGTTCCCGCTCGGCAGCGAGCGGAGCTCCGGGTCGGCGGTCAGGTTTCCGGTCAGCACGACCCGGTTGATGTTTGTGGCGGCCACGGCTCCTCTTCCTTTCGGCTTGTAACTCGCACGGTCCTCGGACCTGGCACGGAGACTCGAGTTCTGGCTCCGAGTCTAGACGCGCACAGGGACGCGGCAATCGCCGGGTGCCCGTGGCAGTCCGCTTATTGCGAGGATCGCTTGTCGCGCGGGGACGTGCGGAACACCTCGTCCCAGTACGGGGCGCTGATACCGAAGCCGCGCGTGTCGTCCTGGAAGTGGTGGCGCATGTGCCGTTCGCGCAGCACCCTGCCCAGCCAGCCCTGCGGGCGGAAGTGGTGCAGGTAGTAGTGGGTCATGTCGTAGACCAGATAGCCCAGGAAGAACCCGGCACCCACGGCTGGGGCGTATCCGGACCCGAGGATCAGATAGAGCGCGCCGAACACCAGCGCTCCCAGAGGGATGCTCACCGCGGGAGGCATAACGAGCCGCATCGGGTCGTTCGGGTGGTCGTGGTGGACGCCGTGGATGATCCAGTGCAGGCGCGCTCCGAGCCCGTCCTCCGGTTCGAAGTGGAAGACGACGCGGTGCAGCCAGTACTCGAACAGCGTCCACAGGGCGTAGCCGCCGATCGCCAGGCCGACGACGACGGGCGCGCTCCGATCCTGCAGCGCCCAGGCGGTCAGCACCACGATCACCGGGATGAAGATCACGAGCGGCACCAGCGGGTGAACGCGCGACATCGAGTCCAGGAAGCGCGACTCGAACATGGGCGGCGAGGCGCGCAGCGTGTCGGTGCGCGAAATCGGGCGCTCGTCCATCTCCTCGGCCCAGCTCATCGTGCGATCTTATTACCCATTCGCCCAACTGGGAAGCGGATTTCCCACATGAATGAAGTCTGGCGCCGCCGGGGCGATCAGGCTGCGGGACCGGCGAGGGCGACGTCAGGCGTCTCGCCGGCGTCGTCGTGCGCGGGGGCCGGCTCATCGCCGGCGGGGGCAGCCTCGGCGGGCTGCGATGCCTCGGTCGGAGTCGTCTCCTCGGCGGCCGGCGGGGGCTCGGTCGGCGCGGGCTCGGCGGCGGGCATCGTGGCCGCCGGCATCTCGGGCGCGTCGGGGACGCCCGGGCGAAGCTTGATGATGCGGAAGCGCAGGACGCCGTCGGTGATGCGCAGCGTGCGGTCCAGGCCGTCGAGGAGCTCCGAGTTCGGAGCGTGGAACTGGAGAAGGTGGTACTCGGCGCTGGACTTCTTGTCGATCGGGTAGGCAAGCGGGCGCTCGCCCCACTCGTCGTGGCGCAGAAGCTCGCCTCCCGCCTCGATCGCCGAGCGGCTGTCGGAGACGATCCTGGCGCGTGCGTCGTCCTCCGCCTTCGGGTCGATCAGCAGGACGAGGTCATATGTGGGTGCGGGCAGGGTCATACAGGTCGCTCCGGGAAAGACTAGCGGGTCGCGCGATTCGAGCCGCCGCCGCGTCTACCTCGAGGCGCCCTTGGCGCGGATGTCGACCAGCTGCTCGTCGATCCAGTCGCCCGGATCGCGGGACGTCACGATCTCGACCAGGCCCTCCGCGCGGCTGCGGCGCTCGCGCGGGTCCATCGTCAGCGCCGCGTAGATCGAATCCGCGAGCTCCTGGATGTCGAACGGGTTGACCGACAGCGCGAAGTCGCCGAGCTCCTCATGGGCCCCGGTGTTCTCGGAGAGGATTGAGACACCCTCGCGCTCGTTGACGATCGGCCCCTCCTTTGCGACGAGGTTCATGCCGTCGAACATCGCGTTGACCAGCAGCACGTCGTAGTGCTTGTAGGCCGCCATCGCCTCCTCGAGGTCATCGCGGAGCTTCAGCTGGACGGGCATCCAGTCCGGGGTGCCGTGGCGGTGGTTGACGACGGCGACGAGCGCCTCGATCCGCTCGAGGTACTCGGCGTACTCCGGTACGTCAGTCCTGGAGGGCATCAGCTGAGCCATGAACGTCACCCGCTCGTTGAACTCCGGGTGCTGCTCGAGGAACAGGTCGAATGCGGAGAACCCGCGCAGCACGTTCTTGCTGAGGTCGGCGCGGTCGACGCGGAGGATCATGTAGTCCCTCCGGCGGCGCAGCAGCTCGCGCTCGAACTCCGCGACGCGGTCGCTCTGCGCGATCTGGCGTGTCGCGCGGTGGTCGATCGGCAGCGGGTAGGCGCGGACCCACACCTCGCGGTCCCCGAACTTCACCACGCCCCGGTCGAAGTCCACGTCGAGTTCCATCAGGTCGCGGCAGCACTGCAGGAAGTTGTGGCGGTAGGAGCGGGTGTGGAAGCCGATGATGTCGTTCGCCAGGAGACCGGTGTAGATCTCCTCCCGGATCCTGGTCGGCAGTACGCGCCACGCGTCGGGCTGAGTCCACGGAATGTGGATGAAGTGGTGCAGGAACACGTCCGGCCGCGCTTTGCGGACGAGGTCCGGCAGCGTGTACAGGTGGTAGTCGTGGACCATCACGACCGGTTCCTCGGCGCCCTCGAGCTGTTCGACGACGGCCCGCGCGAGGTCCTCGTTGACGACGTTGTAGCCGAACTCGAACGCCTCGATCTCCTCGCGGCGGATGTCCGGCGCGTTCGACAGATCCCACAGGTAGTGCTGGATGAACCACAGCATCGGGTTCGCGAACACGTTGTAGAAGCGGTCGTAGGCGTCCGGGTCGCTGACGACGAGGCGCACCTGATACTCGCCCCCCGCCGGGGAGCGGACGGGGAAGGCGCGCCCGCCGTGGCTGCGCGAGACCTCCGCGTCGTACTCGCTCATCGCGGAGGCGATCCAGATCGCGTCGCGGTGGGAGGCGAGCCCGGTCAGGGCCGTCACGAGGCCCCCGGACCCGCGCTGGATCTCGCCGCCGGCGTGGAAGGTCACGGGCCCGCGATTGCTGACGAGCACCAGCGGCGCGCGCCGCGCGGCCGAGTCAGCCATCGCCGTTCAGCCCGTTGAAGATAAGGAGGTAGTCGCGGAGATACCTAGGTGTGAGGAAGTGGCTGCGGATGTAGTCCTTGCCGCGGCGGCCGAGTGTGCGTCCGAGCTCGGGGTCGTTGAGGAACTCGAGGGTTCGCTGTGCGCATTCCTCGACGCTTGAGACGAGGTAGCCG
>Ga0209698_10003684_pt1 | contig 16954 bp, 13 predicted proteins | sample LitLauG_LLR_2012_FD_187203 | JGI IMG/M metagenome (GOLD analysis project Ga0209698, IMG submission 187203) | Freshwater sediment microbial communities from Pennsylvania, USA - Little Laurel Run_MetaG_LLR_2012 (SPAdes) (version 2) | ecosystem: Environmental > Aquatic > Freshwater > Creek >...
GGGTTGATCGGCCGATTGCAGGAACGGGTTGTTGCCGCGGAGAGCATGGAAGGCGATGAGTTGCAGAGCAGCGTCTCGGGTTGTTTTGGCGCGGATCGATGGCTGCGGGCGCTCATTCCTGATGCCGTGGGCGGCTAAGCCCATGAGGAGCCACGAAAGGCCTTCCGAGGAATCCGGTTTAGAGAGGAACGCTTCGGCTAAACGGAGTGTCGGAGCAAGTGTCGGTGAGGAGCAATTGGCCAGGGCAAGAAGCGCCAAGCCCGTCGTCTCTGCGTAAGAAGGGGACGTCTCGCTGCGGTGCAGCGACCCACCGTGGTTCCAGCCGCCATCAGAGCAGCGGCGAGAGAGTAGGTACGCTTGGGCTCGACGAACCGTTTGTTGAATGCCAGCCTTTGGCAAGCGTTGAGACCAGCAGGAGAGCGCGAGGTTGCTCAAAGCGGTAGGAATCACCCAGCCCGCCGTGCCCGGATACCAAGGCGAACTGCCTGGGGCCTGGGATGGAGCAACGCCAAGGCTGTCGTGGAGGAAGCCCTCAAAGGCGTTCAGTTCAGGGTAAACATGGTTGGATAGCCAGTCAATGCCCCTTGGGCAGCCACGCGAACATTCGGGCTCCCGGGCCAAGGCAAGTACGGCTAGGCTCGTGACCCATGTGCTGGTGGCGACAGCGGCGCAGGGGGGCCAGCCACCATCGGAGGACTGCCGATTGGCCAGCCATGAGGCGGCGAAGGAACGGGTGCCACGGGGTACGTTCCCTGCCTGGAGAGCGAGAAGTGCGAGGGCCGTAGGCTCAGTCCATGAACGGCCAGTGCGAGACGGCCAGCCGCCGTCTGCGTTGCGGGAACTGAGAAGGGACGTCTCAAGTTCGTCAGCATAAGTCATGTTTCGTCAGTCGCAAGACGCCCCTAGGAGTCTACGGCACTATCTTGCGATTGCGACGGCGCTTCAAATAAAGGACCAGGAGGACCCCGGCACCGATCCAAATTGCGGATTGCAGTATTACGTCGTTCATAGTATTTTATTACCTCTTTCAGCGGTTATCCAGCGGCATTGTGCGTGCCTGATTGTTCTTTCGACAGAAATCGTGGCGAAGTTTAGAAGAGATCCGATAAGTTTTCGGTTAATGGGCATTGACTGTCCCCATATTGTGAATGAGTTGCAGGATGCCTGACCCAGCGGTGACGACCAGCAGAGACGGCAGACAGAAGAAAAAAATCGGGAAAACGAGCTTCACACCTACTTTTCCAGCGCGTTCCTCGGCTTCCTGGCGGCGTCTGATGCGCAAATAATCCGATTGCGTGCGAAGGGCGTCGGCGATACTTGTGCCAAACCGGTCTGTCTGGACGAGCATGGAAACGAGCTTTTTGATTTCATCCTCGCCGACGCGGCGCGCGAAGCTGCGCAGAGCTTCTGAGCGCGTGGTGCCCGCCATGATTTCCATGTTGACGATGGTCAGTTCCTCGCTCACCGCCGGGTGAGCGGATTTCAATTCCCGCGAAACATTGACCAGAGCCTGATCCATACCGCAGCCAGCCTCGGTGCAAATGACAAGAAGATCGAGCACATCGGGTAGAGAGAAACGGATCTCAGTATAACGGCGTTCAATGCGGCGGTTGAGCAAGAAGGAAGGCAGCGAGAAGCCTACGGCGGCACCAGCGATGGGGCATACGAGCTTGAGAATCGGGTTGGCGATTTGCGACCGGAATAACAACGCGACACTCAGCAATACTCCCGAAAGCAATAGTTTCAATCCGAAAAGCACCTGCACCGCCGATTCGTGCCGAATTCCGGCTGCGACGAGCTCGCGCCTTGCAACCGAGGCATCTTGAGGCGAAAGGGGCAATAGTGTTCCGATGGACCTCAGAAGTCCGGCGATGTATTCGGAGCCATGGCGCTTCGCTTCGGCATTGACCAAAGAGCTATTCTCATGCGGATGCGTCAATTGATCCAGCATGCGGGAGGGCTTGACGTAGTAGAGGTAACCGAAGGTTCCGACGGCGGCAAGAATCAGCAAGAATAGGACGATGGCAATAGCGATAAGCATGGGCTGTCAAACCTTGATGTTTATTATTTTTCGGATTACAAAATAGCCTATGATTTGGCCGCAGATGGCGCCGTAAATCATCATGCGTCCCAGTTTGTCGGAGGCGAGATCCGTCAGATACTGGGGTGAAGTGACCATCATGATGACCGCGACCACTATTGGCATGAGGACCAGGACCAGGCCAGTGATCCGCCCGTGCGCACTGACAGCTTTGACTTGGCCCTTCAGACGAAAGCGCTCGCGGATGATGTGCGCGAGTTTGGCGAGAATTTCGCTCAGATTACCACCTGTTTCCTGCTGCAAGAGAATGGAAGAGGCGAAGAAGCGCACGTCGAGAAGAGGGACTAGAGCGCAGAGCTTTGCGAGGGCGACGTCAAGCGCGGAACCGAGTTGCATGTCGTTGGCAACCCGACGAAAGGCTGAACCAAGCGGCTCCGGCGAGTCACTAGCCAGAAGTTCCATAGCAATGGAAAAGCCGTGGCCGGCGCGCATGGATCGTGATAAGAAATCGAGGGCCTCGGGAAATTGTTTTTCGAACTCCGCAAGATTGCGCGAACGCTTGCGGAGGATGGTCAACATCGGTAGCGAGGCGCCGAGCAACGCACCGATCATGCTCGCGAAGCCTCCGGGCAAGAAGGAGAAGCGCGAACCAATAATGAATCCGATCGCCATCGCGATCAAAGAAAAGAGAATCAGCTTCGAACTGGTAGTCTTTTGGCCGGATTGCTCGATGACCAGATCGAGGCGCTCGCCAATGGCGAAACGTTTGAGAAGATCGGAGATGCGGGTATCTTCTTTTTTGTCTTTCAGAAGTGCGGTCAATTGGTGTTCCGCCGGGCCAGCCTCGGCGTTCCGCAGCATCGAACGAATCTGTTGACCTTGCTTCGATCGGAAGTAAGAGGTGGCGAAGAAGACCACTGCAAGGACGGAAGCGAAGGCGACCAGGAATATGGGGATCAGAATTGTCACGGTTGTACCTAATTCACCTCGACCGTGTGCTGAAAAACGTTTGGCGACAACTCTACGCCGGCAGCCTTCAATCGCTCGCAAAACTTGGGGCGGACCCCAGTCGGCTTGAAACGGCCAATCACACGGCCATCGGAGGTCAGGCCGGTCCGCTCAAACACGAAAATGTCTTGGGTAGTGACTATGTCGCCTTCCATTCCCAAGCATTCGGTGATATAAGTAACTTTGCGCGACCCATCGTTCAGGCGCGAGATTTGCACGAAGAGGTCGATGGCCGACGACACCTGCTGCCGGATGGACCGAGTGGCAAGGTTGGAGTTCGCCATGCCGATCATGACCTCGAGCCGACTTATGGCATCGCGGGGGGCATTTGCGTGGATCGTGGTGAGTGAGCCGTCGTGGCCGGTATTCATGGCCTGGAGCATGTCCAAAGCTTCTTCGCCGCGGACCTCGCCGACCACAATGCGATCCGGACGCATGCGAAGGGCGTTGATGAGGAGGTGCCGCTGTACAACAGCCCCCTTTCCTTCGATATTGGCGGGCCGGGTCTCGAGCCGCGCCACGTGCGTCTGGCGGAGTTGAAGCTCGGCGGCGTCCTCGATCGTGACAATACGTTCCGTCGAAGGAATGAATCCCGAGAGCAGGTTGAGGAAAGTGGTTTTGCCGGCTCCGGTACCGCCGGAAATGATGATGTTCAGCCGGGCACGCACGCAGGCTTTGACCAATTCCAACATTCCTTCGGTGAGCGAAAGATTGCGCAGGAGATCGGCTGGCTGGAGTGGGTCGCCTCCAAAACGGCGGATGGAGAGTAGCGGACCGTCGACGGCAAGGGGCGGAATGACGGCGTTCACGCGCGAACCATCGGGAAGGCGGGCGTCCACCATCGGCGAAGACTCGTCAATGCGCCGACCAACCCGGGAAACTACCCGCTCGATGATGCGCATGAGATGGGCGTCGTCTTTGAATTCGATCGCGGTCCGCTCCAGTTTCCCGGCGCGTTCGACGTAGATAAGCCGCGGAGTGGTGACGAGGATGTCGGAAACGGTGCGGTCGCGTAGCAGGGGTTCGAGCGGGCCCAAGCCGAAAACTTCGTCCAGGACTTCTTCGATCAAGCGATCTTTCTCGGTGAGGCTGAGCGGCGTCCTTTCCTCGTTAACCAATTTGGCGACGGCAGGACGAACCTCCTGCCGAACGCGATCGCCGGGCGTTGCGTAGACCGCCTCCAGGTTAATACGATCCAGCAGTTTTCTATGAATCGAAAACTTGAGTTCTTGATATTGGGCCGACGAAGTCTCGCGGGCCGTCGCTTTCAAAGGATCGGCGAGGCGGCTATCGCCGCGGCTGAAGTCTGTGGCAAGCATGAGATGTTCTACCCGAAGAGGGCAAACCTCTTCTTAGCCTTAGCTGGCGGCAATCCGGCGATTTTCGATGCCAGCAAGCCGAAGTGTTGGGCGAGCCGAGTGTTGGAATTCAAAAGGTTGCCGCTCGAATATGATTGATACAAACCCATGTAATCGTTGGGAAGCGCTGCATAAAGCGATCGTCCGAGAATCTTTTCCAGTTCCTGCGTGCTGATGTCCATGAGCTTAGGCGTGCGGTTCAACACTAACTGAAGCTTGTCGCCCTGATCGAAGAGTCCATGAACGATCGACTTGAGGCCGTGGAGCGCGACGACTTCCAACGTGGACACGAGAAAGAGTTGATCGACCTCATCGAGTACCGCGGTGGCAATCGAGTTCAGACTGCGGCCAAGATCCAGCACGATCCAATCATGTTGTGTGCGCATGAACTGTAAGACCTGCTTGAGTTGGTTCTCGTCAGGGTGGTCCCAGCGGGAGTATGACGCCGGAGCGGGAATGACCGACAGATTTGGACGGTTTTCAACGATCAATGCTTTCCATAAGCTTTCGTCCAGCCGCGCGAGGTTCTTGACTGCGTCCAGAATGGAATAGGAGCTCGGTGTTTTCATCAGGAATCCGACCAAGCCGGAGGTCAGGTCGAGGTCGGCCAGCAGAACGCGTTTGCGTGTCTGGTTCTGTAGTTCCCAGGCAACGTGGCAAGCGAGAGTCGTGGCGCCACAGCCGCCCTTGGCCGAAAGAAAACCGATTACTTTTCCACGGCTCGGCACCCCAAGATCGGGCTCGTCCGAGCTGAGGATGCGTTCAAGGGCCGCGGGCAGACTGTCTTCGAGTGGCGGGTGGAGAAATTCGGTGACTCCGGCTCGCATTGCGGACAGTATCATCTTCGAGTCGGCGACTGAGTGCAACGCGATGACTTTGGTGCGAGGCGCGTGAATCTTTACCTGCCGCACGGCGACACTCAAGTCGGTCGGCACGGTGGTGAGATCGAGGAGAAGCACTTCCGGCTTCCATTTGCCAAGGTGCTCTAGCAGACTTGTCCAATCGGCGTCGTGTTGCTCAAAAGGAATCTGCTGCACCGACTCGCGCAAGGCGTCCACCGCTTCGCGGCGCAGGCTTTCGTCTTTGATGTTTAGGAGGACTTTGACGGAACTCATATTATTCTCTCGTTCGTTAAGGCTGGCCGTTGTGTTGCGTTTGACTTGAGGTGCTGGCTCCCGACGGCAGGCTGATGACTGGAGCGGCGGGCGCTTGCGCCGGCGAAGTTGTGCCGTTCGGCGACGTTACCAAATCCTCAATTGGCACAACGTCGCGTTTGATCAGAAGAGGTGTGTTCTGAGGTCCGGGTAAAGGTTGTTGCGGCGCGGAAGTTGGAGCGTCTTTCAGGAACTGGCGCGGGTATTCGAGCTCAGGTACTTTACCGCCGGCAGCAATGGGGCTGACCAACTCAGGCGTAACCATAATTAGCAATTCCGAGCTCGATTTGTTTGTGCTGCGGGATTGAAAGAGTTTTCCGAGGAGCGGCACGCTGGAGAGCCCCGGCATTTTAACTAATTGATCGGTGACTTGGTTGTTCAACAAACCGGCGATCACGAAGCTTTGGCCGTTCTCGAGTTCAATGTCGGTCTGCACGCGGCGTGTGTCTAGTCCTGGAACTGTGTAGCCGCTGATCGAAAGGCCGTTGGCGTAGTCGAGCGAACTCACTTCAGGGGTGACGGTCAAGCGGATCGTGCCACGCGGCGTAACCACTGGGAGAAAATTGAGGCGCACGCCGAACTCTTTGAACTGAATTGTGATTTGTCCCACGCCTGAGGCGCCACCTTGAATGGTGGGAAATGGAAATTCTCCGCCTGCCAGAAAGCTGGCTGGCTTGCCGCTCAAGGTGAGGAGATTCGGCTCGGCCAGAATCTGCAATACGTTGTGGCTGGCCAAGTCCTGCAACACAGCGCCAAGATTGATGTCTGGCCGAAAGTAGAAGATGTTGAGAAGGCTACTCAAGTTCCAGTTGACTTGATTCTGCGAGGTCGTGAATGTTGGAGGTTGGCCGAATTGTCCGGTCGAGGAGGTGCCAATCCCTCTTACACCGTCCATCGTGAAGAGGTTGAAGCCAAATTGGCTCGCGGCGGTTCGATCAATATCGGCAAAACGAACCTTTAGAAGGATCTGGGGTTCGGCAGCGGGAGTAGTAACGCGCAGAAGGTTGACCACTTTTCCCATTGTCGAGGCGATATTTAAAGCGCGCAGGGCGGAGGTCTCGTCGGCCACGGTGCCGTTCAGAAATACGGTGCCGTCCTGGGAATCGATCGTCACGTCCGAGCCGGCTTCCTTTAGGAGTTCGGCGCGGACGGTGTCTATTTTTGAAGTGTTAGCCACCACGTGAACGTCCAACATGCTGCGGCTGCCCTTAAGATCCCAGACGATCAGTGAAGTATCACCGACGGTTTTACCGTTAACTACGATTTCATTCGTGCTGATTGCGACGGCCTCGGCGATTTCGGCATTCGCGATCGAGATGCGACGAATGCCGACCGAGTGATCCAGTACTGTCGATCCATTCACAGAGACGGAGATGGCGGACTTGTTGACCGCGGCGTCAACCTTCATGCCCGTGCCAGCGAGGTCGGCGCCTGTCGCGTTGAATGCGAAAAAAAGGGGCAACAGCGAACAAATCAGTTTGGTAGTCATCTATTTCTTCCCTGCAGGAAGATCGAATGTTTCATCGGATTTCTTTACACCGCGAAACACTTCGATATGAGCCATCTCACGTTGTGGCACGACGGGCGGTCGCACGGGAGCCGGGAGCACCTTTAGCGGAGGTCGGAAGGACGGAATGTCCGAAACGCCGACGGGCAGGTGTCCTGGAACGCCAAAGAGTCCGGCTATCGAAGTGCCTGGCGGCGTTTCCGCGTGGTTGTCGAGCGGATTGCGCAAAACCAGTTGCACTTTCGTCTCGCTCATCGCGAGGTTCAGAATTTCTGCTTGCGCGGGTGTGACCAGAAGGTTGACAACCTGCGCCGTCTCCGGCTTGCCGTCGTTTGTTTTGTCGATCTTCTGACCGGCGGAAAGAACTGCAATGTTTTGTAGGATGGTGCGGCACAATGTTCCAAAGCGGGCCTGCTCCGCGTTGGGAGCGTTGCCTGCCATCAGGACATCGACACGCATTCCGGGCACGACAAAGCCCGCCAGTCCAACGACTTCGTTGACGCGCAGCGCGACCGCGCGCATCCCGACAGGAATTGTGGCCGCGAGCCCGGCGCCTGCTCCCTTAGGGGCCAGCCTCCCAAGGAGGAACGGCTCATTTTGATAGATGGTTGCTATCACGCCGCGGCCGACCACGTCTTGCCGAATTTTCAAAGCTTCCTCGGGGATGGGCGCACCCCAAGCCACTTCGTCCAAGTCGGAGTCCTGAATAAAGGCGCCGACTTGAATGTCGCGCTTGGCGACCACCAGGCGATTCGTCGCGACGGTGCGGCCCTGGCCCTGCGCCTGCACGCGGACGAGAATCAAGCGATAAAGAACGTAGCTCGTGAGGCTGGCCACCAGTAGAGCGAACAAGAGGACTGAAATCAAACGTCGGTTCATGGGAGTATCTTTCTAGGATTCGCGAACTAAAGCTACGGTTAGGCGAGGAAGGAACCGTCGCCGGGCGACCCGGTTATACACGGACGATTCCCTGGGCACGCCGTTAAGAGGCAGCGGTATTTGTGCTGCTTAAAGTGCTGCTAATGGTGCTCCAAAGTCCGCTGATTTGGGTCTTGATGCCGGTAAGCAGACCCACAGCAGCCAGGGCGATGAAAGCGAGTAAGAGGGAATACTCGACCATGTCTTGTCCCTCTTCTCCATACCAAAACGCTTGCAGTGTAGGGTTAATCATGTTGGTTTCTCCTTTCTAGAACTGAGTCTTTCAGTTGAGTTTGTGTCTGTTGTGCCAATTCCGAGATCGCTCGGGACTTCGGGGTAGAGAGTGTCCGGATGCCGGGTTTGAGACTCGCAGCCTCGAAAACCAAAACCTTGCCGTCATCAAAACGCATCGCCCAATCTGGCGATAACTTTAGGACGGCACATAAAGGGGCATCAGGTTTTAAAAGAATCATGTCGACGCCGAAACGTTGAAGTTGAGATTGCCAGTCATATTGAGCGGCCACAATGTGCTGGGTCGCGCTGACGATCGTCATGCCAAAGAAATCGCTGCGGCCATCCATGAACACGGGTTTCTTCGGATAAAAACGGTAAATCAAAAAGTCAGCCCATTGGTCGTAGGTGAAAATCCGCTTGGCCGCCGAACGTTCGACCAGCGCCATCGCTTGCACAGGAAACGATTCCGCTTTGAATTGAGGTTCGAAGCCCTGTGCTCCAGTGGCGAATAACCCGGCCATGAGGAGCGTAAATAGACCAGAAAGGAGATAGGCCCGCGGCGCACGCTCCATCGGCTTTAGTTCCTCGCAGATCTCAGAAATGGTTGTAAAGACGGCGCCGACGAAACGAATCGGCTGTAAGCGATTCAGCATCTCCTGTAACCAACAGGTCGTCAGTGGAGCTGCGACGATCATGAACAGTGGAATATTTCTGGCCGAAAGAAGCGCCATGTGGGTGAATGTCAGCGAGAGCAAAGCCGGAGTGATTCTGCCTGTCTGCAGGAACCAGAATGCCGCGGCCGCCACTGCCAGCATCATCAGCTCAAAGAAGATGGCGGCAGGATAGTGGAAGCTAATCGATTGATACTCCATGATGTTGTCGAGCAGCTTGCTGTCGGAGAGGAATTCGAAAACGTGTCGATGCAGGCGCCAGGTGTATGGATTTACTAAAGTGGCGGCGATGCACAGCGCAGTGCAAGCAAGCAGACGGCATACGCGGTGATACGCAACTGTGAAGCTGTCGCCCCGCAGCAAGGCCTCCAGGGCCTCTCCGCACGCCGTTGCCACCAGTAGAGCGATGCCAATAAGGAAGGCACCGTGCGTATTTACCCACAGCACCGTCAAAATGGGAAGGCCGGCAAATGCCACCTTAGAGCCACGCTGTAGCGCAGGCAAGAGGTGGAGAAAACACAATAAAAAGAGCCAAGAGAACAAGTGCGGCCGCGCCAGCCAGTGAATGGAGGAGCCACATAGGGCGAACGTCGTGACGGCAAAGCTGAGAATATCGTTGCCACAAGCTCGCAGCACAAGCTTGTAAAGCAGCACTGATATCGCCCCCAGCAGCAGCACGGTGACAAAGCCGACTCCCGCTAGACCCCAGCTACGGTGAATCAGGCCGAAGAGTAGATCCCAAGCCCATTCCCAAGCGAACCACGGCTGGCCGGGTTTTGTATAGGAGAAAAGATCCTGAGTTGGAACCGCGCGATGCTGAAGAACCCATTCTCCGGTTCGGATGTGCCAACCCGTGTCGCCATCGGCAAACAGGGTCTTGGTGCCCCCTAACTTCGCGAAAAGCAAGCCAGCGGGCAACAGAAACGCGATATCCGTGAGACAGGGCATCAGCCGCCAAGCCCAGCTCAGTGAAGGAGCGGTGAGCGTTTCGACGCTGGGAGTGGCGGACTGCATTCAATTGACTAATCGGTTGATGAAAAGGAAAAGTTTAGGTGGGACACTCTGTTGTGGGAATAAGCGCTGAGACGCATTGACCTAAAAGGCCTACGGTTACCTACAGAAGAAGGCGAGGAAAATGACCGCCGAGATGGCAATCAAAGCGCCATGTGGCAAGCCCACGGCACGCCGATCGTGAACGTCCAGGCTTGGATCTTTATGGAATGGCAGACGACAGTGGACCAGTTCGTTTGCAATTGTAGATACGTTCGCCAAGGTGAGATAGAACCTTCCCCGAGCGACGATCAGGCAGACGGACGCAACACCGCCCAAAATGGCGGTCGTTAGGAATAAACTGAGCCAAGTTTGAGGTCCGACAATCGCGCCGATTGCGGACATGAACTTAACATCGCCAGCCCCCATCGCCCGAATCAAATACAAAGGAACGTAGATGAGCAAAGCAAGGCCGCAGCCCGCAAGGGCCAACCTCAAGCCATCGCCCCGCAGGAATAGGGCGTTGAGGCCGATTCCAAAAATGACGCCGCTCGTGTTTAGCCAGTTTGGAATCCGGCGCGTACGCAGGTCGGCCCAACCGCCGATGAGGGCAACGAGCAGCAAGGTTATTTTGAGGAAGGGCGGCACTGCAGGGTATATCGGTGGGAGGAGAAATAAGGTTTACTGCTGATTTTGGTCGAACGTGAGGATGTCACCTACTTGAGTGCCCGTCGGTTCCAGAACGCCCGCTGGTAATTCGAGCACGGAATCGGCCGTCCAACAGACGGCGACGCGCCAGGGATACAATTCCTTGACGACTTTGCGAACGCGGTGCTGCTTATCGAGAAAGAGTACATCAATGGGCCATTTCATCCCCAGTGTGTGAACCGCCTCACAGGGCGCGATCCAAAGACCGTCGCCTGGCTGCAGCGACTCGGTTTCGAGCAGACCCCTACGCCGCTCGGCGCTTGTTCCGGCGATGCGGATGTGAGCGGCGATCGGGATTCCCCGCGTCGTATTCTGGGCTGTGTATTGGGGAATTTCGAACAAAATGCGCTCTCAAGAAACAGGCGCGGCGCTTATCCGCGCTTTGCGCCGTCTTAAGAGTCATCGGCACCGCTTCCCGCCGGCTTGAGCGGAGTTTATCCTGCTTCGGTCATCTTTCTTGGGTTGATCGCCTCACGGAATTCCTCTGGCGTAAGGTAGCCCAACTTTACGCAGGCCTCCTCGAGGCTTGAGCCGTCGTGATGCGCCATCTTAGCCAGTTTCGCGGCCTTGTCGTATCCAATAATTGGCGCCAACGCTGTCACTAGCATGAGGGAGTTTTCCACATAACGGTCAATCTGCGGACGATTGACTTCTATACCGACGGCGCAATGTTCCGTGAAGCTACGGCAAGAGTCGGCGAGCAGGCGCACGGAGTGCAAGAAGTTGTGAATGATGACTGGCTTAAAGACGTTTAGCTCGAAGTTGCCCTGAGATCCGGCGAAGCCGATCGCGGCGTCGTTGCCCATGACTTGAGTGGCAACCATAGTAATCGCCTCGCATTGTGTCGGATTCACTTTGCCCGGCATGATGGAAGAGCCTGGTTCATTCTCCGGGATTGTGAGTTCTCCCAGACCGCAGCGCGGGCCGGAGGCAAGCCAGCGCACATCGTTAGCGATTTTCATCAGCGATGCCGCTAAGGTCTTGAGCGCTCCGCTGGCGAAAACCAGCTCATCGTGCGCCGAAAGCGCTGCGAATTTATTCGGATGGGAGCGAAACGGCAATCCAGTAAACTCCGCGATCCTGGCGGCGGCGCGCACGGCAAATTCCGGGGGTGCATTGAGGCCGGTTCCTACCGCCGTGCCGCCAATAGCGAGATCCAAAACACCATCCAGAGCACTTTCCAGCCGCTCCAAGTCGCGGTCCAAAAGCGAAACCCAGCCTGAGAACTCCTGCCCCACAGTCAGAGGCGTGGCATCCTGCAGATGGGTGCGTCCAATCTTGACCACGTCCATGAAAGCTTTTGCTTTTTGGTCGAGCGTATCCCGCAACTTCTTCACAGCGGGGATTAATGTTGCGCGCACGGCACTCGCGGCGGCAATATGCATCGCTGCGGGAAAGGTGTCGTTGGAAGACTGCGACATGTTTACGTGATCGTTCGGATGAATGGGCTTCTTGCTGCCCATAACGCCTCCGGCCAATTCGATGGCTCGATTGGAGATGACCTCGTTTGCGTTCATGTTCGTCTGAGTCCCGCTGCCGGTCTGCCAGATTCGGAGAGGAAACTCAGCGTTCCATTTACCGGAGATGACTTCGTCGGCGGCTTTGACAATAAGGCTCGTCTTCTCCTGATCGAGCTTCCCCAAGTCGTAATTCACCAAGGCCGCACTTCGTTTGAGAATGCCAAACGCGCGGATCAATTCTGGGGGCATGCGGTCTTCGCCGATGTCGAAGTGATGAAGTGAGCGTTCTGTTTGCGCTCCCCAATAGCGGTCAGAAGCAACTTCGATGTTGCCCATGCTATCGGATTCGGTGCGATGTGTAACAGTCATTAATTCCTATTCTCCAACTTCGCGAGCGAAGAAATGTTGTGAGTAAAGGTCGAAAAACGCCGAATCACTTGGCGGTATCGGAATTTGTTGCGTTCTTCGATGGAAGAGGCGAGCAAGAGACCATTTGATCGTTTAGCGATTAATCGCCATTTGATCGAATTCTCAGCACCCTGACTGATGTACTAAGCGGTAAGTACGGGGTAGTCATAGGACTAGTGGCTTGTAACTGAACCTCACGAGCCCGAATGACGTTTCAAAATCAACCGTGCTAGGTAGTAAAATATACACGAGGGTGTTCGTCGGATTAGTTGTAGTGCGACCTGCTAGTTGAGTGATGTAGCTAATAGTTAGGTGGCAAGCTTCGTGATGCGATGCTAAAACAGATTGGGAAGTTCACTATTAGTGAGCGCATAGGACGCGGCACCTACAGCCGCGTTTATCGCGCCGTGGACCCCCAAGGCCGCGCTGTCGCCATTAAGGTAGCCACCACTCAGACCGAGCGTGAGCATCTCAGCGAGTTTCAGAGAGACTTGGTAGCCGCCGCTAGCGTGCTCCATCCCGATTTGGTGGCGGTGCACGATCTAGGCTTCGAAGACGATTTCCCGTACATTGTGATGGAACTCGTCGAGGGGCGGGACCTTGACAGGATTCTCAAGAGCGGCGGCAAATTGTCGCTGGCCGAGCGCATCCGCGTCATGCAGCAAGTAGGCTCGGCTCTTAAAAGCGCGCACGAACGCGGGGTTTTCCACCTGGACGTTCGGCCCTCGAAAATCATGCTGAGCGACGATGGCCAAGCGAAGTTGCTCGATCTTGGACTAGGTCGGCTTTCTTTCGACCCGGCACGCCTTACAGACCGTGGTTACCTAATTGGCTCGCCGTTTTACATGAGTCCAGAACGACTCGTTGCGATTGATACTGCCAACGAGCAGTGCGACATCTGGTCATTCGGCGTGACGCTCTTTGAATGGATCTCGGGCCGTCATCCTTTCTATGACGATGATGGCGATCGGATGATCGGCAACATCATGGATGCCGAGGTGCCGTGTTTGGCCGACGTACCGGAGCCGTTGAATCAAGTGATTCAGCGAGCGCTCACGAGGGACCAGGCGGAGCGCTACCGAAATTTCGGAGAGTTATTGGCAGATCTGACGCGTCTCGCCGGCGGGTTGCAGCGGGAGGAAGACGACGCGCTGATGGCGGAGGCGCTGAAGCAAACCGACCGTGGCCGCTGGCATGAAGCGCGGCGCATTGCGAGGAAACTCAGTGAGAGGGAGCCCGAGAAGAGCCCGTCCTCACAGATCTTCGGCCTTTCCGAACACGAGTCGGAAAAACCGAAGATTGCCGCGCGAAGGCAGACCACGTCTCGTCCAGCCCCTCCCGCAGCGATGCCTGCTGTGGCGGCGAGTGGAGCGGTCCCAGCGCTGGAAACGCCCGAACCAGCTCCTCCACCTATCGCCCCGTCGCCGACGTTGGAGAGTCAGGAACGATTCACGCCGCAAATACCTAACACGGCTATCGGCAACGGCCTGGGTATAAGCGAGAATGGGTCTTCGGCATTAGCGTACGTCCAACCCGAGCCTGAGCTGGACGAAAGCCAAGCTCAAGTGGCGGCGGCAATCGCGTCAGCGGCTGCCAGAGCGGCGGTAGCCGCTGACGCACCTGCGAGGGAACCCATAGTCGCGCCACCTGCTGTCGAACCGCCACGCCCAGTAGCGCCGACAGCCAACACCGCCGGGACTACATCTCCTAGACAAACCGTACGCATTCTGGAACTCGCTGCACCCAGCGGTCTGCCGTGGGCAAAGATAGGAGCGTTTTCCGCCGCAGCGCTCCTGGTCGCAGGCGCACTTTACTATTTTTTGGGCGCACCTTCAACAGCGCCCGATAGCACGATGGCCGCTAAGAAAGTGAGTCCATCCAAGCGAATAATCAGACCAGTCGATTCAAGTCAACAACCTGCAGCGGCCGCGCAAGTAAGCACAGGACCTACGACCGCCGCGCCTTCCAGTTTGGATGCGAATGATAAAACCGTTGCCGAAGTCGTTCTGCGCGCCGCCGATACCTCCACGCCTGATCGACGGGTTTTCGATCCGAAATCGCTAGCGCCGCCCAAACTACAAATACCGGTGCGCGCTGGATCAATGCTTAAGCTGGCACCCCCGTCTCTGGGCGGCGGGACCGCCAACGCAGCCGATTTGTCCGGTCTTCCTATGTTGACTAAGGCTTCCGTGCCGCCTCCACCGGTTGTTCCAGCTCCCCAAACTGGACCAACACCGGTTCCCCCTGCTCAAACTCCGCCAACTCAAATTTCTGACACCCAGCCGAAGACAAGCGCGCCAAAGACCGAGACAGCAGAGGTCACCGCCATACGTTTGGGCGGCGCGTTCACCCAACCAGTTCTCATCCATTCCGTTCAACCGGTTTATCCTCACGCCGCACTCGAGAGGAAGATGGAGGGGGTCGTACGCTTTCAGGCCACCATCGGGAAAGATGGGTCAGTCAAAGATCTGCACTTGTTGAGTGGAGATCCACTGCTCAATGTGGCTGCGAAACAGGCGGTTCTGCAATGGGTGTACCGCCCCGCGTCGTTGAATGGAGATCCTGTCGAAGTTACGCAGGCGATCGTGGTAAAGTTCAACCTCAGCCGCTAGTTTCCGCGTCTCGCCGTAGGGATCTTTCTATACTTGGAACGGAAGGTTCCCACTCTTGTCCTCCTCACCCGTCGATCTTTACGTTGAAAAAAACGAGGCTCGCTTTCTTGACGAGCTGTTGACGTTTTTGCGCATCCCGAGCGTCAGCACTCTTCCCGAGCACAAACAGGACGTAACCCGCGCCGCCCAGTTCGTGGCCGATGCGCTGAAGACTGCCGGCGTTGAGAATGTCGAAATCATCCCTACGACCAAGCACCCGCTTGTCTATGGCGATTGGCTGCATGCCCCGGGCAAGCCCACCGTGCTTTGCTACGGCCATTACGATGTGCAGCCACCCGATCCGCTTGAACTTTGGAAGTCGCCGCCGTTTGAGCCAGTGATCCGCGACGGCAACATTTACGCGCGAGGCTCGTGCGACGACAAAGGGCAGATGTACATGCACATTAAAGCCATCGAAGCTTTGAATCACGAATACAACGGAAAGCTTCCCCTCAACGTGAAGTTTCTTATCGAAGGCGAAGAGGAAATCGGCGGGGAGTCGATTTCAAAATACGTTCCGCAACATAAGGAAAAGCTCAAGGCTGACGTGGCGCTGGTCTCCGACACGGAACTGTTTGCCGATGGCTTGCCAACCTTGTGCATTGGCCTCCGCGGCTTGGTGTATTTAGAGGTGGAAGCGCGCGGTGCGGCCCGGGACTTGCATTCTGGAGTGTTTGGAGGTACGGCGCCCAACGCTGTCTTTGCCCTGATTGAACTGCTGGCCAAAGCGAAGGACGCCGATGGCCGCATCCAAATCCCGGGCATCTATGATGACGTTAAGGCTCCGGATGCCGCTGAAGTTGAGAGTTGGAAGCGGCTTCCATTTTCCGAAAAGGAGTTTCTTGAAACCGGCGTGGGCGCGAGCGCGTTAACGGGCGAGCCCGATCAGTCCGTGCTGGCCCGCATGTGGGCGCGCCCGACATTTGAGGTTCACGGCATTGCGGGCGGTTTTATCGGTGCCGGCGCGAAGACAGTGATTCCAGCTACGGCGACAGCCAAGGTGAGTTTCCGTTTGGTACCGGAACAAAAGTATGAAAAGGTACTACAACAGTTCCGCGACTGGGTCCGCGCCAACACCCCCAAAGGCGTTCAGATCGAAGTTCGCTTGTTGAGCGGCGGGCCCGCCATTCTCGTGAACCCTAACCATCCAGCCATCCAGGTTGCCGCTAAAGCATTCAGCGATAAGCTTCAAAGGCCGACTGTCTTCACGCGCAGCGGCGGGTCGATTCCGATCGTGGGTGAGTTTGCCAAGGAATTGGGCATCCCATCCGTTCTCATGGGCTTCGGCCTGCCGGATGACGGACTTCACTCGCCTAACGAGAAGTACCGGCTCAGTAACTACTATTCTGGTATACGAACGATTGCGCACTTTCTTGACGAGTACGCAAAAACCCGCTAAATCATTAGTAAAGCATTTTACAGTCAACAGTCGTTCGATAAGGGGTTTCTGGCAGAAGTGCGTATCTACGTTCTGCCGTCTTTGGGCAGTAAATGACAGTACCAACTCTCACCGAGCGGACCCTGCCGTCCGCCGAGGTAACGCCCGAGTGCTCGCCTCCCGAGGTGCAGGTCGTACGTTCGGCGGGTATTGTGTCTATCGCTGTAATGTTGAGCCGTCTCACGGGATTGGTGCGCGAAATCGTAATGGCCAATTTTTTTGGCGCAAGCTTCGCGCACGATTCGTTCCTGCTGGGTTTCCGCATTCCAAATCTGCCGCGTGATCTGTTCGCCGAGGGCGCTCTTTCCTCGGCATTTGTTCCCACATTCACGGTGTCGTTGGTAAGAGGCTCCAAACTCCAATCCGGCGAACTGGCGAATCTGGTTACTACGGCCATTGTCACGGTAG
>Ga0209698_10003685_pt1 | contig 16950 bp, 16 predicted proteins | sample LitLauG_LLR_2012_FD_187203 | JGI IMG/M metagenome (GOLD analysis project Ga0209698, IMG submission 187203) | Freshwater sediment microbial communities from Pennsylvania, USA - Little Laurel Run_MetaG_LLR_2012 (SPAdes) (version 2) | ecosystem: Environmental > Aquatic > Freshwater > Creek >...
TGAGGCCGTGGGCCTTGATGATCCGCCCGACCTCGAGCGTGGGGCGCTCGGCGGCGCTCACGGCTAGTCGACGATGTCGACGGTGGCGTTGACGCCGTCGCGGGCGCCGGCGGCGGCGACCAGCGAGCGGATCGCCTGCGCGGTGCGACCGCGTCGACCGATCACGCGACCCATGTCATCGGGGCCGACCTGCAGCGACAGGACCACCTTGCCCTGTCGCTCGCTCACCTCGACCGAGACGGCCGAGGGGTCGTCCGCGAGGGACGTGGCGATGAACTCGAGGGCGGCCTTGGCCGTGACAGCCTGGCTGGCGTCGGAGTCGGGGTAGGCGTCGTCGTCACCATCAATCGTGTTGATGTCGCCGTCGACGTAGTCGTCGTGAACGTCGCTCACTTCGCGGCCTTCGCCGCCTCGAAGGCGTCCAGCGCGCCGCTGGCCTTGAGCAACTTGGCCACGCGCTCGGTCGGCTGAGCACCTTGGCTCAACCACGCCACCGCGCGGTCGTTGTCGATCGAGATGATGGTCTCGGGCTCGGCGCCCGAGAGCCCGCGGGGTTGGTAGGTGCCCACGATCTCGAGGAAGGCACCCGAGCGGGCGCGCCGCGCGTCCGTCGCCACCACGCGATACGTCGGTTGCTTCTTCTTGCCCATCCGCACCAAACGAAGTTTCACAGCCACGTCGTAATTCCCTTCAGACCTTTTGTTCTTCAGTAATCAGAACTGGGCAATATACCCGAGCGCACTAGTTTAGCGCTGTTTGGGAGGGGTGACCCTCCCGCCCTTCTTCTTCTTGCCTTTGGCCCCACCGCCGGGCGCCTTGGCGGGCGTGGCGCTCTGCATGCCGCTGGCCAGCGCCTCGAAGCCCGCCGGCATGGCTTGGCCCCGCGCCGCGGCACCGCGCGCGGCCATCTGGGCCATCTTGCCCATGCCTCCCGGCAATTGGGGCATGGCGCCGCCCGCCATCTGCTTCATCGTCTTTCTCATCATCTCGAACTGCTTCAAGAGCTGATTCACCGCCGCCACGCTCGAGCCCGAGCCCTTGGCGATGCGCGAACGGCGAGAACCGTCGATCACGCGCGGGTCGCGACGTTCGCGCGGCGTCATCGAACGGATGATGGCCTCGATCTTGTTGAGCTCGCCGTCGTCGACGTTCTTGGCCGCGTCGCGCATGTCCTTGGTCATCCCCGGCATGAGGCGCATCAGGCCGCCGAGGGAGCCCATCTTGCGGATCTGGTTGAGCTGCGCCATGAAATCATCCAGCGTGAAGGCCCCGCTCATCATCTTCTGGGCCGATTCGGCCATGGCCTCGGGGTCCATGGTGCGCTCGGCCTGTTCGATCAGCGACATGATGTCGCCCATCCCCAGGATGCGCGAGGCCATCCGGTCCGGGTGGAAGAGGTCGAAATCGGCGAGCTTCTCGCCCGTGGAGGCGAAGACCACGGGACGGCCCACGACGCCGCGCGCCGACAACACCGCGCCGCCGCGCGCGTCGTAGTCCAGCTTGGTGACGATGATGCCGGTGAGTTCGAGCGAGTCGTGGAAGGCGCGCGCGGTGTGCACCGCGTCCTGTCCGGTCACCGCGTCGATCACCAAGAAGGTGTAGTGCGGCGAGGTCTCGGCGCTGATCGAGCGGACCTCGGCCATCAACGCCTCGTCGATGGCCAAGCGGCCCGCGGTGTCGATGATGACGACGTCGCGACCCAGGCGCTGCGCCTCGGCGACGCCGGCGCGCGCGACGGCGACCGGATCGGTCGTGTCGGAGTAGACCTCCACCCCGATCTGGGCGGCGAGCACCCGTAACTGCTCGACGGCCGCCGGGCGCTGGAGGTCGGTGCCGACCAGGTAGGGCTGGCGACCCTGCTGCTTGAACCACTGCGCCAGCTTGGCCGCGGTGGTCGTCTTGCCGGCGCCCTGCAGACCGGCGAGCAACACCACGGTCGGCGGCTTGGAGGCGTAGGTGACCTTGAGGGCGCTTCCGCCCAGGACCTCCACCAATTGGTCGTGCACGGCCTTGATGACGTGCTGGCCCGGCGTCAGGCTCTGGGCGACGTTCTCGCCGCGCACGCGCTCGCGCACCGCGTCGAGGAAGGCGCGCACCACCGAGAGCTCCACGTCGGCCTCGAGCAGCGCCGCGCGGACCTCGGCCAGCGCCTCCTCGAGGTCGGCGTCGCTCAAGCGACCGCGCGAACGCAGCGAGGTTCCGAGCCGTTCGAGGCGGCCGCTCAGGGAGTCGAACATGGCTTCGAGGCTACCCTTAGGCGCTCAGCAGCGAATCAACGAAGGCCACCGGCTCGAAGGCCAACAGGTCCTTGGCCCGCTCGCCCACCCCGACGAACTTGACCGGGATGCCGAGTTCGCGTTCGATGGCCACCACGATTCCCCCGCGGGCCGTGCCGTCGAGTTTGGTCAGGACGATCCCGGTCACGTCGGCGGCGGCCAGGAACTCCTGGGCCTGGGAGAGCGCGTTCTGGCCGGTCGTCGCGTCGAGCACCATGAAGGTCTCCACGACCTGTCCGGGCTCGCGGTCGGCCACCCGGCGGATCTTGGCGAGTTCGTCGAGCAGGTTCGTGTTGTTGGCGCGTCGTCCCGCGGTGTCGGCGAGCACCAGGTCGGCGTTGCGCGCGCGCGCGCGGCCGAGCGCGTCATGGATCACCGAACCGGGGTCGGCACCCTCGTCGGCACGGACGATGTCGGCCCCCGTGCGGTCGGCCCAGAGCTGGAGCTGGTCGCTGGCCGCGGCGCGAAAGGTGTCGCCCGCCGCCAGGACGACCGAACGACCGGCTTGGGTCTCGTGCCACGCCAATTTTCCGATGGTCGTCGTCTTGCCGACGCCGTTCACCCCCACGAAGAGCCAGACCGGCACGCGCCCCTCATCGGCGCTGGTGCGCACCGACCGGTCGCCGCTCAACGAGTTCAACAACGCCGTGCGGATCGCCTGGGCCACGCCCTCGGGAGCGCCGTTGGTGCGCAACTCCTCGAGCAGCGCGCTAGTGGTGGCGACGCCGACGTCCGAGCGCAGGAGCACCTCTTCGACCACGTCGAGTTGCTCCTGGGAGAGGGAACCGGCGCTGGTGATCGAGCGCACGCGGTCGAAGATCGAGCGCGAGGACGCGAGGCGCCGGTCCAGTCCGGGGCTGTCGTCGATCTCGGGGCGTGGAGCCACCTGCGTGACGAGCACGTCGGGCATCGCCTCTCGTTCGGGGGCGACCACAACCCGAGGGCGGCGCCGCGAGCGCACCGCCAGCGCGAGCGCCACCACGACCACCAGGGCCAGGACGATCCAGAGGACAATCACGCCGACACCTCCTCAGGTGACTTCTTGACTCGTTGCGAGACGACCTTCGACGAAGCGCCCGGCACCATGGTCACACCATAAAGCGCGTCGGCGGCCTCCATGGTGCGCTTCTGGTGCGTGACGATCAACAGCTGCGCCTCGTCGCGGAACTCGTCGACCAGACTGAGGAAGCGCTGCAGGTTGACGTCGTCGAGGGCGGCCTCCACCTCGTCCATCATGTAGAAGGGCGAGGGCCGCGAACGGAACACCGCGAACAAGAACGCCAGGGCGGCCATCGAGCGCTCCCCGCCCGACAGCAGGGAGATGCGCCGGACGTTGCGACCCATTGGACGCACCTCGATCTCCACCCCGGTGTTCAAGGGGTCGTCGGGCTCGGTGAGGATCAACCGACCCTGCCCGCCGGGGAACAGCATCGAGATCAACGTCGAGAAGTGTTCGTTGACGTCGGCCACGGCGAGCGAGAAGGTCTGCATGATCTCCTCGTCGAGGGCGCGCACGACCTCTTGGAGTTCGCGACGCGCGTGACGCACGTCGGCGACCTGCGCGTCGAGTTCCTGGTAGCGGTCCTCGAGGGCGGCGAGCTCCTCCAGGGCCAAGGGATTGATGGGTCCGAGCGAGGTGATACGCGCCTCGAGGTCGCCGACGTGACTCTCGAGGCTCACCCCCTCGGAGAGCGCGGGCGCGTCGACCGGCTCGAGTTCGTGGGGCTCGACACCGAGGTCGCGGCGGATGGCCTCGTGCAGGTTCTCGACCTTGACGGCCAGCTCGGCCAACTCGATCTGGCTGCGATGGGCTCGATCGGCGACCGCGGCGAGGCGTTCGTCGGCGCTACGGCGCTGGGTGCGCACCGCCTCGAGACGTTCCGCGCCCGCTCGCGACGCCTCGAGCTGTTCGCGGTAGGAGGAGTCCATCGCCTCCTGGGAGAGTCGGATGTCCTCGGCGGCGGTGGCGACGATCCTGGCGAGCCGGCTGAGCACCTGCAGGTCGAATTCGAGGGACTCGCGTCGCGACGCGGCCTCGGCGCGCTCGAGGGAACGGCCCTCGAGTCGGTTCTCGATCTCGGCGCGACGCTGTTCGATGAGGCGGCGTCGCTCCGAGAACTCGGCCTCGCGACGACCGAGCGCCGAGCCCGCCGCCTGGGCCGCCTGGCGCAATGCCTCGACCCGCGCGAGACTCTCGTTCGCCCGGGCCTGTCGCTCCGCCGCGTCAACGACCGCGCGTTCGAGCTCGGGCAGCGAGCGACGGACCACGTCGAGCTCGGCCTCGAGGACCTGGCGCTCGCCGCGCGCACCTTCGACATCGATGGTCAAGGCCGCCCGGCGCGATTCGGCCTCGGCCACCTGCTCGTGGAGGCGCACGATCTCGCGCTCACGGCGTTCTAGTTCAGACTCGGCCTTGGTCTTGGCCGCGGTGGCGAGGTTGAGCCGCTGGCGCGCTTCGGCCGCAGCCGCGGCGGCCGCCGCGGCGGCGCTGCGCGCGGGCCCGAGGGCCTCGGCGGCCTGATCGGCGGCTCGTTGAGCGTCCTCGACCGTGACACGGGTGACGAGCGAGCGACCCGAGGCGACGCGCCATCCCGAGGCGGCGAACCGGTCACCGTCGCGCGTCACCACCACGAGATCGGGGTGCGCGACGGCGACGTCGATGCCCGCCTGCCAGGTGTCGGCGACGAAGGCCCGCGAGAAGAGCGCGTCGAGGACGCGCGTCACGTGCGCGGGTGCCCCGCGCCGCGCCCGTACGAGCGAACCCACCGCGACGCAACCCTCGGGTGCGTCGACGGGGGCGATGCGATTCTCCGCGACGGGCAGGATCAGGCCGGCGCCTCCCTCTCGACGTAACGCCTCGAGGGCGGCTTGGGCCGAGTGGCGTCCGTCGACGATCATCGCACCCACCGAGGCTCCGGCCGCGGACTCTACGGCCCGCTCCCATCCCTCGTCGACCTCGATGAGGTCGAGGAACGTGCCGAGGACCCCCTCGAGTCCACCGATGATCGCCCGACCGCCAGCGCCCGAGAGCTCCTCGAGGGCTCGCGCCAAGGCTTCGGCGCGCGCCTGGGTGCGCGCAGCGGCGTCCGACGACGTCGCCAACGAGGCCTCGGCGTCCTCGCGCGCGCGCTCGGCGAGGTCGACCGTGGCGGTCGTCTCGTCGAGTCGAGCACTCGCCAACGCCAGAGTGGTGGCGGCCTCGTCGTGCGAGGTCTGGACCCGAGCCAATGACGAGGCGGCGGCCTCGCGCGCGGTCTCGACGGCCGCCAGACGCTCGTGACTGCGACGCTCGTGGTCGCTCGCCGCGGCCAGCGAGCGCTCCAGGAGGGCGGCACGCTCACTCGCCGTTCGCCAGGCGAGCTGGTCGCTCTCGAGCGAGACGCTTCCCCACTCGCGTTCGTGGGTGTCGCGGGCGTCAACAAAATTCGCCTCGGCGTCACGCAAGGCGTCGCGCAGCTCGCGCAGCGTCGCCTCGTCGGCTTCGACGAGTACGAGGTCCGCGGCCAACTTGGCGGCGTCGGCCTCGAGGGTGGCGATCACGTTCTCGTCGGCCGAGGCCACCAGCGCAGCGCGCAGCGATCGCTCGCGCTCGGCGATGACCGACAGGGTGCCGCGGGCGCGTTCGGCGAGACCCTGGAGCGTCCCCAGCGTCGAGGCCAGCATCTCCTCGCGACGCGAGGCCATCTCGGCGGCCGCCGTGGTGGCCTGGGCGTCGAGGGTCACGAGTTCATTGCGCAGTTCGCGTTCGAGCTCGGCCGAGGACCGGATCATCTCCTCGAGCTCGTGTTTGCGGCCGGCGAAGGCGTCCAGGCGCTGGTGGAAGAGCGACTGGCGCGCGACGCGCAGCTCGCGCTCGACGTCGGCGAAGGTGCGCGCGGAGACGGCTTGGCGCTCGAGTGGGCGCATCTGTCGACGGACCTCGCGCACGAGGTCGCCCAGCCGCTCGAGGTTCTCCTGGGTCGCGGCCAGACGGCGTTCGGCGCGCTCCTTGCGACGCCGGTGCTTCAAGACGCCGGCGGCTTCTTCGATGACCGCGCGGCGGTTCTCCGAGGAGGAGTTGAGGATGGAGTCGAGCTGACCCTGGCCGATGATCATGTGCTGTTGGCGTCCGACGCCCGAGTCGCTCAACAGCTCTTGGACGTCGAGCAGGCGACAGGTCGTGCCGTTGATGGCGTATTCGGAGTCACCGTTTCGAAACAGGGTGCGCGAGATCGTGACCTCGGCGCCGTCGATGCCGAGCTTGCCCGACGAGTTGTCCAGGGTGAGCGCCACCTCGGCGCGCCCCAGGGCGGCCTTGTGGGCGGTCCCGGCGAAGATGACGTCGTCCATCTTGGCGCTGCGCAGCGCGCGGGTGCTCTGGGCGCCCAGGACCCAGGTCACGGCGTCGACCACGTTGGACTTGCCCGAGCCGTTGGGACCGACCACGGCCGTCACGCCGGGTTCGAATTCGAGGATGGTGTTGTCGGCGAAGGACTTGAAGCCCTTCATGGTTAATCGCTTAAGAAACACGGGTAGACGCTAGCAACCTTCTTCGGGGGTCTCGGGCTCATCGCGGCGCCGGTGCCAACGGGGCTAACCCTGGCACTTGACGCAGAAATAGGTGGCGCGCTGGTGGAAGACGACCTTGGACACCGGTGTGCGGCACTGGTAACACGGCAGCCCCTCACGGGTGTGCACCTGCAGGAGGTTCTGATATGAGCCGGGTTCCCCGTCGGGATTGACGAACATCTCATCGGCCAGGGTGGTCCCGCCGTGCTTGATCGCCTCGGTGAGGACCTCGGGAATCGTGCGGTGCAGTCGGCGGATCTCGATGGTCGAGAGCGATTCGGACACCCGGTCGTACATCAGGCCGGCGGTGAAGAGGATCTCGTCGGCGTAGATGTTGCCGATGCCCGCCACGATGTCCTGGTCGGTGAGGAGGGTCTTCAAGGCGAGGGTGCGCGATCGCAGCACGGCCGCGAACCGGTCCCAGCCGACCTGGTCCTCGAAGGGGTCGATACCCAGGTGCGCCAGTTCGGGCACCTCACGTCGCACCCCGAGTCCGTCGCCACCGATCGAGAGGCGCGCGAACTTCGAGACCTCGACCTCCTCGCCCTCGGCGGGTGGCGTCGACACGTAGAGCTCGCCGAAGGTTCGCTGGTCCACGTAGCGCAGTTCCTCGCCCGAGGTGAAGGTGATCACCACGTGGGTGTGCTTGGCCTTGGGCTCCTTGGCGTTCTTGGCGTGCAGCACCTGACCGGTCATGCCCAGGTGGATCACCAGGTGATGGGCGTTGTCCAGGGCCACCACGATGTTCTTGCCGAGGCGCTCGACCGACTTGACCGTGCGGCCCTCGAGCTGGTCGCGGAAGTCCTTGGCGGTCTTGTGCCGGCGCACGGCGCGCCCGTCGGTCACGTGCACCAACTTGACCTTCTTGGCGACGATCTCGCGCGCGAGCGCGGCGCGGACCGTCTCGACCTCGGGCAGCTCAGGCATCGGACACTTCCTCCCACGCCGCGGCGGCGGCGTTGATCTCGGCGCGCTTCTTCGAGGGCCCCGACGCACTCGCCAGCGTGGACCCCACGCTCACCGTGGCCACGAAGGTCACGTCGTGCGAGGGCCCGGTGGCGACCACTTCGTAGTCGGGTGTCCCGAGGCCCCGGCCCTCGGCCCAACGCCGCAAGCGGGTCTTGGGGTCGAGGGTGTCGCTGAGGCTCGCCGCGACGATGGCCGACTCGAGGTGGTGCACGACGACACCGCGCGCCGCGTCGTAACCGGCCTCGAGATAGACGGCGGCGACGACCGCCTCGAAGGCGTCGGCCAGGAGCGAGGCGCGCTCGTGGCCCTTCTCCTTGACCACGCCGCGTCCGAGGCGCAGTACTGCTCCCAGGTCCAAGCGACGCGCCACGTCGGCGAGGGAGTCCTCGTTCACCACGCGACTGCGCAGGATCGAGGCCGCACCCTCGTTGAGCAGGGGGAAGCGACCCACGATGTAGTCCGCGACGGCGAGGTCCACCACGGCGTCACCGAGGAATTCCAGTCGTTCGTTCGATTCGCCCTCATGCTCGGCGACGTAGCTCGAGTGGGTCAGCGCCTGGCGCAGCATGGGAGAACCCGGTGCGAGTCCCAACTGGACCGCGAGGGCCGCGACATCAGGCACTCGGCCGAACCTCGCTAGGCCAGTTGCAATTTAGCGACGACGTAGTCGACCGCGTCACGGACCGAGCCGAGTCCCTCGAGGTCCTCGTCGTCGATGTGGAAGCCCTGGACCTGGGTGGCGAGCGACTCCTCGAGCGCCTCGACGAGTTCGATCAGCGCCAACGAGTCCGCGCCCATCACGTCGAAGGGGATGTCCTCGTCGATGTCGTCGGGGGTCACTTCGAGGATCTGCGCGAGTTGGTCACTGACGAGGGCGAGAATCGCGGCCCGGTCCAGTGACGAGGTACTGCCCACGTCTGAGGTCATGCCCACTCCTTTATCGAACGAGTCAAGAGTACCCATCCGTGGCGGCGCACGGGGGGACCATTAGCCCTGATCAGGTCGAATAGCGGTACGCATCTTGGCCACCACGCCGGCGGCGTCCATCTCGGCCGCCACGCGAAGGGCGTTCATGATGGCCGTCGCGTTGGACGCACCGTGGCTGATCACGCAGATGCCGTTGAGGCCCAGCAACATCGCGCCGCCCTGGTAGTCGGGGGTGAGGGTGGTCACCGTAGGCATCAGGTACTCGGCGAGGACCGTGCCGGCCGCGCGGGTCTCGTCGTTGGTGTCGATGGCCCGCAGCACCGCGTCAAAGACGAACTTGAGCGCGCCCTCGAGGGTCTTCAAGGCGACGTTGCCGGTGAAACCGTCGGTCACGATCACGTCGACCGGGGCGGGGATCAAGTCACGCCCTTCGACATTGCCGAAGAAGTTGACCCCCGCGTCGGCGCCGAGGAGTTCGTGGGTCTCCTTGACCAGGGGCGTCCCCTTGGTCGATTCCTCGCCGATGGAGAGCAGTCCCACGGTCGGTGAGGCGATGTCGAACCGGGCCGAGGCGAAGGCCGCGGCCAGCTTGGCGAACTGCACCAGCATCTCCGGGCTGCACTCGGCGTTGGCACCGGCGTCGACCATGGTCGACGGTGGACGTCCGACGTTGGGGATGGGGGTGGCGATACAGGGGCGCAGCACGCCCGGCAGACGGCCCATGCGCAACAATGCCGACGCCATGGTGGCCCCGGTGTTGCCCGCCGAGACGAAGGCCGAGGCCTTGCCGTCGCGCACCAGTTCGGCGGCGCGCACCAACGACGAGTCCTTCTTCTTACGCACCGAGGAACCCGGCTCGTCATCCATCTCGATCACTTCGCTGCAGGCGACGACCTCGAGGCCGAGGGGGTCACCCATGCGATCGGGCACGCCGACGAGGGTGACTCTCAGGCCCAACTCATCCACGGCGCGTCGGGCACCCTTGATGATCTCCTGGGGAGCGAAGTCACCACCCATCGCGTCAAGGGCGATGGGCAGGGTCAACTTACTTGACCTCGACCGCTACTCGTCCCTTGTACCAACCGCAGGTCGGACACACGATGTGCGGACGCTTGGCCGTGGCGCATTGGGGGCAGACGCTGCGCGAGGGGCGCGCCAGTTTCCAGTTCGCCGCGATGCGACTACGGGACTTGGCCTTGCTGGTTTTGCGCTTGGGGACTGGCATCGATCTTCACTTTCAACAGAACGGGGGGTCCCGTCACGCTTCGTTGGATTCGGCGGACGACTCATCCGCAAATCTAAGTCCGTCCAGTGTAGCCCAGCGCGGGTCGACGGGCGCCTCGCAGTCGCACGTGGCCTCGTTGCGGTCGATCCCACAGTACGGACACAGGCCGCGACAGTCCTCGCGACAGAGCGGCGCGAGGGGTAATTCCAGCAAAATCGCGTCGTGAACCAGTGGTGCGAGGTCGGCGACGTCATTCTCGATGAGGTAGGCGTCCTCGTCACCGGGTTCGCGGTGGTCCACGAACCGCTCATCGACCGTGACCGACGCGACCCCCAGGACGTCGACGGAACAGCGTCGACACACCCCGAACCACGGCGCCGCGACGCGACCCTTGACCCTCACTCCCCCGCTGAAGCTCTGCAGGACCACCGCGACGTCCACCAGGGCCTCGGGCGCCACGTCGGTCTCGGCGCGACCGCGAGGGGCGAACTCGTGCTCCGCGTCGAAGGGCGCCGAGAACACGACCTCGCTCGTCGACGGCACGTCGCGCATCAGTTGCGCCACGGGAACGAGGTACGAGGCGTCCATCCCTAGTGGGCGTCCTGGTCGAAGAAGAAGTCGCCCGACGCGGTGGGCTCGTTGTCGGGGCCGTAGTCCTCGACGGGCGCGGGAGCGTCGAGCAGGGCCCCGGGCAGGCTCTGGGAGCTCAGTCGCTCGCGGCCCGAGTGGGTGGTCTTGATCAAGCGTTCGAGCACGATCTCGAAGCCGGCGAGCTTGCCGTCAATGAAGTCCTCGGATTCGTTGATGATCTGGCGCGCCTTGGCCTGCGCCTCGGCGATGATCTGGTCGGCGCGCAAGCGCGACTGGCGCACGATCTCGGTCTTGTCGACCATGCGCGCGGCCTCGGCGCGGACCTGGTCCATCAACTGCATGGCCTTGATCTGCTCGGCCTCCATCAGCGCCTCGCGGTCGCGCAGCGCCCAGCGCGCCTCGCGGATCTCGTCGGGCACGTTGTGCACCGCCTGCTCGAGCAGGCCCAGCACTTCCTCGCGCGGGATCAGGGCCGAGGCCGACAGCGGCATCTGTTTGGCGTTCGTGATGATGTCGATCAGGTCGCGAAGGTCCTGTTCGATGTCGCGGCGCGCGTGGCGGCCCGCCTCGGGCTCGGTCTCGTAAGAGAATTCCTGCTCGAAGGGCTGGTTGGGGTCGAAATCGTCGTAACCGTCAAACACGCTCATGAGGCACCTCCGGGATACATTTTCGCCAGTCGCAGCGCGACCGGCGGTGGGACGAAGGCCGTGACGTCGCCCCCGAAACGAGCCACCTCGCGCAAGAGGCGCGAGGCGATGAATGAGTGGTCCGAACTCGAGGGGATGAAGAGGGTCTCGACCCCCGAGAGCGAACGGTTCATCTGGGCCATCTGCAATTCGTTCTCGAAGTCCGAGACGGCGCGCAGACCCTTGACGATGGCGGTGGCGTTGACGTCACGCGCCACGTTCACCAGCAGCGTCGAGATCGAGACGATGCGAACGCTGGGGATGTGCGCGCAACTCTCGGCGATCATCTCGCGGCGTTCCTCGAGGTCGAAGAGCGGTTCGGACTTCTGAGGATTGCGGATCGCCGCGACCACGACCTCGTCGAAGATCCGCGCCGCGCGCTCGACCACTTCGAGGTGTCCGTTATGGAAGGGATCGAATGATCCGGGGATGAGGCCGATGGTCACGAATCCCCCTCGTCAGGTTCCAACATCGTTACGAGCGTAGTGCCGTAGCGCTTGGTTTTCGTGACTTGCCACCCCTCGGGGGCATCCATGTGGCGATCGTTCTCCACCACCACCCGCCGCGCCGCCACCCCCTTGAGCAGTGACGCGAGGTCCAGGGGCCCGTAGGGCGGGTCGCAGAACACGAGGTCGAGGTCCGCCGGCGGGCTCCACACGGGCAGTGTCGCGCGCATGAACACCGCTTCGCCGTTGAGCTGCAGGGGCTCGTAATTGGTCTTGGCGGCCACCAGGCACGCGGCGTCGGAATCGAAGAAGTAGGCCTTGGCCGCGCCGCGCGACAGGGCCTCGATGCCCATCGCCCCCGATCCGCAGTACAGGTCGGCGACGACGAGATCGTTGAGCCCGCCGCGGCTCTCGAGCATCGAGAAGATGGCCTCGCGGGCGTAATCGGTGGTGGGCCGCACCGTGGTGGGCAGTTTGGCCTTGAGCGGTCGACCTCGGGCACTACCACCAATTACTCGCACGACTCAAGGGTAGGCGCTAGGGGCGCGGTCCCGGTACCTCGGCGTCGGGTGACGTCGATGGTCGGCCCTCAACTCGTCTGCGCCACCAGCGTCCAGCGGGTGTAACTCGTGTTGAGCGGTCGGTACGTGGCGCGAGGAATCGCCGTCAACGGATCGGGCCAGGCGCCCGCAACCAGTCGGATCCCCGTCGCGAGGTTGTTCGAAGCGACGAGGCCGGTGAGGGCCACCTGCTCCTCGGGCACGATCACGTTGTACCAGGTTCGTCCGGCGTCGGAAGTGACGTCGAGCGAGCTCGCCCCCCAGGCGAGGACCACGCGGGGCGAGACCATCGTCAGGTGCGAGACGAAGTAGCTCGACCCGCCGGCCCAGTCGGTGGCGAGGACCCAGCGCGCGACCCGCCACGTCCTCCCGTGATCCGTGGACTCGAGCGGACACTGCCCCGAATTGCGACCGTTCTGATAGATCCGCCAGCCCACGTCGCCGTAGAACGACGGACCGATCGTGGGACCGAATCCGGGCCGGGCCTGGGAGGCGCTGAGGACGCGCCCGGGCGCGAAGTTGCCGCAGTGCTGACCCTGACCGGTCCAGACCTCGCCGACGAGCGTTCGTGGGAAGTTCCCGATGAGCGTGGCCGCGAACGTCGCATCGCAGGGCACGAGGAGCGCGAGCGCGCACACCACCATCACCACGAGACGCCGTCGCAGCATCATCACCTCGCTCGACTAGTGAACGCTGCTCGCCACGATACCGCCCCCGGGCCGCTCACGAACGAAACAAGTACTCGGCCTCGTCGTCGTCCACGAAGAGCCGCAGTTCGTCCACGAGTTCCGCGTTCGAGCTCAGCGCGTCGCTCCTCACGAGAGCCAGGGCCACCTCGCGCGCCTCGTGCAGGATCTCCTCGTCGCGTCGCAGGCTAGCCAGGCGTAGATCGGACCGACCGCGCTGGCGCGCCCCGAGCAGGGTCCCCTCGCCGCGGATGTCCAGATCCACCTCGGCCAGGGCGAATCCGTCGTGGGAGGCGACCAGGGCCTGCAGTCGCTGGGCGCCCTCGTCACTGGGCGCCTCGCCCAGCAGGTAGCAGTAACTCTGCGCGTCACCGCGCCCGACGCGCCCGCGCAACTGGTGCAGTTGGGCGAGCCCGAATCGCCAGGCGTCCTCGATGATGATGACCGAGGCCTCGGCGACGTCGACGCCGACTTCGATCACCACCGTCGCCACGAGTACCTGGATCTCACCGGCGCGGAACTGCGCCATCACTTCGTCCTTCTCGGCGCCCTTCATCTGTCCGTGCAACAGTCCGACGCTCAGACCCTTGAGTTCGTTCGTCGCCAGGCGGGTACGCTCCGCCACGGCGCTGGTGGCCTCGACGCGGTCGGACTCCTCGACCAGGGGGCAGATGACGTACGCGCGTCGTCCGGCGGCCACCTCGTCACGGACCCGCTGCCACGCGGCCGCGGCCTCGAGCGGCGTCGCGGCCCACGTCGTCGTGATAGTGCGGCGGCCCGCGGGCATCTCGTCGAGCACGCTGCGGTCGAGGTCGCCGAAGATCACCATCGCTGCGGTGCGCGGGATGGGCGTGGCCGTCATCACCAGCAAGTCCGGGTCGAGGGCCTCCTCGGAATGCTCGCGGCCCTTGTCGCGCAACATCGCGCGCTGCTCCACGCCGAAGCGGTGCTGCTCGTCGATGATCACCGCGCCGAGGGACCTGAATCGCACGTCGTCGGTCAACAATGCGTGCGTGCCCACCACGATGTCCACCGCGCCGACCACGAGGCCCTCGAGGATCGACTGACGCTCCTTGCCCTTGATCCGCCCGGTGAGCAACTGCACCACCAGGTCGCGCTCGCCGCCGAGCACGGCGTCGTCGCGCACCCGCAGTCCCGCCAGGTCGGCCCGCAACGCCGCCAGGTGCTGCTCGGCGAGCACCTCGGTGGGGGCCATGAAGGCCCCCTGGCGCCCCCCATCGATCGACATCAGCAACGTGGCGAGGGCCACGACCGTCTTGCCCGAACCGACATCACCCTGGAGCAGCCGATGCATCGGCAGACCCGAGGACATGTCGCGTCCGATCTCACCGAGCACGCGTCGCTGCGCGGCGGTCAGGGCGAAACGGTGGGCGGCCAGGAATTGTCGAACCAGCGAAGAACCCGCGTGCGCCAGAGAACCCGGTGACACGTCGAGGTCGTGCTCGTCGAAGGGATGGCGAACTCCCGACGAGCTCTCCTCGAGGCGCCGGCGGCGAAGAGCCAGCAGCAACTGCAGACGCAAGAACTCGTCGAAGACCAGGCGCCGGCGCGCCGGGGGCACGTCGGCCATGTCCACGGGGAGGTGGATCCCCCAGTAGGCGGCGGTGCGATCGATGAGCGAATGGTCCCGTCGCAGGTCGGCGTCCAGGGGATCGAGCAGCGGTCCGGCGCGCTTCAAGGACTCCTCGATGAAGCCGCCCATCTCCCAACTCGTGACCCCCGCTTTGCCCGATGCCGGGTACAGCGCGACGATGCCGCCGACCCGGCTAGCGTCGCGCTCCTCGCCGGTGGCCCCGACGACGACGTCGACCACGGGATTGGTCATCTGGCGCGTACCGCGAAAATCGCTGACCTTGCCGAAGAAGATCGCCTGGACCCCTGCGACCAGTTGCGCCGCGCGCCAGGGCTGGTTGAAGAAGGCGATCTTCATCGACTCGCCGTGGTCGACGATGCTCACGTCGACCAGTGACTTGCCCTGGCGGGTGCGTCGCGACGACGAGGAAGTGACCTCACCGAACACCGCCGCCTCGTCGCCGACCATGAGGTCCGAGAGGTCCACCTGGCGCGTGCGGTCGATGTAGCGGCGCGGGTAGAGGGTCAGCAGGTCGAAGACGGTCTCGAGTCCCAACGACTCCAAGGCCACCGTACGTTTGGGTCCGATGTGGCGCAGCAGGCTGACCGAGATGTCGCCGAGCGCTCGAAGGCGGCGAGGCGCCGGTTCGCTCACCGGCGTTACTCGACTCCGAAGAGGTAGGGGTACAGGGGCTGGCCCCCGTGGTGCACCTCGACGCAGAGCTGCGGGAAGTGCTCGGTGACGAACTTGGTCACGGCGGCCGTCGCCTCCGACGAGGACCCCTCGCCCTCGATGACGGTCAACAACTCGTGCTCGTCCCTCACCAGGCGCGTCAGGAGTTGAGCGTTCACCTCGTCGACGCTGGTGGCGATCGCCAGCACTCCCCCCGCTCCCAGGCCGATCCAGTCGCCCGTCGTGACCATGCCGGCGTCGGTCTGCGTGTCGCGCACTGCGCGAGTCACCTCGCCGGCGACCACGTGCTGGGCCGATATCGTCATGGACTTCACGTTCTCCTCGATGCCGTCGTCCGGGTCGTAGCTCAGCAACGCGGCGAAGCCCTCGACGATCGAGTCAGTGGCCACTACGCGCACCTCGGCGTCCACCAACGAGTCCACCTGTTCGGCGACGGCGCGGATGTTGCGATTGTTGGGCAAGATGACGACGCGCGAGGAACCGGTCGCCCGCACCGCCTCGACGAGATCGGCGGTCGAGGGGTTCATCGATTGACCGCCCTTGACCAATTGACGCACACCGAGAGTCTGGAAGATCCGCCCGACGCCCTCGCCCACCACGACGGCCACGACGGCAGTGGTGGGTGCGGGGGTGGTGGGCACCTCGGGCAACACGTTCGCCTCGCGCACCCAACGCTCCTCGATCACCTGCTCCGAGAGGTCGGTCACGCGGATCTGGCGGGGCCGGCCGGCGTCCAGCGCCACTTCGATGGACGAACCCACGTCGTCGGAGTGGATATGGCAGTTGTAGAGGCCCTCGCCACCCACGATGACGATGGAGTCGCCCAGTGTCTCCCACGCCGCACGAAACGCTGGCATCTTGTCGTCGTCGGCGTCGAGCAGGAACATCACCTCGTACTTCAGTTCACTGATGTCGCCGACCGGCGCTTCGGGCAGCGCAGGAAGCGCGTTGAGGGTGTCGAGGTCCGGGGTCGGCGGCAGCGGGTCGCCGGACACGACGTGACAGAGCGCATCGAACCACAAGACGAGACCGGTGCCGCCGGAATCGACGACGCCGGCCTGCTTGAGCACCGCGAGCTGCTCGGGGGTGTGGGCGAGCGCCACGCGTGCGGCGTCGCGCGCGCCGTGCACCACGGTCTCGAGCGACGTGGAGTCCTGCGCACCTTCGGCGGCGGCCCGCGCGACTGAGAGGATCGTCCCCTCCACGGGTCGAGCGACCGCTTGACGAGCGAGGACGTCGGCGCGCACGAGACCGGCCGCCAGCTGCGTCGCGTCCACCGGGTCGTCGGAGAACCCCTGGATGAGGCCGCGCAACATCTGTGAGAGGATCACACCCGAATTACCGCGCGCGCCCATCAAGGAACCCTGGGCGATGGCCCGGCAGACCTCGGACATCGTGACCTCGCTACCCAGCGCGTTGACGTCGGCGACCACTGATTCGAGGGTCAGGGTCATATTGGTGCCGGTGTCACCGTCGGGGACCGGATAGACATTGAGTCGATTGATGACTTCACGCTGGGCGCGCAGCAGCCCGGCGTAAGTGGTCACGGCGCGGGTGAGGTCCGCAGCCGACAGGGTGGTGAGTGAGGTCATCGGTAGCGATGCTACAATGGTCATTCGGTTTGACGAGGCGCCGCAACGGGCGGTGCCTGCGAATAAGGAGAAGTTCACCATGGCATCAGTCTGCGAAATCTGCGGCAAGAAGCCGTCCTTCGGCATGAACGTCTCTCACTCGCACCGTCGCACCAAG
>Ga0209698_10003686_pt1 | contig 16945 bp, 19 predicted proteins | sample LitLauG_LLR_2012_FD_187203 | JGI IMG/M metagenome (GOLD analysis project Ga0209698, IMG submission 187203) | Freshwater sediment microbial communities from Pennsylvania, USA - Little Laurel Run_MetaG_LLR_2012 (SPAdes) (version 2) | ecosystem: Environmental > Aquatic > Freshwater > Creek >...
ATCCTAACATGTTCCGCTCAACGGCCCGGGCTTGCGCACAGACGGACGTATTAGATAGCTTGGAAGCATGACTGTAGAACAGAAAGCAGATCTGGACGCGGCTGTTTGGGTCGATTCCGGGCGTATGAGCGGTGCGCCGTGCTTTCGCAACACCCGGGTTCCGGTGCAGAGCCTCATTGACTTCCTGGAAGCCGGGGGGACTGTTGAGGCGTTTCTGACCTTATATCCCTCCATCACCCGTGAGCAAGTGATGACTGTGTTAGATGTTGCCAACCGCCAACTCATTGAATGCGCATCCTCATTGACGAGTGTGTAGACCCGAGGGTCAAGGCGCTGTTCGATAGCACGATGCCAAGACCGTTCACGAAATGGGTTGGGACCAGTTGCTGGATATCCCCCTGCTCCAACTCGCGGCGTCGCAATTTGATGTCCTCCTCACAATCTATCGAGGCATCGAGTTCCAACAAAACCTTGCCAAGTTGGGGATCGGTGTAATCGTGGTCGAGGTGCCGAAGAACCAGATGCGTTACTATCTCGCGGTTCAAAAGGAACTCAGCGCCGCGGTTGATGAGATTGGCCAGGGCCGGGTCACCCATGTCCGATTTGAGCCATAACAACCCAAATGGCCGTATCCCGGGCAACCCTTCACTCCCCAATCAAACTCAACTGCCGCGGGTCGTGCACCGGGACTTTGGGGGCGGGCGGCTTTTTCAAATCGTCGAATTGGGGGTCGAACTTGCGGATCAACAGGTTGAGCTTCATGGAGGTTTCCCAAATATCGAACAGGAGGTTACAGCGCGCGCAGTTGCCTTTGATCGCGCCCCGGCTGTCCACGCCGGGGTTGAAGCGTTTGTGTTTGGCGCAACGGCCTTCGAATTTGCGGGATCGGATCTTCAAGCTCGGCTCCAAAGCATACACAGTAGCAGGAAGCGCGGGCGTGGTATAACCGTTGCCATGACCGCAGATTCTGGAAAACACCGCGAAAGGTTGGCCTGTCCAAGAAGTAAGAAACACAGGCCAGGAGGCCCGTGCTACGGTGTGCTGTTGGCAGTTTGCGCCGCCGGCGCGCTTGCCGCCCAGGAAGGCGAACTCCGGTTTGGAAGTCTGGGCGATTTCCGGCTGGAATCGGGTGAGGCGATTCGCGATTGCCGGATCGGCTACCGCACCTATGGACGGCTGGATGCGTCGCAATCCAACGCGGTCCTGTTTCCGACCTGGTTCACCGGCACCAGCCAGCAATTGGCGGGGAACATCGGGAGCGGCAAGATCGTCGATAGCGGGCGGTACTATGTGATCGCTGTGGACGCCATCGGAGACGGCGTTTCGTCGTCGCCTTCGAACAGCACGGCGCAGCCGCGCCTGAAGTTTCCCAAGTTTTCGATCCGCGACATGGTGGAGTCACAATACCGGCTGGTCACCGAGGTCCTGCGCCTGAAGCACTTGCACGCGGTGCTGGGCATCTCGATGGGCGGGATGCAGACCTTTCAGTGGATAGTGGCCCACCCAGATTTCGTGGACCGCGCGGTGCCCATTGTGGGAAGTCCCAAGCTGACGCCTTACGATCTGTTGCTTTGGGAGGCGGAACTTCACGCCATCGAGGCCGATGCGAGTTGGAAGGGCGGCGATTACACCGCGCGGCCGGTGGCGGCGATGCGCACCGTGTCCGATATCCACAACCTGGCGCTTTCGACGCCGGCACACTATGTGGACGAGAACCGCGGGAAGGACTTTGCGGGCGTGCTGGCGGCGGCCGAGAAAGCCACGCTGGAGGGCATGGACACCAACGACTGGTACCGTCAGTTGCAGGCCATGATCGGGCATGATGTTTTCCGGCAGTTTGGCGGAGACATGGCGCGGGCGGCCCGCGCCGTCAAGGCCAAGGTGACGGTGGTGACTGCGTCCAAGGACCACATGGTGAACCCGCTGCCGGCGCTGGAGTTTGCACGGCAACTTCACGCAGCGACGCTGGAATTGGATGGCGATTGCGGGCACCTGAGCCCGGGATGCGAACTGCCCAAAGTGAGCGCGGCAGTGGCCAAAGCGTTGGAGTAGTGTTCGCCCACTGTAACCCCGATCCCCCGAAACCCGCTTCCCGACAGCGCGGCCCGACCAGGAGGGCCAGCCCCGCTCCGGGGTGTCGCGGTACAATCCGAATGAATGCCAGCGGCTCAACGCGTTGCCTGGGCAAAGTTCAGGGTTTTCGCCGTCACTACCGTGGCACTGCTGATCCTAGGCACCATCGCGTACCTGCTGACCGGCGGCACGCTGTTCGAGCCTAAGTCGACGTTGTACCTATACCTTCCGGACGCCACCGGGCTGATGGTCGGGCTGCCGGTACGAGTCAACGGGATTGGAGTGGGCAAGGTAACGTCGGTCGAGCTTTCGGGTTCCCGAGACCCCAACAAAACGGTGAAGGTGACGATGACCATCGAGCGGGACCGCTTGACCAGCATTGCGCCCGATTCGACGGCGCAGGTGGCCTCAGAGACAGCGGTGGGCGACAAGTACGTGGCGATCACCAAAGGCACGCGCCCGGAGCACGTCCAGCCGAACGAGGAAATCCAGTACAAGGGATCCCCAGAGTTGCTGAAAACCCTGGACATCGAGCAGTTTCAAAAACAGGTGGATGCCATTGGCGCCGTGATCCAGGACATCGAGCAAGGCAAGAGCCGGGTGGGGGAATTTGTAAAAGGCGACCAGGTTTACCGCACCTTGCTTCAGCGGGTCGATGAGATTGAGCGCGCCGTCAAGGCGGTGGCCAATACCCGCGACGCGGTGGGCCGCGAACTGTATACCGACCGCCTGTTCCAACAGATCCACACACCGCTGGCCGCGCTGGACGACCGGTTGGCGCAGTGGCAGGCGGGTCGAGGCAGTGCCGGTCAACTTCTGCGCTCGCCAGCCCAGTATGAAGAGGTGCGCGACCGTCTGAGCAAACTGCGCAACACGATCGCGGACCTGCGGAAGCAGCCGATGCTGAATTCGGAGCAGGCGTACATCGATTGGAACCGGCAGGTGGTGTCGCTGATTCAGCGGGTGGACGAGTTCAACGCGAGTCCCATGATGATCACTTCGGCGGTCTATGACAACCTGAATGGCGCGGCCAAGGAAATGCAGCGGGGAGCTAGGGAGTTTCGCGAGAATCCGAAGAAGTTTCTGAGGCTGAAGGTGTTCTGAGGGCTGCGCACAGTCTGTCGAGTTCCCGGATCGTCCCGGCTTGGAGTCTCGTACCGGACGGGCCTGGCTTTGGCCCGTCCCAAAGCCGACACAGGCCAGGAGGCCCCTGTACCTTACAATCGAATTTGCCCCCGTTCTCATTCGAAATAGTCGCCGAGTGCCCCCACACGCGCGCCCGCGCCGGATTGTTGCACACGCCGCATGGGACCATCGAGACCCCGGTATTCATGCCCGTCGGCACGCAAGCCACGGTCAAAGGGCTCACGCAGCAGGCTCTTGCCGAGGATCTCGGCGTTGCGATCCTGCTGGCCAACACCTACCACCTGTACCTGCGGCCAGGCCACGAGTTGATCCGCCAGTTGGGCGGTCTGCACCGCTTCATGTCGTGGCCGAACGCCATACTGACCGACTCCGGCGGCTTCCAGGTTTTCAGCCTGAGCGGGTTGCGGAAGGTCGACGAACACGGCGTGATCTTCCAGTCGCACCTGAACGGAGACCAGCATACGTTCACGCCGGAATCCACGGTCGATGTCCAACTGGCGTTCGGCAGCGACATCCTCATGGTGCTCGACGAATGCCCGGAATATCCGGTGAGCCACGAATACGCCCGCCAGAGCATGCATCGCACGGTCCGGTGGGCGCGGCAGGCCAACCAGCACTTCCGAAGCCGCGTAGCCGAAAGTCCGGGTTGTCACGCCCTGTTTCCCATTGTGCAGGGCTCAATGTTCCCCGACCTGCGGCGCGAGTGCGCCAGCGCGCTGCTCGATCTGGATTCCGACGGCTATGCCATTGGCGGCCTTTCGGTGGGGGAGCCGCGCCCGCTCAGCCTGGAGGCGGTGGAGGCCACCGAAGGGATCCTGCCGCGCTCGAAGCCGCGCTACGCCATGGGGGTGGGGATGCCGGCAGAACTAGCCGAGTATGTGGCGCGCGGCGTGGACATGATGGATTGCGTGCTGCCTTCGCGGAATGCGCGCAATGGCTACCTGTTCACCTCCGAGGGCCGCGTGATCATCAAGCACAACCGGTACAAGGACGACCCGCGCCCGCTCGATGAACGGTGCCGCTGCTATACTTGTTCCAGCTACTCCCGAGCTTACCTTCGCCATTTGTTCCAGTCTGGGGAGATTCTGTATGCCGTACTGGCGACGTGGCACAACCTGAGGCGGTACCTTGACATCATGCGTGAGATTAGGCACGCTATAATATCGGGTTCATTTCCAGAATACTTGAAGTGTGTGCGCCCGGCGTCCGAGGACGCCGGGTAGCCGATTTTGGTCCAAACGCGTGGTCTTAAACCTATTCCTTCAAACCGGGTCGCCTCTCGGATCGATGGCGCAGATGCTGCCCATCCTCCTCATCTTCGGAATCTTTTATTTTCTCCTCTTTCTTCCGATGCAGCGCCAGCGCAAGAATACTCAGAAAATGCTGGCGGGTCTCCAGAACGGCAACACCGTGGTAACCAGCGGGGGCATCGTCGGGACCATTATCGCCATAGAGAGCGACGATACGCTGGTCTTACGCGTGAAGCCGGACAATGTCAAAATCCAGGTGGCGCGCAGCTCAGTCTCGAGCCTGTTCACCGGGGAAAGCAAGAAGTAGTAATCTAATTTAAGCAGGCAGCAAATTCCATGAAGAAAAACCTAACGGCGCGGACCGTGGTCATCGTCGTAACGATTTTGCTCAGTGTCTTCCTCATCATCGATATCCCTAAATCGGGCGCCGACGTAGTGAAGAACCTCCAGAACAATATCCGGCTCGGGCTGGATCTCAAAGGCGGCACCCACCTGGTGATGCAAGTCCAGGTGCAGGACGCCGTAAAGGCCGATGCCGAACAGACGGCGGACCGGCTCAAGGAAGACCTCAAGAAGCAGAACATCGCATGGAACAGCATGGATGTGAACGAGGTGTCCCGGGTCGAGGATGCCGACAAGGTCTCCCTTTCGATCAAGGGCGTGCCCGCGACGCAGTCCAGCGCGTTCCGCAGCCTGGTGGCCGAGCGCTACCCGTCGTATGTGCTGACGGCGCAGAATTCCACCGACTACACGGCGCAGCTCAAGGCATCGGAACTGCTCGACCTGAAAAGCGACACGGTGAAGCGGGCGGTCGACACCATTGGCAATCGCATCGACCAGCTCGGCCTGGCCGAAAAATCCGTGCAGCCCTATGGCGGCGGCTCCACCTACCAGATTCTGATTCAGTTGCCGGGTGTGGACGATCCTGCCCGCGCCAAGGAACTGATCGGCACGGCGGCCGTTCTGGAGATCTGCGACGTGAAGGATGGTCCGTACTCCAGCCGCGACGCGGCTCTCGCCCAGCACGGCGGTGTTTTGCCACTTGGCACGAGGCTGGTGCGCGCCAAACCCCGCGGGACCAGCGAAGGCGAGCAGTGGTACCTGGTGAGCAAGAGCCCGGTGATCAGCGGCCGCGAAATGCGCAACGCGCGGCCTGGCCAGGACGACATGCGCAAGTGGGAGACCAGCTTCAACCTCTCGCCGGATGGCGGAAAGCGGTTTGGCAAGTACACGGAAGCCAACATCGGCAACAAACTGGCGGTGGTTCTGGACGGCCAGGCGGTCAGCGTAGCGACCATTCAGAGCAAGATTGAGGATTCGGGCCGCATTACCGGTTTGGGCAGCGAGGAGGAGTCGGTGGACCTGTCGCGATACCTGCGCTCCGGGTCTTTGCCGGCGAGGGTGACGCCCAACGAAGAGCGATCCATTGGCCCCTCATTAGGCAACGATTCGATTCACGAGGGTATCGTGGCCGGCGTGGCAGGGCTGGTGGCGGTGGTGGTGGTGATGCTGGTTTACTACAAGCGCAGCGGCGTGAATGCCGTTCTGGCGCTGGTTCTGAACACCATCATTCTGTTAGCGGCGGTGTCTTGGTTCCATGCCGTGTTGACTTTACCTGGCATCGCCGGCATCATCCTTACCATTGGTATGGCGGTGGATTCCAACGTACTGATTTTTGAGCGTATCAGGGAGGAGTTGCGGTCCGGCAAGTCGGTGGTAGCGGCGGTGGATACAGGTTTCAATAAGGCGTGGTGGACGATCGTCGACACCCACGTCACCACGGTGGTGTCTTGCGCCTTCCTGTTCTTGTTCGGCGAAGGGCCGGTTCGTGGATTTGCGGTGACCTTGGTGATCGGCTTGATCGCCAACGTCTTCACCGCCGTTTTCGTCTCCCGGACCATCTTCGACTACGAGTTGTCCGGGAGCCGGCAATTGCAGGAGTTGAGCATTTGAGCGGGCGATAGCGATATTTTCGTCCGTTCGGGAACAAATTCTAAAGGGCCGGTGTCCAACCTCTTGGCAAAAACCGGCACGGCAAGGTTCGATGCAATTATTTAAGAACACGAATTACGATTTTCTGGGCAAGAAGTGGCCGTTCATCATTGCCTCGCTGGTTCTGACAGCAGCCGGTTTTGCGAGTATCATTGTCCGTGGCGGCATCAAATACGGGATTGATTTCAAGGGCGGCGCCCTGATGACGGTTAAATTCGCCGATACTCCTCCGTTGGAGAAGATTCGCTCCGTGATACCGGGGGCGAGCGTCCAGAATTTCACCGACCCACAGACCAAGAACGAAGTCGAAATCGGGATCGAATTGCAGGAAGAGCGAGAGCTGAACCTGAGCCGCCAGAAGATGGAAACCGCACTGGCGACCACTTTTGGCCAGCCCAACAGCGGGAAACTGGATTTCAATAACGCCAGCCAGCAAGCGCTGATTGAGCGTTTGCGGGACCCTCTGGCGCGCAATGGGGTGGCGTCGAGCGAACCGCAACTCCAGAAATTGGCGGCCGATTTGCTGAATTTTCGCAACACGCCGCCCCGTTCCGGGTTGATTACCGATTTCGGACAATTATCCTCTGTACCCGGCGTGAACGCTGGTATACTGAACACTCTTAAACAGGAGTGCTATTTGTCGCCCTACACCGTAATCAAGACGGAAATGGTGGGCCCGAAGGTGGGGGCGGAGTTGCGCAACAAAGCGGTGCTGGCGACGTTGTACGCTTTGGCCGGCATGCTGGCGTACATCGCCTTCCGTTTCGAGTGGATCTACGGGCTGGGCGCGGTGATCGCGGTTTTCCATGACACGCTGATCACCATTGGACTGTTCTCTATCTTTAACGAAGCAATCGACATGACCGTCATCGCGGCCCTCCTCACGCTGGTGGGCTACTCGATGAACGACACCATCGTAATCTTCGACCGGATTAGGGAGAATTTGAAGATCACCCGGCGCGAGCCGCTGGAAGCGGTCATGAACAAGGCTGTCAATCAGACGCTCAGCCGGACCATCATGACGTCGGGGCTGACCTTCCTGACGATCATCGCGCTGTTCCTGTTTGGCGGTCCGGTCCTGCACCCATTTTCGTTCGCTTTGGTGTGCGGGGTCATTGTAGGCACCTATTCGTCGGTTTTTATTGCCAGCCCGATCGTACTTTTCTGGCATAATTACACAGATAAGCGAAAGAGACCGAGGGCGGCGTTATTGGCATCGGCCCAAGCACGGCCGGAGACGGCCGCAAGGAAGAGCCCGTCGAGGGCGGTTAAGTAAATCGGCGGCGGAGCGGGCACAAATTAGGCCTTTCCGCCGTCAATAAGGGAAAGGAAGGTTTATGTTCGAGCAAACATTCGTAGGTGGGAAGACGAAGAAAGGCTGGACGGTGCTCGTAGCCTTTATCGGCCAGATCATCTTTCTCACGGTCGCGGTCATCCTGCCGATGATTTACTTCGATGTACTCCCCAAGACCCAGTTGACCAGTTTCCTGGTGGCTCCTCCTCCACCTCCTCCTCCACCACCTCCTCCAGCGGCGCCGGCGCCCGTGAAAATCGTCAAGGTGATCCCGCGCCAGTTCGACGCCGGCAAACTGATGGCGCCGAAGAGCGTTCCCAAGGAAATCGCGCAGATTAAGGAAGAGGAACTTCCGCCCCCGTCGTCCGGAGCGTCCGGTGTGGTCGGCGGTGTCCCTGGTGGCGTGGCCGGTGGGACTCCCGGCGGCGTGCTGGGTGGGATTATCGGTTCGGTTCCGAGCGCGGCACCGCCGCCTCCGCCCCCGCCTCCGAAGAAAGAGGTGGTCACTCCCAAGCGCATCACCATCGGCGGCAACGTGCAGCAGGCCAAGTTGATCCGCCAACCTAAGCCCATCTATCCGCCGCTTGCCAAGCAGGCGCGCATTTCGGGTGTGGTGCACTTGGCCGCCGTCATCTCGAAAGACGGAACCATTCAAGATCTTAAAGCGATCGGCGGCCATCCGCTGCTGATCCCGGCCGCTCTGGAAGCGGTGAAACAGTGGGTGTACCAGCCGACCCTTCTCAACGGAGAGCCGGTCGAGGTCGTAACTCAGATCGACGTGAACTTTACGTTGAGCCAGTAGCAGTACCTGGCCCGTTCGCGCGGGCCGGCAAACAAAAATCAACTCGCAGGAGAGAAGAGAAAAGTATGCTTTTGCAATTGCAAATCTTGGCGTTTTATCTGCTTCAAGAAACCACCGTTAGCTGGGATCCGGCTTCGTTGTGGAAGCAGATGGGCCCGCTGGCCAAATTCGTAGTAGTGGGCTTGTTTATCATGTCGGCCTATTCCATCGGCGTCATGATCGACAGGCTCATGGCTTACAGCGCAGCCCGCAAACAATCGCGGCAGTTTGCCCCGGCCGTGGCCGGAGCCCTGCGCGAGGGCAAACTGGACGAAGCGGTGAAGATTGCCGACCGCTTCAAGAAGAGCCACCTGGCAAAGGTGGTTGTGGCCGGTCTGCAGGAATTCCAGGCGCACCAGATCAGCTCGGAGATTCCGGGTGAGGAGATCGAAGCGTCCAAACGCGCTCTGGAGCGCGCCGAAGCCATCGTTCACGCCGAACTAAAGCGCGGCGTCAGCGGCCTGGCAACCATCGGTTCCACCGCACCCTTCGTGGGTCTGTTCGGCACCGTGGTCGGCATCATCAACGCGTTCAAGGGGATTTCCAACGAGAAGTCCACTGGTCTGGGCGCCGTGGCCGGTGGTATTTCGGAAGCCCTGGTGACCACGGCCATCGGTCTGTTCGTAGCCATCCCCGCAGTCTGGATGTACAACTTCTTTACGGGCAAGATCGAAGCATTCGACGTGGAAATGGGCAACTCCAGTTCCGAGCTGATCGACTACTTCCTGAAGCGTTCACAGCGTGGCGCAGCCGCCCGCAAGTAGCTGGTAACTGGGATCCGGCGAGTTGACAACGAGGGGGAGTTCCAAAGGGAACTCCCCACTCCTGCCGAGGTCCACGGAGAAAAAACGATGAAACTGAAGAAGGCTCCCCCGGCCATAGCCGACATCAACGTCACTCCCATGGTGGACGTGATGCTCGTAATGCTCATCATCTTCATGGTCATCACGCCCATGTTGTCGAAGGGCGTCAGCGTGGATCTGGTGCAGACCAGAAACCCGATCGCCATGCAGGCCGCCGACAAGAGCGACGCGATCGTTTGCGCCGTAACGCGCGACGGAAAAACCTACCTGAACACCACCCAGATGCCTCCCGCGGACCTGCCGCAGAAGGTCAAAGACATGCTCTCGAGCCGGTTGGATAAGACAGTTTTTGTCAAAGCGGATGCGCGGGCAAAGTACGAGAAGGTCGTCGACGTGGTGGACAATTTGCGCGCGGCGGGTGTGGATCAGTTGGGTCTGCTGACGGAACAGATGCAGGAGCTGCAGCATCCGGCGGCGCCGGCCGCAAAGTAAAACCGGATTATTTAACAAACAAAAGGAGCAATCTTATGTCAATGGCAGTCGGCGCATCGGGCAGTACAAAATCCGATATCAACATGACGCCGATGATCGATGTGCTGCTGGTGCTGATCATCATCTTTATGGTGATCGTTCCACTGACTCCGAAAGGGCTTGAGGCGCTGGTTCCCCAGCCGCCACCTCCAAATCAAAAGCCCAACCAGTCGGATCAGCGCACCGTGGTCATCGTTATCGACAAAGACCACAGCATGATGATCAACAGCGAACCCGTAGTCGAAGCCCGTCTCCAAAGCCGTCTGGAAGAGATCTTCAAGACGCGCGCCGAGCGGGTGGTCTTCGTGAAAGGCGATCCAGGGCTGGAGTTCCGTTGGGTAGCCAAGGCCATCGATATCGCGCACGGTGCGGGGATCGACCGGGTGGGTTTGATGACCGCGAAAGTGGAGGCCGGGCAATAACATGCGCAAACTGACGTTGATGCTGGCGGCGGCCGCGTTGGCGGCACTGGGCACGGGTTGCAGCAAACTGCAATCGCGCGATCACCTCAACAAAGGCGTGCAGGCTTTCACGGCGGCGCAATATCCGGAGGCCGTCGAGCACTTCAAGATCGCCGTGGAATTGGACCCGAATTTTCCCACAGCGCGCCTCTACCTGGCCACGGCTTACATGCAGCAGTATATTCCCGGCGCGGAGTCGCCTGAGAATATGAAGATGGCCACGGAGGCCTACAATCAATTCCAGAAGGTGCTGGAGCAGGATCCGAAAAATACCGTCGCCATTGCTTCGATTGCGTCCCTGAATCTAAACCAGAAGAAGTGGGATGAAGCGCAGCAGTGGTATGAGAAGCTGACCGCCGTCGACCCGCAAAATGCCGATGCCTTCTACAGCCTCGGCTTCATCGCGTGGTCAAAGTGGTATCCGGCTTATGGAACTGCCCGCGCCAACTTGGGAATGAAACAGGAAGATCCGGGGCCGATCAAGGACAAGAAGGTCAAGGAAGAGCTGAAGGCCAAGTACGGACCCGTCATCGAAGCCGGCTTGCAGTCGCTCGACAAGGCCCTGCAGATCAACCCGGAATACGACGACGCCATGGCGTACGAGAACCTCCTGGTGCGCGAACGGGCCGACCTTGCCGACGATAAGACAGAATACGAAAAGCAGACCAAGATTGCCGACGATTGGGTGACGAAGGCCCTGGCCACCAAGAAGATCAAACTTGAAAAGAAGAGCAAGACCGGTGGCGGCATCGTGTCCGACACTCCGAAATAGACCAAATTCGGATCGCGCGCGTAAGCAAGCGGTGGCAGCATACACGGGGAGCAGGTTCGCAAGAGCCGGCTCCCCGAAGCTTTTTGGGGGCGTCGGAACCTGCCCACAAACTTCAGGCAGCCGCCGAGCCAGGGCGCCGTTTGTGCCAATCGGTCCTCGACTGAAACTCGCGCCCTACCGCCAGCAGGGTATTCTCCGAAAACGGCGCGCCTACCAATTGCAGCGCCACCGGCATGCCGTCGGCGAGGCCGCACGGCAGCACCAGCGCGGGAAGCCCCGCCAGGTTCCCGGCCGGGATGATGGCGCGGAAGCCCGGGTCCTTCGGCGCCGGCGCGCCTGCTCCTGCCCCGCGGTCCAGTGGTTGATCCACCTTCGACGCGGCGCCCGTCCGCGCCGGCGCCACCAGCACGTCCACCTCGGCGAACATCCGCGTGATGGCTTCCTGCATCAAGCGCCGCAACCGCATCGCCTTCAGGTAATCCTTGGCGGGCACCTCCAGGCTCGCTTTCAATCCGGCGATCTGGGCCGGATCGGCCAGTTCGTTGACCTTGCCGCTCGCAATCAACGGTTCGAAAATCGAGGCCTGCTCCGCCGCCAGAATCGTCGAAAGCGCGGCGCCATAGGGGAACTGCGGGAACTTCGTTTCCACCATTAGCACGCCCATGGCCTTGATCACGGCCAGGGCCGCGTCAAACGCCGGGCGCGCCGCGGGCTCGGCCCACTCCGCATAATCAGCCGGCGCATAGCCCATCCGCAGATCTTTCATCGGGCGGGCGTACTGCGGCGTGTAGTAGAAGCTTCTCCCCGCCGACCCGGAGTCTTTGGCATCCTTGCCCGCGATCGCTTGCAGGATCAGCCCGCAATCCTCCGCCGTGTGCGCGAACGGCCCGAGCTTATCGAGCGTCCAGGAAAGCGCCATGGCGCCGTGGCGGCTGACCAATCCGTAGGTCGGCCGCATCGCCGTCACCCCGCAGAAAGCGGCCGGCGTTACGATTGAACCCGAGGTCTCGGAGCCGATGGCGAACGGCACCAATCCCGCCGCCACCGCCGCCGCCGAACCGCTCGACGAACCTCCGGACCAGCGCGTGCGGTCCCAGGGGTTCAGGCCCGGCCCGGTCAGCGACGCCGAGGCCAGCCGGTAGCCACCGCCGCCCGCCAGTTCCACCATGGCCAGTTTGCCCGTCAGCACCGCGCCCACGCCGGACAACTTTTCGATCACCGTGGCGTTGTAATCGAACACCTGGCCGGCATAGGGTTTGGCGCCCCAGGTGGTCGGTTGCCCGGCGTAGCTAAGCAGGTCTTGGACGCCGTAAGGAATGCCTTGGAGCGGGCCGCGAAAGCGTTCGCGCTTGAGTTCTTTGTCGACCGCCTTGGCCGCGCGGATTGCCTCCTGATTGAGTGGAAGCGCCAGCGCATTGTACCGCGGACCGAGTTGCGCCAGGCGGTCGGCGAAAGCGCGGACGAGGTCCTCAGCTGTGAATTCCTTGGCTTTGAGGCGCGCGTTCAGCTCCGGAATCGTGGCGAAGAAGACGTCGATGCCGATTGCCGCCATGCTGCCGCCTCAAGCCTTGAATTGGAAAGCCGGCTCGGTGGCCATGGGGATCGATTCGGCCGCCAAGGCCGCGGCATTGGCTTTGTTCCGGTCGCGCGCGGCCTGCAACAGATCTTCGGGACCCGGCGGCGGTGCGGCGGGGGTTTGGGCCAGCGCCACTCCCGAGGTCAGAACCACCGCGAGTTTGCGTCGCGTGAGTTGCATAGTCATCGTCAGGCCGTTACTTATGCTCCAGAGCCTCGAGCGCCGCCTTCTCCATCACCACCCGCGGCGCTGTCTCTCCCGTCCAAATCTCGAATTGCCGCACGGCCTGCTCGATGAACATGTTGAGCCCCGGGACCACCGATTTGCCCTGCTCCTTCGCTTTCTTCACCAGCACCGTCTCCATAGGGTTGTACACCATGTCGAAGACCACGTCCGCCGGGATCCTGCCGTTGAAAAAGCATTCGTTCACGTGGGGATACATCCCCAGCGGTGTGGCGTGCACCACCGCATCGAACGTATGCGAATCCAGTTGCTCCTTCATGAGAGCTTCGGCGCCGCAGATCTTGGACAGGGCGCGCACCCGGTCGACGTTGCGGCCCACCAGAGAAATCTTGGCGCCGGCATCGGAGAGCGCGCAGGCCGCGCTCCGCGCCGCTCCGCCATTGCCCACAATCAGAATCGAGGATTTCGGAAGCCGGATCAACCGGCTCAGCGGCCCCGTCACGCCCGCGGCATCGGTGTTCGTCCCGCGCCACTTGCCGGCTTTCCGCCACACCGTGTTGACGGCGCCGATGCGCCGCGCCAGAGGGTCCACCACGTCCAGGTAGCGGAGGATTTTCTGCTTGTGCGGAATGGTCACGCTGAAGCCGGAGAGAGGCAACTTGGCGGCCATCGAGAAAAAGTCGCGGAGATAGGCCGGCGAAACCAGAAAGGGCAGGTACACGGCATCCACGCGCCGTGATTGAAAGGCCCGGTTGTGCACGGCCGGCGAAATCGAATGCCGCACCGGGTCGGCAATCACACCATAGATCTTGGCCGACTTGCCCAACTTCTCCACGCGGTACAGATGCCGGAGGTAGCGTGCGCTCACCTGGCCGGCCGCGGTGCCCTCGGCGAAAATTGGCGCAGCGTAGGTGAAGATGCCGCCGAATACCGGGGAAAGCACGCGCGTGGGGAACCCCAGCTCGCCCATCGCCAGCACCACCAGCCGCTGCTTGGGCAGTGCCTTGGCGGCCGCCAGCACGCGCACATTGTCCGAAGGCTTTCGCGCCGTCGTCACCACCTTGAACGCGTCGGCCGGCACGCGCATCACCCGATTCAGCACGGTGTCCATGGGCGGCGTGGCTTCGAAGTTGTGATACGAAACGATCACCTGGGTGCGCCCGCGGAGCAGGCTCAGCCGGTCTTGCGCCACCTCGGCGGTTTCGATCTCCACATCGATGGCGTGCGCGCCATTGCGCACCGCCAGGTCAAGCACCGCGAGTTGCTCTTCGATGCTGCCGTTGAACTTTCCGTGGTTCTGGTGGCGGCGGCATGTGGCCAGGATGATCGTGTCTGGAAACTGCTCCAGAAACTTCGGGATCGCCTCCGCGCCTTTCGCGGGCTGATCCAGAAAATCCAGACGAAACTCCAGGAAGATCTCTCCGGACTCGGCTTCCCGCTTGGCATGATCAAGCAGTGTTGGAACGTCCGGCAGGCCTAGGGCGATACATATGCGGGGGAGCGACCTCGTCTGCGCCATCTTCGCTTACGGAGTCTCTAGAATACCACGGCCTGTGGGGTAGGTTGCTACGTGGGCACGGTGGAAAACCGCGTGCCCCTGTCACTAAATGTGTGTACCAGTTCAGTACCTATAGTGGTCGGGCTTGTACGGGCCGTCCACGGAAACCCCCAGGTACTCGGCCTGTTTGGAGGTAAGGGTGGTGAGCTTGGCCCCGATCTTTTCCAGGTGCAGCCGCGCCACCTCTTCGTCCAACTTCTTGGGCAGAGTGTAAACCCCCACCTTGTAGGTGTCCTTGTTGGCCCAAAGGTCGAGCTGCGCCAGGGTCTGGTTGGAGAAGCTGTTACTCATCACGAAGCTGGGGTGGCCGGTGGCGCAGCCGAGGTTGACCAGGCGGCCTTCGGCCAGCACGAATATGCTGTTGCCGTTGGGAAATGTGTACATGTCCACCTGCGGCTTGATGTTGGTGCGGGTGGCGCCGGATGCGTTCAGCCGGTCCATCTGGATTTCGTTGTCGAAGTGGCCGATGTTGCACACGATGGCCTGGTCCTTCATCTGCCGCATGTGCTCCAGGGTGATGATGTCGCAGTTGCCAGTGCAGGTCACGTAGATATCGCCGCGGCCCAGCGTGTCTTCGATGGTGGTGACTTCGAAGCCTTCCATGGCGGCCTGCAAGGCGTTGATCGGGTCGATTTCGGTGACGATCACGCGCGCGCCCATGCCGCGCAGGGAGTGGGACGAGCCCTTGCCGACGTCGCCGTAGCCGAGGATGACCGCGACTTTGCCGGCCACCATGACGTCGGTGGCGCGCTTGATGCCATCGGCCAGCGATTCACGGCAGCCGTAGAGGTTGTCGAACTTGGACTTGGTCACGGAATCGTTGACATTGATAGCGGGGACCAGCAGCTTGCCGGCTTCCTGCATCTTGTAGAGGCGATGCACACCGGTGGTGGTTTCCTCGGAGACGCCGCGCCAATCTCTCGCGATGTCATGCCAGCGCTTCGGGTTTTCGGCATAGACCTTCTTGAGCAGATCCTTGATTATGTCTTCTTCGTGGCTGCTCGAGGGGGTGTGGACCCAGTTGCTGCCCTCTTCCAGTTCGTAGCCTTTGTGGATGAGCAGGGTGACATCGCCGCCGTCATCCACGACCAATTGCGGCCCGGTGCCGCCGGGATGGCTGAGGGCCTGGTAGGTGCACCACCAATAGTCTTCGAGCGACTCGCCTTTCCACGCGAAGACGGGCACGCTGGCGGCGGCGACGGCAGCCGCGGCGTGGTCCTGCGTGGAGAAGATGTTGCAGCTTGCCCAGCGCACGGAAGCGCCGAGATCCACCAGGGTTTCGATCAGCACCGCGGTCTGAATCGTCATGTGCAGCGAACCGGTGATGCGCACGCCGGCCAGCGGTTTGGCTGCGGCGTGTTTGCGGCGGATGGCCATCAGGCCCGGCATTTCGAATTCGGCGATGGAGATTTCCTTGCGCCCCCAATCGGCCAGTGAAAGGTCGGCCACCTTGAACTCGGCGGCGGTCTGATTCAGCGTTACGGTGCCCATATTCTTCTCCTCGTATCAATAAATCTTGATATATTGATATTAGACTAGTTCCGGCTATGGCGTCAATCCTAAAATCCCTGCGTCTGGCGGCTGATCCGAACCGCCTGCGTGTGCTCCTGCTGCTGGAGCAGGAAGAACTCTCGGTGGCCGAACTGCAGGAGATCCTCGCCAAAGGTCAGAGCCAGATTTCGACGCACCTGGCGCAGCTCAAGCAGGCCGGGCTGGTGGACGACCGGCGCATGGGCAAGAACGCCTTTTACCGTTTGAAGGCGCCGGCGGAGTTGATGCAGTTGCTGCGGCAGGCGGCGCACGAGATCCCCGAAGCCGTGGAAGACCAGGAAACGCTGCGGCTCGCCTTGCGCAAGCGCCGGGACAAGATGCGGCGCTATTTCGACGAACTGGCCGGCCGCTTCGGCAGGCAGTATGTGCCGGGCCGGAGTTGGAAGGGCATCGCCGAGGCGCTATTGAAGCTGATGCCGCCGATGGTGATCGCCGACCTGGGCGCCGGCGAGGGGACGATCTCGCAGTTGATGGCGCAGCGGGCCAGCAAAGTGATCGCCATCGACAATTCGGAGAAGATGGTGGAGTTCGGCGCGGAACTGGCGCGCACGCACGGGATCGCCAACCTGGAGTACCGGCTGGGCGATCTGGAAGACGTGCCCATCCGCACGGGAACGGTGGACCTGGCTTTCTTGAGCCAGGCGCTGCATCATGCCGTGCACCCGGAGAAGGCGATAGGCGAGGCATGGCGGATTCTGAAAAAGGGCGGGCGGATCGCCATCCTGGATTTGAACCGGCACCACTTCGAAGAAGCGCGCGAGCTGTACGCCGACTTGTGGCTGGGCTTTACGGAACTGGAGATTGAGCGCTATCTCAAGAGCGCCGGGTTCAAGAAGGTGGAGACGGCGGTCGTGTATAAGGAGCAGGAGGCCCCGTACTTTGAGACGGTGCTGGCGACGGGAGAGAAATAGGGG
>Ga0209698_10003687_pt1 | contig 16943 bp, 16 predicted proteins | sample LitLauG_LLR_2012_FD_187203 | JGI IMG/M metagenome (GOLD analysis project Ga0209698, IMG submission 187203) | Freshwater sediment microbial communities from Pennsylvania, USA - Little Laurel Run_MetaG_LLR_2012 (SPAdes) (version 2) | ecosystem: Environmental > Aquatic > Freshwater > Creek >...
GTCCTCCACGGTGCGCTGGCACCGCGGACGCTGCCTGTCCTACGGCGACGGGGTCGCGTTCTGGGCGCTCGCTGAGGCGGTCCGCGGCCGCCTCGGCCTGACCGAGGGCGACAGCGCCGACCAGGTCGGCGTGCACCTCGAGCAGGGGCTGCGGACCTTCGTGCCAGACATGGGCGAGCGTGACTGGTTGCGCCCTCGCCTGGCTGCGCTCATCGGCGTCACGGGCGCCCCGACCTACGCCAGAGAGGACTTGTTCGGCGCGTGGGCAACCTTTCTCGAGAGGGTAGGCGATGGCGCGCCCGTCGTCCTGGTCGTCGACGACGCGCAGTACGCCGACGACGGGCTCCTCGACTTCCTGGACTACCTAATGGCTGCCGCCCGGGAGGGCATCTTCGTTCTTGCCCTGGCCCGCCCCGAGCTCCTGGAGCGTCGGCGTGACCTGGGGGGTCGCCGCGCTACCGTCATCCGGCTGGAGCCGCTCGCGGACTCCAGCATGGAGATGTTGGTTGACGGGCTGGTTCAAGGGATGCCCGCAGCCACCCGGGCGGCGCTGGTCGCGCGTGCAGACGGAGTGCCGCTGTTCGCCGTGGAGACCGTCCGCGCCCTCATCGACCGTGACGCGGTCGTGCCGCGCGATGGCCGGTACGTGGCGGCCGACGACGTCGACGTCGACCTCGAGGCGATCGGTGCGCCGGCGTCGCTTCAGGCGTTGGTGGCCGCCCGACTGGATGCGCTGACCCATGACGAGCGTCGCGTTGTTGCCGGGGCCTCGGTACTCGGTGCCTCGTTCACTGCTGACGGGCTGGTGGCGCTCGGCGAGGACGAGGGAGCGCTGGGCGGGGTGTTGGAGGCCCTGCAGCGCAAGGAGATCGTCGCGCTGCAGACCGACCGGTTCTCTGCTGAACGTGGCCAGTACCGGTTCGTCCAGGGCGTTGTCCGACAGGTCGCCTACGGCACCCAGTCCCGGCGCGACCGCAAGGCACGCCACCTAGCCGCCGCGGACTACCTCGCCGCTCAGCCAGACTCCGGCGACGACCTAGCGGTCGTCATCGCGCAGCACCTCCTCGATGCTGCCGAGGCCACGCCGGGCGACGCCGACAGCGCCGACGTCGTGGAGCGGGCCCGCGGCCAACTGGAGCGCGCAGCAGCCCGCGCCGCTCGCGTGGGCAGCCCCGCGGAGGCCAAGAGGCTCTACGAGTCGGCGCTGCGCCAAGTCCGCGACGGCGCGGAGCAGGCACGGCTGCACCTGTCCGCTGCCCAAGCTGCCTGGGAGGCCGGCGAACTTGCGAGTGCCGTCTCCCACGCTGAGAGCGCAACCCGGGGCTTTGACGTGCTCGGGCGCCCGGCAGACGCGGGTTTGGCGGCCGGCGTCCACGCGCTCGCACTCAGTGACCAGCTGGACAACGCAGGCGCCATAGCCGTGGCCGAGCCACGCTGGCAGGAGCTGACAGCGGCGCGGCTGCCGGACTCGGAGCCGGCGCTGCTGAAGCTGGGCAGCGCCTTGTCGGTGGCGCACAGGCTGCGTGGGGAGACGGACAGGATCGCGGAGTACCAGGACCAGGTGATCCTGCTCGCTGAAGCGGTCGGCGACCCCGACGCGCTCGCCCAAGCGCAGAACGGGCTCGGGATCGTCTTCATGGCCCGAGGAGCGCCCCTCACCGGAATCGGGCAGTTCGAGCTGTCGGCAGCTACGGCACGGCACTACGGGCTGAGCAGCCGCCTGGCGAACGCATTGAACAACCTGACGGCGTTCCAGGTGAGCCGCGACCTCAGTGCAGCCCTCGAGTCCGGGCGGGAGGGTCGTGAAGTGGCCCGCCGGTCGGGCGTTGCGGCGATCATCGACTACACGGCGTCGAACTACTTGGTCGCCTTGTGGACCGCGGGCCGAATCGACGAAAGCCGGGCCTTGCTCGCCGAGGCTCGGGACGACGTGACCGACCCCGCCATACGGATCATGTTCACCACCGTGGAGGCCTGGCTGGCAGAGGCCTACGGACAGCCGCTGCCCGACCCTCCTCCCGAGGAGGCCATGGACTCAGAGAACGCGCTGGCCTGGCGCGGTGCCTTGGACGTCGCGCATGCTGCTCGGGCGCGGGACGTAGCCGCCGTCTCCCGCATCGCGTCGCGTACGTTGAGCCACCTGCTGGCCGCCGCCGGCATCGAGGACGACTTCTTCGTGATCTGGCCGACCCTGGTGGCTGCGACGCTGGCGGTGGGAGACGAGAATCTCGCCCGCCAGTTGCTGGAGCCCGTGGAGTCTGCCGCCGCGTACCGGGTCGCTCCCGGCGTAGCGGCCCAGCACCGCCGGCTGCGTGCTCTGATCGCGGCTGCGCGCGGTGACGACCCGTCGGGCGTCGAGGCTGACTTCCGGGCTGCCATCGCGGCACTGGAGGCGTTCGGCGCCCGGGCGGCGTGGGCTCAAACCCAGGCCGAGCTCGGGGAGTGGCTCGTGGGCCAAGGACGTGGCGGCGAGGCTGCCGCGCCGCTCGAGCAGGCGCGAGCGTGCTACATCCAGCTGGGCGCCCGTGGGTGGCTCGCGGGTCTGAACCGGGCAGTGGACGACAGCGTCCTGCCGCGGGGGTAAGCCCGGCAGGACGCCCCAGTGGCCCGCTAGAACAGCCGCAGCGTGGGGTCGTCGCGACCGGACAGGGCCGCGTAGTCGACCACCACGCAGGTGATGCCCCGGTCCTCGGCGAGGGTGCGCGCCTGCGGGCGCACCTCCTGGGCGGCCAGCACGCCGCGCACCGGGGCCAGGGTGGAGTCCCTGTTGAGCAGCTCGAGGTAGCGGGTCAGCTGCTCCACGCCGTCGATCTCCGCGCGCCGCTTCACCTCCACCGCCACGGCCGCTCCGGTGGCGTCGCGGCACAGCAGGTCCACCGGGCCGATCGGCGTGGGGTACTCGCGGCGGACCAGGCGCCACCCCTGCCCGAACGTGCCCAGGTGCACCGCAAGCAGCTCCTGCAGGTGGGCCTCCACCCCGTCCTTGGTCAGGCCCGGGTCCGGCCCCAGCTCATGGCTGGCGTCGAGGAGGACCTCGAAGATCTGCACCAGGAGCTGCTCGCCCGCCTTGTTGGTCACCGTCCACGTCGTGACCGGCCCCTGCGGCCCGGCGTCCGGGTCCGGGTCCGCGGCGCGCTCGACCAGCGTGCAGGGCGGGCTCATCCAGTTCAGCGGCTTGTACGCGCGGTCGTCGGCGTGCACCGACACCGAGCCGTCGGCCTTGACCAGCAGGAGGCGGACCGCCGGCGGCAGGTGGGCGGTCAGCCGGCCGAGGTAGTCCACCGAGCACCGAGCAATGACCAGCCGCACCGGCGCAGCGTAGCCGTCGGCGCGGCCAACCCCGCGCGCGGCCGAGTCCCCGCGCCCTCGGCTCGCGGGCGCGCCGCGGTGCTAGTAGCTGCCGACCACCTGGACGGTGAGCGGCACCGGCCCCTCGTCGCACCGCTCGGCGACGCCTGCGCTGAACGCGGCGAACGCGGGCAGCCCGGTCAGCGCCGCGTCGTCGTCGTCGAACTGCGCGAGGTGGACGAAGCTGACCCCATCGGGGAGCCGGACCGCGGTGTAGCGCACGCCGGGCGGCGCAGCCGCGGCAAGCCCGGCGAAGACCGCCTCGATGAGGCGGGTGTTCTCGTCGGCGGCATCGGGACGGGTGCGGTAGCGGACCAGCGTGGCGCGTGGCATGGCTCCTCCTGCGGTGAGGGTGCGGGGCGGTGGGGGCACGGCGTAGCGGACGGGCTCAGGCCAGCGCGCGCACCGCGTTGTTGCGGGGCTGATGGGTCAGCTCCGCCAGCCCGAGCGCCTCCAGCAGGGGCGGCAGGTACATGCCGAAGCGGCCGCGGTACCCCTTGCGCAGGCCGTACCAGCCGCCGACCGGGTTGTCCTCGGCCCGGGCCCACGCCTCGACCGTCCCCGCCACCGCCGGCTTCTGCTCGTCGGCCGCGCCGAGGTCCACCCAGTCGCCCTGCGCCAGCAGCCAGGCGTGCAGGTCCTCCACGGCGCGCAGGTGGTAGCGCAGCGTCGTCGAGCCGACCTGGCAGACCAGCGCGGGCGGGTCGGCGGCCGGGTCGGCGTACATCGTGTAGTGGGAGGAGCCCGGCGCGGTGGCCAGCTCCCACGGGTCCTCGCGTGTGCCGGCAGCCATTACTGCGCCTCCCTGTCCGGTCCGGACGCGTCGGCCCCCACGGCCGCCGCGGTGAAGTGCGGGAGCAGGCCCTGCCAGCCTGCCGCGTTGCGGGCGCGCGCCGTCGCGGACGAGGACCCCAGCTGGTCGAAGCCTGTGTGCACGATGGCGACCAGGGTCTGGGACGCTCCCAGCGGGTCAAAGCGGACCTCGACGTCCGTCGCCTGGCTGGCGGGCTGGCCCAGGTGCCAGCGGTAGCCCAGGCGGTGCGGTGGCTCCCACACGGTGACCTCCCCCCACAGGTGCTCGCTGCCGTCGGGGACGCGCTCGTAGATGCGACCGCCCACCCCCGCCTCCAGGACCACGGTGGCCTCCGCGCTGCCGCTGACGGTGTGGTCGGCGGGCCACCACGCCGCGATCCGAGCCGTCCACACCTGGAAGGCGTGCGCGGGCGGGCATGCCACCGGGAAGGTCAGCCTCAGCGGTTCGCTCACGACGGGTCCGCCACGGTGTTCTCCGCCAGCAGCCGGAACCGGGCGGCAGCCTGGCCCCAGACGTCCTGCAGGTAGGCCTGGACATCGCCCAGCCCGTCCGCCTGCAGCCGGTAGATCCGGCGGGTGCCCTCAGCGTGCTCGCTGACCAGGCCGGCGTCCTTGAGCACCCGCAGGTGCCGCGACACCGCCGGTCGGCTGACCGGCAGCTGGGCGGCCAGCTCGTGGACGGGCCGCTGTCCCCCGGCCAGCAGCCGCAGGATCTCCCGGCGGGTGGGGTCGGCGAGGGCGTCGAACGCATCCCCGCGGGAGCTGGCGGCTCGGGCCGGGGCGGCCATCTCGACCCCTTTCGTAACGGTCTGCTTACGGTAACGAAGGAGTTACTGAAGCGCAACGCCCGGCGCTGACTGCCGAGGTGACAGCATCAGCGCGTGGACTCCTTCGACGCACGGTTTACCGACAGCCCGACGGGCGTGCACTGGGCGGAGGCGGCCACCACGGCCGGCCTCGGCGCTGGGGTGTACTCGCTACGGGCAGGCGCGGAGGACGATCAGGGCCCGCACCTCGAGGACGAGGTGTACGTCGTGCTGGCCGGCGCCGCCCGTTTCGCCGCCCATCCGGGTGCGGGTCAGCCGGGCACCGGGTGGGAGCGCGAGGTGGGGCCGGGGGCGACGCTCGTCGTGCCTGCCGGCTGGCACCACGGTTTCACCGCGATCACCGCGGACGTGACCGCGGTCGCCGTCTACGCCCCGGCGGGCGTGGACGCCCCGACGCCCTGACCCGTCGGTCGTGGGCCGGGGGGCTACGGCAGGCTGGGTTCTGCGAGCAGGACGCCGTCCGCGGGGGTCCGGAGCGGGTCCGCGCGGGACTCGCCCAGCCGGACCACGACGATCCCCACGAGGACGGTCATGCCGCCCAGGGCCTGCACGGCGGCCGGTCGCTGGCCGAGCAGCGCCCAGGCGAACAGCACGGCGAACAGGACCTCGGTCAGCCCGACAAAGCCTGCGGTCGTGGCGCCCAGCCGGCGGGTCCCGGCGATCCCCAGGCTGTAGGCGACCACCGCGGCGACCACCGACAGCCCGAGGACCGGCACGACCCAGCTCACCGACGCCCCGTGCAGCACGACGGTGGAGGCCCCGACGTGCAGCGGCATCACACCCAGCACGCCGGCGAGCAGCAGGGCGAGCGCCCCGGTCGTCATGCCGGCCCAGGCGCTGGCGAGGGGAGGCACGTCGGTGTGGGCGCGGGAGGAGACCACGAAGTACACCGCCAGGCCGACGGCGGCGAGCAGCCCCCACACGACACCGACCACGCTGATCGAGGTGGCTCGCCACACCTGCAGGACCAGGACCAGGCCGACCACCGACACCGCGATACCGACGCCGGTCACCGGCGACGGCCGGTGGCCACGCACCGCCCAGGCCCAGCCGACGATCATCAGCGTCCCCGAGTACTCCAGGAGCAAGGCGATGCCCACCGGCAGGTGCTGCAGGGCCTGGAAGAAGGCCAGCTGGCAGGCGGCCACGGCCACCGCGCCGAACACCAGGACGCTCCAGCGCTCCGACCACAGGTCCGACCACCGGCCCCGCAGCTGCAGCAGTGCCAGGGGGGTCAGCACGAGGGCGGCGACGCCGACCCGGGTCGTGACGGTGGCCCCGGGGGACCACCCGGCGCTCATCAGCGACGAGGCGAACGACCCGGAGGTGCTGAAGGTCGCAGCGGAGCCCAGGGCCAGGGCCAGCCCGATCCCTACCTGCCGCCGCGTCACGATGCGCCCCCGTGCCTGTCATAGGCAAAATGTCAGTCGGTCATTACGATGTCTAGGGTAGGTGGCCACACTGACAGGAGTCAACTTGCTTTTCACGCATGACACCGAGGTGGCGCTGGCCGGTGCCGCCGCGCTGGTGAACACCAGCCCGACGAGCGGCACCGGCGGCGTGGAGGGGCTCCCCGACCTCGACGCGTTGGATGCGTTCGTGACCGCATGGGCCTGGACCGGCTCACGCAGCCGCACACCCGGCGAGCTCGCGCAGGTGCAGGCGTTGCGGCCCCGCCTGCGCGCGCTGTGGACAGCAGAGGAGGCGCAGGCCGCGCAGGACGTCAACCAGCTGCTCGCGCAGGCCCACGCGCTGCCGCAGCTGGTCACCCATGGCGGGTGGGGCTACCACCTGCACGCGACGACTCCGGCCACCCCGCTGGCGGAGCGGATGGCCGTCGAGGCGGCGATGGCCGTGGTGGACGTCATCCGGGCCGGGCAGCTGGACCGGCTGCGCGTGTGCGCGGCGCCGGGGTGTGGCAACGTCCTGGTCGACCTGTCGAAGAACCGCTCCCGGCGGTTCTGCGACGACGGCTGCGGCAACCGGGCCAACGTGGCCGCCTACCGAGCCCGACGTCGGGCCGAGGTGGGGCCGTGACGTCTGCGGGGCGGCGCCGACCGGGGTGCGACGGCTAGGTTTCCACCATGCCGCGCGCTCTGGTGACGGGTACGTCGTCCGGCCTGGGGGCCGGCGTCGCCGGCCGGCTGGTCGAGCTGGGCTGGGACGTCATCGGCACGATGCGCCGGGCACCGGCACCCGGCGCTGTGCCGTGGGAGGTCGCGCTCGCCGACGTCACGGTCGAGGACGACGTCGTCGCGCTGGGTCAGCGGGTGGCAGCTCGGGCGGGCGGGCTCGACGCCCTGGTGAACAACGCCGGTACCGCGACCATCGGACCGTTCGAGGAGATGACGTCCGCCGAGCTGCGGGCCCAGCTGGAGGTCAACCTCGTCGCGCCGATGGCGCTGGTGCGGGCCTGCCTGCCCGCGCTGCGCGCCGCGCGGGGCGTGGTGGTCCAGGTCTCCAGCGTCTCCGGTCAGAACGGCTCGGCCCTGTTCGGTGCCTACAACGCGTCGAAGTGGGGGCTGGAGGGTGCCAGCGAGGCGCTCGCTGAGGAGGTCGCGCCCGACGGTGTCCGGGTGGTCATCGTCGAGCCCGGCCCGTTCCGCACGGCGATCTCCTCGACCGGACCCCATGTCGCCGCCAAGGGTCGCCAGGACCGCTACACCGCCGTCTGGCGGGAGGTGGACGACTGGCTGGCCTGGCACGCCGCGTCCAGCCCGGACGCCAGCGAGTGCGTGGAGGCCATCGTCGCCGCCGCCACCCGCGCCGACGTCCCGTTCCGGATCCCCGTCGGCGACGGCGTCGCGGAGGCGGTGCGTGAGCACGCGCAGGCGGTCAGCGAGCAGACCGTGGCAGCTGAGCAGCTGCTCGGCCCGCTGAAGGCTGGCGGGTAGCCGCCCCCGCCTAGAGGAACCGTCGCCCGCCGTGCAGCACCTCCACCGCGGTGACCAGGGCGCGGGTGGTACGTGGGGACCGCGAGAACGACGTCAGTGCCACCGGTAGCGCGACCCACTGGGAGGTCACCGCCTTGGCCCGCGAGAACTCCCGCAGGCCGTCCTCCCCGTGGATCCGGCCGAACCCGGACTCACCCGACCCGCCGAATGGCAGGCTGGGGACGAACGCGAACGCCAACGCGGCGTTCACCGACGTCATCCCCGATCGCATGCGTCGCGCGAGCGCCACCCCGTTCGCCTTGCCGAACACTGCGCCGCCCAGCGCGTAGGGGGAGGCGTTGGCGCGGTCGACACCCTCCTCGCCGTCACGCACCCGGGCGACGGTCAGCGTCGGACCGAAGGTCTCCTCGGTCACCGCGGGGGCGTCCTCCGGCACGTCGGTGAGCACGACGGGGTCCACGTAGCGGCCGTGCACGGCGTCGGCGCCGCCGACGACGGCGTGGGCCCCGCGGTCCAGCGCGTCCCGAACGTGACGGTCGATGACGTCGAGCTGGGCCGGCAGCGTCGCCGGACCGTAGTCCGCGTCGTCGTCGGACCCCGGTCGCAGGTCACGCACCTTCGCGACGAGCCTGGCCAGGAACTCCTCGTAGACCGGGGCCGCGACGTACACCCGCTCGATGCCGACGCACGTCTGGCCCGCGTTGGACAGCCCGCCCCACGCGGCCGCGTCGGCCGCGGCGTCGAGGTCGGCGTCGACGTCGACGACCATGGCGTCCTTGCCCCCGCACTCCATCAGCACTGGCGTCAGGCTCTGCGCGCAGCTGGCCATCACCGCCCGTCCCGTGCGGGCCGACCCGGTGAAGGCGATCTTGTCCACGCCGGCCTGGCACAGCGCCTCCCCGGTGCTGGCCGGGCCGGTCACCAGCGCAAGCACCGGCTGCTCACCCACCACCTCGGCGAACACGTCCACCAACCAGGCGCCGGTCGCCGGGGTCAGCTCGGAGGGCTTGAACACCACCGCGTTGCCGGCCGCGAGGGCGTAGGCGATGGAGCCCAGCGGGGTGAGCACCGGGTAGTTCCACGGACCGATCACCCCGATGACGCCGAGCGGCTGGTACTCCAGCCAGGCCCGTTGGTTCATGCTGAGCACCCCTGGGCGCACCGCGCGACGGCCCAGCACGCTCGCGGCGTGGCGGGCGGACCAGTCGATGTGCTCGATCGCGGCCACGATCTCCAGCACCGCGTCGCCGTGCGGCTTGCCCGTCTCCCGGTGCACGACGTCGGCCAGCTCGTCGAGGCGTCGCGCGACCAGGCGCTTCCAGGCCAGCAGTCGCGCCCGTCGTTGCGTCGGGTCCAGGTCGGCCCACCACCGCGCGGCCAGCCGCGCCCGGTCGACCCGCTCGGCGACGACGGCGGGGCCGTCGACCGGCCAGCGGCCCGTGATGAGGCCCGTGGCGGGGTCTCGGGTGGTGAACTGCTCCGCCGCTGCGTGGGTGGTCGTCATGGGGGCTCCCGTCGTCACCCCCATCCTGGCGGCGCGCGCCCCTCGCCGCAGCCCCCGGGCGCGCCGGGCGGACGGGGGGCACCGGGTAGCGTCACGGTGGCGGGCCACCGGTGGCCCGGCCGCAGGAGGGGAGCAGGTCGTGGCACGCACCGTGCACCGGGTGGGCGTGGTCGGTCTGGGCACGATGGGGGCGGGGATCGCGGAGGTCTGCGCGCGCAGCGGCCTCGACGTGGTCGGCGTGGAGGCCGACGACGCGGGGGTGGCCCGTGGTCGGGCCCACCTGGAGGCCTCGACCGCCCGGGCGGTGCGCCGGGGCAAGCTCAGCGAGGACCAACGGGCGCAGCTGTTGGGCCGGGTCCGGCTGACGACCGACCTCGCCGACCTGGCCGACGCCGACCTGGTGGTCGAGGCGGTGCCCGAGCGCATGGAGCTCAAGCGGGCCACCTTCGCCGCGATCGACGCGGTCGTGGCACCCGACGCCATCCTGGCGACGAACACCTCCTCCCTCTCGGTGACCGAGATCTCGGTGGCGACGAGCCGCCCAGGCCGGGTCGTGGGGATGCACTTCTTCAACCCCGCACCGGTGCAAAACCTCGTGGAGGTCATCGCCACGGTGGTGACCGAGGCGGGCGTCCTGGCTGACGCCCAGGCGCTGGTCGAGAGGCTGGGCAAGGTCCCGGTGACCGTGGAGGACCGGGCCGGGTTCATCGCCAACGCCTTGCTGTTCGGCTACCTCAACCACGCGGTGGCCATGCTCGACACGCGCTACGCCTCCCGTGAGGACATCGACGACGCGATGCGCCTGGGCTGCGGCTACCCCATGGGGCCGCTAGCGCTGCTGGACCTCATCGGCCTGGACACCGCCTACGAGATCCTCGACTCGATGTACCGCCAGGGCCGCGACCGCCTCCACGCGCCGCACCCGCTGCTCAAGCACATGACGACCGCTGGGCTGCTGGGGCGCAAGTCCGGTCGAGGCTTCTACACCTACGAGGCCGCCAACTCCCCGGTGGTGGTCCCCGACGATGCTGCGCCGGCACCCACCCGCCCCGACGCCGCGGTCACGGTGCGGGCGGTCGGGGTGGTCGGCTCGGGCACGATGGCCTGCGGGATCGCTGAGGTGCTGACCCGCGCCGGGTACCCGGTCACTCTGGTCGCGCGCAGCGACGAGCGGGCCCAGGGCGCCCGTGACGCCGTCAGTCGCTCCCTGGGCAAGGGTGTCGAGCGGGGCAAGATCGCGGCGGTGGACCGCGACGAGGCTTTGGGCCGCCTGGAGGTGTCCTCGTCGCTGGCCGACCTGGCCGGTGCCGACCTGGTCGTCGAGGCGGTCGTGGAGGACCTCGGCGTCAAGCGGGACCTCTTCGCTGCACTGGACACGCTGCTGGCCCCGGGGGCCATCCTGGCCACGACGACGTCCAGCCTGCCGGTCGTGGACCTGGCGGCGGCCACCTCTCGACCAGGGCAGGTTGTCGGCCTGCACTTCTTCAACCCCGCGCCGGTGATGCGGCTGGTGGAGGTCGTCTCCACGATCTCCACCAGCGCCGCCACGCTCGCCGCCGCCGCCGCCGTCTGCGCCGCCGCCGGCAAGCACGTGGTGCGCTGCACCGACCGGGCGGGCTTCATCGTCAACGCCCTGCTGTTCCCCTATCTCAACGACGCGGTGCGGATGCTGGAGGCGCACTACGCCTCCGCCGACGACATCGACACCGCTATGAAGCTGGGCTGCGGGCTGCCCATGGGGCCCTTCGAGCTGCTCGACGTCGTCGGCCTGGACGTGGCGCTGGCCATCGAGCAGACCTTGTACCGCGAGCTGCGTGAGCCCGGCTACGCGCCCGCGCCGCGCCTGGAGCACCTGGTCACCGCCGGCTACCTCGGTCGCAAGACCGGTCGCGGGTTCCGCCTGCACGGCACCCGGGGCTAGGGCGCCTACCCTGGTGGGGTGAGTCCCCGTCGCGCCCGGCGCGCCCCCGTGGCTGCTCCGTCGACCGCGCCGGGGTCCGGTGCGCAGACCGAGGAGGACTTCGACGGCGTGCCGTACGTGGTGCGCACGGTCACCGGCTCGGCGAGCACCAAGCCCTACCGCTGTCCCGGGTGCGACCAGGAGATCCGGCCCGCCACCCCGCACGTGGTGGCCTGGCCGGCGGACGTGGCTGACGGCCTGGACGTGCGGCGGCACTGGCACCGCACCTGCTGGGCGGCCCGCGACCGGCGGCGGGCCAAGCCCTTGCCGCCCCGCGGTCCGCGGCGCTGACCCGGTGAGCGAGGAGCCGACCGGCCCGATCCGGGCGGGCAGTGTCCTGCCGGCCGACCGCGAGCCACTCACCCTGCACACCGCCGACGGGCTGGACCTGGTCGGCGAGCTGGCCCTGCCGGTGGGACGTCCCCCACGGGCCACGCTGGTGTGCCTGCACCCGCTGCCGACCCACGGCGGGATGATGGACAGCCATCTGTTGCGCAAGGCCGCCTACCGGCTGCCGGCACTGGCGGACCTGGCCGTGCTGCGCTTCAACACCCGGGGGACGGCGTCGGAGGCGGGAACCTCCCAGGGAGAGTTCGCGCACGGTGTCGGGGAGGCTGAGGACATCGCAGCGGCCCTCGCCGAGGTCCAGCGTCGGGGACTGCCCCACCCCACCTTGGTGGGCTGGTCGTTCGGAACGGAGCTCGCGCTGATGTACGGCTCCGTCCCCCCGGTGGAGGGCGCGGTGCTGCTGGCCCCGCCGCTGCACCGGGCGGGGGCGGCGGACCTCGCGGCCTGGGCCGCCTACGGTCGACCGATGCTCGTGCTCGTGCCCGAGTTCGACGACTACCTGCAACCATCCGCGGCGCGGTCCCGCTTCACCGCCGTGCCGCAGGCCACCGTGGTGGCGGTGGCGGGCGCGCGGCACCTCTTTGTCGGCGAGCCGTACGTCCGGGTCGTGCTCGACGCGATCGTGGCGTTCGTAGCCCCTGGGGCCGGCCCGCTGCCGACGCTGTGGCCGGCACCGACCGGTGCGCACGACCAGGTGGAGGAGCGACGGTGAGCGAGCGCGGACCAGGCACCGGTGGACCACTGACGGGCCGCGTGGCCCTGGTCAGTGGGGCGTCGCGGGGGATCGGTGCCGCGATCGCCGTGGGGCTGGCCCGGGCCGGGGCGGACGTCGCGCTGCTGGCCCGCGACGAGGTCATGCTGGCCCAGGTGGGTGCCGCGGTGCGCGCCGAGGGCGTGCGCGCCCTCGAGCTGGCCCTCGACATCACCGACGCGGCGGCGCGCCATGATGCGCTCGAGGCTGTGGTGCAGGCCGTCGGGCTGCCGGACGTGGTGGTCAACAACGCCGGGGGGAACCGGTTCTCCGCACCCGTGGTGGACATGCGGCATGACGGCTGGGCGGCCACCTTGGCGCTCAACCTGGACGCGGTGCTCGCGGTGTGCCAGCAGCTGGGTCCGCGCCTGCTCGCCCGCGGGTCCGGGTCGGTGGTCAACGTCGCATCCGTGGCCGGGATCGCCGCCGCGCCGGGGATGGCGCACTACGGGGTGGCCAAGGCGGGCGTGGTCAGCCTCACCCGGACGCTGGCGGTGGAGTGGGCGCCGCGGGGCGTGCGGGTCAACGCGCTACTGCCCGGCTGGGTGGCCACCGACCTGACCGCGTTCGCGCGCAGGTCCCCCGGCGCGGAGTCCACCCTGATCGGGCGTGTCCCGATGGGGCGCTGGGGCGAGGCGGAGGAGATGGTCGGGCCGACAGTGTTCCTGGCCAGCGACGCGTCGTCGTTCATGACGGGGCAGTGCCTGGTGGTCGACGGCGGCCTCAGCGTCACCTAGCCCGGTCCCGCGACGACAAGGAGGCGGGCCGGACGCCGCTCCGACGCCGCGCCAGCGGCGAGCCCTACCGGTCGCGGAACCTGTTGATCGCCGCCAGGTGGGTGGCGCGAAGCGCGGGGTCCGTGACCCCCAGCCCCTCGCTCGGGGCCAGGCACAGAACCCCCACCTTGCCCTGGTGGGTGTTGGCGAGCACCTCGTAGGCCGCCTGCCCGGTCTGCTCCAGCGGGTAGGTGCGCGACAGCGTGGGGTGGATCCGACCGCGTGCGACGAGGCGGTTGGCCTCCCACGCCTCCCGGTAGTTCGCGAAGTGCGAGCCGATGATCCGCTTGAGGTTCATCCATAGGTAGCGGTTGTCGTACTCGTGCAGAAACCCGGTGGTGGAGGCGCAGGTGACGATCGTGCCGCCCTTGCGCGCGACGTAGACCGAGGCGCCGAAGGTGTCGCGGCCCGGGTGCTCGAAGACGATGTCCACGTCGTCGCCCCCGGTCAGCTCGCGGATCTTCTTCCCCAGCCGACGCCACTCACTGGGGTCCTGGGTGGTGGGGTCGGACCAGAACCGGTACCCCTCGGCGGACCGGTCGATGATCAGCTCCGCACCCATCGCCCGGCACAGCTCCGCCTTCTCCGGCGAGGACACCACGCACACCGGCGTCGCCCCCCCGCCCAGCGCCAGCTGGGTGGCGTAGGAGCCCAGGCCGCCCGAGGCGCCCCAGACCAGCACCAGGTCGCCCTGCTTCATGCCGGCGCCGTTGCGGCTGACCAGCTGGCGGTAGGCCGTGGAGTTCACCAGGCCGGGCGTGGCGGCCTCCTCCCAGGTCAGGTGGGCAGGCTTGGGCAGCAGCTGGTTGGCCCGCACCAGCGCCAGCTGCGCGAGGCCGCCGAAGTTGGTCTCGAAGCCCCAGATCCGCTGCTCGGGATCCAGCATCGTGTCGTTGTGGCCCAGCGGGCTCTCCAGGTCCACCGACAGGCAGTGGGCGACGACTGCGTCCCCTGGCGCCCAGGCGTGCACGCCGGCGCCGGTCCGCAGGACGACGCCAGCGGCGTCGGAGCCGACCACGTGGAAGTCCTGCACGTGCCGGCGCGCCAGCGGGGACGTGGCGCCGAGGCGGTCCAGGAAGCCGAACGTCGACACCGGCTCGAAGATCGAGCTCCACACAGTGTTGTAGTTGATGGAGCTGGCCATCACTGCGATCAGTGCCTCGCCAGGCCCGACCTCGGGGGTGGGCACCTCGTCGACGTGCAGGGTCCGACGGGGGTCCCGGTCGCGCGTGGGCACCCCGTCGAAGAGGTGCTCCTCGTCGCGGTGCACCGTAACGGCGGTGTAGGTCTGCGGAACCCCTAGCCGCGCGAACTCCGCGGCCGAGGCGTCCCGCAGCACCGCGTCGACGACGTCACGCATGTCAGCTCCTCGTGTGGGGCTAGGGGTGGCCGTGGGCGGAGAGTACCCATCGCGGCCACGCGTCGGTCAGTCGGCCGGGGTACCGCACACCGGACCCGGTGCGTGCTGCTGTGACGGGTGGGACGGCCGCGCGCGGGCGGCGGAAAACCTGCAAGAAGTTGTTGCTGCCAACCCCTTGCGGGTCGGTGAGCGGGGCATGTAGAACTCTCCCCACGCCACCCCAGACGGTGGCCCCGGACCCCGGGAAACCGGGGGACGGCACCCGGTGGGGCGACCTGCCGAGTGGCGGTGCGGATGCTGCCAGGGAGACCTGGACGGGCGACCGCAGCGTGGTCAGCAGTGGAGCGGCGGCCGGGGCAAGCGACCGGGGGCTCAACCGCCGGGAGACCGGCGGACGCGGCTGACGCCGCGGGGCCCCACGAGCCCTCCGGGACCGCACAACTAGCGGCTGCGCCGGGAGACCGGCAGGCCCAGGCCGGTCGTCAGACCGGTGCCATGCTGTCCGGGCGACCGGGCAATGGGGCATACGCGGTCAAGGCGAGGCCCCTCGAACTCATACTTCGAGGGGCCTCGTCCTTTGTACAGGCTGGACCGGGGCTCCGCCGGGTCGGACACGCCGACGCCGGACGCCGTTCACCCCCCGGCCAAGGCGGTGTCGCCGGACAGACCCGAGGTCAGGCGCGGTCGGGCTCCGCGCCGGGCTGCCCCGCCGGCTGGACGATCTCGACGAGCACGCCGCCCGCGTCCTTGGGGTGCACGAAGTTGACCTGCGACCCCGCGGTCCCGCGGCGGGGCTCGTCGTACAGCAGCCGTATCCCCTGCTCGCGCAGGTGCGCGGTCGTGGCCGCGATGTCGTCCACGGTCATCGCGACCTGCTGCACGCCCGGGCCGGAGCGCTGCAGGAAGCGGGCGATGGAGGAGTCCGGGCCGATCGGGGCGAGCAGCTGGACCTGGGTCCCCGTGGCGTCCAGAGCCATCATCGCCTCCGCGACCCCCTGCTCCTCGTTGCGCTCCCTGTGCACGCATGTCATCCCGTAGACCCTGGTGTAGAAGGCGATGGCCTCCTCAAGGTCCGCCACCGCGATCCCGACGTGGTCGATCCGTGTGAACATGGCTCCAGTCTGCCCCCTGCCGCCGGGGCCGGCCGGGGACATTCGGCGCCTTGCGGTGTCCGCGCCGCCCCGGCCGCTGGCTAGGGTGGCGGCCAGCGTCGGTGGGAGGGACAGCCATGGGCTCAGTCATCGTTGCGGGGGCCCGGACCCCGATGGGCAGGCTGCAGGGCGGCCTGAAGGACATGTCGGGGGCCGCGCTGGGGGGTGTCGCGATCCGCGCCGCCCTGGACCGCTCCGGGGTGGAGCCCACCGCGGTCGACTACGTGATCATGGGCCAGGTGCTGCAGGCCGGCGCAGGTCAGATCACCGCGCGGCAGGCCGCGGTGGCCGGCGGCGTCCCGATGACCGTGCCCGCGCTGACCGTCAACAAGGTCTGCCTGTCCGGCCTCGATGCAATCGCGCTGGCTGACCAGCTGATCCGGGCCGGGGAGTTCGAGGTGGTCGTCGCCGGGGGCATGGAGTCCATGAGCCAGGCCCCCCACCTGCTGCCCGGGTCCCGCAACGGGTACCGCTACGGCAGCGTCGAGGTGCTCGACTCGATGGCCTATGACGGGCTGTTCTGCGCCTTCGAGCAGGTGCCGATGGGCGCGGCCACCGACCGCTACGCGGCGGCGGCGGGCATCACGCGGGAGGAGCAGGACGCCTGGTCGGCCCGCTCGCACGTCGAGGCGGCGCGGGCTGCCAAGGACGGGCTGTTCGCCCAGGAGATCGTCGAGGTGGCCGTCCCGCAGCGTCGCGGTGAGCCGGTGGTGGTCAGTGCGGACGAGGGCATTCGTGCGGACACCACGGTGGAGGCGCTGAGCCGTCTGCGGCCCGCCTTCGACCCCCAGGGCAGCGTGACCGCCGGCTCCTCGTCCCAGATCTCGGACGGGGCGGCGGCCGTCGTGGTGATGAGCAAGGAACGGGCGGAGGCCGACGGGGTGGCCTGGCTCGCCGAGATCGGCCCGCACGGCGTGGTCGCGGGCCCTGACGCCAGCCTGCTGTCCCAGCCGTCGCGGGCCATCCAGGCCGCCCTCGCCAAGCAGGGCGCCGACGTGGCCTCCCTGGACCTGCTGGAGATCAACGAGGCCTTCGCGGCGGTAGCCGTGGCGTCGGTGCGTGACCTGGGCGTGGACCCAGCCCGCGTCAACGTCAACGGCGGCGCGGTGGCGCTCGGCCACCCCATCGGGATGTCCGGCGCCCGCCTCGCGCTGCACCTCGCGCTCGAGCTGCGTCGGCGCGGCGGCGGCCGGGGCGCGGCGGCCCTGTGC
>Ga0209698_10003688_pt1 | contig 16942 bp, 18 predicted proteins | sample LitLauG_LLR_2012_FD_187203 | JGI IMG/M metagenome (GOLD analysis project Ga0209698, IMG submission 187203) | Freshwater sediment microbial communities from Pennsylvania, USA - Little Laurel Run_MetaG_LLR_2012 (SPAdes) (version 2) | ecosystem: Environmental > Aquatic > Freshwater > Creek >...
TCCAAAGCGGCGCAGTTCAGAGGCCCCCTGCATGGCTAGAATGAATCCCGAGCAAATCGCCATCAGGGCAACCATGGGCATGGCATCGACGCCGATTTCCAGCATTTGCCTCACGGTTGCCTGCCAGCGGTAACGATTCCCTACAAACGGCAGCGCTCGTCCCATGGCTCGGATGGTGGCCCACCACTGAATATTCAGACTTCCGACATAGTCGAGGTGTTCGATCGTTCTTTCGCCCACGTTTTCGAGAACATTGGCCATCAAGACACCTTTTCTCCGCGGCCGGTGAGGTCGAACAGCGCCAGCACTCCGGTGACCTCGAACAACCGGAGCACAGAGCCACCGAGTCCCTGTAAGCAAAATGCAATCTGGTGATGGCGGGCGATTCTGAGGGCTTCGATCAAAGTCGCGATTCCGGACGTCTCAATATGGGGAACACCGGCCAAATCCACGGTGACAGTCCGAGGTAATGGTTCCGTCGACAAGATGGCCCGCAGGGAATCGCGAAGGTCGGGCGAGGAATGGACATTGATCCGGCCGCTCACATGCATGAGGACACTCACTCCAATGTTTTCCACTGTGATCTCGAGGCTGCTGGTCGAAGTCATCGCAATCTGCGTCAAACACTCCCTGCTCAAGGCTTGAAATGGTTGGAACACACGATCCCGAATCATGCCTTTGCCACTCAGGGCAACCTTACGTTGCACGCAGCGTTCCACAACAACGCTCAACGAGGCAGCGCATCTATCTCCTTCTGCCAGCAAGGAATTGAAAATGTCTGAAGCACCCAAGTGAATCGCCGGACCGCGGTGGCCATTGCGGAACCCGAACAAGTTGATCGGAACTAGTCGGTCAATGATTCTGTCGCGCCCGGCAGCGGCTCACTGCCACAGATCGTTCTTTTGGCAATACAAGTGCTTTGTATAGCGCGTGGACACTCTCCCTACATTAAGCAGTCTAAGGTTTGCAGAAAGATAGTGGCTCTGATGTCACCAGCTATGACGTTTCTGTCAAATCGAGTGACACGAGTTGGGGCGCGCTCTGTGCGCCACTGCTCGCAAAGAACACCGCGATTGGAGGAAAAATGGATCAACCTGTTGTTCCCCGAAATCAGAGAAACGTCCGTCGTTTTCATCGCCGGGCCGGTATGAGGCTTTTGGTGGCGTTGATTTGGTGCGGCCTGGCGGCCGCAGCGCAGAACACAACTCAGCAAACGGCGAGCAAACCGTTCAGCATTCCGATCACTCATCTGCTGGGATTCGAAAACGCGAAAAGTAACTGCAGCGGGACCCTATCCATCCAAGACGATTTCTTGCAATTTCAGCAGAACAGGAAGCCTGGCGCACAAGTAAAGATCGGTGCTGTTCGGGATATTTTTCTGGGCGACGAAAGCAAGCAGGTCGGTGGTTTGCCGATGACTCTGGGCAAGGCTGCGGCCCCGTTCGGCGGTGGCCGAGTCGTCAGTCTCTTCGCCCACAAGAAGTACGACGTACTGACTCTGGAATATGTGGACAGCGATGGAGGAATTCACGGCGCGATCTTCCAGCTAGATAAGGGTCAGGGTGACGTTGTGAAGCACGAACTGACGGCGCTTGGCGTTATCAGTTCTCACGAAGATCAATCGAAACATAGCGCTGCGGAGGTCAAGTATGAAAACAAGTAAGTGCGGCCCATTGATCGCTTGGGTGACCGCGATTCTGGTGACCGCTGTTGTGCTGCCCCTTCAAAGTGCCACGGTGAAATCCTCTGGAAGCGAAACGTCAGCCACAGGTTGGAGCGTTCAGGTCGACCAGGTTGACGCCGGAACGCTTGGTCTCTCCTATTCCTTTCAAGTGGCGATTTACGAGAACCTGGTGGACGAATTGAACAAGACAAAGCAATTCCAACAGGTGTTCCGCGAGGGCGACCACAGGGCCAGCGAAGTTCCAAATTTGTTGGTGCTCAAAACAACCGTTGAGAAATACACAGCTGGAAGCGAAACGCGCCGTGCGGTGACCACCGTGAGTGGTGCCACGAAATTGACAGTGCGCAGCCAACTACTCACGCGCGACGGCAAAGTCGTTCTAGAGCGAACTGTGAACGGCGATGTGCGTTTTTTCGGCAGCAACTTGCGGGCTACTCACAACCTGGCCCGCAATATAGCCAAAACGTTCAAGGAATCATCCTGGCCAGATTCCCCAGGACCAACCGCGCTGCTCAGTGTTCAACCCTGAGTTTAAGAACAAACCATGATGCACCGAACTTGGATGGGGAAAGAGAACGAGAACTTTTGACAGGAGCGAACGAGAGGAGCGAATTATGCTGCGGTTAGCGGGTGTGTTTTGTATTTGCTTGACGACGTTTCCGGTTTTGTGCCAGTCCACGTCGAAGTATCAGGTGGGCACCATCACTGAGGTTAAGACACATCTGACTGATGCAAGTAGCGACTTCGACGCCGTCAGCTATGACGTTTCCGTCAAAGTGGGCAACACAATTTATGTGGTGCTCTATACGCCACCGCTGGGCGAGGAGACCGTGAAATACTCTGCAGGGCGCGACCTGCTCGTGGGAAAACGCACAATTCGCTACAACGATATATTGGGCCAATCGTTTGAGGTGCCCATAGAAAGCCAAAACCTGCCGCGAGGCCTGCCCCGTCCAAATCAGTCTCACCTGCGGCAAAGTAGTTCCTTGGGATCTTACAAGGGTTAGCTGGCTGGACTACCCATATCGATTCCAGTCTCGGCTTCCGGCCAACACCGTCCTCTTCCCGCTTCACCTCTCTGACAAGACTCGGCGCGGCCGCTCCGGACTGCACTGCCTCGCGTATTTCGCCCTTACGCCAATTGCGAGACTGTCACAAGGTTACGACGTGTCAAGTCGAGCGAACTCAAGTGACACCTCGCCATCCACTGTGGGTTGTGCTCGAGGTTCACTGCATCTCTCGTTTTATCAACGATTTGAACAGATCGCGTCAGATGCCCTTGGTTTGGACAGCATATTGCAATTCAAGTGACCAGGAGGAGCGGCCATGCGGACGTTGATTGGGACGGTTTTAGCGATCCTGCTGTTGCTGGGCGTTGGTTTCGCTCAAGGCAGCTCCCCCGCATTTGGATCAATAAGAGGTGATGTATGCACGAAGGGCACGAACGGAGAACCTGCCGTTTTGCACGCGGCACGCATCGTCCTTCGCGGGCCCATAACTAAGGAGACCGAGTGGGACGCACAGGGAGCATTCGCTATCGATGGCCTTCCCCCTGGGACCTACGAAATCGAAGCGAATGCTCCCGGTTTGTATGCGGCGCTCGCGGTGGAAGTGAAGGCCGGGACATCTTCCACCGGTCCAGTCGAAATGGATGTGGCTGCAGTCACTTGCACGACGTCACCGCAACTGACACGGCTCAAGGCGATGGATTGTGCCTTTAGCAGAAAGGTGTACCATGCCTGACCTCACAGCAAAACCAACCGTTTCCATTGTTGTTCCTTTCCACAACGAGGAGGACAACGTCACCGAATTGTATGCTCGGCTGCACTCAGTGATGGAAGACACTGATTGGGAATACCAGTTTGTCTTCGTGGATGATGGGAGCACAGACCTAACCTATAAACGACTGAGGGATCTTGCCGCAATCGACCCTCGTATCGCTGTTGTCCGGTTACGCCGCAACTTTGGTCAGACCGCGGCGCTGGCGACTGGGTTTGCACAGTGCAAATGTGACTACGTAATCGCCATGGACGGCGACCTTCAGCATGATCCCGCGGAAATTCCCGGATTCCTGGAGAAGCTCGAGGAGGGATACGACGTTGTCAGCGGTTGGCGCAAGCACCGCATTGACAACCTATTGTTGCGGAAGATTCCTTCACGTTGCGCAAACTGGCTCATGGCCAAGCTCAGCGGCGTCAACATTCACGATTTCGGAACAACATTTAAGGCGTATCGCCGCGAGCTGCTTTCTCAATTGCCGCTCTATGGAGAGATGCACCGATTTATACCAGCTTTGGCTTCGGCATACGGCGCCTCGATCTGTGAAATTCCTATTCAAAACAAGCATCGGAAGCACGGGATATCGCATTACACCTTGTCTCGCACCTTCCGGGTCATGTTCGACCTGCTCACCATTCGGTTTCTCCTTCGCTACATGTCGCGGCCGCTGCACTTCTTTGGCCGGCTCGGCCTGATCAACATGAGTGCGGGATCCGCCGTTGCGCTTTGGCTGCTGGTGTGGAAGGTCCTTTATCGAACCAATGTCGTGGAGCAACACGCACTGCTGCTGGTTTTTGCAGCAGTCCTGGTCCTGCTGGGCCTCCAGTTGGTGGCACTCGGACTCCTCGCCGAATTGGGAGTCTGGCAGTACTTCAACCCGTCTGCGCGGAAACCATATTCCGTGTCAGAGATTTCTGATCTGCGCGCAGCTGGTGGGATTGATATCGCGTCGGAGCGGCGGTCATGAGCACGAAGGCGCTCGCGATGGAAACGGAAGAGTCTGTGTTGAATGAGATTCAAGTTCGTTCCTGGGGCTGGCATCGGGATGCCGCAATTGCGCTCCTGCTTACGGTCCTGGCGTTCGCCGTTCGGTTTAATCACGTCGACTTTAACAGCCTGTCTGAGGACGAGTCGGCTAAGTGGACGGCCGTTCAGGAATATCGTCACGGACACTTCGTGGGCGTCAACAGTGAGCACCCGATGATGCTGAAGGTGCTGGCCTGGGTCAGTCTGACAGCGGGTGAGCGCTGGAACCACCTGGCCGCACTCCATAGTTGGCCCACTATGAGCCCCGAGGGCTGGCTTCGATTTCCTAATGTCCTTTTCGGCGCGGCGACGACTGCAATTCTCTTTCTGTTTTGTCGTCGCCTGATCGGATTGGTGGGGTCATTCGCGGCGAGCTTCTTCTGGGCAGTTTCGCCATTGGCGGTCGCACTAAATCGCCTTGCCAAAGAGGAAACGCCGCTGACTTTCTTCACTCTTCTGGCTTGTTACTTCTATTGCCGGGCCCAACAGGCAGATGTGGACGAGAGTGCACGCCGATGGTATGACCTGAGTGCGATCGGGTTTGGACTGGCTTTTGCCTCGCAATACATTCTTCACCTTTTGGGTTTGAACGCGCTTGCCTGGTTTCTTGCCGGAAAGATGGGACTTAATCGCGAGCCTTCGCGGTTCAGCTACAGCCGATTCTTCCTTGTCATATTCCTCACCTTTGTTTTGGTGAACCCGGTCGTTCTTTTCCCAAGCAACTTCAGCGCTATCGTGCATTGGCTGCACCATGATGGCGTCAAGCACAGTGGTTACAACTTCGACGGCACGCTGTATCTGAACTTTCCCTCGCGTCTGCTTGCTGGAGTTCCCTGGACTTTCTATTTGTGGCTTCTCTTGACCAAGACACCCATTCCAATTCTGGTGGCCGTCATCGCTGGAAGCATCATGCTCCTGCGGGACCGCCGGACCCTCGCGTCGTGCGCTTTTCTTTCTCTGGGAGTGGTTCAGCTGGCCGGGCTTTCGGTTTCTGGTGCAAAGTGGGTGCGTTATTCACTCGTGGTGCTGCCATTTCTTTTTCTGGCTGGCGGTTATGCGGTGCAGGCGGCCTGGAACCGCATGAGGGAAAAGAAAATGTCGCTGGCATTTGTCGGGCTGGCCGCGGCCACTCTGTTTGGCTTGCCTTTGCTTGAATTGCACGCGTGGTCTCCGTACTACTCCTTCTATTTGAACTCAATTGGCGGAGGCGATAAAAATATTGCCCGTTATTTTGGGCAAGATGAGGTTTCGGAGTTCGACACACGGGAAGTAGCGCAGCAGGTCTGTTCCAGCGCAGACGCGGGCGCCCGGCTGGCAACCGCCAGGCCGATGACCATGACCTATTACATAGAGAACTGCGGTCGCACTGACATTGAGGTTGTGCCCCTTTACGACCGTCATTATGTACCCCGGGAAAGAGACATGATCGTTCTTGAGCCATCCCGGCGGTTCTTCGAGACGCAGAGATTCTTCGACGCTCTCGAAAACTCTGGCATGTCTCGCCGTGAAGTCCGCGTCGGACCGGTTCTCGCGAGCACGATTTATCTCTTCGACTCATCCACACCACAAACAACTGGCCAGGAACAATGGACGCTTACTCAGCTGCGAGAGTCGTCGTCTGAACTCGAGACAAGAACTCACAAGCCAGGCTTCGCGAACATAAACACTATTGTCGGGTTGCCACGATTCCCATGGAGAAACAAATGATGATTCGGTTTTCCCAAGATTTGAACTCTCACGCAAACCGGTTTCTGCCCACGTTGGCTTTGCTGGCTGTCTGCATTCCGGCAGTCGCACAGCAGGCCACCGTGTCGGCCCCGTTGAGCGCTGATGAAGTCATGCGGCGCGTCGTGCAAATGAACGAACACCGGGCTAATGCGCTCGAAAGCTACTCGAGTATCCGAAGCTACCATCTCGAGTGCCACTGCCTATCGCACAAGAAGGCAGACATGGTCGTTCGGGCTGAGTACGAAGCGCCCAATAAGAAGGTATTCACGATCGTGTCGGAGAGCGGATCGGGCACCGTGCGGACTCGCGTGTTCAAGAAGCTCCTTGAGGCCGAACAGGAGTCCATGCGCGACGAGAATCAGGAGCGTTCGGCGATTACGCCTCAGAACTACACATTTGAACTCGTAGATTACAAGAAAATCGGTGGGAATGAGTTCTACGTGCTCCAGGCACGGCCGCTGACCAAAAACAAGTTTCTCTTTCAAGGGCGCATCTGGGTCGATGCGACGGACTTTGCCATTTCTCAAGTCGAGGGCGAGCCCGCCGTCAATCCTTCGTGGTGGACGGTGAAGACCGACTTCACACGAAGCTATCAGAAACTCGGCAGCTTCTGGCTGCCCGAGTCAAACGAGAGCGAGACCAAGGTGCGAATTCTTGGCAGCGCAGTCCTCACTATCAAATATGGGGAATATCAAATCACACAGACTCACAACATCAACCCAACTTCTGATGTGGAGGAGAAACCCTCGAATGGACAGTAACTCGACTCTGGTGCCGGATCAACATAGCAGTTCATGGAAGCGAGAATACTGCTGCGTGGAAGGCGGTCACGTTGCTATGGCTACTCATAATGACAATCATTCGGAATCGGATCATTGCATTGCATACCCGGCTTTCCCGAGGTTGCGGTTGCGAATTGATTCACGGATTGCAGCACTGCCGGCGGAAGAGGAAAACCAGCTTCCCGTTCGTTCCAGCCTGCAAGGAAAAGAAGTCGGTGACATTTTCTATCTAATCGAACCGCGACCGCGAAATCCCTGGGCGGCAATTGGATCGTTGGCCTTCCTTTCGGTCCTCCTCCTGGCGCTAATTGTCATTCCGCTGTTTCACACGGATCCACTCCCCAAGAGGGAAACGTTGACGATGTTGTATCTGCAGCCGCCACCGGCCGCGGTTGGGAATGCCACGAAGTTCCAAGCGCCTAAGCCCGCGTCCAGATACACCCCGACAAGCACTGGCATTACCGCGCCAGTGAATAAGACGCAAGAAGCGCCACCACCTCCGGTCGGTACAACGGGTGGAATGCCTGGGGGAGTTTCCGGTGGAGTGGTCGGCGGCGTTTTCGGCGGAGTGTTTAGCGAAATGCTGAATAGCGCGCCAAACATTCCAGTCCTTGCGAAATCGCCTGTGCCAGCGCCGGTTAAGAGAATCCGTGTCGCCGCCCGGGTGGCCGAGGCGAACCTGATCCACGACGTTACCCCCCAGTATCCGCCGCAGGCTGGTCGGGCGCGGATTGAAGGAACAGTAGTGCTGATGGCCGTGATCGGTAAGGATGGCAGCGTGAAGGATGTGCGAGTCGAGAGCGGTTTACCAATGCTCGCGCAAGCCGCCATCGACGCAGTGAGGCAATGGCGTTACAAGCCATACGTGATAGACGGAGAACCGGTTGAAGTTGACTCTCGGATCACAATCAACTTCACCCTTTCCGCCAGCTAGGAGCAACGATGCAGAACAACACACAGGCCGTGTCTAACAGGTTTTGGGACCAGTTCCTGAAACTAACAACAATGTTGGTACTGATCGCCTTGGGTGGAGTACTCGTTGCAGCACCGGTGTCCGCCCAATCTGCTGAAGCGCCAAATACAACAACAGGCAGAATCCTCGGTACTGTGGTCGATACCAGCGACGATCCAATTCCCGGTGCCACAGTAGTCCTTCAAGGGCCGGACAGCGACCGTCTCACAGTTGTAACAAAGGACGATGGAACCTTTGTATTCGACCGGGCCCCGGCGGAAATCGCCTATCAGGTCACTGTCACTGCGGAAGGATTTGCCGACTGGAGTTCGTCGGTTACAGTCGAGCCCGCGCAAGACAAAACGCTAACCGACGTCAAACTCCGCATTCTAGCTGTGCAGCGCGCGGTCACGGTAAGTTATTCCTCGCAGGAGGTTGCTGCCCAGCAGCTTAAAGCTGAAGAGCACCAGCGCGTTCTCGGTTTTATACCAAACATATATGTGACTTACGAGCCTCACCCAGAACCTCTTACCGCGAAGATGAAGTTCCAGTTAGCTTACAAAGATCTTACCCACCCGGTTTTCTTCGCCCGCACAGCTGCGTGGGCGGGAGTTGAGCAAGCCGCTGGGCTCCGCAATTATCCCCAAAATATAAGGGGATATGGAGAGAGGCTAGGGACCGGCCTTGCCGACGGCGTTACCGAAGGCTTAATCGGTAATGCTATTCTGCCATCACTGCTACATCAAGACCCGCGCTATTTCTATCAAGGCAGCGGGACAAAGAAGTCCCGGGCACTCCACGCCATCCTGGCGGCATTTGTCTGTAAGGGAGACAACGGAGAAACGCAGCCAAATTACTCTACGTGGGGTGGCAGTCTGATTTCGTCTTCTATTTCCCTCGCGTACTACCCAAGTTCTGATCGTAATGCTCGGCATGTATTCGGAAACTTTGGAATCGGAATGGGCCTGCATGTTGCTGGCGGGTTGGCCCAAGAGTTTATCTTGGGCAAGTTCACCAGCAGAGGTAAACACTAGTCTCGGAGTCGTTCATGTCCAGCATCGTAAGAAATAGAGTTACCGCCGTCGAGGAATTCAAGTACAAAGTCCAGGCGCGCACGGCACGGATAGGTATCATTGGCCTCGGCTATGTTGGCCTGCCATTGGCCCTGCTCTTCAACGAAGAAAAGTTTCCGGTCACTGGTTTCGACATTGACGCCACCAAGGTCGACACCTTGAACGCGGGTGGTTCTTACATTTGCCGCATTCCTCCGACTGAAATTCAATTGGCGCGGCAGCGCCATTTCTCAGTCACAACCGACTTCGCCCAGTTGCGAGACACGGATGCCATCATCATTTGTGTGCCGACACCGCTCGATGAATATCACCAACCTGATATGTCCTACATCACAAGCACCGCACGATCGATCGCTCCGTATCTTCGTCCCGGGCAGTTGATTGTGCTGGAAAGCACTACCTACCCAGGCACAACCGAGGAAGTTCTCCTGCCTATCCTGGAGAACGGTAACCAAGCGGGTTTGAAAGCTGTGCGCCAGGGACAGAGCGGTGATTTTTACCTGGCTTTCTCTCCGGAACGTGAAGATCCCGGAAATGAGACGGTAGCTCGCCGTGATATTCCCAAGGTGGTGGGGGGGCTGGATCCGTGCGCGTCGGAGTCGGCGGCGGGGCTGTATGGTTCGATCTTCAACCGGGTTGTTCCGGTCTCAAACCCAGCGGCTGCAGAAATGACCAAGCTGCTGGAGAACATATATCGCTGCGTGAACATCGCGTTGGTGAATGAGTTGAAACTCCTGTGCCTGCGGATGGGCATTAATATCTGGGAAGTGATTGAGGCGGCTTCCACCAAGCCATTCGGTTTTCAGGCGTTTTATCCGGGGCCGGGTCTGGGCGGTCACTGCATCCCTATCGATCCCTACTATCTCTCCTGGAAAGCCAAAGAGTTTGACTTCCACACCCGTTTCATCGAATTGGCAGGCGAGGTGAACCTGCACATGCCCTATCATGTTGTGGACTCAGTGGGGAGGGCGCTGAATGAGCGGCAGAAGGCGGTGAAGGGATCGAAGGTGCTGGTCCTGGGCCTGGCTTACAAGAAGGACATCGACGATCTTCGCGAGTCGCCGTCGCTAACCATCATCGAGCTGCTACATAAGCAGGGGGCGCAGGTGAGCTATAACGATCCTTACTTTCCGTTCGTGGCCCGCGGGCGGAAGTACAACCTTCAGATGAAGTGCTCCAATCTCGATGACCTCGGCCAGTACGACTGTGTTCTGATTGTCACCGACCACTCTGATTACGATTACCGGCACATTGTCGGCGAAGCGCAGTTGATCGTGGACACAAGGAACGCGACCAAAGGAATCGAGTCTCCCAAGATAGTCAGGTGCTAGGAGCGGATCTGATCCGGTTATTCGGAATTTTTCCTGCTTCTACCCCTACCGATTGCGGCGGTGTGCCTAGGTGATCGCCATAGATGATTTAAGCAGCTATTACCGTTTTTAGAGAACCATGCAGCGTGCCCGAATGGCGAAAAGCATTCGACTGATTGGTTTTGTCACCGCCTGCCTGCTGCTTTGTTCGGCGCAATCTTTTGAGCCCGCGCCGAAACTGTATCGCGCCAAGCCGGAGGACGTGCCGCCGTGGGCGGAACAGGGGAATTTTCGTTTCATCCGGCTGGACGGCGGACAAATCGAGAGCTGGAAGGCCGAGCGGACCTGGTGGGGCACCAAGTTCAGCGTCGAAGAGAAGGAGGTACTGACCCACATCTACGACCGCGATTTCGAGCAAATGCTCGGCTTACTCAAGCAGGCGGAGTTCAACTGGATCTGGGTCACCTGGAGCAGCGGCTGGTCGTTTAAGGACGAGGAAGAGAACCGCGAGAACCTGAAAAAGGTAATCGCCCGTTGCCATGAGAACGGCATCCATGTCTCGGCTTACCTCTCGGCTTCCAACATGTTCCGCAAGAGCGCCTACCGCGACGACCCAGAAACGAAGAAATATGGCCTGTGGATGCACGGCGTCCCCATGTTCTACGCCGGCCCGACCAAGACCGAGCCTCATATCTCCTGGGATCGTCGGCTGGCCGACGCTCGCAAGCCCGGCTGGCGGGCCTACCTCTTGAAGAAGGCGGAGCTGGCGGTGGACGCGGGAGTGGACGCGATCATGTGGGACAACATGATCGGTTACAACGAAGGCCTGGCCCAGTTGCTCGATGACACCCAGCGGATGGCGGAGCGGAAGGCGCAGCAGACCGGCCGGCCCAAGGCCATGGTTTATGCGAATATCCACATTTCGCCAGACCGGTTTGCGATCAATGACATCAACGAAGTGATCTGGGAGGAGGACGGCAAGGACACTCCGGGGGTTTGGAACGGTAAATGGCAGGTGGACAACGCGCGCAAGATCAAATTCTTAAACGGCGAGAAGCAGCCTTGGCAGCCCCTGAAGTATGAGAACGACCTTTACCACTGCGGCCCACGCGAGCGCTGCATTCCCAGCCCGGCCGAGCAGAAGCTTTCCATCGCCGAGGCCTATGCGTTCGGCGCGGCGACCTCGCACAACATCGAAGGCCGATTCCTCTCAGCGCTGATTAAGGGTGACCCGGAGGCCCGGGACGCCTGGAAGGCCATCGCTCAGTACAACCATTTCCTGGTCGAGCATCAGGAGCTGTATCACAAGGCGGCACCAGTCGCGCGGATTGCATTGATCTCCGCGGAGCCGCAGAGCCCGCTGGCCGACGAATTCCTCAAGCAGAGCGTCTTCTTCGAGACCAAAGTCCTCGCGCACCTAGACAAGGGAGTCCCCCTAGACCGTTTCAAGGTGCTGGTCATGCCGGCTAACGTGCCCAAGGTCAGCGCCAAGCAAAGAGCCCGGTTGGATACGTTCACCGCCGGCGGGGGAGTCATCATCAGGGCTGGGAAGGCGGAGAGGGGAATTGCGGCGCGTGCCGAAGCCGCAGCTGGAGCGCCTCGCCTCAGCCTGGAGCCGCGCGGTCACGTGCTGGGCCAGCTGACTCGGAAACCCGACGGTCGAACTTTTATTCTTCACTTGCTCAACTACGATCATCTGGCCCCAGCAGAGAACGTTAAAATCCGGCTGGAGCTGAGAGGGCTGGGCCAAGACCTGAGCGGCTGGGAAGTGAAAGTCCTTTCGCCGGACGCGGCCCAGCCTCAGTTCGCTGGCCTCTCTCTGCACGGGACCGTCGGCGAGTTCACTCTGCGCCGGATCGAGCACTATACCGCGGTGACTCTCTCGGCCAAGCCGGGGCGGTAGGTTTATCGAACAGCCCGGGCTTCCTGTGTGGCTGCATGATTGACGCTTGAATTATGCTGCGCGGGAGACCGCGTCACGATTGATCAGTAGCTCGAACATGGTGCCAAGGGCCCCTGGTCCCCAGGAACTGCGATAGAACACCCCTCATTCGTCAGGTTGCTCTACGGCCAACGTCTTCACTATCGAAAACGACGTACGATTGATCGGGTTTGGATTGCGCCAGACGATTTTCATGACAGCCTACCTTGCCTCAAGAGAGCGGAATTGCGAAACTCGTTCTTCGAAGTGTCAATACAGTGACACTTTGCCAGACGGTCACTTAGTGACCTCTCTGACGTTGACCACACCTGCCTCCTCTGCACTCGAACTTCCATTCGATCTTTTGCAGCACGAAAGTCGGAACGGATGCTTGTTCAAACTAGCTTTGTGCCCGGTCGCGGAATCATTCCAGGCCTCCCGATTTTGGCCACTAACGTCTAAGGCCTGTCTCTAAAGACCCATTTAGTTAGTCCGACCTGCACTTCGAGGTGAGAAGACTGACCACACGGCAGCTCGCTCTTTGCCGTGAGAAGGGGCAAAGCATTTGGCGATTCAGTTGCTCTCACGTTTGAATCCGAAGCGAGGGGCCGCAGCCCTGTGCCGCGAGCGCCACCCCCAAAACGCACTTGCGGCCCCGCGCTTAAGGTTCTGTGCATTCGGGGGTGAAGAACCGCCACAACAGGGAGAGACATTAGGGCTGCGTTTACCGTCGTTGGAAACACCAACATGAGCTGATCTCCGCGATACGTAACCTGGCTTGCACGGTCTGCGGAGCAAGCATGATGGGATTTCGTTGTCTCGGATACTGCGGCAGCGACTGGCGTCAGGAGTGGGAACGGGCGATCTTTACTGGATCGAAGAGTCGAGAGCCACGATCTGGAAGATCGTGCGCAAAGCATCGACGGTAGAGGGAGCGCCTCGCCCCAACGCAACTTTCAATGAAGGAGATGAGAGGCAGCGGGCGATCACGGGTGGAAAAAGCTGGTGCTCCGCTTTCTCGTCGTTGTGTTGATCATAGGTTTGCTACTTGCAATCGGCTACGTTTCGCGCCGGCTGGCACTGCGCCGTGTTCAAGATCCAAATCGGCAACGGCTCATCGGTATGATCCAGCACTTTCTCACTCTATTTGCGATTGCTGTCGTCATATTGTTCGTCCTTGCTTCTGATTTGAAGTCAGTCGCAACCTACTTGGGGCTCCTCAGCGCCGGGCTCCTGCTCGCACTCCAATACGTCATTCTCGCCAGTCTCGGCTCCCTCCTCCTGGTTGGAAAGCGCGGAATCAGAATTGGTGACCGAGTACAGGTCTCCGGCATCACAGGCGATGTCATTAATATGGGCCTGTTGCAATTTCAGTTGAGGGAATTCGATGTACAGAAGCAGCGCTTTACAGGCCACGTAGCGACCTTTTCGAATTCCTTGGTTTTCGTGTCACCCGCCATTGGCCTGCTGAGGTTTAATTCCAGTCTTGAGAGGGCGACCAAGCCCACCGCACACATAACGGGAGCCGAGCCGGATTTGGAGGAGCACGGCTCGGCTAAGGAGGCCAGAGGTAAGAACTGCGTCTCAATGCCGACGATCTAACCTTTAACGGCTTTTGCTGCCTCATTCAGTTGACTTCAAATTCGCTGTCAAAAGTCATGACACGGTCATGACACAGGTGATTTCTTCCCAAGAGTTCATGCTTCAAATCTGCTTCGAAACGCTTGCCGCATAAATGCAAGCGGGATTCGGACTTTCTGCCGCGGGGCAAGTCACTTGAGGAGCCTGATTGACGCTACCTGTTCCGTTCTGTTTGCGCATAGACGACGGGTGATGCGGCGATCTGCCTTTTTGGCAGGTTACGTGCTTTCCCTCTCGTGGAAGGAGCGACAACATGCTGGAGACAGCCGTACGCACAGAGAATGATCAGTGCCTTGGGTTGGTCGACCACCACAGTGCAGCGCGGAAATTGCAGGACGTTCTGTCGCTCCGCTTACCGTCTTTTTATCGCTGTGCCTTCCGACTTCTGGGGAATACGGCTGACGCAGAGGATGCGGTGCAGGAAGCCTTGTTGGCCGCTTACAAACATATAAACCAGTTTAGGGGGCAGTCGCAAATCTCCACTTGGTTAACGACGATTGTCCGCAACTGCGCTCTCATACAATTGCGCAAACGACCACGCCAGATTTATTTCCCGTTGGACGAGGAATTCGGAGAGGAACAACCGCGCTTTCTATGGGAAGGGCTCGCGGACGAGCGGCCCAGCCCGGAAGACGAGTTTCGAAATTCCGAACTGACGTCGCGCTTGCGAAAATGCACAGCACTGCTGTCGCCCACCCTGCGAAGAACATTTCAGCTACGTGTCGTAGATGGCCTCTCAATCCTTGAGACAGCCCGAATCCTGGGAGTGCCACACGGAACGGTCAAGGCGCAGCTGGCGCGCGCGCGAGCAAAACTTTCGCGGCACATGCAGCCCGTGCTTGCACCAGGTCGTCGTAGACCTCAGCGGCTGCACAAGTAGTTTGACTCCTTGAGAGGTGACTTGTGGAACAGCACCCGGCATCATCCCCCCAGATGATCTGAGAAGAAACCCCATGGAACGCGGGCGAAACTCCTGGCTAGAACATGCAATCGGAGAGCCTGATAAGTTGGACTATTACGTGCTACGGCTCAGTTGCATGAGCCGCGTGAACATGCGCGGCTCGAGGTGATGTCGTGGACGAGTTGGTCGATACATCAACTTGGCGGTACGCGGTAATCACGGTTCGGTCCGACCCTGCTCGTGAACGGTTGGTTATTGCATATCCCGACGAAGATACCCTGCGGGACCTCATCGCAGCACCTAGCATTGTGGCGCTCGGCTACACCTCTCGTGCTGACGCTCTCAAGAATATAGATCGTTGTGGGACGACCAAGCTTTCTCTGAAGCGGCTGCTGACGACGGCGGTGCTCGACACAAACATTAGGTTCTTGACCGAATGTTGTGAAGCATTGCGGCGACTGGCAGGTGGCTTTGGACTTTCGGGGACTTCAAAAATCATGCGTAATCTCCTGCACAGCGGTCTCGCTGCAGCTCTTGTCTTTTTCTACTCACAAAATATACTGCCCTCTACAGCTCGGACTTTCATTTCTTTTTAGTGATATCGGGCATCCCAAAAGGCTCAGCAGAACCTGCGTTTCTGCACTTCATTCTTCATTCCTAAGAGGTTGTTGAAAAACCACTGCCCATCCACAGTTGTGGTGTGGTAAGAAGCAGGGATGCGAGGAGACGATCAGCAGCTGCAAACCGGGATGTTCAGCTACGTGGCGTTGGAAGATCGGATTCCAGCGGATCATCCGCTGCGTGGGGTGAGAAAGCTGGTGGATACTGTGTTGGCCGGAATGACGAAGGACTTCGATGGGCTGTACTCGGAGGTGGGACGGCCCTCGATTGCACCGGAGCGGTTGCTGCGGGCGTTGCTGCTGCAGGTGTTCTATTCGGTGCGCAGCGAGCGGTTGCTGATGGAGCAACTGAACTACAACCTCCTGTTCCGCTGGTTCGTGGGATTAGAGATCGACGAGGAAGTGTGGAACCACGCGGTGTTCAGCAAGAACCGCGATCGGCTGTTGAATCAGGATTTGGCGCAGAAGTTTTTCGCGCAGGTGAAAGAGCAGGCGGCGGGGCTGATGTCGGACGAGCATTTCACGGTGGATGGCACGCTGATCGAGGCTTGGGCGGGGCAAAAAAGCTTTCGCCGAAAAGACGTGGACGGCGGACCCAAGGGTGGAGCAGATTTTCACGGCGAGCCGCGCCGGAACCACACGCACGCATCGCGAACGGACCCGGAAGCACGGCTTTATAAGAAGTCTGCCGGGCAAGAAGCCAAGCTGAGCTATCTGGGGCATACCTTGGTGGAGAACCGGAACGGGTTGATCGCGGCGGCGATGACTACACAGGCCGATGGCCGGGCAGAGCGCGATGCGGCCCTATTAATGTTGCACCAGTTGACCCGGGGGCGAAGCCGTCGGATCACGGCGGGAGCGGACAAAGCTTATGACACGCAAGACTTCGTCAGCACCGTGCGGGAATTGGGCGTGACGCCGCACGTGGCCCGGCGACAGAATGGGGCGATCGACGATCGAACGAGCCGGCATCCGGGTTACGCGATCAGTCTCAGCAAACGCTGGTTGGTGGAAAAACCTTTCGGCTGGCTGAAGCAGATCGGCCCCTTAAAGAAGGTGAAGCTGCGTGGTCTGGCGAAGGTGGACTGGTTGTTCGTGTTCAGTTGCGCTGCCTTCAACCTGATCCGGATCCCGAAACTGCGGGCGCAAAGCGCATCGAGCTCTGATGGAGGCTTGCACGGCGGCGCAAAAGCCCGCGAATTTGCCGGATATCGTTCGCAAGACCGAATCGTCGGTGATGACAGACCCCGATCCCGAGGTTTGGTATCGAGTTGGCGCACTGATGGCAGCCTGTGGCCAAAAAGACTCGGCCTGCGCTTATTGAAAGCGTCTGTGTTGCAGAATTACTGCGCATATACAGCGCTGCTGGATGATCCGCTGCTGAAAGACTTGCGCAAGGAAAAGGCGTTTGATGAAGTGCTGACCACGGCGAGTAAGTGCCAGTTATTATTGAAGGAAAGAAAATAGGCTTCGGCCAGCGATCGTGAGAGTCCCATTCCCTGTCCAATACGATTTCACACCTAGG
>Ga0209698_10003689_pt1 | contig 16941 bp, 21 predicted proteins | sample LitLauG_LLR_2012_FD_187203 | JGI IMG/M metagenome (GOLD analysis project Ga0209698, IMG submission 187203) | Freshwater sediment microbial communities from Pennsylvania, USA - Little Laurel Run_MetaG_LLR_2012 (SPAdes) (version 2) | ecosystem: Environmental > Aquatic > Freshwater > Creek >...
GCGTATGCGTGAGGTTTACGCGACGCTGTACCTGGAAGGCGCATCGTTCCTGACGTGGACCGAGGCCCGGATGCTGGCTGCGCGCGATGCAAGGTTTCGCGACAAACTCGGCCGCCTGATGGCAGAAAAGCGCGCTCACGCAGTAACACTGCTCGAGTATTTCTACAAGCGCGCCGGCAGACGCCCCGTGGGCTCGTTGGAGCCGCTTGCCATGGGTTTCGTGAGCCTGATGGAAGGTGTTCGCCTGGTTGGCGTATCTTGCCCAGATGAGCTGCCGCCATCGGTTGCTCAGACGATTCTCAGGCTCTTCTTGGGTGCGGTCATGCGGCAGGTGCGCCAGACCGGGTGAGACGCCATGCCCGCGCGACGCTCGCTCCGATGATCAGACTTGATCAATTACGGGTATCGCCGCGCCAATTCCCTGGGACGCTCCCGTTACAACGACCGTCTTCCGCTTCGTAGTCATGTGAATCTCCCGCTCTTTGCTGCGTAAGGTTGGGGCTGCTGAAACGAATTGTTCGGCCTTCTCGCCTCGGCACGGTGAAGCGCACCCGCCGGTCCACCGTGGATCCAAATGCCGTATCAGATTCGGCCGGGGAGCCGCGTCGTGACCTCCTGGACTAGCCACGTATTGCCGTCCGGATCGTTGAAGGAGAAGAACGACCCGTAGCTCGTGCGCTTGGGGTCGGAGCCGCTGAGCCGTGCCTCCTGGGGGAACGGCGGGCCGTGCCACACCTCACTCGCGTCGATGCCACGGCCGGCGAGTTCGTCATGGGCCGCTTCGATGTCGGAGACGACCAGTCCCCCCTCGGCCGAGCCAGGCGCGGCCGTAGTTATGCCCTTGCCGAACGTGACCGAGCACGCTGAGCCGGGGGGCGTGAACTGTACGATGCGAACGCCGTTTGCCGGGGCGACATCTTGGTCGAACCTCCAACCCAAGCGTTCGTAGAACTGCTTGGATCGCTCGACGTTGGACACGGGGATGATGTCGACCTCGAGCTTCATGTCGACTCTTGTTACGCTGCCATCATGCTTCTGTTGCTTGGTGCTGGTGCTTGCTTGACTCATGTGATTCTCCTTTCGCTAATCGAACTCCGCAGGCCCGCAGAGGCGACCGGCCGTTCGGGCCGGCCGCCTCTGCGGCGAGATCGGTCCGTACTGATCATTCACAGTCTGCTTCATCACGGCTCTCGTGCGCGCTTCAGTCAGGCAGCTTGGTGCCAAGCACGTCGATGCGTTCGATCGTCGGCGCCTGCGCCAGCAGCTTGGACGCGTTCGCCCCCAGCGCCTGCGCGATCGGCCCGTTGAGGTGGGCCTGGCGGCCGGCTTCGTCGGCGAAGGCATCGAAGATGCCGAAGGTGGCCGGGCCGAGTTGCAGGGCAAACCACACCGGGGTGGTGGCTTCCTGCTGCGCCAGGCCGAGGCCGGCTTGCAGGAACTGGGCCACTTCTTTCTCCTTGCCGGGCTTGGCTTGGAGGCGGACGAACAATGCATGCTTGATCATGGTTGACTCCAGATTGAGGTGAATCGGGATGCGCACAGTAAGCTAGGAGCGCCCTGTGCCTAGGGTGAAACCGTGCTCGCCTGCGTCGGAGCGTTGCTCGTGCGGGCATTCATGTCGTCCCGGCCCGAACTTGCCAAGCCCGGCTGGCTGCGCCTGCCGAACGAGACGGCATATGCGGCAGTGCGCGCAATCGGCAGCGGATCGTCGGACAGCTCGATACCGTTCGTCAGGTTCGTGGGCATGAACAGCAGCTTTTTCTGCGCCTCCAGGCTGTTGGGCACCAGCCTGTCAAGCGTCAGAACGCCGAGGTCGACGACTTTCCGGTCATCGGGCCAAGGCTGGCTTCCATCCTTGGTCTGATCGCCGGCCTCAGCCAATTGCGCCTTCAAGTGAAAGACCACCGGCTTTTGCGCAATCCGCTTGGTCAGTTCGTCGGACAGAAAGTCGGGCGACTGCTTGGCAGCCTCTTCCGGCGTAAGGTGCACCAGCTTCTCGGGCACCAGCTGGTAGCGCACCGCCTGCCTTTGGCCGGTCTTGCTGACGAAGATGAAAGCGTTAATGCCGTGATACTCCTCGTCCGCATAGCTGTCCGGCGTTGCGGCCGTACCGAACGCCTTCGGCGCATTCGGATGGCTCGCGAAGAACTGTTCCAGTTTCGTCGGCTTCGGGGCATCGGGTGGGCTCGCGACGATCGCCAGGAGCAGATCACGAAAGTCCTCTGCAGTCCCTGCCGGGAAGAACTTTAACGAGTTGGTCACCATGTCGGTGGCCGTTCCGCCAGGCAGCTGGTATTTGATGGCCATGCCGTGGGGGTTCCCGGCGGGTGAGCCGTCCGCCACGTTGGGCATCCCATTGCCATCAGAGAATCGCACGGTAACCGGGATGGTGTCGCCGTTGAATAGTGTTGCGCGGCTGAGCTGGGCAGCTTCGGGCGAAGCCTTGAAGCTGCCTTCCGCCACAATGCCTTTCGCGTGGAAGGCGCGGAACCCCGGATGCACGCCGTTCAGCTTGTTCGCCAGATCGACGATCTGCGTCGTGACCGGCGGGTCGTTTGCGGTGGCCGCCGCGGAAGCCAGTAGAAGTGGTGCATAGGCCATGGACTTCACCAGGCGTCTTGCACGAGAGCCTGCCTCTTCCAAAATGGCCATTGCAACGTTCTGCGCGGTCTGAACCAAGGGGGTCATGTCGAAATCCTCCTGTGAAGGTGTTTCATCGCGGGTTGCCAGGTTGCTCAGCGTGAACTGCGATTTGCTCATGAGTGCAAGCCTTTGGGCTGTGTAAGTCGCGTTGCCGGAACGGATGGTGACGCCTCCCACCCAAGCTGACTAGATGGTAAAGTCTGGATTCTTATTTCCATAAATGGAAGATTCGTCGGTGGCGGACCTCGACAACATCCTGATATTCGTTAAGGTGGCCCAGTTCCAGAGCATCACGCGCGCAGCACGCTCGCTGGGAATGCCGATCTCGACTGTGAGCCGTCGGTTGTCGGTGCTGGAATCGGAACTCGGCGTGTCGCTCTTGAGGCGCACCACGCGGCGGGTGACCTTGACTGCGCAGGGGCAGAATTACTTCAGCCAGTGCCAGGAGCCACTGAATCTGCTGCAAGAAGCTGAGCGGGTGCTGACTCAGGCGCAGAAGAGACCGGAAGGTCTGCTCCGGATTACCATTCCAGTCATTCTGAGCCAGGAGCCTTTTCTGGATTTCATATCCGCTTTTCTGAAAGATCATCCCCGTATCCGGATCGAGCTTTTCATCACGAACTTGTTCGTCGATCTGATCGCGGAAAACTGCGACGTCGCGATCCGCTCCGGAGAGTTGCAGGATTCCAGCGTCGTGGCCAGGCGCCTCGGCAAGACCGTGTTTTATGTCGTGGCCGCTCCCGAATACCTGAAAGGCCGAATCCTTCCGGCCGAACCCGCCGATCTAAAGTTGCACGACTGTGTGCTGTTCAATGCCAAGAACAACGAGCGGGACTGGGACCTGGTCAGCCGGAGAAGAAAGGTCAGGGTCCATGTGTCGGGCTCAGTCGCAAGTCGCGACGTCAACTCGGCGAGCGCGTTCGTGCACCGCGGTCATGGAATCGGGCTGTTGCCCTCGACGTACTGCGACGAGGCCATTGCCAAAGGCAAGCTCATCCGGCTGCTGCCGAAGTGGGCTTCCTCACTGACCCCCCTTTTCGCGGTCTATCCGAGTCGAAAGTTTCTGCCCCTGCGACTCAGTGTCTTCCTGGAGGCGCTGTCAGGTTGGAAAAGCCCGCTCTGGATCAAGGATTAGCCACCGAATCGAGGGCGACCTTACAAGAAATGTCTGGACCAATGCGCCATTGGCATTGACAATCCACAACGCCAGGAATATGATGATCGTCATATTCGAGCAGACGCAGCCGTGAGCCGCACTCCCAACAGCCACAAGGAAGCAACGCACGAGCGGATCGTGGAGGTAGCTGCACGCGCGATCCGCCGGAATGGCTGCGCGGGTGTGGGCGTAGCCGATGTGATGAAGGAAGCCGGGCTGACGCATGGTGGCTTCTATGCTCACTTCGAGTCACGCGACGCCCTGCTCGTTGCGGCGCTGGAACGTGCGGGCGACGAAAGAGCCGCAGCCGTGTCGCAGATTGCGCAGCAGCGTGCCGGCAAGGGGATCAGCGCATTCCGCTCCCTCGTTGAAACCTATCTCGCGGATGGGCAGATCGCGTCACCGGAGACGGGCTGCCCAGTAGCTGCCTTAGCGTGCGAAATGCCTCGTCAGTCGCAGATGGTTCGTGAGGCGTCGGCGCGACGTGTACAGCGGCTCATTGCTGCGGTGGGCGCTACGCTGCCCAGGAAGCAGCGCGCGGCGGCAAGTGTGATTGCGGGCACGCTTGCTGGCTCGTTGCAGCTCGCGCGTGCGTTGGGTGACAACCCTGAAGGGCGTGCAGTGCTTTCAACCGCGCGCAATGCACTAATACGACAGTACGACGTGGCGGCTGCGGCCGGCCACTAACACTCACTCGAGAGCGTCGCCAGTTGTGTATTGTTCGTTCTCAAATATGATGATCATCATATTCGAGCTTTGAAATCCGAAACCCAGGAGACTCTCATGAAGATCAAAGGCACTGTCGCCCTCGTCACCGGCGCCAACCGGGGCATCGGCTTGGCGTTCACTCGGGAACTGCTGGCTCGCGGCGCTCGCAAGGTGTACGCCGGAGCCCGGGATCCCTCCACGGTCGAACAGCCCGGTGTCGAGGCCATCCGGCTGGACGTCACGAAGCCCGACCAGGTGGCGGCGGCGGTGGCACGCGCGGGCGATGTGGCGCTTCTCATCAATAACGCCGGGATCGCCCACCAGGGCGGGTTTCTCGCACTCGACAGCGAAGAGGTCGCACGCCGCCAGTTGGAGACCAACTTCTTCGGGGTGCTGCGCATGAGCAAGGTGTTCGCGCCGACCCTCGCCGCCAACGGCGGCGGCGCCATTCTCAATGTCCTGTCGATCGCCTCGTGGGTCAATTCCGGTCGACTCGCGGCGTATGCGGCGAGCAAAACGGCCGCATGGTCGCTGACCAACTCGCTGCGCTACGAGTTGGCGCCGCAGAAGACGCAGGTGCTGGCGCTGCACATGGGTTTTGTCGATACGGACCTCGCGAGCGCAATAGATGCTCCCAAGTCGAGCCCGGCGGAAATAGTCAAGCGTGCACTGGATGCGCTGGAATCCGGCTTCGACGAGGTGCTGGCCGACCAGCCGGCGATGCTGACAAAGAAGGGGCTCACGGCGCCGCGGCCGAGCTATTTGCCCCAGGGGGCTTGAAGCCGTGCGGCCGAACTCGCGACCCGTAGCCGGTATTCGATTCGGCGCAAAGCCGACGCTCACCGCCGCCGCGCGGCAACCGCCACGGAGCCAGATCATGACGGATTCCCAAGACGCCGTTTTCCCTGCCTTCATCGAACATCGAGTCCCGCGCGGTCGCGGAAGCTTGTACGTACGCGATTTCCCGGGCAGCGGCCCCGCTTTCGTGGTGCTGCACGGATTTCCGGACAACTCGCACATCTACGACGACCTCATTCCGCATTTGGTGTCGGCCGGTCGCAGAACGGTCGCGATGGACTTTCTGGGCTTCGGCGCATCCGACAAGCCGGAGGATGCGCTTTACAGCTTCGAGCAACAGCTCGGTGATCTGAAAGCGGTCGTGGGGGCCTTGAGGCTCGAAGAGATCATCCCCGTGGGCCACGACGCAGGCGGCCCAACCGCCGTCAACTTCGCCCTGAAGCATCCGGAGCGCACGGCCGCGGTCACCTTGATGAACGCCTTCTACGGCGACGCCCCCGGGCTGCGGGTTCCTGAATTGATCGAGCTTTTCTCGAACAAGGGGCTGAAAGCGCTCCATCGGCATTTCCTGGCAAGCCCGCAGCAGTTCGCCTGGCTGCTCGGCTTTCAGCGCGACCAGATGCAGGCAGGTCTCACGGAGTCTCAGAAGACCCGCTACACGGATTTCCTCGGGCCGATCATCGACAACAACTTCAGGCAACGGCCAAGTGCCAGTCCCGCTTTCGCGCAGATGACTTACCAATTGACGGATGAGGTCGCCGCCAACACGGCTCGTCTGATCGAGTTCAGGTGCTCCGAGGTTCCCCTCCTGCTCATCTGGGGGAAGGCCGACCCGTACCTTGATGTCACCGTCGCCGACTACATGCGGTCCCAGGCGCGGAACGCTGCCCTTCATGTTCTTGATGCAGGGCACTGGCCGCAGATCGACGCGGCCGCCGAGGTCGCTCGCATCATGCTTGCCCGTCACTGAATCCGAGGCGTCGCCCGGAACTCATCTCTGAACGCACCGCCTGAAGGGGCACGGCGTTTAACCCCGGCGATACGTCAACCGCCGTTCCAGTTATTACGTCAACAAGATTCTCGGAGATATCAAGCCAGCGGATCTTCCGATCGAACAGCCTACCAAAGCATCAACCTGCGCAGGAGGTGGCCACCTGCTTGCAGTTCTTCGTCAAGCGGACGCTTAGGTTCGTCGGGTCGAAAATTGCCCGACGCAGGCTGGCGCTCTCCGGGTGAGCGACGATGCGCCCTCCCAGCTTCCGGACAAGCGCCCGCATCGGCAGATTGTCGGCTAGCAGGTCTCCGACCAGGCGCCTGTTGCCCGCTCGTCGCGCATCTTGAACTAACCGTCGAAGCAACGTACGTCCCAGGTCGATGCTCTGCCAGTCGTCGGCGACAGCGATCGCGAACTCGGCATCACACAGGTCGCTCAAGAGCACATAACGGGCCTCGGCGACGATGGTCGGCTCGCCCTCTCCGACATTGCTGTCGGCCAAGGCGACCAAAGCAACGTGATGATCCTGGTCGACCTCGGTCAGTGAGCGCAGCATTGTCTGCGACAGCGTGTTAACGCCCAGATGGAAGCGCCGACGCCGCGATCGCGGCGACAGCGCAGCGAAGAATGCCTGCAAAGCTTCGGCATCTCGCGGACGGATCGAACGAACGACGACGTGGCGCCCATCCGCGAGCGTCAAGGCTTCGCGCACGAGCGTGAACTGAGCTCGCCGGCCGTGATCTCCGAGCTCTGTTGCTGCGACCTCACGTTGTGCCATGCGGGTCTCCTTGCCTCGTTACGCAGAGGCGATCTTCAACGATGTCGACAGGTCGTCAGGACTTCTCGCCGCTCCGCGCCGAATCGACTGCTCCGTCAGGCCTGCGAACAGTTCGCTGGCCGCCGGGAGCGGCGGAGCTGAGTCGACATCGCGTTGGACCTCGGGTAGTGGGGATAGTTGCCTTCGGATGGTCGGCGGCTCAAGCGAGCTTTCTTCCCAGGAAGTCGCGGATGGCCGCTGCGATCTCGCCGGCGTGGGTCTCGAGCGCGAAATGGCCCGTGTCGAAGAACCGGACCTCGGCGTTGCGGCTGTCGCGCTTGAAAGCCTCCGCACCGGGCGGCAGGAAGAACGGGTCGTTCCTGCCCCACACGGCGAGGAGCGGCGGTTGGCGGGTACGGAAGTACTCCTGGAATTTCGGATACAGCGCGACGTTGCTTGCGTAATCGAGGAACAGGTCGAGCTGGATCTCGTCGTTGCCAGGGCGGGCGAGCAGGGCGGAATCCAGCGCATAGGCCTCCGGCGCAACGAGCGATTCGTCCACGACGCCATGCAGGTACTGCCACTTCGTCGTCTGCGGTGCGAGGAAATCGCGTAAGGCGGCGCGGTTGGCTGCGGTGGGCTCCTTCCAGTACTTCTGGATCGGGTTCCAGCCCTGGCTCAATCCTTCCTCGTAGGCATTGCCGTTCTGCGACACGATCGCGGTGATCCGGTCGGGCCGGGCCAGCGCCAGCCGCAAACCCACCGGCGCGCCGTAGTCGAAGACGTAGATTCCATAGCGCCGCAGGCCGACGGCCTCCGTGAAGCGGTCCATGACCCGGGCCAGGTGATCGAACGTGTACTTGAAGCGCGCGCGATCCGGCGCGTCGGAGAAGCCGAAGCCCGGCAGGTCCGGGGCAACGACGTGATAGCGGTCCGCGAGCAGCGGTATGAGGTCGCGGAACATATGGGACGACGTGGGAAAGCCGTGCAGCAGCAACAAGGCGGGCGAGTTCGGATCGCCGGCCTCCCGGTAGAAGATGTTCAGCTCGTCTGCGGCGACCGAGCGGTAGCGAATCATCGTAGCCTCCTGTCGAAGAAGAATGGGTCGGACATTTGAGTAACCTGTGATGAATTAGTATTCAGGTTAGTCAGCTTACGCGCGCGCCGATAACCTGTCAAGCGACGAGTAACCGGTTACAATCCCGGCCACCAATTCCCCCAATCCGAGGCAAGCTCCCATGAGCACGCAGGTCTCGCATCCGCCGCCCCTGATGGTCGGCGACCACCTGGCACTGGATTTCCTCAACACGGTCGCCACGCCATCCGACGCGCCGATCGAATGGCTGAAGGACGGCGAGGATCTGCTCTGCTGGCTCGAGCAGGCGGGAGCCATCGACAAGGCGGTGGTCGCCAAGGAGTTGCAGGCTTCAGGCGAGGAACTGGATGCGGTCGCCGAGGAAGCGCGCAGGTTGCGCGAATGGTTTCGCGGCTTCGTGCGGCAGCACAAGGGGAAGAGACTCGGCGCGGCTTCGCTCCGCGAGCTCGGGCCGCTCAATCGGCTGCTGGCCGACGACGACACCTACCGGCAGGTCGTCGCGGCCGTCAAGGCCGCGACGCGCATTGCAGGCTCGTCACCTCAGCGGCTCCAATGGTCCGAGCAGCGCCGATGGACGAGCCCACGGCGGGTTCTGCAACCCATCGCCGAAGCGATGGGCGAGCTCGTCTGCCACGGCGACTTCCGCCTGGTGCGCGCCTGCGAGGGGATGGGCTGCACGCTGCTGTTCTACGATCGGACTAAAGGACACGCGCGGCGCTGGTGCAGTATGAGCGTGTGCGGGAATAGAGCCAAAGCGGCGGCGCACCGCGCGCGTCTGCGCGAACAAGAGCAGGGGACACGTCGGCGCGAGCCGTGAGCGCAGCCATTAGCGAACTTCGGACCGGCGGCGGTGCGGCTTCAGGGAGTGCAGTCGCATCTCCCGCCTTGCTCCTGCACGGGCGGGCAGGGAACTGAGCCATACGAACAGTAGATGCAGCAGTGCCCGGGTTTCGGGCTTAGGACCGTATGGCAGGCTTCGCATTACTCACGGCAGTACGCCAGCACGCGGCTCGCCAGGAACTCTGGCGTCTCCGAACGGCGGCAGGTGACCCGCGGGCTCAGGCTCCCAGCGTCGTCGTGATCGGCAGGCCCTGCTTCAACGTCAATGTAACGGGCGTGCGTTCGGCGATGTCCGCTAGCCGCGCGCGCTGCTCGTCGTCCAGTTCGCCCTCGAAGCTCAGCACGCGCACGATCGCGCCTTTCTTGCCTTCAAGCCTAAAACGCACATCGACATGCAGCGCACGCAGCGGCCACTGTTTGCGCTCCGCATACATGCGCAGCGTGATCGCCGTGCACGCGCCCAGTGCCGAGCACAAGAGGTCGTACGGTGCGGGCCCGACATCCTTGCCGCCCCGCTCGGCGCCTTCGTCGGCGCTCAGCTGATGATGACCGGCCGCGATCGAGACCGCGTAATTCGTCGTGCCTATGCTCGCCCTCGCGTGCGCCATGTCTCCTCTCCCAAGGCGGCCGCCGCTCCGTGCTCACCAGCAAGTATGCGGGCGCGACAGCATCAACCACAGGATAGACCGGTCACGAGCATGTGCCGATCGTCCGACGTGCCGGACGATACCCGCGTCAACGGATAGATGATTCGACGAAACCACCTATACGATGCGGGCAGCCGCCCGACAGCGCGTGTACAAATACGGGAATTCCCGACATTCCAAGATTTCCGAGAGGCTGCCATGTTCGAATCAAGAAAGATCAGCTTTCCGAGTTCCACGGGGAGCAGCCTGGCGGCTCGCCTCGACTTGCCGCCAAATCCCCGCGCCTTTGCCCTGTTCGCGCATTGCTTCACGTGCGGCAAGGACATCTTCGCCGCCTCGCGGATTGCGCAAGGTCTCACAGCAAGTGACATTGCGGTGTTGCGCTTGGACTTCACCGGTATCGGCAGCAGCGAGGGCGAGTTCGCCAATACCAACTTTTCGTCGAACGTCAGCGATCTCGTGGCGGCTGCGAATTACCTTCGACACAGCCATGCCGCGCCGTCCCTGCTGATCGGCCACAGCCTGGGCGGAGCAGCGGTGCTCGCCGCGGCGCCGCAAGTGCCCGAAGCGACCGGCGTCGTCACGATCGGTGCACCGTCCTCCGCCGCCCACATCACGCGTCATTTTGCCGGCAATCTGACGGAGATCGTCGAGAAGGGAAGAGCCGAAGTAAAGCTGGCGGGCCGCACCTTCACGATCACCAGGCAGTTTGTGGACGATGTGTCGAGCCAGAATTTCCTCGACGGCCTGGCGAACCTGAAGAAGGCGCTTCTGGTGTGCCATGCACCGCGCGACGAATACGTCGACATCGAAAATGCAAGCGCGATCTTCGCTGCTGCGCGGCATCCCAAGAGCTTCATCTCGCTCGACACGGCTGATCATCTGATCAGCAAGCGGGAGGATGCCATCTATCTGGCCGATTTGATCGCCGCTTGGGCATCGCGCTATTTGCCCCCCGCCGCAGAGACGGCGGCGTTGCCCCCGGGCGTGGTCGAAGTGAGCGAGACGCGCACGGGGCATCTGGCGCAGCGAGTGCGGGCCGGCCGCCATGTGTTCATGGCGGGGGAGCCTGTTTCAGTCGGCGGTGATGATGCCGGTCCGACGCCCTATGACTACCTTCTCACTGCTCTCGGCGCCTGCGCCTCGGTGACGATGCGCCTGTATGCCGAGCGCAAGGGGATCACCGCCGAGCGCTTCTCGGTGCGCCTTTCTCACCGCAACGTTCACGCGCAGGATTGCGCCGATTGCGAAACGAAGGAGGGCAATATCGGGGAAATTACGCGCGAGATCATTATCGAAGGCGACGTGCCGGCAGCCGAGCGTGCCCGACTCATGGATATTGCCGACAGGTGCCCGGTTCATACAACGCTCACGCACGAGATCAAGATCCGCTCGAGGCTCGCGTCATAGCGCGCTCGCGATGACATGGGATTCATCGCCAAGGCGATTGGCTCGATCTTCAATTGCGCCCGGGAACCTGCTACCCTGGACTGTCGTCGTCAGGCCGCAGGACAGTCGCGATGCGACCACCCGGCAATCAATGCACCGCGTTCGTATTGGCCGGAGGCGGCAGTGCCGTGCCGCCGGCTTGCTGCGCGACAGGGCGCTATGTCCAGCTCCTCAGTGCCGGCACCTGCACGGGGAGCAGGGCGCGGAAAGTGTTCTCTTCCGGGCGAATATGGGTCAATATCCGTCGACATCGACGACTGCTTGCGCAAAGGCTTCTGGCGCTTCCTGAGGCAGGTTGTGCCCAATGCCACCCTGGATGAGCCGGTGTTCGTACTTGCCGGTAAACTTCTTTGCGTAAGCGGCGGGCTCAGGGTGGGGTGCGCCATTCGCATCGCCCTCCATCGTGATTGTGGGCACGATGATGGCTGGGGCCACAGCAAGCTTCCGTTCCAGATCGTCGTACCTCGCCTCGCCGTCGGCCGCTCCGATCCGCCAGCGGTAGTTGTGGATCACGATGGCGACGTAGTCCGGGTTGTCGAAGGACGCTGCGCTGCGATCGAACGTGGCATCGTCGAAGTTCCACTTCGGCGAGGCCAGCCGCCAGATGAGTTTGGCGAAGTCGTGCCGGTATTTCTCATAGCCGGCGCGGCCCCGTTCGGTGGCAAAGTAGAACTGGTACCACCACTGGAGCTCGGCCTCTGGTGGCAGCGGCAGCCTGCCGGTTTCGCGGTTGCCGATCAGATAGCCGCTCACCGAGACCAACGCCTTGCACCGCTCGGGCCATAGCGCTGCCATGATGTCGGCTGATCGCGCACCCCAGTCAAAACCGCCGATGACCGCTTGGTCGATGCCGAGGGCATCCATCAAGGCAATGGTGTCCGCCGCAAGGGCGGACTGCTGGCCGTTGCGGAGCGTGTCGCCCGACAGGAAGCGCGTCGTGCCGTAGCCGCGCACGTACGGCACGATCACCCGATAGCCCTTGGAGGCCAGCAGGGGGGCCACGTCGGCATAGCTGTAGATGTCGTAGGGCCAGCCGTGCAGAAGGATGACCGGCGATCCGTGAGCGGGTCCGACTTCAACGTAGCCGACCTTCAGCAGGCCCGCGTCGATCTGTTTCAGTGGGCCGAATGAGGCTGGCGCTGCCAGGGTGACCGTTTGCACGTCCGCCCGTCGGATGCCTTCCGATTGCGCACCGGCCGATCCGAGCCTGAGGAACTGGGTTGCGGCGATGCTCTTGACGGCTACGCTCAAATAGCGGCGCCGATCGTGGCTGATTTCTTCAAACATTCGTCTTCTCCCATTTAGATGCGTGGAGGCCATTGTCACGAGGCGTCGGTTCCAGTGCTCCGTAATATGACCGGTCGGCTTAACGCAAAGTCAAAAGAATTTGAGCGCCGTAATGCCTCTTTGTGCGAATCCTAAACAGCAGCGCAATGGCACGATAGGAGAAAACGTCCGCGGCTTGTCGTGGCTTGACCTATTCGCTCGGGCCGTAGATTGAACCGTCTCGGGAGAAGGCAGTTCGTGCGCAACGAAGGGCTCAGCGTCGGTGGGCTTGTCCAGCCAGCGACGGTGCTCCAGCTCTCGTAGGGCGCATTGCGAGGCCGCCATCGAACAGAGGCCTGTCGAGTGAAGGAACAGCGCCGCGCCACGCTTGTTGACGTTGTATTAGCCGCTTGCCTGCGTGCTCAGAGCGCCGATGGCATTGACCCGTCCGACATCGTGCCGAGCACGCCGACGCGCCGATCCGGAAAGCGGCTCGCGCTGCTCCCGCAGGTGGCGGGAAAGGTCGGCCTGCTGAAACGCCACCGGCTGGTGGCGCCGCCACTAATTACCTGTGGAGCGTTAAAAGGGCGGGGGCTTGACAAACGAGACGACCGGTCATATTATGCGACGCATGGCCAAAGCGAATGTGCGCGACAAGATTCTCCGAGCGGGGCTCGATCAGTTTCATCGGGTGGGCTTCAACGGCAGCAGCGTCGAAGACATCACCGATCTGGCCGAGGTCCCGAAGGGATCGTTTTACAACCACTTTAAGAGCAAAGAAGACCTTGCAGTCGAAGTTATCGATCGCTACATCGAACAAGGGCCGCACAAGATGCTCCGCGACGCCGGAATTCCACCTGTGAAGCGTCTGAAAGGATACTTTTCGGCCCTGGGACAGGAGTTCGTGGACTCCGGGTACAAGAAGGGGTGCCTGCTGGGAAATTTCTCGAGCGAGCTTGCTGATCACAGCGGGCCGGTTCGGCGTCGCCTCGAAGGCGCGTTCGATGGGTGGGTGAACCATATCGCAGCCGTGATCAAGGAAGCTCAAAAGCTCGGTGAGGTGGACCCGAAGCTGAAGCCCGAACAGCTCGCGGGTGCTCTCCTGAGTGCCTGGGAGGGTGCGCTGCTGCGGGCGCGCGTCGCAGGCGATGCGGCGGCGGTGAAGGAATTCATGGCGGTCGGTTTCGGACGCCTGATCGGGTAGGCAGGAGTTTCTCGTAGAACGGGCATCTCGGTGCTCGATTTTTTTAACCCTGGACTAAGACGACTGGTCATATTATAAAGGAGCTGAACATGAATCCGACACGCATTCTTGGTCTGTCTGCACTTGCCCTGGCGTTGGCGGTCCCGGCCGCACAGGCCGAAGATCGGGCGAAACCGGAGGCGGCCCGTCTGGGCGAGCATCCGGCGGTGATCGTGGCGCGCAGAGGTGTCCAGGTCGATCCGACTTCGAACTTCTACCTGCACCCGGCTCGGCTGTCCTGGCGCCTGCAGCGACCGCTGTCCGAAGGCGAACATCCGGCGGTGATCGTGGCGCGTCGAGGCGTCCAAGTCGATCCGGCCTCCAATTTCTACCTGCACCCGGCTCGGCTGTCGTGGAGCCTGCAGCCACCGGTGTCTGAAAACGAGCCGCTGGAACTGGTTGTGGCACCCGGTGCGCAGAATGCAGCCAATCATCCGTAGGCAACCAAGAGGAGAAGTTGACATGAGTGCAACGTACAGACAGGGCACCGCCCTAATTACCGGCGCCTCTTCCGGCATCGGAGCAGTCTGTGCGGACCGGGTGGCTCGGCGCGGCTACGACCTGATCCTGGTCGCGCGCAGCCTGTCACGCAGTCAGCCGGCGGCTCGGTACAGCGCGGGGGCCTGATCCGGCGTCACATTGGAGGAGAGTCAAACATGAATGCAACGGGCTCTCGGCGCTCGATTCTTGCCTCAGGAATGACTGGTCACACTAACGGGACATTGGACATGAACGCAACTTCCGATCAGAGCGAGCAGGTCGCCAACTCATCGCGTTTGGTCGCCGCGGGACTAGCGACAGTGCTGCGGCGCCTCAAGGATTGTGAAGTGCGCGTTCGGAACACGATCGGCGGAACGTCGTCGCCGGTCGGAGCGGTCGTCGCCGTGGACGACCTGGCGGCCGCCCCGCATATTTCGACATTCGCGGTTGCTGCTGCCGAACCGATCATGAAAACCTCGAAAGTCGTTCTGCTCACGAATGGCATGAAGGACGTTGACTCGGCTTCCTTCGGATTCAAAGGCGCGAGCGCCTGGTTATCGATCCACTGTCCCGAGGGAGAACTGCTGGAGGCTGTGCAAGGGCTGCTTCAAGACGCGCCGCTGACGTGGCGGCCGCCCCCGATCGGAACGGATGTTAGCCCGCACCACACGCCGAATTCCGAGACCGTCGCGCCGCGCGCGCACCCGACAGGCGGGCTTGCTCCGGGCGCTCTCAGAAGGGTACGCGAGCACATCGAGGCGCATTTTGCGCAGAAGATCGAGCTCTCTCGTCTTGCCGGCATTGCAGGACTGTCGACGTCCTATTTCTCGAGAGCCTTCAAGCAGACCATCGGCATGCCGCCGCACCGCTACGTGATGATTCGACGCCTGGCGGCCGCTGCCGAGCTGGTCAAGAAGACCGACAGGCCGCTGACAGAGTTAGCGATCGAGGTCGGTTTTTCGGACCAGAGTCACTTCACGCGGGCCTTTACGCAGATGACCGGTGAGACGCCGGGCGCGCTTCGGCGCAGGTACCGATGAAGGCGAGCGAAGAATGAACTCGATATGCAACTACCGCTTCGGACGTATCTGCCTACACGTCGCTGCCATGGCTCTGGACCATCAATTCAAATGGCATCTTGCAGGGATCGCGCGCGAATTGGCACTGAGCGTTCCCATCCCAATGGGGTCCGCTTCCAGAGCTCTCTCACGGTCCCCTAATTAACTCCTCGAGGAGCAATTCAACATGTCCACCATCCATTTCCACCAGACAACCACCTTGACCCCCGAGCAGTACGTCGCCGGGCTCACCGACTTCGGGCGTGGCCGCTCGAAGCTCTTTGACAACAGCGCCGATGAGTACCTCAAAGTGCATGACCGTGGCCGCTTGAAGGCCGACGTCACGGAAGGTTCGGGCGGCGTCTGGGAACGCCTGCACTACGACTGGTCCGATCCCGAGCACGTAGTTCTCACGACGACCGATTCCAACGTGTGGGGAGGCGCGTCGAGCCACACCTACACTTTCACTCGTCAACCCAACGGCACGACCGACATCGACGTGGTCGTCGTACGCGACGGCAAGAACCTCAAGGGACGGGTGCTGGGGTTCGTGCTCGGAACCGTTGGCAGGCGCGTCTTGGGAAAGGCGTTTGAAAATTCCGTCAAGGCCATCGAAGCTCGAAACGGCGTCACCGCTGTCCAGATCGCCAAAGCCGATTCAATGCATGGAGAAACGAAATGAGATCCAAAGTGAACCGTCTGCTGCTGGGAACCGCATTGCTGGTGCTTTCAGGATACAGCGCCGCGGACACGTACGACTCCGTAAGCGGCCGCGTGGATCGCTCCGCCGTCAAGAATGTCGTTCTTGTCCATGGCGCGTTCACCGACGGTTCCGGCTGGAAGCCCGTTGCAGACATCCTCGAGCACGACGGCTACCCCGTGTATAGCCCGATTCAAACGCCGCCCAGCGCACTAATGGACGCGTCAGACACCGGAAATCAGAAAGTCAAGCGCCGCAATGATGACCGAGCGATCGGCTGACGCATCGGCGACCCCTGGCCCGAGCTCGCGCACAGCAACGCCGGCGAGTTGCGGGGTGATCATCAGATAGTTTTTCCCGGCTACGCGAATCGCCGGCGTAAGGGGCTCCATCGATCGCGAACCGGCCACGCCTGCCGGCTGCAGCGGCACGACGACGCGCGTGGCCAGGGGATCGAGCAGGTCGGATTGGATATCGAGGAGGAATGGAAACCTGGTCCGCGTCGCCGCATTCTTGTTCTTGTAGACCGCGAACTGTGGCATCAAAAACCGCGCAGGGCGTCGCCGAAGGTCCCATGTTCATCGACCTCACGGTTGTAGGCGTCGATGCTGTCGCGGTTCGTCGCCAGCCATTCTTCGCGCCGTCGCCTGCGCAGCTCGGCCTCGAGGGCGGACTCGAGCGTCGCTGACAGATTGATATTGTGACTGCGGGCTGCCTCCAGCAGGGATGCCGGGATCGACACGTTGACAGCTTTTTTCGCGGGCTGTGGGGATGCCATGCCTGACAACTCTCCGTTAATGCGCATATACTATGCGCATTCAATATGCGCGTCTATACCCACAGTGCACGGATGTGCTCTTGGGCGGCGAACGCGATCGCTGAGTACGCGCCGCCGTGGAAACCACAGCGCGCTGTCGCTCCAATGGCTCGACGGACGATAGGTTGTTTGCGCCTGAATCTCTCTGATGGCGACAGTGACGGGGAAGACCCGATGGAGCGGCGTGCTAATTGCCGTGCAGCCACGCATCCGGCTCGGGGTGCCGCCGTCCTTGGCGGTGTATCGCGAGCGCGGCCACCGGCGCCTCGATGACCGTCCCTACGAGAGC
>Ga0209698_10003690_pt1 | contig 16929 bp, 14 predicted proteins | sample LitLauG_LLR_2012_FD_187203 | JGI IMG/M metagenome (GOLD analysis project Ga0209698, IMG submission 187203) | Freshwater sediment microbial communities from Pennsylvania, USA - Little Laurel Run_MetaG_LLR_2012 (SPAdes) (version 2) | ecosystem: Environmental > Aquatic > Freshwater > Creek >...
AAATACAGGTTCGTCATGTCCGCCTCGTCCCAGCTCATCCAGATCGATCTCGGCCCCAGGATTCCCACGCCGAAGCCCTCGTGGCTCAAAGCCAAAGCTCCGGTCGGCGACAATTTCCATAACCTCAAGAAGCTGGCGCGCGGCCTCGGCCTGCACACAGTGTGTGAATCAGCCCAGTGTCCGAACATTGGAGAATGCTGGCATCACAAGACCGCGACTTTCATGTTGCTGGGCGACATCTGTACTCGTCGCTGCGGCTTCTGCGCTGTCCCCAAGGGACGACCTGAAGCGATTGACTGGGATGAGCCTCGCCGCGTGGCGGAGGCCGTCGCTACGCTGGGTTTGCGACATGCGGTCGTGACCAGCGTCAACCGGGATGACGACAACGTTGGCGGCGCAAAGATTTTCGCCGAAACCATTCGCCAGATTCGCGAACTCGTCCCCGACTGCCGCGTCGAGGTCCTGATTCCCGACTTTCAGGGTCTGGAAGAGCCTCTGCGTATTGTCCTCGAAGCGAAGCCGAGCATCCTCAATCACAACACAGAGACCGTGCCCCGCCTTTATCGTGCGGTTCGCTCCGGCGCGCGCTATCAACGGACACTCGACCTGCTGGAAAACGCCAAGAAGTGGGACCCGGCCACTGTCACCAAGAGCGGCGTGATGGTTGGAATCGGCGAGGAAACTGGAGAACTCATCGAGGTTTTCCGCGACTTGGGCAATCGCGGCGTCGACATTCTCACTGTCGGACAATATCTACGCCCGTCCAAAGATCATCTGCCGATGACCCGCTACTACTCGCCCGCTGAGTTCGTTTCGCTGAAAGAAGAAGCCCTGAAGTTCGGCTTCCGGCACGTCGAATCGGGTCCGCTGGTGCGCTCAAGTTACCACGCGCACGAACAGGCGGATGTGGCTAGTCGCTAGTCGCTGGTAGCTAGGTACGGATCAACCAGTTGGGGCCAAGGCCCCAAGCTACTAGCGACCAAATTTCAAAATACTTTCACGTGGAACGTCAGATATTTCTTTGGATTTTCCCGAATCGCCTTCACCAGTTCCCGCGTCTCCACCAGCATTTGGTTGCTGTTGTTGTAAAGCGCAGGATCTTTGAACAGCATTCCTGCCGTCCCTTCGCCTTTGTTCAGGCGGTCGGAAAGCTCCGACAGGCTCTTCATCAAGGTCTGCAAGTGGCTGGCGAATTCCTCATCGTGCGTCATCTTTCCGATGGCACCCTTGCCGGCATTGATGTCATCGGTCAACTGGCGGACGTTGGCGATCGCCTTATTCGCGTTGTCATACAGCGCGGGATCCTTGAGCAGCTTGCCAGCCGTACCTTTGCCAGCCTGCACATCGTCGACCATGGCATTCAACTTGTCGATAGCAGAAATCGCCTTCTTGTAAGCCTCGTCGCTCGTGAAGAGCGGACCAAGCGATCCCTTGCCGCTCTGGATATCGTCAACCAGTCCTTTGAATTCGATCACCGTGGCGTTGAGCTGGTTGTATAGCGCTGGATCGTAAATGACCTTGCCGATCGATCCCTGGCCGCTTTCGATGAACGACATGATGCGGTCGACGCGCTTCAGGAGCGAGTCCATATTCTGCAGAGTTCCCTGGCTGGCGCGAACCACGTCCTGAATGTCAGGCTGATTGCGGGCGGCGAGTGTGTCTCCGTCGGTCGCGATCGGCCCCTTGGCAGACGTGCTGTCCACGTCAACGTAGGTTTCGCCCAAGATTCCCGCCGTGCTCAGCAGCGTGACCGAGTCTTTGCGCAGGTTGAAGGAGTACTTGGTGTTGACTTTCATCGTGACTTCGACGGGCGTCGCCGGTTTCCCTTCGACGATTCGCACCGAGGTGACGTTGCCGATATCCACACCCGCCAGGCGCACGGGAGCGCCTTCGCGCAGACCGCCTGCATTATCGAAGTAGGATCGCAATGCGATCTTGCTGGTAAACCAGCCGCCCGTTCCGCTCATCACGAAAATCAGAACGGCAAGAGTAACGGAGGCGAACAGGACGGTGAGTCCCACGCGAAGTTGCGACCATTTGAGCTGCTTTTGGCTAGGCAAGTTGGTCCGTAAACAACAGAAGCATAATAACAAACACAGTGGAGATTCCGTGGCAGAGATTTTTCGAGGGCTGGATTCCCGCTTCCGGTCACTTTCAGTGTCGCGAAGGCGGTGTGGGAGTGGTTCTGGCAGGCGCCAAGTCTTAGACAATCTCAGACAATACGACGCCAAACAAGAAAAACTCCCTCCCTTCGGTTAAAAGGGAGGGAGCTGATTGCAAGCACCCGTCAATTCTAGCGGTGCCCTTCGTGCGCGTTGCGCTTCTGCTCGGCCTTTGCCTGCTGCTGTCTCGCTCTATCGGCACGCTTCTGCTCTGTTTGCGCCTGTTTTTGCACCTGGCGTTGCTGCTTCTGCTCCTGCTTGGTCGGCTTCGGACTATTGTGAGATGACATCTGGCTGCGATTTTCCTGCTGGCTGTTTCTCATCTCATTGTTGTTGTGTCCGTTGTTTCGCGCTTCATTGTTGTTGTTTTTCGCCTTGTTGTTCTCTGAACGACCCATTTCGCGATTGTTCGAATTTCCTCCGCGATTCTCCGAATTTACCCGCGCCTCCTGCGTTGACATTTTCGGCGCGTGATACGGCTCACCTGCGGCCTTCGCCTTCACCACGCCGTGCCCTGAAAACTCGCCAGGCCGCGCAGTGGCTGCAACTGCCGGACGCCCGTGATTCTCCGAGGCAAAGTTCTGCCGGTTCTGGCTGGCCATGTGCTCATGCTCGGTCTGCGCAGACAGCGCTTGCGTGTGCGATTCGTGTGAATACTCTTCTTCTTCGCGCGTTGGACGGGCCTCGATACCGCCAGGCCCATTGAAGCTCACGGTGCGCGTGTTGTTCACGACCACGGTCCGGTTGTAGACGTTGGTCACATTCCTGACATTCACGTTCACTACCGAACGGTTATAGAAGAACGCACCGCCTCTCCACTCGCCGCCGAAGAAGCCGACGCCGCCGTAACCAAATCCGTAATTAATTCCGCCGTAGAAGCCGACATGCGGACCCCAATACCCACCGTGCCAGCGATAGAAGCCGCCGCCCCATCCCCAGTAGCCGGGCGTCCACAGCATGCCTACCGGAGCCACAACCCAAGTGCCGGGAACCCAGTAGTAGCCACCATCGTCATTCCACGCCCAGTAGCCCGGCGTCCACAAATACCCCGGCCCTGGACAAATCGGCTGCGCATACACCGGCAACGCCGGTGGCCCGATGCGCACGGAAATTCCAACCCCAATCTGTGCTGCGGCAGGCGTCGATAGCGACAGAACCAGCGTTGACGCCGTCAAAATTCCCAAAATCACCCAACGAACGGAGCGTTTCATTTGATTAACCTTCCCTGGCTTGACCCTCTTCGCCATTTTGGCCGAAAGTCGTAATCCGAACTAATTACGTTCGCCCATATAAACCCAGCCCGTTCGTACATGTTGCGATGGGAAGGAACTCATTTTGAATGTGCCGGTTGGCAAGGGTGGAGGGTGAAAAATCAACCTTCCAGAATCACGTGCGCGAGCGCCTGTTCCGATGTGTGGGTAATCGATAGCGCGATATTCTTTGTTCCCAGCTTCGCGGCGATGGCCGCCGCTTCCCCGTGAAATTGAATCGTGGGACGTTGCCCCCGCGGACGCACCACCTCGATGTCGCGCCAGCGCACGCCGCGACTCCATCCCGTCCCTAGCGCTTTCATGCCAGCTTCCTTGGCGGCAAAACGCGCCGCGTAGCTTTCAAACCGGCTGGCTTTTCGCTCGCAGTACTGGATTTCGCCTTCGGTGAAGATACGTTTCAGAAAGCGGTCGCCAAACCGCTCTACACTTTCGCGAATGCGGTGAACTTCTGCGATATCCACCCCAGTGCCGAGAATCATAAGGATGCCAATGCCTGCACGAGATTCGCATCCTGCTCCGGAAACACCGTGCGCAGGTCGAGGAGCACGCGTCCATCCTCGACGCGGGCAATGATCGCGGGATCACCGGTTCGAAGTCGCGCACTCAGCGCGTCGGCGCTCAGATCGGCATGAGTGATCGCGATCAAACGAGTAGCCAGAACCGCCGACGGTGCCGCGCCGCCGCCAATCAGCGACTCCCCGTCCACCAATTCCAACCCGAGTTGCCCTTGCCCGGCGCGTGCAATCTGCGAAATGAGTGTCTCGGCGCGCAGCGCAATTTCTTCTTTCGACATCCGCATCAAGCGCAACACCGGTACAGCATCATGATCCTTCTTGACGTAGGCAAGCAGCGTAGCCTCGAGCGCCGCATAGGTGAGTTTGTCGACTCGCAGCGCTCGGAACAGCGAATTTGAACGCATGCGCGCAACCAGATCGGCGCGCCCGCTGATCAAGCCCGCTTGCGGACCACCCAGGAGCTTGTCCCCGCTATAGGTGACCACATCGACGCCGGTATGCAGGCTGTCCAGAACGCCCGGCTCCCCGTTGATTCCGACTGAGCGCAAGTCGAACAAAGCCCCACTACCCAAATCTTCCATCACGGGGAGATTGCGACTGTGTGCCAGCGTTACCAGTTCTTCCAGTCGCGGCTGCTCGGTAAAACCTGTGATTTCAAAGTTTGACCTGTGCACCCGCAGCAGGAGTCGCGTCCGTTCGTTGATCGCGTGTTCGTAGTCGACGACTCGTGTACGGTTTGTCGTACCCACTTCGCGCAGCGTAGCCTGCGACTTCGACATCACATCCGGAATGCGGAATGATCCGCCGATTTCCACCAACTCGCCACGCGAGACGATCACTTCCCCGCCCTCGGCCAACGAGTTCAGAGCGAGCAGAACTGCCGCCGCATTGTTGTTGAGCACAATTGTGGAACACGTAGGTATCGCCGATCCCGGCTGTGCTTCGCTCAGCAACTTCCGAAACAGCCGATCCACGTGAACATCGCGCTTGCCGCGTTCACCTGTCGCCAGGTCAAATTCAAGATTGGAGTAGCTAGTCGCCGTAGCCCGCGCGTGCTCCAGCGCGGACCCCGCGAGCGGCGCGCGTCCGAGATTCGTATGCAGAATGACCCCAGTCGCGTTGATCACAGGCATCAACGAATAGCTGAGCGACTGCCGCAGCTGACGCTCGATCGCTTCGGAAATCCCACCCAGAGCCAGATCCAGCGACTTCTCATCGAGCCGGCCCGCGTTGATTTCCTGGCGCAGGCGAGCCAGCACCACGCGAACACTCTCAGCAACCGCCGGTTGGCCTTCGCGCGCAATCAACTCCTGCACCTCGGGCCGGCGGAGAAGTTCGTCCGTCGCCGGCAGCATCTGAAACAATACGGGTTTGTTGGCGGTGTTCACAGCGTGTGCAGGTATGCCAGCAGATCTTTGATCTGCTGGTCGCTCATGACCTGCCCAAAGCCTTCCATCTTCGATCGCCCACCCTTGATGATCTCCCCTACGCGCTCATCGTTCGCCGGCAGGCCGCTGAGCGGCAGATACTGCTGCTTGAATACGCCCTTCAATCCCGGCCCTTTCTTGCCGCGCGACGAGTACGGCTCGTGGCAGCGATCGCAATAGTTATCGTAAAGCTGACGCCCCGCCGACTGTTGCGGATTCAGTCCGAGCTCAGCATCAGACTTACGCCGCTCCACATCGCAAGCGCACAAAGAGAGCAGCGCGAATGCCTCGAGGGCAACGAGCAAGTAATAAGAACAAAGCTTCATAAAGTCAGACCCGATCCCACGCAGCCTGCCAGAGCAGGCTCAAACGTAGGATAATACGGGAAGGCATGGCCGTAGTGGTCAAACGCGTTTATGATGCCCCGTCGTCTTCTGATGGAATCCGCGTGCTGGTCGATCGTCTCTGGCCTCGCGGCCTGACGAAAGAGAAAGCGGCTCTCAAGTTCTGGATGCGAGACGTGGCACCGTCGAACGATTTGCGCCAGTGGTACCACGCCCATCCTGAAGCGTGGAGCATGTTTCGCAAGCGCTACTTCAAAGAGCTGGCCGGTGAAGAAGCCTCCGCCGCTGTCGAGAAGCTCCATCAACTTGCAGCCGGCAAGCGCCGTCTCACTCTGCTCTACGCCTCTCGCAACCTGGAGCGCAACAACGCAACCGCACTGAAGGAACTTCTTGAGGGCACCCCCAAGCCGCCGTCAAGCGTAGGGCGTGCCGCCATTGGCCGAGGACGGGTCCGGATCGCGAAGAGACTCTAAAACCAGTTCTCAGTTGTCAGTTGTCAGTTCTCAGAAACAACCCGAGCCCACAAATTGCGAATGCCTGGCGCAGCAAGCCCCTATCCCTCGGGTTTACTGAGAACTGAGGACTGACAACTGAAAACTTCCCCTATAATTTCCCCGTCATGTCCAGCTCCAACCTCCAGAAGAAGATCGACGCCCTTCGCGACAAGATCCGGCATCACGAATATCTCTATTACGTCCTGGATGCTCCCGAACTTTCCGACGCTGACTTCGACAAGCTGATGAACGAACTCAAGCGCATCGAGGCCGCGCATCCCGAACTGATCGCGCCCGACTCCCCCACCCAGCGCGTGGGCGGCAAGCCACGCGAAGGATTTGTGAAGGCCAAACACTCTTCGCCCATGCTTTCTCTCGACAACGCTTACAGCGAAGAGGAGTTGCGCGACTGGGAGCGCAGAGTGCACGAGCTCAGCGGACAGACCGATCTCGAGTACATGTGCGAACTCAAGCTCGACGGCATGTCGCTGGCGCTCGCCTACAATGACGGCCGGCTCGAACGCGGCATCACCCGTGGCGACGGCAGCATCGGCGAAGACGTCACTTTGAATGTGCGGACGGTCCGCTCCATTCCGCTGTCGATTTCCAAGGACAAGCTAAAGAAGGCCGGCATTCCGGCCGACTTCGAAACGCGCGGCGAAATGCTGATGCCGCTCGCGGCTTTCCGCAAACTGAATGAAGAGCGCGAAAAGCAGGGGCTCGCAACATTCGCCAATCCGCGCAACTTCACGGCTGGAACAGTCCGCCAGCTAGAGCCGTCGATCACCGCCCAGCGCCGCATGGATTACTTCGCCTACCTCCTTCTGAAAGATGGACAAGCCTTCTTCGACCGCCAATCAAAAACGATGGATGCTCTCGAAGCCGCCGGCTTCAAAGTAAATCCGAATCGCAGGCTGGCGAAAAACCTCGATGAGGTCTGGAAGTTTATTCAGACTTGGGAAGGCAAGCGCGACTCGCTGCCCTACGAAATCGACGGCATTGTCATCAAAGTCGATCGCACCGCATGGCAACGCGAATTGGGCTTCACTGGCAAAGCTCCGCGATGGGCGATTGCGTACAAATTCGCGGCCCGCGGTAGCATCACGCAGATCGAAGACATTCTGGTACAGGTGGGCCGCACCGGCAAGCTGACTCCGGTGGCCGCTTTGAAGCCGGTTCCGATTGGCGGAACGACTGTCTCTCGCGCCACGTTGCACAACATGGACTTCATCGAAGAACTGGGCGTGAAGATCGGCGACTGGGTGGAAGTCGAACGTGGCGGCGACGTCATTCCGAAAGTCGTGAAAGTCGTCGAAGACAAAGACCATCCCCGGGGCACGAAGCAGTTCGAAATGCCCGAGCATTGCCCTGTCTGCGGAGGTAATGTGGTTCGCACACCGGGCGAGGCCGACCATCGTTGCGTCAATGCAAACTGCCCGGCAAAGTTGCAAGGGACGATTCTGCATTTTGCTTCCCGCCACGTGATGAACATTGACGGCTTAGGCGAGGCACTCGTGAACCAACTCACCGAACGCGGACTGGTCAGGAACGTGGCCGACCTCTACAAGCTCACGAAGGAAAACCTTCTGCAGCTTGAGCGCATGGGCGACAAGTCCGCGGAGAATGTATTGACCGAGATCGAAGCATCCAAGGGAGCGCCGCTGGAGCGCGTGATTTACGGCCTCGGCATTCGCTTCGTAGGCGAGCGCACCGCGCAGTTTCTGGCAGAACACTTCGGATCGCTTGACGCCATCATGAAGGCGAGCGCCGCAGAACTGGAAGAAGTCAATGAAGTCGGCCCGCGCATCGCGGAGAGCATCGTCGAATTCTTCGCCGATGAACACAATCGCAAACTGGTCGGTGACCTTCGCAAAGCGGGGTTGACGTTCACTGGACAAAAGAAGGAAAAAGGCACGAAGCTCGCGGGAAAGACATTTGTGCTAACCGGCACGCTTGAACGCCACACGCGCGACGAGGCGAAAAAGATGATCGAAGACGCAGGCGGCCGCGTCTCCGGCTCGGTGAGCAAGAAGACGGACTACGTGGTCGCGGGCAGTGATGCCGGATCGAAGTTGGATAAGGCCCGAGAGTTGGAAATCGAAGTGATTGGCGAAGAGGAGTTGGAAACGCTCCTGGCTTAGTGGGAGCCGGTGGGTTCGCTGGCTCTCGCACTGCCTGCGGACAACCCTCCGCCAACCAGTTTGTTGAAGATCGCCTGGAGGCTCTGCGGCGATTCATGTCCATCGCCTTCCACCCAGCACTCGATCACTGTAAGTAACGATGAGCTTACGAATCTCGGGATAATCGTACCTCGCAAATCGAGCCCGACTCCACTGTGTTGCGCATCTGCTGCTGAGAGCGACTGCCTTACCCGCTCCTCGATGCATTCCCGGAGTACGCGCGGCGCCTTACCGGCATTGGGCCCCATAAGCGCCTTGTAAATCCGAGGCGATGCTGTCACGTGAGCGAAAAAAGTCACCGCATCCAGCGGGCACGCGGCATCCGGTCTCAACATGAGCATGGGCGCGACAATTCTGCGAAACTGCGATGACAGCAGATCGTCCTTCGAAGAATAGTGGGCATAAAACGTGGCCCGTCCCACTCCGGCCTTTTTTGTAATGTCACTAACGCGAATGTTGCCGTAAGAACGCCGGTGAAGCAACTCGATGAATGCGCCGTCGATTTGAGCGCGCGTTCGCACGACGCGCCGATCTTTCTCCGTGGAATTTCGGCGAACATCCGGGACACTTGCAGATTTCTGTTTGATAAGTGCCATCCTTCAGCTTTTTTGCTTTGTGCTTCGCGCACAGTCTTTATAGCATCGGCGCCATGGCAACCACATCAACGACCGACCCGATCCGCAAGATTCTGGCCAGCGCGCTGCTGATTTTTCCTTGCTTGTTCATGCTTGTCTTCATCATGCACTTTCGTCGACTCGCAGACTTTCTCACCTTCCACACCCACTATGAACCGAGAGACCCCGCGCGCGTGGTAGCGGCATTGATCGCTGGCCACAATCGTTATCCCTTGATCCACGATCCTCACATGATTGCCTACCTGGGGATGCCCCTGTTGCCGCTTTGCGCGTTCGCCCTGTACATACTCGGCCGTGGAGCGCGGCCGGTCGCGAGCGCGATCACTCTTATGATTACCATCAGCGGCACGATTTACATGGGCGGTGTATTTGGCATGTGGACCGCGTTCTACCGCGGCCTCGGACTGGTGGACACCTCGAATCAAGCCGGAGCAATCGCCACATTCACAGCCATGACTACTCCCCAAGGCGCGTTTCTGGTGACTACTACACTGGCCAAGCTGACCATGATCGGCCTCGCGGCACAGGCACTTGTTTTGCTGGGAACGCGCATCGTGCCAATGTGGTCCGTGGTGAGTGTCGCTGTCGGCGCCTCGATGTTTCTTGTGTTTTGGGACCTGGACAACTGGATGTTGCTCGGCACTGTCCTGCTGTTGGTCGGCTTTCTTCCGATGCGGAAAGCGCTGGTCAGCGAAGCCGGCGACCACCCGGTAAAATCCGAAGCGTGACGAACTCGCTCCTAGTGGACCCAGCGCTCTCCGGCCACGGTTGATCGTCTATTTCTTCGCGGTCGGCGGCAACACGCCGTTCAGCCGTAGATACATCGCCGCTTCAGCATAGTGGTCGGCCCAACTGCTGGCCAGCACCAGGCTTGCCCAGGCGCGCGAACCTTGGCGTCCGGGGAAAATTTCCGTGACTTCGCCTAGCTTGGAGTCATCCATTTTCGCAAGCGCGTCTGCGCAGTAATCAAACGACCCTTTTAGCGCCGCTACCAGCTTGTCCTTTCCATCGGATTCCTTTGCCTCGTCGCCCTTGGGAGCCGCAGCGCTGGCCGCCTTGCTGCACAGAGTGTTGTTAGCTTCAATCATGTGGGTAACAAGATGGCCGAAAGTACTCTGGTCGGCCGTCGGTTTGAAGCCGAACTTGTCGGCCGGCATCGCTTCAATGGCCGCAACCGTGTTTTTCTGGCGATTCGGCAGGATATCTCTCAGCGCGCTGCTGACCGGGTTCTTGACCGGAGCGGGGGCGGCTGGGGCTGGGGCGGTTTGGGCAATCGCCGCGGTGGCGACTAGAAGCAGGACTGGAACGATTAGCGTTTTCTTCATTTTGTTCTCCTGAGGTGGAAAGAAGGATAACGCGGGTAGGATGACTTGCGCCAGCTTGCGCTGAGTTTTTCTGGCCTGCCGAACATCAAGGTCAAAGGCCGCGGACAAGAGTGTCCGCGCCATACTCGCTCTGCGCTATCCTAATACCATGCACTCGCACGGCGGACACTCGCACTCTCATGGCACGGGGCGAGTGCTGCGCTTTTCACTTGCCGTCACAGCGCTCTACATCGCGCTGCTGGTCGTCGCCGGAGTCCGTGCGCATTCGCTAGCTCTGCTCTCCGAAGCAGGGCACAATCTGTCCGACTTCCTCGCGCTTCTTCTGTCGCTGGCGGCTGTGTATCTCGAAGGACGTCCTCCAAGCGCAACGAAGACCTACGGCTATCGCCGCGCTGGAGTGTTGGCTGCTCTGGTCAATTCGCTCTCGCTAGTGGTCGTGTCGTTCTTCATTTTCTACGAGGCATTCCACCGACTCCAGCATCCCGAGCATGTACAAGCCGGGCTGATGATCTGGGTGGCGGCCGCCGGCGTGGTCATGAACGGCGTTATCGCGCTGCTCCTGTGGCGTTCCGGGCGCGACGTCAATGTACGCAGCGCCTTACTGCACGAAGTGGGCGACACGCTCTCTACTGCAGCCGTCATTGCTGGAGGCTTGGCGATCCTCTGGACCGGTCAATACTGGATCGACTCAGCGCTCTCATTCGGTATCGGCGCGCTGATCCTCTGGTCGAGTTTCGGTATCGTCCGCGAGACGCTGAACATCCTCCTCGAAGGTACTCCCCGCGGCATGAGCCTCGATGCCGTCGAATCGGCGATGCGCCAGATCAACGGAGTCAGCGACGTTCACGATCTCCATCTCTGGAGCATCGGCTCCGAGAATCACGCTCTTTCCGCGCACGTGAAGATCGCCGACATGGCCACTTCCGAGAGCGACACGATCCTGCGCGAGATCAACGAACAACTCGGCCAGCGGTTCGGCATTCACCACACCACGATCCAACTCGAACACGTGGTCTGCGAAACAGCCCACGGATGCGTGATCGCGGTGCCCGACGAACGCGACGAGCACAGCCATTCCCATCACGATCACGCCCACTGACCAGGGCAGCTTTGTCGATAAGCCGTGCACTATCAACACAATACAGCTTGATATTCGCCTTATCCGCCGGCTTGGCGCACATGATTTTGTGGTAACCTAGTGTTTGGAGTCTCCCCTCCTAGAAGCATCATCCAATGCGTATGCGACGTTGGCGGCAAATTTTGCGTTTTCTGGCAGCAGTGCAGCTGCTCCCTGCTCTTGAGAGCGGCGAGGAGACGCTCGTCGGCGGTCAGGCCGTCCTCGAAGGCGTGATGATGCGCTCGCCGCACGCCTGGGGCATCGCTGTTCGCAAGCCTTCCGGGGAGATTGTCACGCATAGCGAACCGCTGGAGCGTCCTTCCGAGAAGCACAAGTGGATGGGCTGGCCCGTACTCCGTGGCGTAATGACGCTTGGCAACGCCATGACCCTCGGCTTCCGCGCCTTAAAGTTTTCGGCCAACGCGGCGCTCGACGAAATGCCGGCGAACGACCAAGGCAAGAAGATGGAGATCACCGGCTGGATGGCCGGGCTGAACATGGCCTTCTCCATCGCGTTCTTCATCTTCATGTACAAATATCTGCCGCTGCTCGCGACGACGGAGCTGAAGCGTGTGAATCCGGTGTTCGGCCAGCAGTTTCTCTTCAACCTTGTCGATGGCCTGATCCGAATCGCAATGTTCCTGCTATTTGTCTGGGGTGTTTCGCTGTGGAAAGACATTCGCCGCGTCTACGAATATCACGGAGCCGAGCACAAGACCGTGTTTGCCTTTGAAAATGGAGACCCGCTCGAAACCGCCGCAGTACAGAAGTACTCGACCTATCACCCCCGTTGCGGAACCAGCTTCCTGATGACGGTGATGATCCTGTCGATGTTCGTGTATATGACCATTCCCGTCCAGACGTTCTGGGCCCGATTCGGCATCCGCATCGCGCTGCTTCCCGTGATTGCCGGCGTCTCCTACGAGATCATCCGCTTTGCCGCGAAGCATCGCGGCTCGCTGTTTGCACTGATGACCGCTCCCGGACTCTGGCTGCAGCGGATCACCACGCAGCCTCCCGATGACCGCGAAGTAGAGTGCGCCATCGTGGCACTGGACGAGGCGATGAAACTTGAAAAAACGCACGGCGGTGAACTGGTGATTGCTTAGCGGTGGCAACCGCGAACTCTTGTTCCTTTTCTCATTCCATCTAGAATCATTAGAGTAGAGACGTGGCTTGCCGCGTCTAAACTCGCACACTGAGATGAGAAGCCTGTTTCACGGACAAAATCATGTTTGAACGCTTGGACCAAACCGAGTTGCGTTACGAAGAGCTGAATCGCGCTCTCTCTTCGCCCGACATCACCAACGATTCGGCGAAGTACCAGAAGACTGCCAAGGCGCATGCGGAAATTGCGCCCATCGTAGAGAAATACCGCGAGTACAAAGACTTGACGCGCGGGATCGCCGAAAGCAAGGCCATGCTCGCGGAAGAGACCGATGCGGAAATGAAGGCCTACGCCGAGGAGGAACTGGCCAAACTTGAGCCGCGCGTCACGACCGTCGAGGAGGAACTCAAGGTTCTGCTTCTTCCCAAAGATCCCAACGACGAGAAGAACGTCGTTCTCGAAATTCGTGCAGGCACCGGCGGCGACGAGGCCACACTGTTCGTAGCCGAAGTCTTCCGCATGTACAACCGCTACGCCGAAACGCAGAAGTGGAAAGTGGAGGTGCTCTCGACCTCCGAGTCTGGCGTCGGTGGCTTGAAAGAAGTAATTGCGCTTATCGAGGGTGACCGCGTTTACTCCCGCCTGAAGTACGAAAGCGGCGTGCATCGCGTGCAGCGCGTGCCGGCAACGGAACAGCAAGGACGTGTTCACACCTCGGCTATCACCGTAGCCGTCCTGCCCGAGGCCGAAGAGGTCGACGTCAAGATCGAAGCCAAGGATCTGCGAATCGACACCTTCTGCTCCTCCGGACCTGGCGGCCAATCGGTTAACACGACGTATTCCGCCGTCCGAATCACGCACATTCCGACCGGCACTGTCGTCAGCTGCCAGGACGAAAAATCGCAGATCAAGAACCGCGAAAAAGGTATGCGCGTGTTGCGCTCGCGCTTGTACGAAGTCGAAATGCAGAAGCAGGCCGACGCTCTCGCCAAAGAGCGCAAGCAGATGGTGGGCTCCGGCGACCGCTCGGAAAAAATTCGTACCTACAACTTCCCGCAAAACCGCCTCACGGACCACCGCATCGGGTTCACGATTCACCAGCTCGAACAGGTCATGGACGGCAAGCTCCAGCCCATCATCGACGCCTTGGTCACGCACTATCAATCGGAGAAATTGAAGCAGGAAACGGTCGGCGTGTGAGGTGAGCAGATTTCGCTTCTGCAATCTGGCTTCTTAACTCCTGCAATCCTCACGTCTCCGTGGTGAAATAGGTCTGTGCAACTCCGCCAAGCGCTAAACGCAGCCGTCGAACAGCTGACCAGAGCCCACGTTCCCTCTCCACGCATGAACGCTGAGCTTCTGATCATGTTCACGCTCGAGTGCGACCGGGCGTATCTCTACGCCCATCCTGAGCGCGAACTTACTCCCGACGAAACGGACCGCTACAACGGGGCTCGCGCGCGCCGGGCAACCGGCATTCCAGCGCAGTACATCACCGGACATCAGGAATTCTGGGGTCTCGATCTGATCGTTTCGCCAACTGTCCTAATTCCGCGCCCGGAAACAGAACATGTGGTGGAGGCGGTGTTGGAGATCATCTCGTCAGCTAACCCAAAGCAAAACCAACAGCAAGATCAAAGGCCGCGGGCGGGGGCGCCCGCGCCACACGCGCTGCGCATCGTCGACGTCGGAACAGGTTCCGGCGCGATTGCCCTCGCCCTAGCCAAAGAACTGCCGAACGCTGTAATCCACGCGACCGACATTTCTGCCGGGGCCCTGGAAGTCGCCCGTGCCAACACCGCACGGCATCAGCTTTCCTCGCGAATTGAGTTCCACCAAACCGACTTGCTGAGCGGCCTGTCCGGAGATTTCGACTTCGTGGTTTCGAACCCTCCGTACGTCGGCGAATCGGAAGAAGAATCCGTGCAACTCGAAGTTCGCAAATTCGAGCCGCGAAACGCCGTCTTCGCCGGACCAACGGGCATGGAAGTCATCGCGCGTCTCATCCCGCAAGCGCAAACCGCGCTCAAGCCGGGTGGATGGCTGATATTTGAAATCAGCGGCACGATTGCAGATTCCGTTCACAAGCTGATCGCGGACTGGGACGAAACATCAATCAGAAATGATTTGCAGGGAATAACGCGAGTGGCAATCGCCAGAAAAGCCGCGAGGGGCTAGGGCCTTAGCCCCCCGCGATCTCCTGCGGCGGTCCGTCCCCCACGGGCACACCGCTGAGATATCCAACGCTTCCGAACTTTAGAACGTCACCCGGACCCCTAATTGCATTGCAAACGGAATTCCGACGGTTGTGCCAGGCCCGAAGAAATCTCCCAGGCCCCCCGCGGGGATTTCAAGTTGCTTCAGGCTCGTAATCGGCACGCAGTTCGGATTGCAAACCTGAGTCGCAGTAATTCCATCGGGCGAGACTACCGGCAGCGCCGAAATGTTCGCGACGTAGTTAGCGCCGGGGTTGTTGCGGTTGAAAAGGTTGAAAAACTCTGCAAATGGGTTGATCTGCCAGCGCTCGCCAATCTTGACCGGACGGCTGACTCGCAGGTCCGCCTGAATGTATGGCGCCCCACGAAATGCGTCGAGACTAGTCGGCACCGCTTGCGTCGCTCCGGCAAACAGCACGGAAATTCGCCCGCTGTTGGTGCTATTGGTGATCGTGAAAGGACGGGCGCTTTCTCCCTGGGTGACCGTGGTCACTTCAAAACCACCGGGGACATGCACAGTTCCGGCGACGACAAATCGATGCCTGACGTCTTCGCCGGAGGGCCCATAGTCGCCGGGAGCGAAGGCGTTGTTTGGATCGCAAACTCCATTCACGTAGTCGAAGGTTTCACCCAGGATGCAGCCCCATGTTTGCGAGTGTGCCAGGGTGTAGTTCCCGACCAGGTTAAAGCGGTTCGACACGTTTCCCTGCACGTGGAACATCAGTGCGTTGTAGCTCGAACGATTGTCGGTCCGATAGAGATTGAATTCCGGAAACGGATAGGCGCGATACGCGTGGTTGCCTTCCTGATGAGTGTAATCGGCACTCACGGACCAGTGCTCATTGAAGGCATGCTGCACCCCTGCCGTTGCGTGGATGTTGTATGGCGTCTTATAGCGTGGGTCGATATAGGACGGTGGGCTGCTATCGACTCCTCCGTTCACGGCTTGCAACGCTGTGGCCCACCCGTTCTGCGCAAGATCGTTGTAAAAAATCCCGAAACCGGCGCGAATTACGGTCTTCTCGCTGCCTCCTGGTGTGTAGGCGATTCCAATGCGAGGCGCGAACTGCTTGCGGTAATCGTGCGGAACCGCAGCCGGAACTCCGTTGAGCGGGAGCGTCAAGAAGACCGGATTCGCAGCCTGGCTGTGTCCCGAGGCGTTAAAGAGACCGAAAGTCGTCTGATAACGCAAGCCGTAGTTCACTGTGAGATGTTCCGAAACTCGGAACGAGTCCTGAGCGTAGAGTCCCAACCTCTGGACATTCTGTGAAAAATTGCCATCGCCGGGTGGCGTCGACGAGCACAGAGTACCCGGCGTCGGCTGTACGTTGTTAACCGTGGAACAAGTCAGATCCGCAGTGAACTGCGTAAGGCCATTCGGATTGATCGTGGGATTGAAATAGTCTGCCGGATTCAATACGAATTGGTTAAGCGTTTCTGCATTCGATGACAGCGCTCCGCTGAGCACAGGCTCGTGAATAAAATTGACACCGAACTTCAGCGAATGGTCACCGGTGGCCCGGCTGAGGTCGTAGCGAAGTTGGTATTTTTCCTGGTTACGGAGCCTCGGAAACGCCGTGATCGGCGTGGCAAATTGGTTGTCCCCAAATGTTTCGTGACCCGATACCGTGAGCGAAGTCAGACTGAAAGGAAATTGCAGGGCAAAACCGAGATTCGAATTGCGCGTCTGGGTCAGGTGCAACTCGCTGGCGTCGAACACGAGGTTGCCAAGCCAAGTGGGACCGAACGTGTACGTGTTGCTGATGACGGTATTGAAGTAGTTGTTATGTGTTGTCAGTCCGGTTGAAGGCAACGTCGCCTGCTGCACCAGGTTGTTATGCGTGAGGTAGCTGTCTTGCGATGTGCGAAGGAACCATTGCGACTTTGAAGACTGCGCCCAGTCGATACGCAGCGAGCCCATGTAATCGCGAAATGGAATCGGCACGTTTGCCGGGACGGCGATGGCAGGGACGCCAGGAATCAGTCCGTCCGCCGCCAACTGCGCCAGCGCGTTGAATTCGGTGACGTTGGCCGGGCTGTACGCAATGCTGGCGTTTTCATGCACATGCTCGAATGATGCAAACATCCAGAATTTATTTTTCGCCAGCGGCCCGCCCAGCGTGCCGACATAGTTC
>Ga0209698_10003691_pt1 | contig 16925 bp, 11 predicted proteins | sample LitLauG_LLR_2012_FD_187203 | JGI IMG/M metagenome (GOLD analysis project Ga0209698, IMG submission 187203) | Freshwater sediment microbial communities from Pennsylvania, USA - Little Laurel Run_MetaG_LLR_2012 (SPAdes) (version 2) | ecosystem: Environmental > Aquatic > Freshwater > Creek >...
TGCCGGCGTGCGAGTTCCAGACCGAGGCGCAGCGCGTGCCGTTGCGCGTCACCGGCGCGGTCGATGGCGTCACCGCCGTCGAAGAGACGCCGGTTTTCGCCAGCGGCCAGACATTCCGGCTCGGCGATATCGCAACCGTCTCGCACGGCTACGAGGACCCCCCTTCTTATCTGATCCGCGCCAATGGCGAACCGGCGCTGGAAGTCGGCGTCGTGCCGGGCAAAGGCGCTAACATTCTCGCGCTCGGCAAGGCGCTCGACGCGACGTTGGCCGAATTCGAGGCCGACCTGCCGCACGGGATCGCGATCCAGCAAGTCGCCGATCAACCGAAAGTCGTCGGCGCCGCCGTGTTCGAATTCACGCGCTCTTTCCTCGAAGCGCTGGCCATCGTGCTCGGCGTCAGCTTCGTTTCGCTGGGCTGGCGCTCGGGTCTGGTGGTGGCGACCTCCGTTCCGCTGGTGCTCGCCATCGTGTTCGTCGCCATGACGATGCTCGGGCTCGACCTGCAACGCATCACGCTGGGCGCGCTCATCATCGCGCTGGGGTTGCTGGTCGACGACGCGATCATCGCGGTCGAGATGATCGTGCTGAAACTTGAACAGGGCTGGGATCGCGAGCGCGCCGCCTCGTTCGCCTGGACGTCCACAGCCTTTCCGATGCTGACGGGCACGCTCGTCACCGCCGCCGGCTTCATGCCGATTGGCCTCGCCAGCTCCGCCACCGGCGAATACACCAACGGCATCTTCTGGGTGGTCGGCATTGCGCTAGTGGCATCGTGGCTGGTCGCGGTGCTGTTCACGCCTTTTCTGAGCTTTTATCTGCTGCCGAAGTTCTCTGGCGGGCGCCACCAGCGCGACGAGCAGGCGATTTACGCGACGTGGTTCTATCGCGGCTTCCGGCGCGCGCTGGAATTCTGCGTGGCGCGGCCTTTGGCGGTAATCGTGCTCGCGGTGGCGATCCTTGTAGGGGGGTTGAGCCAGTTCAGCAAAGTCCAACAACAATTCTTCCCGCTGTCGGAAAGGCCGGAATTGTTCTTCGAGCTGCGGCTGGCCGAAGGTAGCGCTCTCCAAACCACGCAGAAGGCGGCACGTGAGGCCGAAAAGCTGATCGCGCGCGATGAAGACGCACGCAGCTACACCACTTACATCGGCAAATCCTCGCCGCGCTTCTGGCTTGGTCTGCAACCCGTCCAGCCCAATGAGGCGTTCGCGCAGATCGTCATTGTCGCCAGGGACGTGGAGGCGCGCGAGCGCATCAAGGCGCGGCTGGAGAAGGCCGTCGCCAACGGCGCCCTCGCTCAAGCGCGGGTGCGCGTTGATCGCTTCAACTTCGGCCCGCCGGTCGGCTTTCCCGTGCAGTTCCGCGTCACCGGCCCCGATCCCGATCAGGCGCACGAGATCGCGGCCAAGGTGCGCGACGCGATGCGCGAAGACCCGCGCGTCATCGATCCGCATCTGGATTGGGGCGAGCGCATGCCCTCGCTCAAGCTCGACGTCGATCAGGCGCGCGCGCGCGCCTTCGGACTGACGCCGCAGGACATCGCACAAACGCTGCGCACATTGATCGCAGGCGCGACGGTGACGACGCTGCGCGCGGGCGACGAGCGCATCGAGGTCATAGCGCGCGCCGTCCCCGGCGAGCGGCTGGGCCTCGACCGGGTCGACGACATCAATCTGCTGTCGCGCGACGGCGTTGCGATCCCGCTGTCTCAGGTCGCCCATATTTCTCGCGTCACGGAAGATCCGATCATCTGGCGGCGCAACCGCGACGTCGTCATCACCGCGCGCGCCGATGTCGCCGACGGCTCCCAGCCGCCCGATGTCTCCACAGCTTTGTGGACCAAGCTGGCGCCGATCCGCGAGGCGCTGCCGTTCGGGTATCGCATCGAGATGGGCGGGGCGATCGAAGAATCGCAAAAGGGCACGGCCTCCATCGCCGCGCTGTTTCCAATCATGATCATGACCATGCTGCTCCTGCTGATGATCCAGTTACAGAGCTTCTCGCGGCTGGCGATTGTCTTCTTCACCGCGCCGCTGGGCATCGTCGGCGCCTCGCTCGCGCTCAACCTTGCGCACAAACCGTTCGGCTTCGTCGCGCTGCTCGGGTTGATCGCGCTCGCCGGGATGGACATGCGCAACACCGTCATCCTGATCGACCAGATCGAGACCGACGTGCGCGAGCGCGGTCTTCCGCGCCGCGAGGCTATCGTGTTTGCAACCATGCGGCGTGCGCGGCCCGTCGCGCTGACCGCGCTGGCGGCGATCCTCGCCATGATTCCGCTGTCGGAAAGCGCGTTCTGGGGACCGATGGCGTACACGATCATGGGCGGGCTTTCGCTGGCGACCTTCATGACGTTGTTCCTGCTGCCGGCGATCTACGCTTTGTGGTTCCGCCGATCGCTGGGGCCGGCGCCGACGACCACGCCCGCTGTGGTGCGGGCTTTCAACATCACCGCGCCTGCGGAATGACGGCGACCGCGAGCGTCGTATCCCGACAGCGCAAAGCGCCGCGAAATTTTTTTGAGGATGAGGTCCATGAACGCTCTTGAGAATCGCATTCCGCCGCCTTTGGTGATGGTGCTAGTCGCCGCCGTCATGTGGGGCGCATCGGCCCTTTCGCCGCCGTCAGGCGCCAGCGGCGGGTTACGCTGGGGCCTCGTCGTTGTGTTTTTTCTTTTTGCGGCGCTGTTCGGCGCCCCGGCGGTACGGGCGTTCGTGAAGGCCAGAACAACCATAGACCCTATCCATGTCGATCGCGCTTCGAGCCTCGTCACGACAGGCATCTACGGTTTCACGCGCAACCCCATGTATGTCGCGATGACCGCCCTTCTGTTGAGTTGGGCCGCCTATCTGGAGTCGCCGTGGGGCTTGGTTGGCCCACTCGCCTTCGCGCTTTTCATCACGCGGTTCCAGATCGGTCCCGAGGAACGAGCGATGGCCGCCAAATTTGGCGCCGATTTTCTGACCTACAAGGGCCGCGTGCGGCGATGGCTGTAGCGCGTTTGGGTCAGCCAGGCCGAGAAACGGTCTCCAGCAACTCGCGTGCGAGTCCCTGCAGCAAGTCGAGCTTGTAGCGCGATTGCGGCAGCGGGTTCGACCCCGCGACAGCCGCCGCAGCGGCGGCGGCGAAGGTAGCGGCGGCGATTGGTTGACCTGACGCCGCCGCCTCGGCGGCGTGCAACCGAAGCGGCGTCGGCGCGACGCCGCCCGCCACCAACCGAAGCCGGGTGAAAACGCCTGCCTCAACGATCGCCGTGACGACAAGTTCAACCAGCGGCCATTCCGCATGGGCGCGCCCGATCGCCCGCTTGTAGGCCGCGCGCTCGCCAGCGACCGGCGCCGGCAGCACGACGGCGACGATCAGCTCTCCCGGCGCCAGCGCCGTTTCGGACGCTGTCGCCCGCCCGTCGCCCAGAGCTTCAACCATCGAAACCCCTTGGCGCTGGTTGGTGTCGAGTCGCGCGTCATAGGCGAGCAGCGCCGCCGCGAGCGTCGAGGGATGCGGCGCGACGCAGGGCGCGGTGTCGAAGGCGACGGCGTAAAGCGCATTGCCGGAGCGCGCGGGGCAACCTTCGCCGCCCTTTTTCAAACAGGCGATCTGGGGATTGCGAAAATACCAGCAGCGATTGCGTTGGGCGATGTTGCCGCCCAGCGTGGCGACGCGCCGGATTTGCGGCGTCGCCAGCCCGCCCGCCGCCGCTGCCAGCCCCGGATAATCGCGGGCGATGGCGGGATCGGCGGCCAGCGCGGCCACGCTCGTCAGCGCGCCGAGGCGCAAGCCGCCCGCTTCAGCGACAACGCCCGCAGGGGCGTCGATGTCGAGCACCGTCCCGCGCGAGACGCCGCTGCGGCGGCGCTCGGAGAGATCGGTTCCGCCGGCTCGGAATTCAGCGAGATTAGCGGGCGTCATGGGCGGCCCCTTTCATCAAAGCGAGAAGACGGTCGGGGCGAATGGGAATCTCCTGCGGTCGCACGCCCAGCGCGTCGCGGATCGCGTTGGCGATGGCGGCGGGCGTCGGCACCGACGCGACCTCGCCGATGCCGACGGACCCGCCCGGCACATGGTCGAACCCGCTTTCCTCGAAGTGCACGTCAATCAGCGGCATGTCGGCGATTCCAGGTATGCGGTAGTCGTCGAGATTGACGCTCAGCACGTGACCACTATGAGCGTCGTACTCACGGGCTTCATAGAGCGCGTGGCCGAGGCTCTGGATGAACGCGCCCGCCGCCTGATTGCGCGCCAGCGGGGCCGAGGCGAGCTTGCCGACCGAAATGCCCGTCCACGCGCGCACCACGCGCACGCGGGCGAGCCAGGTGTCGACCTCGACCTCCACCACCTGTACGGAACTGGGCGCCCCGGCGCCGACCGCCATCTTCTGGCTGCGCCGCATCATCCAGCCAAAGATGCGCCCGACGATTCCCGCTTCGTGCAGCAGCGACGCATTGCCGTAGATGTTGCGCTTGTCGTCCTCGGGCCGCCCGCCCATCACCGTCAGGTCGGGCGAGGCGGCGAGCCACTCCCGCCACGGCGCGTTGGACCCTGGCGCGGGCGCCTTGTTGGCGGCCGCCTGCACGCGCGCCTTCAACTTGGTTGAGGCGTCGAGCAGCGCCGGCACGATGGAGGCCGTCACGCGGCTACCGCCTGAACCCGGCCCCAGCGGCAATCGGGAATCGCCCAGCCGCACCTCGATGTCGGCTGCGTCGAGGCCGAACTCGCGCGCGAGTGTTTCGGCAATAACCGTGCGTGTTCCGGTGCCGATGTCCTGCACGGCGAGGCTGGCGACCAGCCGCCCTTTCTCGACGCTGAGTTCGGCTTTTGTGTCGGCCTGCCAGAGATACAACCAATAACCCGCTGCGGCCCCGATTCCGCGCCGATAGCGGCCCTCGCCGGGCGCCCCGCGCGTTTTCCAGACGTCGAGCGCCATCGCCCAATCATAGAGCTTGCCGCGCGCCGGGTTCTTGTCCATGCGCTTTCGCATCAACAGCGGGTCCATGCCGATCCGCCGCGCGGCTTCGTCAATTCCCTGTTCCAGCGCAAAGGCCATCGGCGGACCGCCGGGGCCGCGAAACGGCGAGCCCGGCGGCAGGTCGTTGAGCACGTCGTAGTCGACGAGGTCCTTGGCTTCGGCCGTGTAGATGAGCCGTGCAAGGCCCGCGACCGTGTTGTTGAACGCAGCGCCCGCATCGGAATAGGCCGTCAACGAAAGCGCCTTCATCGCGCCGTCGCGCGAGGGCAGCAGCGCCAGTTTCAGTTCGACGGCGGGGCGATAGCCCGCCACCGACAATTCCTCGTGCCGGCTGTAGGCGACGCGCACCGGCGCGCGGGCGGCTTTGGCGAGTTCGATGGCGGCGACGGTCTCCATCCCAAGCCCGCCCTTGGAGCCAAAGCCTCCGCCGACATGCTTGGCGAGCACGCGCACCCGCGCAGGCTCCAGCTTGAAGCGCTTGGCGACGGCCCCCGCGAGCGCGCTGACGCCCTGCGTAGAAACCTCGACCGTCAGATCGCCGCCTTCAAAGCGGGCGACCGCGACATGCGGCTCCAGCGAATTGTGCTGCTGCGCGCTGGTGCGGAACACGCCTTCGACCAGCAGCGGATCGTTCGCCGCGCGGGCGGCGGCGATGGTTTTTTGCGCGGCCTTGCGACGCAGCGAGAAGCCCGATCCCGGTCCGCGAAGATTGCCGCTCCACCCGGCGGGCGCGCTGCCGCCTTCGCCCGCGTTGTGCTTGACGCCCTTGCCTTTGGGGAAAAGGACGGGCGCGCCCGCCGCCGCCGCCGCCTCGGGGCCGATGGCGGACGGAAGAAGCTCATAGCGAACGCCAATTGCCGCCAGCGCGCGCTGCGCCGTCTCGCGGTCGATGGCCGCCACCGCCGCCATCGCCTCGCCGACGAAGTTCACGCTCATGTTGGCGTCGAGCAGCGACACGGCGGCCTTAACGCCCGCCATCGCCTCGGCGGGCGCCAGATCGAGCGCGATGACGCGGGCGCGGGCATGGGGTGAGCGCAGGATCGCGCCTTCGAGCTGGCCTTCGTGGCGGATATCGAGCGTGTAGATGGCGGCGCCCGTCACCTTTTCGTGGGCTTCGACGCGCGGCGCGTCCGGCTCTTTCTGGTCGTAGACGCCCGCGCAAGCGTCGGCGACGGCGCGGTAAATGTTCTCGTAAGCCCCGCAGCGGCACAGGTGGCCGGAGAAAGCGGCGCCGATCTCGTCCCGCGTGGGGGCCGCGGCGCCGCGCCACTCGTCGTAAAACGCCTTGGCCTCGACGATGAAGCCCGGCGTGCAGAAGCCGCATTGCAGCGCGTCCTGCGCCATGAAGGCGCGCTGCACCGGATGCAGCCCCTCCGCGCCAATGCCCTCGACAGTGGTGATCGCTTTGCCGACCGCCGCCTTCGCAGGCATCAGGCAACTCACCACCGACGCGCCGTCGACAAGCACCGTGCAGGCGCCGCAGACGCCGGCGCCGCACACCTGTTTGGTCCCCGTAAGGCCGAGGGGGCCGCGCAGCACGTCGATGAGGAGAACATCGTCGCCTTCCGGCAGATCGACTTTGCGTCCATTGACCGTCGCCGTCGTCATAACGCCCTCGCTGGGAAAAGCTGGCTCGACAATTATTACATCGAGTGCAAATTTGCAATAGGTGCAGCCCGTGATATTCGCGACGGGATGACGCAGGAGCCGGAAAAAGCCGAAGGCTTGCGCGCGCGCAAGCGCCGCGAAACGCGACGCCGCCTGGCCGAAACGGGTCTGCGCCTTTTCCTGGAGCATGGCTACGAGGGCACGACCTTGGACGCCATCGCCGAAGCGGCGGGGGTCTCGCGGCGCACGGTGTTTCACTATTTCGACCAGAAAGAAGACATCCTGCTGGCCTGGCAGAGCGGGCTCGCGGAGACGATTCGCGAGGCGATCTTGCGTGAGCGCCCGGACCGGCCTCCACTCGATGTTGTGCTTGCCGCCTTGCTGCAACTGGTCGGGAAGTATCAGGTCGCCGATCACATCCGCATCGAGAGGCTGCTCAGCTCCACTCAACGGCTCGGCGCCAGCAAGCTCGCCAAATACGCCGAGCAGGAACAGGCCGTATTCGAGGCGCTCGTTCGCCTTTGGCCGACGCCGGACCGCGCCAACGCCTTGCGCTTGGTCGCGATGGTGTGCGTAGGCGCGCTGAGGCTGGCGTTTGAGCGCTGGGCCGAACGCAATGGGGCCGACCCTCTCGCCGATCACTTGCGGCGGGCGTTCGCCGAAATAAGGGCGGAGGTCGAGGCGGGCGAGTGACGCCTCTCATCGGCGAATTCAGCGGCGTTGACCCCTCGTGAGACCTATTCCTTCGTTGCGCTTGCAGGGGGATCAAAAAAGTCGGAGAGAGGAATTTGAACCGCTCTTCGTTTGGCGGGCGTGGAAAAAGCGAATGAGGGCGACTGTAGCGGATTCAACCGCAGGACGCGCCGAAAACAGGGCAATCGGGAGGTTAAAAATGAGGCTTTTCAGACTTCTATCGCTGGCAGCGCTGGCGTTGGCGACGCCCGCTCTTGCGGCGGACCCGATTAAGATCGGCCTGTCCGGGCCGTTCACCGGCGGCTCGTCCTCGATGGGCGTGAGCATGCGCGACGGCGTCAAGCTGGCGGTGTCGGAAATCAACGCGGCGGGCGGCGTTCTCGGCCGACCGATCGAATTGGTCGAACGCGACGACGAAGCCAAAAACGAACTCGGCGTGCAGATCGCGCAAGAGCTCATCAACAAGGAGAGCGTAGTCGCCACGGTCGGCTACATCAACACCGGCGTCGCGCTCGCCTCGCAGCGCTTTTATCAAGAGGCCGAAATTCCGGTGATGAACAATGTGGCGACCGGTTCTATCGTCACCAAACAATTCGCCGGCGGCGACAACAAGGCGAACTACATCTTCCGCAATGCGGCCAATGACGCGATCCAGTCGCGCATGATCGCGGAAGAGGCGATCAAGCGCCAGGGCTTCAAGAAGCCCGCCATCCTTGCGGACGCGACCAATTACGGCCAGCTCGGCAAGACCGACCTCACCAACGCCCTGCAAAAGCTCGGCGTCACGCCGGTCGCGACCGAAAAGTTCAACACCGGCGACACCGACATGACGGCACAGCTTTTGCGCGCCAAGGAGGCTGGCGCCGACGTCATCCTCACTTACGCCATCGGGCCGGAACTCGCGCAGATCGCCAACGGCATGGCCAAGCTGGGCTGGAAGGTTCCGATGGTCGGCTCGTGGACGCTGTCGATGGCGAGCTTCATCGACACCGCAGGCGCGAACGGCGACGGCGCGATGATGCCGCAGACGTTCATCCAAGTCCCGACCACGCCCAAGCGCAAGGCGTTCATCGAAGCCTATCAGAAAGCCTACAAGATCGACCGCATTCCTTCGCCGGTTTCGGCGGCGCAGGGCTACGATTCCATTTATCTTCTCGCCGCCGCGATCAGTCAGGCCAAGGACACCGACGGCCGCAAAATTCGCGAGGCGCTGGAAAGCCTCAACACCAAGATCGAAGGCGTCGTGACAACCTACGATCACCCCTATTCCGCGACCGACCATGAGGCGATCTCGGACAATATCCCCGTCTTCGGCCTCGTAAAGGGCGGTCGCGTCGTGCCCGCCCATCCCGAGGATCTCGAAGGCGACAAGGCGATGCGCGTCAAGCCCAAGGCCTAATCTGGGCGTCAGGTCCGCCCGCTCGCGGGCGGACCGTCGCGGAGCGCGTTCATGCAAATATTCATGCAGCTGATCGTGAGCGGCCTTTCGGTCGGCATGATCTACGGCGTCATCGCCTTTGGCTATCAGCTCACTTTCGGCACGTCGCGTACGCTCAATTTCGGGCAGGGCGAGGCGTTGATGCTGGGGTCGTTGGTCGGGCTTACGACCGTCAATTTCCTGATCGGGCAGTCGCTGGGCACGTTGACGGCCTATCTGCTGATGCTGCCAATCGTTTTGGTGTTCGGCGCGGCGCAGGGCGCGGTCGTCGAATGGCTCGGCGTGCGGCAGGCTCTGCGCGCCAAGTCGGACGCGGGCTGGATCATGGCGACGATTGCACTGGGCATCATCTTCAAGAATCTGGCCGAGAACGTCTGGGGCCGCGACGCGCTCAAATTTCCCTCACCCTTGCCGGAAGCTTCGCTGTCGTTCGGCGGGGTGCGCATCCAGCCGATGGAGATCGCCATCGTCATCGGCGCCATCGTGCTGATGACGGCGGTCGAAGTGTTCAACCGCTTTTCAATCTACGGCAAGGCGGTGGTGGCGACCTCCAACGACCGCGACGCCGCCGGTCTCATGGGCATCAACACCAGCCGCGTCATCACGCTGTCCTATGCGCTGTCCTCGATGAGCGCGGCCTTCGCGGGCGTGCTGGTCGCGCCGGTGACGCTGACCGGCGCGTCGATGGGCGCGGTGCTGGGGCTCAAGGCGTTCGCGGTCGCCATCATCGGCGGCCTGTCGAGCGGTCTCGGCGTCGTCGTCGGCGGTCTCATCCTGGGCATCACCGAGACGCTGACCGGCTATTACCTCTCGACCGGCTACAAGGACGTGCCCGGTCTCGTGCTGCTGCTCGTCGTCCTCTCCGTGAAGCCGGCCGGCCTGTTCGGCAAGGCCGCGATCAAGAAGGTTTGAGAGAGATGGCCCGCCTGTTCTGGCTCCTCGGGATCGCGGCCCTCGTGGTCGCGCCGTTCCTGGTCAAGAGCCCCTATTACCTGCATCTGCTGGTCACCATCGCGATCTTCTCCATCGTCACGCTCGGTCTCGACGTCGTGTTCGGCTACACCGGCGAGGTCTCGATAGGCCATGCCGCGCTGCTGGGCGTGGGCGCCTATACGGCGGCTGTCCTCTCGATGCATTTCGGCCTCGGTATGTGGGTGGCGCTGCCGGTCGCGCTGGTCGTCACGGCGGGGTTTGGCGCGCTGCTCGCCTTGCCGGCGCTGCGCGTCACCGGGCCTTATCTGGCGATGGTGACGCTCGCCTTCGGCACCATCATCCAGATTCTCATCAACGAGATGACCGATCTCACCAACGGACCGCTGGGCGTCAAGTTCGTGACGCCGCTGTTCGTCGATCTTCGCCCCTACGGCGCCGCCCTGCCGCTCCTCGACATGTCGCTGAAGCGGATGAAGGAAATGGAGTTCTACTATATCGCCGCCGCCGCGCTGCTGGTGACGATCCTCGTCATCAATCGCGTCGTCGCCTCGCGCTATGGCCGCGCCTTCGAGGCTTTGCGCGACAGCCCCATCGCCTGCGATTGCATGGGCGTCAGCGTCTACAAGCACAAGGTGATCGCGTTCGTGCTGAGCGCGGCTCTCTGCGGCGTGGCGGGCGTGCTGTTCGCCTATTCCGAGCAATATGTCGCGCCCAACAATTTCACCTTCGAATTGTCGGTGCAATTCCTGCTGGCGGTGACGATGGGCGGGCGCAAATCGCGGCTGGGACCGATCCTCGGCGCGGCGATCATTGTCTACCTGCCCAATTTGCTCGCCGACATCGCGCTGTTTCGCATCGTCGCCGGAGTGGTCGCGGCGGTGGCGCTTGCGGCGGGCGCGGTTTCGGTTCTGCGAGATCGCGATAGCTGGCGGCGCGTCGCCGCCCCGGTCGCGCTGTGCCTCGCCTTCTTTGCGTTCGCGCTGGCGCTGCAGAAGATCACCGATTTCAAGCTCGCCATCTTCGGCGTGATGATCCTGTTCGTCGTGTATTATCTGCCCGACGGCATCGTCGGCTCCGTGCAACGGCTGCTGCGCGCCCGTTTCGCCCGCCGACTGGCCGCCGATCCCGCGCTCGCCAACCTGCCGCAAGCGCGAGCGATCACCGTCCAGTCAAGCAAACAGGGCGCGGAGATGCTGCTGTCGGTCGAGAACATCGTGATGCGCTTTGGCGGTCTCAAGGCGCTCGACGATGTCTCGCTCGCGGTTCGCCCAGGCGCGATCCACGGTTTGATTGGCCCCAACGGCTCCGGCAAGAGCACGATGATGAACGTGCTGACCGGCATCTATGTGCCGACCGCCGGCCAGGTTCGTTTCTCAGGCGCCGTCATCTCCGGGCTCAAGTCGCCGCAGATCGCACTGAAGGGCGTCGCGCGCACGTTCCAGAACGTTCAGTTGTTCGGCGAACTGAGCGTGCTCGAAAACGTGATGGTCGGCCTGCATCATGCCTATCGCTCGGGCTTCTTCGGAATCGTCGCGAGCACGGCGGCGGCGCGCCGGGAGGAGGCCCTCGCGCGGGCGCGGGCTTTGAACATCCTGCGCTTTACCGGGTTGGAGGCGCTCGCCGCCGAGGAGGCGCGCAACCTTCCCTATGGCAAGCAACGCCTGCTCGAAATCAGTCGCGCGCTGGCGCTGGATCCAACGCTCTTGCTGCTCGACGAGCCCGCCGCCGGCCTAACAGCGCCCGACATCGTCGAACTCGTGGCGATCATCCGCAAGATTCGCGACGCCGGCCTCTCCGTGATCCTGATCGAGCATCACATGGATGTGGTGATGAGCCTCTGCGACACCGTCACCGTGCTCGATTTCGGACAGAAGATCGCCGAAGGCCAGCCCGATGCGGTGCAGCGCGATCCGCGCGTCATCGAAGCTTACCTGGGCGGCGGCGCCGCCGCGCTTGCGACCTGAGGGGCCAAGATGCTCGATATCGAAAATCTGGTCGCCGGCTACGGCAAGGTCAAGGTGCTGCATGGCGTCACCATCTCCGTGCCCAAGGGGCAGGTGGTGGCGCTGATCGGCTCGAACGGCGCCGGCAAGACGACGACGCTGCGCGCGATCTCGGGCATGCTGAAGCCCGAAAGCGGCTCGGTGCGGCTCGACGGGCGCGTCATCTCGGGTCTTGAGTCCTATCAAATCACTCGGCTCGGCCTCGCCCATTCTCCCGAAGCCCGGCGCGTGTTTCCCACCTTGCCGGTCGTCGACAACATCAGGCTCGGCGCCTACCCGCGCCTGACCGGCGCGCGGCCCAAGGGCGACGTCTCGGCCGATATGGAGCGCAACTTCGACCTGTTCCCGCGTCTGCGCGAACGCCGCAACCAGCTCGCCGGAACGCTCTCGGGCGGCGAGCAGCAGATGCTCGCCATGGCGCGCGCGCTGATGCTGCAACCCGAAGCGCTGCTGCTCGACGAACCCTCGATGGGCCTCGCGCCCCGGCTTGTCGAAGAAATCTTCGCCACCATCTCGCGGCTGAAGGCGATGCAGATCACGCTGCTGCTGGTCGAGCAATTCGCCGCCGCCGCGCTCGAAGTCGCCGATTTCGGTTACGTGATGGAGAACGGCCGCATTCGCACGTCAGGGGAAGCCAAAGCGCTGCGCAACGATCCGCAAGTTCAGGCGGCCTATCTCGGCGTCGCCGCGCACTGACGCCCGCGCCTCTTGGGGTCTACGCGTGCCCCGCCTCCGCCGACAGATGCGCCGCCCGCGCTCCGATCAACCCAAGCGCATGGTCGTATTTGCTGGAAAACGCGTCGCCGAACAGCAGCGTCGGGTCGGACGGCCCGACGAGCCAGGAATTGCCGAGAATCTCGCTCTCTAGCTGCCCCGCCGCCCAGCCCGCGCAGCCCAGCGCCAGCACGGCCTTCTTTGGCCCGCCGCCCTGGGCGATGGCGCGCAGGATGTCCAGCGTCGCGGTCAGGCAGATATCGTCGTCTATCTGCACCGTGGAATCGTCGGAGATGTAATCATTTGAATGCAGTACGAACCCGCGCCCGGTGTCGACCGGTCCCCCGCGCACCACGCGGATCTCGTCAACCTGTCGCGGCAGCCGGATCGCCTGCTTTTCCTTGACGATATCGAGTTGCACCAGAAGCTTGGAGAGCCGGACGTCGTCGGCGCGCTGGTTGACGACGATGCCCATCGCGCCGTCCGAGCGATGCGCGCACATATAGACGACCGAGCGCGTGAACACGCCATCCCTCAAGGAAGGCGTGGCGATCAGCACCCTGCCTTCAAAACTGTTGTCGATTGGAGCGCCGGTCGGTTTCTTCATGACGGATATGCTACGCGCCCTTGGCCCGCTGTCAAAGAAAAACGAGGGATGCGCCGGACTTGCCGTCGCGCTAAAGGGGACCATGTTCGTCCGCATCGCCGCCATCCTCCTGCTCGCCACGCCCGCTCTGGCCGCCTCCGACTGGTCGCCTTCCGCGAAATCGCGCGCGCGGCTGTTGGCCGACGCGAAGGGCGCGGGGCTGGAAATCCAGCTTTCCCCCGGCGCCATCACCTATTGGCGCGACCCCGGCGAGGCCGGCGTGCCGCCGACCTTCGATTTTTCAGGTTCGACCAATCTGGCCAGCGCCGACGTCGATTTCCCCGCGCCCGAGCGCATCCCCGAGCCCGACGGCAGCGTCGCTTTCGGCTACCGTGCGGGCGTGACGCTGCCGATCCGGCTCAAGGCGACTGATGCGGCCAAGCCGGTGCGGCTGGTGGCCAAAGTGAATTACGCGGTCTGCGAAAAAATCTGCCTGCCCGCCCGGGCGACGGCCGAGATCGACTGGCCGGGCGCGACAGACGCGGGGCTGGCGCCCGCCCGCGCCGAAGTTCCCAAACCGGTCGTCGCCGAGGCGCTCGGGGCGGTCGCGACGGCGACGGGGCCGAAAAGCTGGCGCCTCTGCCTCGCCGCCGCGCCGCGCGAATTGTTCGTCGAGGCCCCCGAGGGCGCGTGGATCGAGCCTAGGCGCGAGGCGGACGGGCGCTGCTATGGGCTGACGTTGCAACAGGCGCCTGACGACCTTAAGCCGCCCTATGCGGTGCGGCTGACGGTGCAGGGCGCCGACGGCGCTGCGGAGACCCGGCTGACGCTCGGCGGCTGAGAAGCCCCATTACCCTTTCCCAAATATCCCGCAGGGGGCGCGGGGGACGCGAAGTCCCCCGCAGCGCGCCGCCGCACGCCCCTCGCCGGTCGTGCGACGACGCGCCCGGTTGCTGACGCCGCCGCGAAAGACTAGACCCCCGCGCCATGACGGACGAGGCGATTTCGGTTCCCTATGCGCGAACGCCCGCGCGGACGGCGCCGGTGAAGGCTTGGCTGCTGCTGACGGCGCTGCTGGTGTTCGCCATGGTGATGGTCGGCGGGGCGACGCGGCTCACCGAATCCGGCCTCTCGATCACGCAATGGAAGCCGCTGACCGGCGTCATTCCTCCTCTCAGCGTGGACGACTGGCAAGCCGAGTTCGACCGCTACCGGCAGATCCCGCAATATGCCGCCATGAACGCCGACATGACTCTTGACGGCTTCAAGACGATCTTCTGGTGGGAATGGGCGCATCGCTTGCTCGCGCGCGTGCTGGGCGTAGCTTTCGTGATCCCGGCGCTGGCCTTCGCGGCGACCGGGCGGCTGCGGGGCCGCGTCGGCGCCCGCGTCGCCCTCGCCACGGCGCTGCTGGCGCTGGAGCCGCTGGTGGGCTGGTGGATGGTGTCGTCGGGACTCAGCCAGCGCACCGAGGTCGCGCAGGAGCGCCTCGCGCTGCATTTCCTGATCGCCGCAGCGGTGTTCGGCGCGCTGATCTACGCGGCGGTGGGTCTGAGCGAGCGGCGACGTGCGAGGACGGCGGGTTTCGCCACGCCCGCGCACCTGTTCGCGGCGCTGGTCTACGGGCAACTGGGGCTCGGCGCGCTGGTCGCGGGCCTGCGGGCGGGCCTGACCTACAACACCTGGCCGCTGATGGACGGGCGGCTCATTCCCGCCGGTCTGTTCGGCCTGCCCCCGGCGCTGCGCTCGCTGTGGGACGACGTGACGACGGTGCAATTCGACCATCGCGTCTTGGCCTATGCGGTGGTGCTGTTCGCGCTCATTCAGGGGGCATACGCCGCCCGGTCGGGTGGCGCGCTGGCGCGTCGCGCCGCCGTTCTCGCGGGCGCGGCGCTGTGGCAGGGGGCGCTTGGAATTGTCACTCTGATCTATGTCGTGCCGCTGCACGCGGCGCTGGCGCATCAGGCGTTTGCGCTGGTCCTGTTTGGCTTGGCGGTCGCCCACGCCAGCGCGACAGGGGACGAGGCTCGCTAGGCCTTCTCCTCTTTCGGGCGCGCCATCAGCCGGAACAGGATCGGCCGTCCCGCGATGGCGCCGCCGAGCGCGTCGGTGATCTCCACCGGCAAACAACGGTCGAAGCCCGAGGCGATCGCGGCGGCGGCTTCCTTCGGGTCAGCGTCCTTGGGCCAGAGCGCGTGGGTAATCTTGGGCTTGCCAAGCACGGCGCCGCGACGGTTCAGCGTGAATTGCAATGTCACGTCGGTCCCCACCGGCGTCCGAATCGGCGCCATGCAGGACTGCAACCCTGCGAACAGTTGCCTGAGCGTATTGGCAGGTGCGGCTTGGGCTGCGTGGGTTTCGAGCGCGCAGACGACGGCGAGCGTCACAGCCCAGACTTTCATGGGACGTCCCCGGGACCGATCTCGATAGCGTTGATTTCGGACTGCATTTCGGTGTATTGTCAAGCCATGCGAACCAGGGTTTTCAGCCTTACCCTTCGACTTAGCCGCCCGACGCTCTGAAGCGTCGGGACGCGTTCGTTCGACTTCGCCGCTCTTCTCCGTTATTTCGCGAGCCCTCAAGGGCCGCTTCGACAAGGCTTCGCTCATGCCCATGATGCCGATTCACAAATATCAGGCTTTCAAGCCGATCCCGTTGCCCGACCGGCGCTGGCCCTCGCAGGTGATCGACCACGCGCCCGACTGGTGCTCCGTCGATCTGCGCGACGGCAATCAGGCGCTCATCGAGCCGATGGGCGTCGAACGCAAGAACCGCATGTTCGACCTGCTCGTCGGCATGGGTTTTAAAGAGATCGAGGTCGCGTTTCCGTCGGCCTCGCAGACCGATTTTGATTTCGTGCGCTCGATCATCGAGGGCGGGAAAATCCCCGAGGGCGTCGGCATTCAGGTGCTGACGCAATGCCGGCCGGAGCTGATCGAACGCACGTTCGAGGCGGTGAAGGGGGCCAAGAAGGTCATCCTGCATTTCTACAATTCGACCTCGACGCTGCAGCGCGAAGTGGTGTTTCGCACCGACGTGAAGGGCGTGAAGGACATCGCGGTCGCCGCCGCGCGGCAGATCAAGGCGCTGGCGGCCAAGGCGCCGGAGACGGAGTGGATTTTCGAGTATTCGCCCGAAAGTTTTACGGGCACCGAACTGGAGGTGGCGCTGGAGATCTGCGAGGCGGTGAAGGACGTGATCCAGCCTACCGCTGAACATCGGTTGATCCTCAACCTTCCCGCCACCGTCGAGATGGCGACGCCCAACACCTACGCCGACATGTTCGAGTGGTTCGGGCGCAAAATCTCGAACCGCGAAACGGTCATTCTTTCGGTGCATCCGCACAACGACCGCGGCACGGCGGTGGCGGCGGCGGAGCTGGCGCTGATGGCCGGCGCCGACCGCGTCGAGGGCACGCTGTTTGGCAATGGCGAGCGCACCGGCAATGTCGATATCGTGACGATGGCGCTGAACCTTTTCACCCAAGGCGTCGATCCCGGCCTCGACTTGCGCGACATCAACCGCATCCGCGAGACGGTCGAGCATTGCAACCAATTGCCGGTCCACCAGCGCCATCCTTATGTGGGAGAGCTGGTCTACACGGCGTTCTCCGGCTCGCATCAGGATGCAATCAAAAAGGGTTTCGAGGCGCAGGAGAAGCGCAACGAACCGGTGTTTCAGGTGCCCTATCTGCCGATCGACCCCAAGGACGTCGGGCGCAGCTATGAGGCCGTGATCCGCATCAACAGCCAGTCGGGCAAGGGCGGCATCGCTTATCTGCTCAAGACCGACCACGGCCTCGATCTGCCGCGCGCGTTGCAGGTCGAGTTCTCCAAGATTGCGCAAGAGAAGATGGACGACGAGGGCAAGGAATTGTCGTCGGACGATATTTGGTCGCTGTTCCAGCGCACCTATTATCTGACCGACGCGGCGCTGACTCTCGTCAAACAGCAATTGTCGCCCACCGGGCCGGACAATCGCGAG